>Ga0207701_10006284_pt1 | contig 11878 bp, 10 predicted proteins | sample KBSSwiSSwithPhiX_FD_184294 | JGI IMG/M metagenome (GOLD analysis project Ga0207701, IMG submission 184294) | Switchgrass rhizosphere bulk soil microbial communities from Kellogg Biological Station, Michigan, USA, with PhiX - S5 (SPAdes) (version 2) | ecosystem: Environmental > Terrestrial >...
AGCCTCTTGCAAAACTCTGAAGTGGCCACCAGATCATAAGCGGGCGTTGCTCTCATTCTCCCCAAGCTTCAGCTTGGGGTTACGGTGCGCCCAGTTACTCAGGAACCGTTTCAACGGTTTCTTCGGCGTCGAACTTGACTGGCTCAAACTCGTAAACCGTTAAAACGGTTTCTCAAAATTAGGCACTACTGTAACCCCAAGCTTCAGCTTGGGGAGAATGAGAGTTTTGCAAGAGCTACTAAAGCTTATCGGACATTAACTTCTTAAAGCCTGCTTCATCCATCACGGTTACGCCTAGTTCAGTTGCCTTGTCCAACTTCGATCCTGCTTCTTCGCCGGCAATCACGTAGTCAGTCTTCTTGCTCACAGACGAATTAACACGGCCGCCACGTGCTTCAATCAACGCACGTGCTTCGTCACGAGTAAAACCTTCCATCTTCCCGGTTAGCACAAATTGTTTACCGGCGAAGCGCTCATCCAACTCAGTCGCGCTCGTTTTTTCGAGCTCCGTCTTTACCCCGACTCCTCGCAGCCTATCACAGAGCTCACGGTTACCATCATCATCAAACCAATCACGAACGCTCTGAGCCACCGTCAATCCGATCTCAGGTATCTCGTCCAACTCTTCAGTTGTTGCCTTTGCCAGCTTCTCCAAAGAGCCAAAGTGATGCGCGAGAATCCCTGCTGTTCGTTCTCCTACGTGACGCAGCCCAAGCGCGTAGATCAGTTGTCCAAGATCGCGTGACTTGCTAGCCTCGATCTGTTCCAACAGATTCGTCGCGGACTTCTTCGCCATTCGCGGAAGACCCGAAACCTGTTCAAGCGTCAGTGAATAAAGGTCGCCGACGTCCTTCACTAACTTCGCCTCAACGAGTTGAATTACCAGTACTTCACCGAGTCCCTCGATACGCATCGCGCGTCGCGACGCAAAATGGAGCAGGCGACCCATCAACTGCGCAGCGCAATCGGCAGCGACACAACGAGCAACAACTTCGCCTTCGACTCTCGAAATCTCGCCACCGCAAACCGGGCAATGAGTGGGAGGCTTGAATGCCTTTTCCTTGCCGGTTCGTTTCGACTTGATGACATTCAGCACCTTGGGAATGATTTCGCCGCTCTTCTCAATCATTACCCAGTCGCCAATCTTGAGTCCCAACCTCTTGATCTCGTCTTCATTGTGAAGCGTCGCCCTTGAGACCGTGGTACCTGCAAGAAAAACGGGTTCGAGATTCGCCACCGGCGTTAAAGCACCGGTCCGCCCAACCTGAACTACGATAGACAGAACCTGGGTGGAAGCTTGTCGAGCTGGATACTTGTAGGCGATGGCCCAACGAGGTGCTTTTGCAGTCGCGCCGAAATCGTCCTGGAGAGCAGTTGAGTTCACCTTAACGACGAGACCATCGATCTCGTATCCGAGTTCATCACGAAGTTTTTCTTTCTCGTTCGCAAAATCGATTACCTGATCGATCGACTTGCAAAGCTCCTTGTTTGGATTCACCCGAAACCCGGCTGCGGCCAACCAATTCAACGACTCCCAATGCGTAGCAAATGGTTTGCGGCCGTTCACCAGCAGGTCGTAAGCAAACATATCCAACTTACGTCGCGCCACCAGCTTGGAATCCAGCTGTCGAATTGCGCCCGCCGCCGCATTTCGTGGATTCGCGAAACGAGGCTCACCTTGTTCTTCTCGCTCCGCATTCGTCTTCTGAAACACATCCAGCGGAATGAAGACTTCGCCACGCACCTCAATCTCACCGTCAATCGCCTTTGCTTCAGACTTCACCCGCAAGGGAACGCTGCGAATCGTGCGTGCATTCTGTGTTACTTCCTCGCCAATGCGACCGTCTCCGCGAGTAACGCCCCTGGCCAGCACGTTATTCACATATTGCAGCGATAACGAAAGCCCATCGATCTTCAGCTCAGCAACGTATTCGAGTGGACGACCGTCAGCTAACTTCTGACAGCGTTCGTCGAAAGCACGTAGTTCGTCGATGTTGTAGCTGTTATCGAGCGACAACATGGGAAGCCGATGAACAACTTCGGCAAAGCCCTCCGCTGGACGGCCACCAACTCTTTGCGTTGGGCTATCGGGCGTGACCAGTTCCGGATGGTCTTGTTCGAGCTGTTGGAGTTTTTCGAGAAGTTGATCGTATTCGCGATCGGAGATTTCAGGTGAGTCCAAGACGTAGTAAAGGTCTTCGTGTCGGCGGATCTCGTTCCTTAGTTTCTCGATCTCATTTGCGGGTGACTTGGCGACGGCCAAACGTTATTCCTTCCTTTCGGAGTGTTTGAGCTTGGGAAGCGGCGCGGTCGGTTTCTGGTCATCGCTAATCGATGAATGGGTGTTCGGCTTGTTCTTTCCTTCAGCTAATTTGTGAATCACTCGCCCGATTAACTTGATGCTCAAAAGAAAATCGTCGATGCGAATGTTTTCATCCGGTCCATGTGGATTCGATCCGGAATAGCTTGTACCAAAGGACGCTACGGGCGTCGGCGGTTGACCAACTCCACAAACCGCTCCCACGGGACCGCTCGATGGATCCATCGGGTAAATAAGTGGGGCAGTGTTGTAAATTTCCTTGGACGCACTGATCACCGCCCGCGCGACCGGAGACTTAGCCGAAGACTTCGCCAGTGGCGCACTTCCCAATTCAATAATTTCGATGTCTTTGAATCCACGCACATCCAAATGTTCGCGCAGAAGACTACTGACGATCTTTCCCGTCAGATCCGGCACGAGTCGAAAATCGAGGCGGGCCATTGCTGAACTGGGTAAGACAGTTTTAGCGCCCGCGTCAGTATGTCCGGTTTGAATTCCGCAGATCGTGCAGGTCGCACCAAAGATGTGTTCTTTGACCAACGACTGCCCCTTCATCGATCTCACCCAGCCACCAATCCGAAACTCTCGTTTCAACCCCACCTCGTCGAGTTCGATCGTTTTCAGAACCTCAACGTCTTCTTCGCTGATCGGGGCGATGTACGACGAAAAGCCATCAATTGTGATCACGCCCTTTGGAGAAGTAATCGTTGCTAAGGCTTGAACCAATCTCCAGGCGGGGTTCGGAACAATGGCTCCCCACTTGGAATGGAGATCAGTACGCGCGCCAAACGCTCTTAACTCCAGAAACGTGATCCCCTTGAAGCCGAGACTGACAACCGGTGTCTCTTTCGTGTCGCGATAGCCTTCATCCCACAAACATCCGTCGGCCTGTAAGAGATCTGCATGATCGTTTGTAAACCGGTACAGGCTCGGACTTCCCAACCCATCTTCGCCTTCTACCAGGAAACGTAACGACACCGGCAACTTGCCAAACGATTTCTGATACGCCTCGACGGCAGCGAGACGGGCAACCAGATCTGCTTTACTGTTTGCAGCACCTCGCGCGTACAGTTTTCCGTCCTGGATGGTCGCGGCAAATGGTCCAAACGACCACTCGTTCAAATGACCGACCGGCTGCACGTCGTAGTGGCCGTAAATGACGAAACTCTTCGGGCCACTCCCACATTCACCGTAGATGATTGGATAACCGCTTCCCATGCGGAAGGATCGTGTTCCAATTCCAATTCTCTGCATCGACTGTTCGACCGCTTCCGCGATTGCGCGCATGCCAGTTCCTCGAGCCGCAACCGATGGCATTCTGCAAAGCGCTTGCAGACGTTCGGTGAAGACCCGCGAATGACGATCTACGTATTTGTCGAACTTGGTGAAGACCATATATCACCAGTACTCAGACTGCTTCTCAGCGATCGGATTCACGTTTGTACAACAGGTAACTTGATTGCTCCTGACCACGTTCAAAACCCGCACAAACAAGGCCGTCGTTAAAGGCGTTCTTAAACTCGGTGCGAACCCGCTTCTGTTCAGATCGGGCTTTCTCTACATCGTTGCGAACAAGCGTCGACCATTCGGCCGGGATTTTCACCACTGACACTGGACTGGCGCCTAAAACCGGCGCCTCACCTTTCGACAACGCCTCGACGCGTGGCGAGGACAGATACCAGTTGCCAAAGAGACGGTCGCTCTGGAGACCGGGTAGATCGGCGATTGATTGGGTCGGGTCTGCGTTGTAATCCGTTCCATAAAAGTTATCGCCAAAAGTATCAACGATGACTCCGAGTCGATTGAGATTGAAGTGGGCGTTTCGTGCTTGCATTGGATCCCAGGTCCATTTGATATAGCTACGACCCTCAGCGAGCGCCTTCCCACGTTGTGCCCATTTGAGTTGTGCGCCAACACCTTTGTTCTGATAGTCCTTCGCCACGGCCATCATGTGCGAGTAACCGAAGATCTCATTGTCAGATCTAATCGCAGCAAGATGATGAACAAACCCGACCATTCTCGCTCCGACAAACGCAGCGAGCGTCCAACCACCGGCCTGCCGGGAAACTATCAAGTGTCTGCGCGGTGTTATCTCTATATCCGGAAGTCCGAAGGCCTCTCGCTGCAAGTCAACACAGCTGTCAAACTCCTCAATCGTCGTACACTCCCGAATTATCGTCTCTTCCATCCTCCGTGTTTATCCCTTCAGTGGTCGCGCCGGTAATTGAATGATAGCTTCCAGGCCAACACCATCACGATTCTGCAAAGTAATGTCTCCGGCCATCAGCTCAATCAACTTCCTGCCGATTATGATTCCCAGTTCATTGATGTTTGGCTCACGTGAAGGCGTGTTCTCTTCGGGATCAAAAACGTGAGCGGGTTCCGCGATTGGCGTGCCTGTATCGGCGATCTTGATTCTCAACAGGTTTGGGTCGGTTGTTGTAACTGAGATATTCACCGTGTCGCCCGAGGGGCTGCGACTGACTGCCCACGCGATAAAGTTAAAAAGAACCTGCCGAAACTTCCCTTGATCAGTAACTATCGTAGTAAGCTCCGGCGCTACTTCGTACTCAACGTGCACTTGCTGCTTCTGGGCCATGCGAGCCACCGCCGCACAGGATTCGCGCAAGGCTTCCCGAAGTGAAAACTCCTGTAGAAAGACTTCAGTTTCACCCGCTTCGATTCTCGACAGGTCGACGAGTTGATTCAGACTCGCCTGCAACTGAAAGCCGGAGTCCTGAACCTTTTGACAGAACCGGCGCTGCGTGTCGGTCAGTTGCTCATGGTCTAACAGGATCTCACTAAAACCAAGAATAGACGTCAGCGGTGTCCGCAGTTCATGTGACATTCGCGTCAGAAACAAAGATCTGTAGTGCGAGACGCGACGCAGCTCACGATTTGCTTCCTCGAGTTCAGCTGTTCGTTTTGTTAATTCATCAATGAGAGCTTCCACTCGTTCATGAGCGCTCCCCTCGTCACTGTTCATATCTGGCCCCTGAAGATCAGCGCTCTTGAGCAGCTTGCTTGTATCAAATACGCCTTCACCCATAAAGATCTCACCATGTTGGAAAGTCTTTCTTTGTGGGGGATTCGTTAGAGTCTATTTAAGAGTCAATATAGGATTCAGGTTAGCCGCTGTCAAAAGTCTCTGACTGCGCTATCATGGTAGCTCATCAGAATGAACGGTCAACTCAGAGAGAATCCAGTAGCAGAACTCATTCGCGAAATCTCCCTCAAGAAGTTCTCGGGACGACTTCAACTTCACTTCGAAAAGGTCAAGGTCGCTGTCTACTTTAAGTCAGGCGCCCTCGTTTACGCTGCGACCAACCTCAAATCACTTCGCTTAAGTGAGTATCTCCTGAAAAGCAATCTCATAACCGACGAAGAACTTAAGTACCTCGGTAGTCAAACTAAAGATATCGACCTGGCAAAAACCCTGGTTGCGGAAAAACGAATTTCAGCAGCTCAAGCGGAGCAACTCCAGGTCAGGCTCATTGCCGACGTTCTTCGCGTCGCGTTGCTGTGGACTGACGGCACCTGGGAATTCGACAACCGTTCACATCTTGGCGATGGCGTTGCTTTCAAAGTCGACGTCGCAAATATCTTGTTGGAGACCGGAAGAAGATTTCCTCCGGCCGTCACGCTGACGCGCTTTCGAAATCCGAATGAAAGGTTTTCTCCCGTAACAAATCCTCCCGAAATAAGCGGTCTTTTACCTGGCGAGGCTTTCCTGCTATCGCGCTTGGACGCTCCGATGTCGCTCGACGATCTAAAGGCTTTGAGCGGCCAGGGAGAAAGCGAGACTCTCCAAATGATCTATTCTTTAGCGCTCGTCGAATTGATTCATCGCGAGAACTGGAAGAGGGCATTTCGAGATGGGCAAACCGAAACCGATGACGCCAGAAAGACATCTTCGGCCGCACCTGAGACTCCTCCAGAAGTTCCGGCGGTTGTTGCTCCCGATCCCGTAGAGGCTTTTCTTGATCGCATGTCCAGGGCCGAGTCACACTATGAAGTGCTTGATGTCGACGCAAACTCACCGATGTCGGATCTCAAAAGGGCCTATTACGATATTGCCCGAAAGCATCATCCGGATCGGTACAGATCTAACACATCGATTCTCTCGAGAGTTGAATCCGCATTTGCACGCGTTACACTCGCGTACGACACCCTGAGAGAACCCGGGCCTCGAGCCACCTACGACTCCAAGCTTGAGGCACAGAGACGAGCGGCTCGGTTAGCGCAATCTGCGCCAAAGGGTACGTCATCAGGCACCGGAGCTGAGCAACCAAGTTCCGCCTCAAAAAGTGACGAGAGCGCCAATATCGATCCAGCTCAACTGGCAGAGAAGCAATTCAAAGACGGATTCGCAGCACTCGGTCTAGGCCAGCGGAATGTTGCTCTCGGCCTCCTGGGCGCTGCCGCGCGAACGATGCCAAATGAAGCCAGGTATCGCGCCTATTACGGACGCGCTCTCGCGATTCATGAAAGCACCCGACGCCTCGCAGAAGTCGAGCTTCAAGCAGCACAGAAACTAGACCCCGGAAACTCTGAATATAGGATTATGTTGGCGGAACTCTATCGAGATCTTGGCTTCACCGTTAGAGCAAAGGGTGAGGTTGAGCGTGCTCTGGCGATGGATGCCAACAATAATAAAGCTCGTGAGCTACTGAAGTCCCTGGGTTAGTAGGGACACAGTCTTCAGGCTGTGTTCTTGCTGACATTTGCGACAGTCGAGCTCGTGTGATGAAATGCCAGTAAGGTTTTTGAAAGTGGCACAGACTTCAATCTGCTTTAGGAAGATCAGGCAGCACAACAACTATGACGGCTCAAGGTAATGAGTTAATCGACAAGGCCGCCGCTGAGGCCTTTACGCAGCTGGCAAACACTGGCGATAGATTCGAACGATATGACAACGCACATGCGTCGCGTATCGCCACGATTTCTGATGAGATCGCAAAGATCTTCCATTTGGCACGTCACGATCGAGGTTCGTTGCGAGTTGCAGCTCTTCTGCATGACCTCGGTGAAGTCGCGATGGAAAGGGATTACATTCAGCGTGCCGGATCACTGACTGATGAAGATCTCCTCGACCTGGCACGTCATCCCGTGATTGGCGAGCGCGAAGCGTCTCGCGTCGGAGCTGATCGAGCAGCACAACTCCTCGTACGCTGGCATCACGAGTGGTGGAACGGTCAGGGCTATCCTGACGCACTTCGCCGTGAAGAAATTCCATTGGCCGCGCGGATTCTTCGGGTGGCCGACTCGTATGCCGCTCTCACCGATGCCCGGCCATTTCGTCCGGCCCTCTCTGTTGAAAAAGCGAAAAGAGAAATCGCTGATCATGCCGGAATTGAATTTGATCCGGCAGTTGTAAACGCATTCTTATCACTCGAGTTCTTACCGGAACTCGAGTCGTTTGCGATCGAAAACGAACTGTTATCAGCGGAAGAAAAACCCGTAAGCAAAGGCGACAAGTGGGAAATGTTCTCGTCGTTCATGAGGTAGATCTGAAATTATGCACTTCGCGAATGGTTGGCTAAGTTTTGAGTTGGGCGTACTACGACGACTGACTTTCTCGTCGGTTGCATTTCCTTTTACGGGAGAACCAGAGCTGGCGCTGCAGCTAAAACGCTGGAAAATTCGCGTCGCAACCAACGACCCAATGCTATGGTCCTACACGAAGGGTTTAGCCCTCATCGAGAATCACGGCGAACGTCTGAGCGACGAGGATCTCGACACGCTACTCGACGAAGCTTACGTTCCTCGCGAGAAACTCGACAATCCTACACTCCTTAAATGGTTCAACGAAGCTGACGCCTGGTGGTTTGACAACGTTCGCTTCAATGCCGAGCACCTCGAGCCGTTCAAGAGAGCACTCGCATTGACAGCCGGAATGATGGTTGGAGACTACGTGCTGTCGTTTAATGAACAAACGCGATCGCTTCGTGAACCGCTCTCGCTATCAAAAACCTTTCGCTTGATGCTCGATTGCCTTCCCGCAGTCCACGACAACACTCTCCGAAACAGAAGTACTAATCAGGATGTGCGTGAATTTGTCGCTGAAAGAGTTCACACCGATCTGATGTTCTTAAGACTGCCGGTTCCCGTGACCCAAACTTCCACCGCCAGAGATCCTTTAATCTCGTGGCGCGAAGAGTGGCTACGTGGTGCTGACGACTTCTGGGTGGAGTTGGAGAGGGAACGCGGCGCTAAGCTGGGCTCTCGCGTACAAAGCAAACAGCAGTATCTAGGCTTCGTGGAAGACCTGTTAAGAACTGCCTCACATATTGAAACATGGGCAATTGCTCACACCGAAAATGGGTTTATCTCAAACGAAGAGCTCGTTGAGAAAATCAGTAGAGTGAGAAAAGTCGAAGCGGTCTACACCAAGGACTTCTCTGACCTGCTGGGTGTACGCGCTTCGTTAGTCGTCGCGACAAGTTGACCTCACACCTCAGCCGGCAACCTGCGAAACAAACTTGTAACCAACGCCTCTTACCGTTAGTAGATGTTTGGGACGAGAAGGCTCGTCTTCAATATATTTCCGCAAGCGCACAATAAAATTGTCGATCGCCCTGGTATCTGTGTCTTCGCGTAGGCCCCAAACTTCTTCAAGTATTGCGTTGCGCGAAACGATTCGCCCATCGTGATCGATGAGATAACGAAGCAACTCCGCTTCCATTAAGGTCAGTTGAATAGTTTGCGCGCCTGAATTAAGTTCCAGCGCTTCAAAGTCAATCCGTCGACCGGCAAACTCGAATACTCCGCTGCTTATTAATCCACTTCCATCTACATACGACTGTGGAATTCGAGTGTCTTTGTGAAACCACTCTCGTCTCCGAAGCAGCGCATGTATGCGCGCAATCAGGACCGACAGCTCGAAAGGTTTGGGCAGATAGTCGTCAGCTCCTGCTTCAAAGCCTCGAAGAACGTCTTCGGCCTGGCCGCGAGCCGTGAGCATCAAAATCGGGACGAACTGACCTTGTGAACGTAATTGCCTGGCCATCGAAAAACCATCCATACCGGGCAACATCACGTCGAGAACAATTACATCGTATTCGCGAGGACGCTCCTCCAATAGAGACAGTGCTTTTTCAGCATCGCTCACCGCATCCACGTTATAGCCTTCCGCTTCGAGGTTGTAGCGCAAGCCATCTGCCAGATGCTTTTCGTCTTCGACAATCAGGATACCGCTCATTTCAATTACACCCGTGGAAGCTGGACTGTAAAAGTGCTGCCGTGGCCCAGGCCATTACTTTCGGCAAACACGCGCCCGCCGTGTTTCGACACGACAGACTCAACAATAAACAATCCGAGTCCAGTTCCCTTGACCCTTGCCATGAACTTGCCTGGGACCCGATAAAATCTTTTGAAGATTCTCTTCAACTGAGCGCTCGGGATGCCGATTCCCTTATCGCTAACCCGAACCGCTACTCGTTTCGCATCCAGGGCTGAAACTGAAACAGATACGCTTACCTCCGCATCCGAATACTTCACAGCGTTGTCGATGAGATTGGAAAAAGCTGCGCGTAGTTCATCGACATCTCCCGAAACCTTCGCGCTAGTCGCTTCAGGTGATTCGAAATACATCAGATGATTATCCGTGAGTCCGTAGCGGACGCGAGTGATCTCGAGACATTCGCGAACTATTTCGCCAACATCAATAACGGAGTTTGTAATTCGCCGGCGTCGCAGCCCGGTCCTACTCGCGCGCAACACTTGTTCGACAGTTGTCAGCAATCGGGCGCTGTCGGCAAGCATGATGTCGTAAAACTCCGCCCGTTGAACTTCGTCGACGTCACGCGTCTTCAGCGTCTCGAGGTAGAGACGAATCGAAGCGATCGGAGTTTTTAACTCATGAGTTACAGCGTTAATGAATGCGTCGTGTTGCTCGTTCCGACGAATCTCGCGAATCAGGAAGGTAGTATTGAGAACTAGTCCGAAGATTATTGCGAGGAAGAAGATAATGCCGAGAACTAATAGGGCGACTTCGCGCCAGTTGAGCAATATCCAACCAACATTGAGAGCGACCGCCAGCGCGACGAGACACGCTCCAAGTGTGATGAAGAATGCAATTGATTTTCGGCGACGGCCCCTGACGCGCATGCGTGGATTCTAAAGGACAGGCGGCGGGAACAGAAGGAAGGAGCAAGAGGCAGCGTGCTCCTGCCTCCTGCTCCTGCTTTCTGCCTCCTGGCTCTTACGCTGCCTTACGTAGCGAATACTGGGCGCTCGCGGCAATCTGTTCTTTGCTGATTAGATTGATCGATTTAGCAAGACCAAGAAACTTCAGAACGGTGATCCCATACCAGTTGATGTCGATCTCATACCACTTGAGACCGTGGCGTGCGGCTCTCGGAAAGGCGTGATGGTTGTTGTGCCAGCCTTCGCCAAACGTCAACAGCGCAACCCACCAGCTATTGGTTGAGTCGTCAGTGGTCTCAAAACGACGGCTACCCCAAAGGTGAGTCGCCGAGTTTACTAGCCACGTAGCATGTAGTCCGAATGTCACGCGAAAGAACACACCCCACAAAAGTCCCTGCCATCCACTGATTGCAAAGAGCGCAATCCCCAATAGCACCAGGGGCATGAAGTAGAGACGATTCATCCAAAGGTGAATCGGATCCTTCATAAGGTCCGGGGCATACCTACGCATCACACTGTCAGAGTGCTGCTGAGAGGTACCGGTAAGAATCCAACCCATGTGTGCCCACCAACGACCATCACGTGGCGAATGCGGATCGCCCTCTTTTTCAGTAAACGCATGATGAATGCGATGGGTTACGACCCAATTGATTGCACCGCCTTGAAGCGCAAGCAGCCCGCAAAACGTGAGTAGGTACTCGATTGGTTTGGGAGTCTGGAAACCGCGATGGGTCATTAACCGATGAAAGCCAATGCCAATCCCCAAACTGCCTCCAATCCAATTCAGTACGATTGATATAGCTACCCACTTCCAACTGAAAACAAAAAGCGCCGCAATCGCGCCGACGTGAAAAATCGCCATGAAGGTGGCCGTGTTCCAATTGAACGTACTATTTAATTTCGCCTTGAGTTGATTCTGCATTACCGCTCCGAAAGTATTGATCTTGCGTTCCAATGATCGCGCCCCAGAACTGTACCAAAGCTCTGACAACCGATGTGTAATAGTTATGTCGGAATTAAATAAACGCGAGGTTTTAGCGGTGAGGAAACTTCGCAGTTCTGGTTACTCAATGGGCTTGTCAGTAAGACATCAGTACGACACGCGAATAGCGTGTGGCTCTAACAAATGACCACCTGACAAAGGTCATATGACCATTGTTCTGTATTCTTAAGTTAGAGCCCCTGCTCGCTCATCGGCGCAACTCGGCCGCTCAGTCGTTTCGGCAGTCTAACGAACTGCGCCCCAAACAAAACCAACCAGGCAACACCAGCGGTAGACGAAAGCAGTCCACTAATAATCGTAAGTGTGCGCGGCGTGATTGCTTGCAACGACCATCCGGCAGCTGCTGTTGACAGACTCCAGACCAACATCTCACTTGCCCGGTCCGTAGTTGAGACACGTCCGCGCAG
>Ga0207701_10006285_pt1 | contig 11877 bp, 8 predicted proteins | sample KBSSwiSSwithPhiX_FD_184294 | JGI IMG/M metagenome (GOLD analysis project Ga0207701, IMG submission 184294) | Switchgrass rhizosphere bulk soil microbial communities from Kellogg Biological Station, Michigan, USA, with PhiX - S5 (SPAdes) (version 2) | ecosystem: Environmental > Terrestrial > Soil...
TTCATGCTCGGACGGGAGCTGAACTTCCGTACGTATCCGGAGATCGGCATCACGGAAGGCCACCACGGACTGTCGCATCACCAGGACAATCCGAACCAGCTGGCGAAATACGCGAAGCTGAACACGTATCAGACGGAGCTGTTCGCCTGGTTCCTCGAGAAGCTGAAGTCCACGCCTGAGGGGGACGGCACGCTGCTCGATCACTCGCTGTTCCTGTATGGCGCGGGACTGAGCAACCCGAATCTTCACGCGCACTACGACCTGCCGCTCGTGCTTGCCGGCGGCGCCGCTGGTCAGCTCACAGGCGGGCGCCATGTTGTCTACAAGCAGGAGACGCCGATGACGAACCTCCTGCTGTCGATGCTCGACAAAGCAGGTGTGCGAATCGACACGCTCGGTGACAGCACAGGTCGATTGGAGACGCTTTCAGGTTTGTGATGCGAAAAGGGGTCCTGACTATCGGAGTGGCGGCGATGGTGTCGCTCAGCGTGTTGATGCTCAGCGCGCAGAGCTCGATCGTGGACGTGGCACGAGGAGGCGACGCGGCAGCGGTGCGCGCGCTGCTGGCGCGGAAGGCGGATGTCAATGCCACTGCCGCCGACGGTACGGCTGCGCTGCATTGGGCGGCGCGGCGAGACGATGTCGTGATGGTCGAGGCGCTGTTGCGAGCGGGCGCGAAGGTGGGTGCCACCACGCGGCTTGGTGTGACGCCGCTGCAACTCGCCGCGACGAACGGCAGTGTCGCGGTGATCACGCGTCTGCTCGCCGCTGGAGCCGATCCGAATACGGTTCTGCCCGATGGCGAGACCGTGTTGATGACGGCGTCTCGGACCGGTGCCGGGGATGCCGTGCGCGCTCTGCTCGATCGCGGAGCAGACCTCCGTCGGAAGGAGCCGGCCAAGGGTCAGACAGCGCTGATGTGGGCGGCGGCAGAAAACAACGCCGCCGTCGTCAAGCTGCTGATCGAGCGCGGGGCGGACGTCAAGGAGCGGTCGAAGTCAGGCTCGTTCACGCCGTTCCTGTTCGCTGTGCGTGGCGGGCATGTCGAGGCATCGATGGCGCTGCTCGATGCCGGCGTGAACGTCAACGAGACGCTGCCCGACGGAACGAGCGCGCTGCTGCTCGCCGTCATCAACGCGCACTACGAGCTCGCATCGGCTCTCCTGGACCGCGGCGCCAATCCGAATGCGGATGGGCAGGGATGGACGGCGCTGCACCAGATCGCCTGGTCGCGCCGGCACAACGCTGGTTTCAACCTGCCCGGTCCGGTGGCGACCGGAGGTGTCGACAGTCTCGATCTTGTGAGAAAGCTCGTTGCGAAGGGCGCTGACGTCAACGCGCGCCAGAAGAAGGAGCCGCGCGACGGCAACCGCAATCTCCTCAACCGTCTCGGCTCGACCCCGTTCCTGCTCGCTGCGAAGGCGGACGATGTCCCGCTGATGCGGGTGCTGCTCGAATGCGGCGCGGACGCGCGCATGGCCACGAACAACGGCACGACGCCGCTCATGGCGGCGGCCGGTGTCGGCATCTGGGCGCCGGGTGAGAACCCGGGGACACATGAAGAAGCACTCGCGGCGGTGAAGCTGGCCTTCGAGGCCGGCGGCGACGTCAATGCGATCGACAAAGAAGGTGAGACGGCGCTGCATGGCGCTGTCTACCGCGGCGGCGCCATCCCCGTGATTCAGTTCCTGATCGATAAGGGCTCGCGTCTCGATGTGGTGAATAAGAAGGGATGGACACCGCTGACCGCTGCCGACGGTGTCGAGTACACACCAGCCGTTCTGAAGCGGTATCCCGAAGCGGCCGCGCTCCTGCGCCGCACGATGCGCGAGCGCGGCATGCCGGTGCCCGACTCAACGCAGCCAGGCGCCGGCGGCGCCGGATCGCCGCGTCTCGCAGTGCAGGACGCGCGATCGACGATCTGGGACGGTGTCTACACCGAGGAACAGGCGAAGCGCGGGGAGCAGTCGTACGCCAAGTCGTGCGCGAAGTGCCACGCCGAAGATCTCCTTGGCAGTACGAACGCGCCGGCACTGATCGGACAGGCGTTCTTCGCCCGCTTCGATCGTCAGACCGCGGACGACCTCATCGACGTGATTCGTCGGACGATGCCGCAGGAGGCGCCGGACACGCTTGGCATTCCTGTGTACGCGGACATTGTCAGCTATGTGCTCAGATCGAACGGCGCGCCTGGCGGCAAATTGGAATTGCCGGCGGATCGTGCAAAATTACGCGACATTCTGGTGACCAGTCGGCAGTAGTGACGCAGGAGTGTCCGCCTTCAGGCGGACCCGGGGAGTGTCTGATGAAATCCGTTCAATGGAATTGGAGTATCGGGGTGCTCGCGTTTGGCTTCGCGGCGTTCCTGGGCGTGACCGCTACGGCGCAGAATCGCGGCAGCGCGCCGCCGGCTCCCGCCCAGGGCGGAGCCCCCAGCCAGCAGGGCGGAGCCCCCAGCCAGCAGGGCGGAGCCCCCACGAACCCGGCTCCGAACCCGAACGCCACCGGTGTCGTTGCGTTTCAGCCGATCGAGGGCATGAACACACGGCGCCTCCGATTCGAAGCCGGCGCGCGGACCAACTGGCACACGCATACGGAGAGGCAGATGATCTGGGCCGAAGAGGGACACGGCCTCTACCAGGAGATGGGTGGGCCGGTGAAGGAACTGGTGAAGGACGTGCCGATCCTGACGAGGGCCAACGTGCCGCACTGGCACGGCGCCGCGCCGGACAGTTACGTCGTCCAGTTGACGATCTACGGCGGCGACATCAAGTGGGGCGCGCCGGTGACGGACGCCGAGTATCTGAGCAAGAAGAAATGATCCGCCTTCGCGACTTCGTCGCTTCGGCGAGACACGTCCGAGGTCGCCGCTTCGCGGCGCCGGCGGGACTGCTCGTCGCGACCCTGATCGGGATTCGCGCGGCCGCGCAGGTCCCCTCTTCCGGTCCGCCGCCGGATCCGCCGCGTCCGGCACCTGTCAGCCCGACGCTGACCGCCGTGACATCGCAGGATCATCTCGACGGGCTGAAGAACCCGTCGCGCTGGCTGATGTACTCGGGCGACTATACGGGCCGGCGACACAGCCCGCTCACACAGATCACCCCTGCGAACGTGGGACGCCTCGCCGCGCAGTGGGCATTCCAGACGGACAACATGGTGGCTGGGCGCGGCTTCGAGGGGACGCCGTTGCTCCTCGACGGCGTGCTCTACGTCACCGGCAACAACAACACCGCGTGGGCGATCAACGTCCGCACCGGCGAGCAGCTCTGGCGCTACCGGCGGAATCTGCCGCCCGGATTGACCTACGGATCGTCCAACGCGTCGAATCGTGGCTTCGCCGTGCTCGGCGATCTGCTGTTCATGGGCACGCTCGACGCGCATCTGATTGCGCTCGATCGACGCACGGGCAAACTGCTCTGGGATCAGACCGTCGAGGACTTCAAGGTCGGCTACGCCATCACGCAGGCGCCGCTCATCGTCAAGGACAAGGTGATCATCGGCATTGCGGGGGGCGATATCCCGACGCGCGGCTTCGTCGACGCCTACGAGCCGAAGACCGGCGCGCGTATCTGGCGCTTCTATACAATTCCCGCGAAAGGGGAGCCGGGTAGTGAAACATGGTCAGATCAGGAACTGCTGTCGCACGGCGGCGGCGCCACCTGGCAGACCGGCAGCTACGATCCCGACCTGAATCTGCTCTACTGGGGCACCGGCAATCCGAATCCGGATTACTTCGGTGACGATCGCAAGGGCGACAACTTATTTACGACGTCGCTGATTGCGCTGAACCCGGATACCGGCAAGGTGCAGTGGCACTATCAGTTCACGCCGCACGACACGCACGACTGGGACTCGAATCACGTCCCGGTCCTCGCGGATCTGACGATCAACGGGCGTGCGCGCAAGGTTGTGATGGTGGCGAACCGCAACGGGTTCTTCTACACGCTCGATCGCCAGACGGGCGAGTTCCTGGTCGGCAAACCGTTTACCAGCACCACGTGGGCGCGGGAGATCGGCAAGGACGGCAAGCCGATCGTGCTCAGTCTTGGAGTGGCGACGGGCGCATCGCCGCAGTGCGTGCCCGACTACCGCGGTGGCACCAACTTCAACCCGCCTTCCTACGATCCGACCGCGCAATTGTTTTTTGTGATGGCGCGCGAGACCTGCGCGGTGTACTCGCCGAAGCGCGAAGAAATGGTGCCCGGCCGCAGCTACATGAGCGGCGGTATGGAGAAGCTGCCCGAGCCTGACTTCAGCGCGCTCCGGGCGATCGACCCGAAGACCGGCGCGATCAAATGGGAGCACAAGTTCACGCAGTCGTCGCTGGCCGGAGTCATGTCCACAGCGTCGAGTCTTGTGTTCGCCGGCGATCAGGATGGCTACTTCAACGCGTTCGAGTCGCGCAGCGGCAAGCTGCTGTGGCGGTATCGAACCGGCGCGCCGATCCACGGTGCCGCGGCAATGACCTACATGCTCGATGGCCGGCAGTTCGTGCTGATTCCATCCGGCATGACGATCACGGCGTTCGCATTGCCGGAGCGACCGTAGTGTCCGGCTTTAGCCGGACCTTCGCGCTGACCGTCCACGTAGTGTCCGGCTTTAGCCGGACCTCCGCGCTGACCGTCCACGTAGTGTCCGGCTTCAGCCGGACCTTGGTGCTGGCAGCGCTCGTGACTTGCGCCGCCGCGCGGGTCCACGGCCAGGGTGCACCGCGGAGCTCCCCTCCGCTGCCGACGCTTCCGCAGACGCTGTTTACGTCCGAGCTGCAGATCAAGGTCTCTGCAGTCGCCACGGGTCTGTCGCACCCATGGAGCCTGGCGTTTCTACCGAACGGCGACATGCTCGTCACCGAGCGAAGCGGAAAGTTGCGGATCGTTCGCAACGGCACGCTCGACCCGCAGCCGATTGCGGGCGTGCCGACCGTTCGCGCGCAGGTGCTCGGCGGATTGCTGGAAGTCGCGCTGCATCCGCGGTTCGCGCAGAACCAGCTCCTCTATCTCACCTACACGAAGACGCGGGACGACGGGCTGACGACGACGGCGCTGGCACGCGCGAAGTTCGACGGCAAGGCGCTCAGCGAGCTGAAGGAAATCTTCGTCGCCAACACCTGGAGTAAGTCGACGACGAACTACGGCGGGCGCATTGCCTTCGATCGGAACGGCTTCCTCTTTCTGACCGTTGGTGAACGTCAGGAACAGGAGCGGGCGCAGAACGCACGCGACCATGGCGGCAAGGTCCTGAGGCTGCGCGACGACGGGAGCGTGCCGCCTGACAATCCGTTTGTTGGCAAGCCGGACTATCTGCCTGAAATCTATTCGCTCGGGCACCGCAGCCCGCAAGGGCTCGCCATACACCCGGAGACCGGCGCGATCTGGGAGAACGAGCACGGCCCGCTCGGCGGCGACGAGATCAACATCATCCTGCCGGGCAAGAACTACGGCTGGCCGCTGGTGACGTTCGGCAACGACTACGACGGCAAGAAGATCACTGAGCTCACCTCACGTCCCGATCTCGAAGCCCCGTTCATGTACTGGCTGCCGTCGATCGCGATTTCGGGGATGACGTTCTACACCAGCGATCGCATCCCGCAGTGGAAGGGCAGCGCGTTCGTCGGCGCGATGTTCCAGGGACGCACACGCGGCACGGGACACATCCAGCGAATTACCTTCAACGAAGGCCGGCCGATCCAACGCGAGCCGATTCTGACCGAGCTGCGTCAGCGCATCCGCGACGTGCGTCAGGGACCGGACGGACTGCTCTATGCGCTCACCGATGAAGACAACGGCGCGCTGCTCAAGATTGAGCCCGCCTCCGCGGGAGGCTCACGCTAGTTCCCTACTTCACGGTCATATCGAACGCCAGTTGCTGCGTCACTCTCGATAGGTCCGCCTGTCGTCTATCGCGCTCGGCTGATACCTTCTCAATCTGGCCTTGCAGCTCCGCCAGGCGATCTTCCTGCGTCGTCAGGTCGCGCGTGTAGCGATCTCTGAGAACGCGCTCCTGCTTGCTCGTCCCGAGCGCCTGGATGTTCTCGCGGATTCGCTGCTGGTCGCTGGCGATGGTTGTCACCTGCGTCGTGAGACTGCTGAGCTGGCGTTCGACTGTCGCCAGCTGCGTGCGCGCCTCGATTACAGGTTGCAGGACCCGGCGCAACTCCTCTTCGGACACACCGCGCTGGCTGAAGCTGGCGATGACCCGATCGTCGAGCTGACCGATCGCCAGCCGCGACTCGTAGACGCGCTGTTCCGAGACCCGGAGCGTCGCTTCGCTGCGGGACGCAACCGGCAGGCGGAAACGTGCGGTGTTGGCGGTTGTTTCCGCAGGCGCGGGATCGGGCAGGATCGTCCACCCCTGTCGCACAGGATGCTCAATGACGAGCGTCCGTGGGGTGGCATCTTCGTTGCGCACTCGATAGAGCCAGCGCGTGCGGTCTACCTGCTCGGCGATGACGATGCCCTCGCGCGCGATCAGGCGCGTGTAGCGGCCGGACGACTCATCTTCGCGCGCGTCCACCATCACACCGAGATCGGCGCCGTAGGAGACGAGCCGCTTCTCAGATGGCTTCAACGGATCGACGAGGCCCTCGCCGGCAAACGCGTTCGCGTCGATTACCGACAGCGTGCCGCCGTCGAGCGTGAGTCCGCTGGCGTTGGTGAGCCAGACAGCCCGCAGCGGTCTGCCGCTGCCGGGCGTGCGATTCCAGATCGAGACCCGTTCGGCGGTCACACGCGCGTTGAGGATCGGGACCATCGCGGACTGATTGGTCCGGATGGTGACCGGTTGAGCCAGGCGATACTCGAACAGGTCGCCAAGGTCCTGTGCTGACGTCGGCGCGGCGACCTGTGCGTTCTGGACGGTAATCGCCTGTCGCGCGACTCCACCACCTGCTCCGCCGCCAAATCCCGGGGCCGGCGATCCGATCGCTCCGACCACCCCGCCCGGCACTCCGCCAGGAACTCCACCCTGGACACGGACGCCGTCGACGACAACACTTTCCGCGAGGGCGCTTCCTGGAGTGATGGCGAGTAGCGAACCCTGGTTGCGGGCGATCGACGCTGGCGCCTCGGCGCTCGTTAGCGTCGCAGCGTGCGTCTGCGGCGCAAGTAAGGCGGCCTGCGGTAGCGGAACGACCGGACGCCGCGCGTAGTACGGCTGCGAGACCTGCTGAATAAACGACTGCGGCGCGCCGGCGACGAGCGAAAGCTCGACGTTCGTCCAATCGGCGCCCACTGTGTTGTCGACCACGGCCCAGCCCTGCAGCACCGCTTGTTCCGTATGGCTGTCGGGTAGCACCAGGCGGTAGGTGGACTTCCATATCGGCACTTCACTGATATAGCTCACGAGCAGCCGGCGTGTTCCGCTGCCGGTTGCTGCGAGTGTCATGCGCCGGACGTCCTGGTCGCGGCCTGACGCCACGACGGCAAGGTAGCGGCTGATGTCGTCGCGCAGATTCTGTTCAGCGATTCTCACGCTGACCGTGGGCCGCAGCTCGATGGAGCGCACCGTGCCCTCGTTGGAAATCACAGTCAGGATGTCCGTGGGTTCCGCCGTGTTATCCCGGGCGGGCTTCCGTTCGATGCCGAGCAGCCGTCCGGTCGTCGTCGTCGCGCCAGAGCGGATCTCTACACGCGCCCCACGCAGCGCGTTGTAGAACTGAATGAGGTCGGGGCGTGTGCCCAGCGGGACACGCAGCGCGGCGAGCCGCTGTTCGAGTGGTGCCACCGAGTTGTAGCCGATCGACGAGATCCGCCCGTTGTCCAAATCAAGAGCGGTGAGCGAGTTGAGGACGTCGTTCAGCTGGTTGCTGGTGAACTGGATTGATACGTCGACCGAGCCGGTGACCGATCCCTGGTGCTCGAAGTAGCCGACACCGCTCTTGTAGAGGACCACACGCTTCACCGGCAATTGTGCCGGCTCCGTCGTGACGGGCTGCTGCGCGCGCGGGGCAGCGGCCAGTGCAGCAATCAGCAGTGCACAGACGAAAAGACGAGTGCTCACGAGTACCTCCCTCTCCTGCCTATTGGACTCCGCTGTCCGATTTTCGGACCTGGAGGAAACAGGGGTCGTGGCGGACCTCCGTTCGGCCCGGGTTTCTCCATTACCGTTAACTCGGTAAGTTGACTCTTCTTAGACACGATGGACCGTCGCCTCTAGATCGGAAACAATCTGCACCGATGCGCGTCGTCCTTGTGGTCGCGGTTCTTCTCTCAATCGGACAGCCAGCGTTCGCCCAGCTCGCTCCGGCGAATCGGGCGGGGGTTGCGATGGGGCATCTCCATTACCGGGTCCGTGACGTCAACGCGAATCAGAAATTCTGGTCGGCCCTTGGCGGCACGCCGGTTCGGATCGGATCCGACATGGCGATCAAGTTCCCGCACGTGTTTGTGTTCCTCTCGCAAGGCGAGTACGCAGGCCTGTCCGAGGGGGCAGTCGTGAACCATGTGGCGTTCCGCGTGCCGTCGTTCGACGCCTTGCAAAAGTCGGGAATCAAAGTGGAACGGCTCGCGGGATTTCCTGGCGTCGGCAATACGGCCACGCCTGAAGGCGAACGTGTCGAGCTGTTCGAAGACGCGGCGCTCAACCTGACGTTCACGCCGGACGATGGGACGCACGCCGCCGGATCGGACCGGCACAACAAACCGGTCGGCCTGCCGATCGCCTTTCACCACATTCACCTGTATCTGCCGGGCGAGGAGCATCTCGCGGCGAAGGCGTGGTACACGCGGATGTTTGGTGGCGTTGGCGGTAAGCGATCGAACTACGATGCCGTCGATCTGCCGGGCATCAACCTGAATTTCAGCGGCGGCCGGACGTCGGCGCCGATGAAGGGAAGAACGCTCGAGCACATCGGCTTCGAGATCTCGGGGCTCGAAGCGTTTTGCAAGCGTCTCCAGTCGATGGGCGTGAGATTCGACGCTCCATATCACAAGAGCGCTGATGGAATCGCGACGGCGACACTCATCGATCCCTGGGGAACGTCGATCGAGCTGACGGAAGGGCTGCGCAGATTCTGACTGGGACGCACGCGATGGAGCGATCAGGTCGGCGGTTCGTGGTTCGCGTTCTGGCGATTCTTCTCGGAGCCGCGCCTTTCGCGTTTGCCCTCATTCGATGGTTCCGGACGGGGACGATCTGCGATATCTGTGGGTGGCAGTGGCCGCGATGCTCGGCGCAAGCATCCTGCCGCTGGTCGCCACCGGACGCAACCGGAAGAGCGCCGTCTTCGTTGGAGGCGTCGTCGCCGTCGTGGTGGCGACGATATGTGGGGGCGTCACGGCGCGACTGGTCAGTGGCTCCACCGCGCCTGTCGCCTGGCTTGTGGCCTTCGCGTTTGGCGTCTGTGCCTCCTCCAGCCGTGCGTTCGCATTGATCTCCCAACCCTGAAGAACGCCTAACGAGCGTCTGCCGCTCGACGATCGGGTGCACGCGCCGCTGCATGCGGGATAATGCTCACCGATTTGCCCAATCGGAGCTGCGTACAGGTTTCTTCCCGGTGTCCCCATTGAACGTCGTCGACACGCCGCTGGCGGCGCAGCTGGCGGCATGGGTATCCAGGCTGACATTCGACGATCTGCCCGCCGACGTCGTGGACGCGACGAAGCTGCGCGTGCTCGACGTCATCGGCCTCGCGCTTGCCGGATCCGAGACGCCCTTCGGTCACGCCACTCGCGCCGCCTCGATCGCACTCTCACCGGCCGGTCCAGCACACATTCTCGGTACCGGTGAGACGGTGGCGCCGGCGACCGCCGCGTTTGCGAACGCCGCGTTCGCGCAGGCGCTCGAGTTCGACGACACGCATAACGAATCGATCGTGCACATGAGCAGTCCGGCGGTTGCCGCCGCACTCGCGCTCTCCGAGAGCCGACCGGTCTCAGGGCGCGAGGCGATCGTCGCTATCGCGCTGGCCAACGAGATCTCGTCGCGGGTGGGCAGTGTGGCGCCCGGCCAGTTTCACCGGCGCGGTTTTCATCCAACCGGCCTGTTCGCACCATTTGGCATCACGTATCTGGCGGGAAAGCTGCTCGGGAGCAGTGCCGACACGATGGCGCGCGGCGCAGGCATCTGTGGAAGCGCGGCCGCAGGTCTGCTCGAATGCTGGGTCGACGGAACACAGTCGAAGTTCCTGCACTCCGGGTTCGCGGCACAAAGCGGCATTACGGCCGCCCTGCTCGCCCAGGCAGGTGTGACCGGCCCGCCGACCGTTTTTGAAGGACGGTTCGGGTTGTTTGCGTCGCACTTGCAGCATCCGGAGACGAAGAAGGACTTTGATCGCATCGCTGGTGGGCTTGGCGAACGGTGGGAGAGCCGCAACGCGTCGTTCAAGCCGTATCCGGCGGCGCACGTGCTCCATCCCTACGTCGATGCGGTGCTGCGTGCCCGCAACACCTATCGGATTTCGTCCACGGACGTCGCACAGATTGACTGTCCTGTCGCAGAGTTCAACGTATCGATCGTCTGCGAGCCGCTCGCGGAGAAACTGGCGCCGGCGTCGGACTCGCACGCGCGCATCAGCCTGCAGTACACCGTGGCCGAGGCGCTGCACGAGGGAAAGCTGGGAAAGAGCGCTTACTCGCCGTCGAATCTTCGAAGTCCGGAGATTCTGGCGCTGGCCCAACGCGTACGCTACTACATCGATCCCGATTTTCCGGGTCCTGGCCGTTTCAAGGGGGCGCTGCGCATCACGCTTCACGACGGGCGCGTGATCGAGGAGACGCAGGAACATAATCTGGGTTCGCCCGAGAACCCGATGAGCGCCGCGCAGTTGCGCGCCAAGTTTGACGAGAACGCGAACGGCGTGTTGTCCACGGCCGAACGCGATCGCCTGGCCGCCGAAATCGAGGACATGGAAAACCTGGACGACGTGAGCACGATTGCCGGATTGTCGATACGGCACCCTTGAAAGGGCTCCCTACGATACGTAGGGCACCCCTTCAGGGGTGCCATGATCATCAAAATGTCTGAAACGAAAACCCTCGCCTCGTACATCGTCAACGGCCGCTTCGAAGACATCCCGGCCGACGTTCGCCACGAAGCCGCACGGTCGCTGGTGAACTTCATGGCCGTGGCGCTCGGCGGAAGCGTTGACCCGGCGGTTGATATCGCCATCCGCGCCCTGACGCCGTTTTCCGGCAAACCGACCGCAGCGATCCTCGGCCGCGTCGAGCGGCTCGATCCGCTGCATGCGTCGCTGATGAACGGCATCAGCTCGCACGTGGACGACTTCGACGACACGACGCCGCAGAATTACATCCATCCGACGTCGCCGGTCGCATCGGCGATGTTTGCCTACGCGAGTGCCAACCGGGTCACGGGTCGCGACTTCCTCAATGCGTTCGTGCTTGGGTTCGAGGCGGAATCACGCGTTGGCAACGCCGTCTACCCGGCGCACTATGACGTCGGCTGGCACATCACCGGAACAGCAGGCACCTTCGGCGCGGCGGCCGCGATCGGGAAGCTGCGCGGCTTGTCCGCACAGCAGATGGTGTGGGCGCTCGGTCTGGCCGCGACGCAGGCTGCCGGCGTGCGCGAGATGTTCGGGTCGATGGGCAAGGCGTTTCATCCCGGTCGTGCCGCGCAGAACGGCTATGCCTCCGCCATTCTCGCCGAGACCGGTTTCACCGCCGGCGAGCGCGGCATCGAAGGTCCGCGTGGATTTGCGGCGGTGCAATCCGCGAAGTACGACCTGTCGAAGGTGACCGCGGACCTCGGCGTCGACTTTAACCTTCGCCGCAACACCTATAAACCGTTCCCGTGCGGCATCGTCAACCATCCGACCATTGAGGGCGCGATCGAGCTGCACCGAAAGTACGACGTGAAGGCGTCCGACATTGCTGCGGTCCGTCTCCACGTCGCGCCGCTGGTGCTCGATCTCTGCAA
>Ga0207701_10006286_pt1 | contig 11872 bp, 15 predicted proteins | sample KBSSwiSSwithPhiX_FD_184294 | JGI IMG/M metagenome (GOLD analysis project Ga0207701, IMG submission 184294) | Switchgrass rhizosphere bulk soil microbial communities from Kellogg Biological Station, Michigan, USA, with PhiX - S5 (SPAdes) (version 2) | ecosystem: Environmental > Terrestrial >...
AGCTGCTCCTTCAACGCCGTGGTGATGGGCGACGTGCCTTGCGTGTCGGTCGCGGCATCGCGTGCGAACTCGATCTCGAGATCGTAGGTGTCGGTGAGCCCGGTGCGATCGCGCACGATCCGCTGCACATCGGGCAGGAACGAGATCAGCAAGGCAAACCGCGACAGCTGAATCCCTTTCGCCGCCATGGCGCCGGGGACGGATCGTTTGACGCCACAGTAGGGTGCGAAGTCGGTCACCGGCGCCGGTGTGCTCGGGAGCGGCAGGCAGCTGCCGTCCGACTTCACGAGCCGCGGCCCCAGACGGTCCGCGCGGCTGCGCACGAGATCGAAAACCGGGAGCTGCCGCGTTTCCTGGTGCACCTGCAGTTTGAATCGATCCGCCAGCAGCGCGCGCTCCATGGCGAGCAGGCGCACGGGCGGGCTGTTGGGCGCGATGGCCACCGGCCCGTCGAAGGTCGCGTTGATCTCGAACTTGTCGGTGTCGAGCCACGACGGGCCGCCGACGAGCTGCGCGGGGCGCAACGTGTCCGGATAGCCGTAGGCCAGCGCCACAAGCGCCCGAACGGTCAGGACCGCCGATAGACGGCCGCCGCCCATCTGTCGTGCTCCGAGTTGTGCCGCCGGATCGGTCGATTTCTTGACCGAGACCACTTCGAACGTGGCCGATACCGGCAGCGGCGGTGGCTGTTCCTGTGCGACGAGCCGTGCCCCCGCGCCGACCGACGCCAACCCGATGGCCACGGCCGTCACACCAACCGCCATCAGACGCTGAGGCATTTGTTATCCTTCCTCGGCTCTGAGTTTAGACGCCGATGTCGAGAATCTGGATCATCACGGCGGCAACGGTCGTGACGGCGTGGCTTGCACGGCCCGCGCCGGTCTTCCACATCGTCGATCAGCTGTCCGAGTGCCTCCGGATCCGAACTAAACGAGGTCGGGGGGATTAGAACGGGTTTCCCTGACTTCGCTGGACGAGGACTCGCCGCTCGCCTGCCACTTGAATGAATCTCGGTTCTACCAAGTCGCGGTGACCAGCGAATCGACGGCGGCTAGAACGCCCTTGGAGCACGCTATGGCAGCGCCGGTTTCCGGCCATGCCACTCGTACGCGGCACGCCGATTCTGAGCGAACGGGTATGCCGCCCAAGAGCGCAGCGACCATCCGCGCCAACTCTCCATTCTTCAAGGATGATCCCGACCCGAAGGTCATCGGTGCAAGGCGGATCCGTCGCGCGGACGCGAGCTTCGACTGGTTCGCCCTCCCCGGCCCACTCGCACCGGAGTGCGCCGGCCGGTAGAGCGTTGACCACGCACTCCCTCGGAACGCTGATTCAATAGTGTTTGCGCCGTTCGCACACGCTGCGAGCGCGTTCAGGTCCGTGTTCGCGGGCGCTATCTGAATCGCGACTTCGCCCGCACCATTTGCACGCAGGCGCGCGCCTGTTTGCGCGAAATTGGGCGCAATTTGCATCCGCGGAAGGGCTGCGCGCACACGCACCCCTCCATTCACACGTTCAGCTGGGGTGTCATTTGGCGCGCGCTATCTCTTATCCCCGCAAGGAGGGCGCGGTTCTAGCGCGCGCGAGTTCATTTCGCCAGCGTGCGCGCGTGTGAGCCTGGCAATGGAAGCTGGGCTGGCGAAACATTCGGCGCCTCCGACGCGGCAATGACCCGTACGAAGGTTGTATCCGACAAGCCCCTACCCAATCCGATGGGTTTGTTTGAACGGGATGAGTCAGAGTGACCCAGTAGGTTCGGTGCGACTTATAATGCGCTGAGGAGGCGCCAATGCGGATCGCTGCGATCCTTGCGTTCGTCGCCGTCGTTCACATCGGGTCGGCTTCGCTCGCTGCGCAGCAGCCGACGGATGGATTGCCGCCCAAAGCGAACCCTTTCGGGAACCTGTTCGCACCGTCGAGCAAGCCTCCCTCGCCGCCACGCTACCTGTTTCCTACTCCGACGTTCAATCAGCGTGGAGACAAGCCGACGGTCGTCTGCGGGTTGACGTTGATCCCAGCCGATCCAAACGTCGACCCGGCAATCCGGCGTGAAGTCCCCGAGGACGGTCCCAGGTTTGTGATCCGATCCGTCGACCCGAAACTCTGTCGACGGCCTTAGTCCGCCTGCACGGACTGCTCACTCGCGCGTTGTTAGTCTGGCGACGGGCGCTCGATTCGCTCGATGACAAGGGTGCGAAGTGGGGCCCGGTCCGCGACCAATTGAAGACCGAGCTGCTCTCGCACCGCGGTAAACACTGACGGACGCGGATCGGTCGGGCCTGGAGTGAGCGTTGGCGAATACTCCAACGTCAACTCGTATCGGTCCTTGAGACCGGTCTGATCGATCACGACTCGGCCGGCGACTGTCCCCAAGTTGCGGACGAGATCACCGATCAGAGCTCCCTTGGACGTCATCCGGCCACCATCAATGTGCAGGCTGCAGGGGGGCGGCGCGTTCACGCGATCCGTGGTTGCGGCCGCCGCGCAGTCGATCGTGGAGCGCCGCAGGCGAGGGCCAAGTCGCCCGTCTCTTCGTGCGGGTCTGAGTGCATAGACTGGGTGTTCGCGCATTTCAAAGTGGCTGGAAAGATTCAGGCGCTCAGCGAACATCGCGCGCATTGCGTCTCGCATCTGGTCGAGCGTCGGATTGCCTTCGACCTTCACGTTGACGTCGTATCGCTCCGTGTCGAGCCAGTCAGGCGCGCCGACCAGCTCAGCACCCGTGGTTGGAAAGAGAGTCCGTAAGAGGGCGCCAAACGTGCCGTTGATCATGATCAGCCGGCCGCCAGGTTGAATATCGAAAGCTGCCTGGACGTTACTCTGATTGCGCTTGATAGAGGCGACGATGCTGGGCGCGTCCAGCTGGCGCGCGCTCGGCGCAGGTGACAGGAGCTCAATCGAGCAACCGATAAGGAACGCTACAGTTGTTCGCATATCGCTCGTCCCTGGCGCTCGCCGCTCACGGTGCCGACCGAGGCCACGATGATGAGACCGATGGCGAGCCACTGCATCGGCGTCAGGTGCTCGTGCAGGAATGCGACACCGGCAACGGCGGCAATCGCCGGCTCGAAACTCATGAGCGTGCCAAAGGTCCTGGCCGACAGTCGCCTGAGCGCCACCATTTCCAATGTGTAAGGCAGAGCACTCGAGAACACCGCCACTGCCATGCCGAACGTCCATATCCACGGCGCCAGGAGGGCTCGTCCAGCGTCGGCGATGCCGATGGGCAGGATCAGGCAAGCAGCGACGATGAGTCCCCATGTCGAAGCAGCCGCTCCATGCGCGTGCCCCGCCTTCTGTCCGTAGACGATGTAGAGCGCCCAGCCCACGCCTGCCGCGAGTGCGCAGAGCACGCCAACGGGATCCAGCCGGTCTTCGGTGGCTCTAATCGGCAACAGCAACAGCAGTCCGGCGGCGGCGAGTGCAACCCATAGATAGTCGACGCGGCGTCTCGACGCGAATACGGCAACGCCCAGCGGTCCGACGAACTCGATGGCGACTGCAATCCCGAGTGGAATGCTGCGCAACGCAAAATAGAACACGAAGTTCATCGCGCCGAGCGACAGGCCGTAGGCCAGTATCACCGGCCACACCTGTCGCGTCGGGACTGTGCGCCACGCGCGCTGCAGCACGACGACGAGGATGGCCGACAGGCCGAGGCGCAGCGCCGTGGTTCCTGGTGCGCCAATCGAGGGAATCAGCTGTTTGGCGACCGACGCCCCTACCTGAAACGACACCATCGCCACCGCGGCACTGACCACGGCCGTTGTCGTCGAATGTGTGGGAGCGGATGAGGCGGGGCCGTCCGGTTCCGCAAGGGTTTGCAAGGCGTCTTAGTCTAGGCTGGAGGAGTCGTGACGATGGGTTCCTGGCTGCCTGGCGGCATGTTCGCGCTGACGCTGCTCGCCCAGAGCGCGAACCCCGGCTGCGATCCGCAACCACCGGCGACGCCGTCGTCGCCCGCCGCGCCTTCCGCGACGACGTTCACGACGCAGGACGGCGTGCGCGTGCAGGCCGACACGGTCGCGACCAACCTGGAGGTGCCGTGGGCGCTGTCGTTCGCGCCGGACGGGCGCCTCTTCGTCGCCGAGCGCCCGGGACGCGTCCGCATCCTCGACCTCTCCGCCTCGACCTCCGAGCTGGCGCTCACGCTCGACGATGTCTACCGTCAGGGCGAGGCGGGCCTGCTCGGTCTCGCGCTCGCACCCGATTTCGCGGCCACGCGTCTCGTGTATCTCTACTACACGGCGGTGGCGGGCTCCGCCCCCGTCAATCGCATCGTTCGGTACCGCGAGGCCGGCGGGCGCCTCGGCGAACGGGCCGTCCTCCTCGACGGCATTCCGGCCGCGACGATCCACGACGGCGGCCGCCTGCGATTCGGACCGGACGGCCTGCTGTACGCCACGGCCGGCGACGCGTCGAACAGCTCGCTTGCACAGGACCAGGCGTCGCTCGCCGGCAAGTTCCTGCGGATTGAACGCGACGGGACGACGCCGAGAGCCAACCCGTTTGGCTCGCCGGTCTTCAGCTGGGGCCACCGCAATCCGCAGGGATTCGACTGGCACCCGGCTACGCGCGAGATCTGGGCCACCGAGCACGGCAACTCGGGCAACGACGAGATCAATGTAGTCCGGGCCGGCGCCAACTACGGCTGGCCCACCATCGAAGGAGCACAGACCTTTCCGAACATGGAGGCGCCGGTGACCTCGTTCAGCCCCGCGATCGCGCCCTCCGGCGCCGTGTTTTATCAGGGCACGCGTTTTCCGCTGTTCGTGGGCAATCTCTTCGCGGGAACGCTCCGCGGTACCCACCTGCTGCGCCTGATTGTGGATGCCCCAGGGCGGCGCGTCACACGGCAGGAGCGGCTGCTCGACGGGACCTTCGGCCGTCTGCGCGACGTGATCGTCGGACCCGACGGTCACCTCTACATCAGCACCAACAACCGTGACGGCCGGGGCAGCCCGATCGCGGCGGACGATCGCATCATCCGCCTCAGTCCGGCACCGTGAACGGTGTGCCGCGCGTCTCGCGATCCGCCCAGGCTTACCTCCCGCGTAGCCGCCGCTGCGACGCCTGAAACGCCGTCGCCGTGATGCCCGCGCGATAGACCGCGAGCTTTCGCCCAATCTCAATGGTGCGGCCGACGGGCGCCAGTTCGACGCCATGCAGCGAGAACAGTCCCGCCTTCACACGCTGTTGCATGCGAATGAGATTGGGATCCTGAACCGCGATTTGCGACTCGTAGTAGATGTCGTCGTGGATACCGTTGCGCCAATCTGAGGGGCGGTCGGGCGGCTGTCCGGGCGGCGGGGTCCGATCGATTTGAGTGATCCCCAACGTCTTCAAGTAGTCGTAGCTCCACTTGTCCTCGAAGTAGTACTCCTTCAGGTAGTGGACCCGCGCGCGCTCCGCTGACCACTTGCGGTTCAGCGCATCGGCAACCTTCTCCATCCCGGGCTGATTGTCGCCGCTGTCGCCCAGCAGCACGATGTCGAGGAAGCCGTGCGCCTTGTAGCTGCGACAGATGTCGGTCAGCAAGGCCCCGAACGTCGCCTCTTCGACGCTGATCGTGCCGGCATACGCCATGTGCCCCGAGACGGCTGGCTCGATCGCGCCTTCCGGGGTGAACTTCACGATCGGGGCAATCAGCGCCCGCCCGATGGCCCGTGCGATCTCGGGCAGGACCGTTTGGAGGACGTAGTTGTGCTTGCCTCCGGCCACGTAGGGTCCGTTCTGTTCCACGCCGCCGGTGCCGATGATGATTGTCGTGGTGCCCGCCCGCAGGGCGTCGCGGATCTCCATCGACGTGAGTTCTTCTGCCCACAGGCTCTCGGCGGCATCGATCGGCCGTGGTGACTCGGGCGGCAGCCGATTCTGAGCGAGCATCGTGGCCGCGCCCAACGCCACCGTAAGACCTGCGAACACGGGCACACGAACCATCCTCATCACGTCGCCTCCCGGCGCTATCATTTCAGCACGTTGAGGGGCAGGTGTCTGCCCTCCTGCGGGCGAAAAACGCCGGCCCGCCCGCTTGCAGGCGCAAGTGGGATCCACCGACGTTCTCGTGATTGATGCGGCGACATGGCCCACCGAGAACTGATCGTCGACTTGCTGATCGCCCTCATCGCCGCGGTCGCCATCGCCTGCGGGCGGCCGGCGGGGACCGTGGCGCCGAACCCAGGGACGCCTGCGTCGCTCCCGGACTGGAGCGGCATCTGGCTTCCGGACATCGAGGATCAGTTCGCCCAGATCGAAGCCAATCCGCTGCCGTGGACGCCCGACGCGGCGGCCGAAGTGAGACGGCTGACGGAGGCAGAAGCCGCTGGCCACCCGAAGGGGCTGTTCGCCAACTGTCTGCCCGAGGCGATGCCGGCGTGGATGCTGGTGAGTCACAACGGGCTCGAGATCCTCTTCACCCCTGGGCGCGTCACGATGCTCGGTGAATCCGACGGCAATCGCCTGCGGCGCATCTACACCGACGGCCGCTCTCATCCGGCCGATCCCGACCCGAGCTTCCACGGCCACTCGATCGGCCGCTGGGAAGGGGAGGTGCTGGTCGTGGACACGATCGGCGTGCTGCCGCAGACCTACATCGCCATCAGCGAAGCGGTGGGCGTCCCGAACAACGGTGGACTCCACGTCGTCGAGCGGATTCATCTCGCGGGTGCGGACGTGCTGGTCGACGAACTTGCCATCACCGCGCCCAAAATCCTGACGGCGACGTGGATGACCACGCGGCGGTTCACGCGCCAGAAGGGACCGAACGCCGACATCCTCGAAGGCGTTTGCCTGCAGGGTTCCTTTGCGGAGCAGACCGACGCACGCGGCGATGCCGTGTTCGTGCCCGTGCCGCACACCGACGAGGGGAACCCGGTGCCCCCGCCCCTACGATGATCCGGGCGTTTGCGGTCCTCGCTCTGATCATGGCTGCCGTGACGGGCGCGCAGGCGCACCATTCGAGCGCGATGTACGACCAGCAGAAGACCCTCACGCTGCGCGGCGTGGTCACCCAAGTACGGTGGACTAGCCCGCACGTGAACGTCTCGGTGATGTCCGACGCCGGCCGCCGCCAGGCCGGTGTCGCGTGGGTACTCGAGGCGACGAGCCCTGGAAATTTGCTGCGCGCCGGCTGGACGCGCACCTCGATCAAGGTTGGCGACCGTGTGTCCATCGTCGTGGCGCCGCTTCGCGACGGTACTCACGGCGGCTGGTGCCGGGGCGTGACGCTGCTCGAGTCCGGGAAGGTGCTCGAGTGCTGATGCGCGGCGCCCGGTTGCGACGATTCGTGGCCGTGGCGCTGGTGGCGGCTGCGGCGGTCTCACGGCTGGTTGCCCAGGAGCCGGCCCCGTTGCTGGTGTGTCGGCAACGTTCGAAGTGACCTCGGTCAAGCGCGTCACGGATCCGACCGTGCAGATCGGTGCGCGGTCCATCAGGCGGTGGCCGGCTGGCGGCCGTGTTTACCGTCCGGACGCTGGTGCAGCTGGCGTACGGCTACCCCGACACGCTGCGCGACGCGCAGCTCGTTGGTGGTCCGTCATGGATCGATACGGATCGGTTCGAGATCAACGCGACGTTCGACGGCCCGATTGCCATCGCGCCCAACAGCCCGCCGGTGCGCCTGCTGGCGATGGAGCGCGCGTTGCTCGCCGATCGAGTTCGCGCGTGAGGCCACCGCAGATACCCAGGGCTTGCCGCCGATCATGACGGCGCTCAAGGAGCAGCTCGGCCTGGAGCTCAAGCCGGCCACGGGTCCGGTCAACGTGCTCGTCATCGACCACGTCGAGCCGCCGACGGCGGATTGAAGAAGCCGGCAGGCGTTACGTGCAGTCGTGTGTACTCAGGCTGAAGCCGCGTCGCCGCCCGCGGCGAGTTGCCGGACGGTGGTCAGGAAGTCGTCGGCGCTTGCGGGCTTCGACATGACTTCCGCGAACACTTCCTTGAGAGCCGAATCGTCGGTTGACCAGTTCGCCGTGTAGGCCATCAGTCGCGTGTTGCGGGTGACCGGACTGGCCTTCAGCAGTCGTGCCGCCTCGAGGCCGTTGAGCACGGGCATCGCCATGTCCAGAACGGCCACATCAGGGCGGGCGTAGTGTGCGGCGACAAGGGCCTCCAGCCCATTGGCGGCGGTGATCGCCTGAAACCCCGACAATTCGAGGAACAGGGCGACTGTCTCGAGACTGTCTTTCGAATCGTCCACGACCAGCACGATCGGGCGCCCGGAATCAGGCCCGCGTGCCGCGGCAGGCTCCCCGATCAAACCGGCGTGAAGCGCTTCCGCCCGCTGCCGCTGTTGTCGCGCTGCCGCGGAGAGTCGTCGGAGTGTGGTGGCCTGCTCGTACGCCTCTGGAAACTCTCCCTCCAGGCGTTCCGCGAGGTCGCTGAGCGCGCGCTCATGGTCACTGGCGCCGGCGACGAGCCGTCCGGACTCGACGACGAGTTTGTCGAAGCGACTGCTTCGGAATGAGTGATCCATCGCGTGTCTCAGGCGGCTTCCATCGGCGTGTCGTCCAGGGTCATCTTCGCGGTGTAGGCGATCACGTCGATGTTGCGCCGCTGCTCGCGCGCGTCCACGCGCAACGCGCGCAGCGGCAGGAGCAGGTGGTCGTTCTCGTCGGCTTCGATTGCCGTGATCACGGCGGCGAGTCTGCGTTCGTGAAGAGAACCTTTTTCAGAGGGTAGCGCATCGCACCTCCAATCGCTAGCAGGGAATGCGTTTACGGCTCGTCGGTCACAAAACTACCTTAGCTGTTGAATCCGGACAGACGAGGTGTCATGGCTGTGTTTGGATGCTGCGATTCTTGCACTGGCAATAATGGAAATGGTTGCGACCCGACCGGAGAACCGCATTCTGCGAGAGCTGGCCAAGGCCGATCGCGGTGTGTTCGCCAAGCTCCTCAAGCAGCTCGAGCCAGTGGCGCTGCAGAGCGGGATGCTGCTCGGCTCGCCGCGCGCGGTAAGCGACTCGGCCTACTTCATCGAGTCCGGCATCGTATCGCTCGTGGCGACGACGAGGAACGGCGGCTCGGTCGAGGTTGCGCTGATCGGACGCGAAGGCGTGGCCGGCATCGCGGATGCGCTGGGCAACCAGCCGTTGCCGTACGGTTTGGTGGTGCAGCTGCCCGGCCTGGCGTATCGCGTGCCGAAGGCGGTCATTCGCGAGCACATCTTCTCGTGCAGCTCCCTGCACGAGCTGCTGATGGACTACTCGCAACGGGTCATGCACCAGCTCGCGCAGTCGGCGCTCTGCAACCGCTTCCACACGTCGGAGCAGCGCCTCGCACGGTGGCTGCTGCTGACGGCCGAACGAGCCGACACCAACCGGTTCGAGTTGACGCACGAGTTCGTGTCGCAGATGGTCGGGGCGCCGAGGCCAGTGGTGAGCGCGTCGGCGTCGGCGCTGCGCGACAAGGGCATGATCGACTACCGGCGCGGCGTGCTCACGATTCGGAATGCGGCGAAGCTGCGCCGCGCGGCCTGCGAGTGCGTCGACGAAATCTCGCGGTCGTCGAACGGTGGCGGTCAGGTTCGTGAGGCGGGTGTCAAGACCCGCAGCCACGGGCGGTAAGGCTACGTGCGGATTTCCTTGTGTTTCGGCGAGTCGCTGTCGGAGACGAAGAGCGACAGCACGAAGCTCACTACCGTGACGACCAGCGCCCCCTTGAAGGCCGGCACGAAGCCGGCCACCGAGAAGCCGAGGCCGAGCGCATCGGAGGCCGCCGCCGTCAGCAACAGCATCAGCGCGTTGAGGACGAGCGTAAAAAATCCCAGCGTCAGGATGACGAAGGGAAGGCTCAGTAGAAAGAGCACCGGCTTGATCGACACATTCAGCACGCCGAACACGAGCGCGACGCCAAACAGCGAGGCGCCGTCGCCCGTGTACGAAATGCCGGACACCAGCCGGGTGGCTACCCAGAGCGCCGCCGCATTGATCAGTAGGCGCAACAGGACGCGCATAGGCCCCCGACCTCAGCCGCGGGGAGGCGACGCCTCGCCTACGAGAAGCTCTTGACCGCCGCGTCCTCGCTGTCGTGCGAGTCGAAGATGGTGGCCAGCTTCGTGAGCACCAGCAGATCGTTCAGACGCTTGGTCATGTTCAGAAGTTTCAGCGCGCCGCCGTTCTTCGAGGCCGTGACATTGCACTGCACCAGTTGCCCCAGGCCGCCGCTATCCACGTAGGCCACCGAGCCCAGGTCGAGAAGGAGCTTTTTCTTGCCCTGCTGCAGCAGGCTCTGCACCTTGTCCTTCAGCAATACATCGCCCCCCGAACTCAAGGTGATGTCGCCGGTCACCTTTATGACGGTCACCTCGCCCACTGTCCGCTCATCAAGCTGCATGACTCCTCCGAGAACCCGCGCAAATTGCAGGGAAGGGTGATCCTATCTCAGCGGAGCTTCTTCTGGGCGTCGCGATAGCGGGGTGAGGTGGCCGGCACCAGGGCGTAGGCCGCCCGGGCCTTGGCGGGATCCTTGACCTTGTCTTCGTACAACTCGCCGGCCCGCCACGCCGCGTCGCGCCGGCTGGCGGGGAAATGCGTCGCCAGCAGCTCCAGCGACTCGGCGGCCAGGGCGAACTGCCGCACATCCTTGTACCGCTCGGACAGCGCCTCGAAGGCGGTTTCGGCGGCCGGGTTCGACGGGTAGCTTCGCACCAGGCTCCGGTAGGTGGCGAGCGAGGCCGGCACGGACGTCTGCAGCTCACTATCTACCTGACGCAGCTTGGCCTTGTCCTCGAGCGCCGCCTTCCGGGCCAGCGCCTGCGGGGCGAGCGCGCTCTTGGGGAAGCGCTCGAATACTTCGGCGTAGAGTGCCCGGGACGCGGCATCCCGATCGTCGCGTTTGCCTTTCGCGACCAGGTCCGCAAGCTGATAGGTGGCGTCGGCGGCCGCTGGACTCGCGCCGTAGTGGCTCCGCAGCTCCACGTAGGCGGCCTGCGCGTCATCGGGCCGGTTCTGCTTCTCGTAGACCTGGCCGATCAGCAGCTGCGCGGCAGGGGCGGTGGGGCTGGTGCCGTAGCTGGCCACGGTCTTCTTCAAGTCTTCGAGCGCCTGGTCGAGCAAACGCGCATCGATCTTGGCCTGCGCGGTCTTGAACAGGGTGGCGGCCGCGTCGTCGCCTTTGCCCTTGTCGTCGAGAGCCGCCGCGCCGTTCGGGGCTGCTGGCGCCGCGGGTGGCGTAGCCGGTTTTGGTGCGGCGGTCTTCGGCGTGGGCGTCGCAGGTGTGGACGTCGCAGGTGTGGACGTCGACGGCGCCGACGTGGCCACGGCGTATTCGATCGGCGGCGCGGGCGTCGCGGCGGATGTGTCGGCGACGGTGTCCGTGGCCGCAGGGGGCGGGGCCGGCGCGGCAGGAGTCGCGGCCTCGGCGCCGGCGGTTTCTGACGCGGGCGTGGAACCAGCCTGGAAGCCGACGTAGAGAGCGCCGACGACGACCGCGGCCCCGGCCGCGAACGCCACCAGCCGCAGGATCGGACTTCGCGCCGCGGGCGTTGTGGGCCTGGCCGCGGACACCGGTAGCGGCGTGGACTGCGCGGCGGCCACGGCCACCGCCGCAGACGGCCAGCCGGTCCCGCTCGCCGGTCGCGAGCCACCGGCCACGATGGCCGGGCGGGAGTGTGACGACGAATCGCGCTCGCGCCGCACCTCCTCGAGCGCCGTCCGCATCTCGGCCGCCGACTGGAAGCGGCGCGTGCGGTCCTTGTCGATCGCGCGCGCGATCAGGCGCTCGAGCGACAACGGGACGTTGGCGTTGAGCTCCACCGGCGCCGGCGGCTCGCGATTCAGGATGGCGTCGAACACCACCGCCGACGTGCTGCCCTGGAACGTCTGTCTCCCGGTCGCCATCTCGTAGAGCACGAGGCCGAACGAGAAGAGATC
>Ga0207701_10006287_pt1 | contig 11871 bp, 5 predicted proteins | sample KBSSwiSSwithPhiX_FD_184294 | JGI IMG/M metagenome (GOLD analysis project Ga0207701, IMG submission 184294) | Switchgrass rhizosphere bulk soil microbial communities from Kellogg Biological Station, Michigan, USA, with PhiX - S5 (SPAdes) (version 2) | ecosystem: Environmental > Terrestrial > Soil...
TTTACCAACGGGAGAATTGGTGGTACTGCTCCATATGTATTGTCCATTTTTACCTGTATTAACCAAGACTCCCATTGTATCTTCCTGTACCGGCGCTAAACTAAGTGCCTGGTGAAAAATTGCATCTTTACTATCTATGCCAGGATCCTGTGTGATGGAATATGATGGCAGGATACTCACGCCAACCTTTATTTTCTTACTAACATTGGCATCCACATTTGCCCGAAGAGAAAAAACTTTGTAACCTACTTTCATAATAAAAGCATCATTGATACCAGCGTTTCCTGAAATAAAATATTTCACAGCATCCGTTCCTCCACTGGCAGAGATCTCATAGTTCTGAATTTGGCCTTTTCTTTCTATTTCATCTTGCCAATCTATATACTGTAAACCAGGATGTCCCGGCATTGCCCAACGTGGATCCAACATAATGTTAGCATCAAAAGCTCCTCCATTACGGAGCAACCTTGTAGCCTGATCATCATTAGCTGTTGCACCCACAGATCCATATTTTGTAACATATGTTGCATTGATAACTTCAGTAGCCTGCGCTATCCACTGGTCACCATTCATCATCTCCAATTTTTTTGAAGCTTGATTATAGCCCCCATACGCATTAAAATTAATTTTAGCCTTTCCAGTCTGGCCCCGTTTGGTTGTGATCAACACAACACCGTTTGATGCTCTTGAACCATAAATGGCTGCAGCAGCTGCATCTTTTAATACCTCAATACTTTCAATATCATTTGGATTGATATTATCCAAAGGATTGCCAGTTGAAAAAGTACCGTTACTAGTATTGCTTGAATTTACAGACAATGGAAAACCATCAACTACATAGAGCGGTTCGTTACCTCCACTGATGGAGCCTGAACCGCGTACTTGTATACTGAAACCTTTACCTGGTATACCTGTATTTTGTCTTACAGTAACTCCAGCTAATTGTCCTACCAATGCCTGGTCTACTCGAACGATGGGCCTCTCATCAAAGTTTTCATTTTTCAATTTGCTGACTGCACCGGTAACACTTTTTTTCTTTTGTGTGCCATACCCAACGACTACTACATCTTGTAGTGCAGTAGCCAGGCTTGACGTTGATATAGCAATTTCAGCCCTGTTATTAACGCTTACTTCCTGTGCAGCAAAACCAACTGAAGTAACAACCAGGACAGAATTACCAGATGGAATGTTTAGAACAAATAGTCCATCTGTTGTAGTAGCTGTGGCTATCGCAGTTCCTTTTACCGTAACAGTGGCGCCTGATACTGGCTTACCTGTTTCATCAGTTACTTTTCCTGATACTTTAAAATTGTTTTGAGAAAATGAAAATAAAGAAATAGAGAAGAATAATAATAGCAAAATAGGAGCTCTTGCTAAAGCAGTTTTTCTTTTCATACAGCAGCATTTTAGTTTTAAATGAATCACAAGTTAAAACTGTGATATTCGCTATTCATCCTGACCTATCCTGCTGCAAACAAGTATTTACGCAATCGTTGCCGGAAAATATCGATCATCATTTTTTGTTTCCTGACAGTTCTGCCTATATAAATAATCAAGATCTACTTATATATTCTTTTCAGCCATTCTTCAGGCACAGGAATGATGCAGATATTCATTGTCCTGTTATCAGCAGATAACATAGCCGATTGAATCTGGATCTTTGTACCATCGGGACTCATTGTTGGATGTGGATGATCTGCTGCAGTAGTTTTATGTCCTGCAGAAAGTAAGATCATCTCTCTTGTATGGCGGTCGATCAAATAAATATTGCGGGCAAAATCATCTCCTACTGCCCAGCGGCCATCAGGCGAGCCACTGACATGCCATAGACCGCTGCCACTTTTAGTTTGTCCGACAATTTCCATTTCTCTTGTCCGAAGATTAACAATAGCAAGACCGGTTGGTTTTTCCCTGGTACCTGATGGACCCCAAGCTGCTTCCTGACCTGGATTTGCACCACTAACTGAAGTTCCGGCATCAACTGTTTTATCAACTCCCGGAATTTTCCGATGACCCATAATTGAAATCGCCACTTCATCTTTTGAAATAACTGCTTCATGTGTTACCCATTCGTATTCTGATTCCGGATAGAGAGGACGTAAACCTGTACCATCAGCCATTACTGTCCATGTACGTTGTGGTGATTTGCCACCGGTTTCCCAACAAAAAACAATTTCGCCGGCAACCCATGGATTGGTTTGAATATGTCCAACCTGGAATGGAACAGAGACTACATATTTTATTTCACCAGTGTGAATATTCATACCTGCAATACCAGATGGACCCTGACCCATATTCCTCGGGCCAAAATTCTTTTCGAGTTTTGTACCCGGTGCTAAATGTTTTGCGGCTTCCTGAACACCTACCCTGAAGTAAGCCCATTCTTCATCACCGTCCAATGCCATATCACCACCGGCACCCAATTCTTTTGGTGTAGTGCCACAGATACGTTGGTATGCATCTTGCTTTTTTAATGTTCCCGCTTTACTATCTGCAAATAATTTTTCAAGATCAACTTCTATAATTTGCACCGGGCTTTGTACACTGCGACGGGCCGTATCACCTGGTGTGGTTGGAATTGTATCTGTTTTTGCATTGCGCATAAAATACAGCTTCATGGTTTTTCGTGCAATATTCAGCATGCCTGTATAACCACCTTCGGTAACCTGTACTATCTCTCCGGTTTTCTCATTTACTGCCATCGCTTCACCTTTTACACGATTGGAACGGAAGATGAGCCACTGACCATCAGATGTCCATTGATTATGTGTCTGGTAAATTTTTGCATCGCCATTGGGTGTACTTGTGAGAAATAAAAGTTTGGTTCCTGTTACAGGATCTATAACTTCTTTTCGCTCTGAAGGAAAACGCTTCCCGATTTGTGCATCAATTGCCTTGGACAAAAATGTTGCAGCAATAAAAATCATAACCACTGAATATTTTTTCATTGCATTTTTTTTAATGATTAACATAAATCACCAATCCAGCTTCAGTAACGAAACGCCCTGCCTGGATAAGTGAATCTTTAAACTCATACTTTTATTTACTTTCATTTTCACAGGTTGGTTCAGCATTTGTATCTGACCTGCTTTTTCCAATATGGCTACCTGATCTGTTGTCGGGTTTTGAGGCGAACCCATTTTCTTCCATACTTCATAAGAGTTGCTATGCTCATTATCAATCCGGTATTCTGTTACAGTTATCGTTTTTGCCGGAAGTCCATCAAGAACAATATTTATTTCCTCAGCAGCTTCCTGTTTGTCTTCATCATGATAATTCCACACCATAATGGTTGCCGAGTTTTTATCTTTTGCGGCTAATGCACCGATGTCAGTTTGTTTGCGAACACTGCTGTCGACAAATGTTTTTAGATCATACATCCGGTTGCCGGTTGCTTTAACACGTTTCCCTTTCATCATACCAAACATGCGAAATACATTCAGCACGGGTTTATCAACTCCGTTGGTTGCTAAATCCCTAAACCCGGCAAACCATGGTTGGTTTTCAAATTCAAACGACCATGATACGGCTCCGGTAAGATTTACTTTGTATTCATCAGCCAGTAAATATTTTCTTGCAAATGATGCAGCTGTATAACTTGAATACATGGTCCCGTTCCGATAGGCATTCTCAGGATTGGTACTCATGCTACATGCTGCACAACCTTCAGGATCACTTTCGCCAATCACCAACGGAATTTTTCTTAATGAAGGAAATTCATTCACTGTAATAAAGGCGTCCCTGATATTTCGCATTTGTGTGCCCACATTCATTACTACTTTCCCATCAACAAATTTTGGTTGCCCTTTTGCATGAAACAAAACCATATCCAGAGGCGAACCAATTTTACCTGTTGCATAATTCGTTTCACTCAAACAATGTTTGATAAATGCAGTTAAGAATTTTGAACCCCCTCCTGTTATATCACAACCGCCAATTTTAGCTGTGGGCAAAGCTCTAAGCAAACCATCAGCTGCATAATCATACATTTTACAATATTCTTCCACGGTTCCATTCCAATAACCTATGTTCGGTTCATTCCAAACTTCCCACCACCAGCTTTCAACTTCTTTTTTTCCATAACGCTCCACACAATGTTTTGCCCATTGATAGATCAACTCTCTCCATTTGTTATAGTCATTCGGCGGATAAGCCCATCCCGTAAAAACTTCTTTATAAGATGCACCCGGTCTCCAGTTATGTTTATAAGGTTGTGGATTAGAAGAAAGAGCCTCAGGCATAAAGCCGATTTGCGCCAATGGCTTCATGCCTCTTTGTATATAAGTATCAAAAATGCTGTCCACAATTTTCCAGTTATAAATTGGGTTTCCACTGGCATCCTCAGTATAAACATTTGTTGAACCCCATTTCAATGCCGGTGCGCCATCGCCGCTGGTTAATAAATTATGAGTGCGAACAAAAACTGGTACTGGACTTAATGCAGCTAACTCTGACAATAATTTTTTCCCATCTTTCATATAGGTATAATTTGGTTCGTCATACCCAAACCATGCCCAGATAGGTTTCATTTCTCCAAGTTCTTTTTTAAAATCAACATTAATGATGTGCTGTTGCGATGCTGCAGCAAAATAAAAAAGGATTGCCAGCACTAAGTTGAGATAAATATGAAACCTGGTTTTGCGCATGATTAATTACCATCTGGTTTTGTTGAGGCGACCAAAACACTTTGTGGCCAATAAAATTTTTCAAAAGGGGGTGGCTTTGCAGGATCGTAAGCTAATACTTCTTTCCTTATAAATTTTGCCAGGGGTAGATTTTGTTTTTGAATACTGTTCACAATACATCTTGCAAGTTGATAAGCTCCATAAGGATTGAAATGTGTGTTATCCTCTAATTTTTTATCCTGCCCGGGAAATGTATTAGCGGGGTAATGAACAAATGCTTTAATTGATCTTTCCGGCCCCCATGCTTCATATAATATTTTGCTCATTGCATTTAAATCGATCAGTGCAACGTTTTCTTCTTTGGCAGTTTGACGCATGGCTTCGGGATATTCAAGTAATGTATTTACAATATGCCCGGCTGAATCAAAATTTCTGCGGTGCATGGATGTGACTAAGACAGGGATCATCTTTCTGTTTCTTGCATCCGTGATCCATTCTTTTAATGTTTGTTTATAGGTAGTAAATGGTTCGAGATAATTTCCGCCGGGCTTCTGATCATTATGTGTAAACTCAATAAATAAATAATCTCCCGGTTTTGCCATACTCCATATTTTATCCAGTCTTTTTTCACCTTTAAATGCTTTAAGCGTTTCTCCACTCTCTGCATAATTAGCAACTACGACTTTTGATTGAATTAAAAACCGTGGGAACATTTGTCCCCATGCTGCCCATGGCTCCCTGTCCTGGTCAACAACGGTTGAATTGCCAGCAAGAAATATCGTGGTAGCTGTTTTGTTCGGAGTAATTTCTACTGCACATACTTTCGCCAACGAATCATTAAACTCAATGGTCAGCAAATTATCCCAATGAAGATAACTTGTCTCTCTCGGTTTCAATCTTACATTACTTATCGTATTCCCATTTGCATCTCTTATCAAACTATCTTTTACATGAACAGTAAAAACCTCAGTTCTTATCTTTCCTTTTACTGTTCTTATATTTTCCAGCATTAATCTCCTGCATTCTGTTCGAATAGTAGTTGAAGATATTCCTTTTGCATCCCCTAATAAAAGTTTAACATCATAATTACCTTCCGGAAGTTTTACAGAAAAATAAAATGGTTTTTTACCGGTGATAAAATCTCCGGTCAATGGATTGCCGCCCCGATCAAAGGATTCTACTACTGAGTTCTGATCAAATCCATACCCGGTTTGGTAACTGAATTTTGAAGCAGGAGTTATTTGAATATAGCCGGGTGCAATTTTACCTGAACCAAAATCAAATTTGAAAGATGTTTGCTGTGCATCACCCGCAACACAAATCAACAAAGCAATTATCTGAAATACATTTTTCATCTAATTTATTCAGCATAAAAAAAATAATACAAACAGGATCTCATTTATTTTTTCCTTTTAACTGAAGAGAACTATCATTGATATCGAAACTGAAATTAGCAAGTAATTGAATTATTTCCGCCCCTGCAAGCAGCACCGGGCCATAGCCATGTGCAGCAAAAACATTTACCGGGCGATAATAATAAAACGCAGGATCAAATGCCATCCCTGTTCCTACACATGTTCCCTCGACCTGGCCTTTGTCATTTACTTTGGTGCTAACTGCATTCCATGCTAAGATACTCATGGGACCATAGATCATTGGGTCGAGCCAGCCTTTGTTACATGCATGTGCAATACAATAAGCATAGATAGCAGTGGCTGATGTTTCAAGATAAGAATCCTCCCTGTCGAGTAACTGATGCCAGAAACCTGTGCCGCTTTGGTAAGATGCCAATCCTTTCACATGAGCTTTTAATTGCTGCAGCAAAAAATTTCTTCCCGGATGATCTTCCGGTAATACATCCAGCAATTCCACTGTTGCCAGCAATGCCCATCCATTGGCTCTTGCCCATCGGAATTCAGGATGTGCTTCCATACTTTCCACCCAACCGTGCATGTAAAGGCCTTTTTCTTTGTTGAACATTCGCTTAGCATACAACTTCACCTGATTTACTGCATCATCAAAATATTTTTTTTCACCCGTAAGTTTTCCCATTTGTGCAATGGCGGGAATGGCCATATACATATCATCAAGCCATAAGGTATTTTTCTGCGGACGGTTGCGTGCAATCGTGCCATCTTTTAAACGGTATTCTTTTGTAAAAACATAATTGATGTAGTTGTCGATCATCGGTCGCAGGTTTTTGGTCAAGCCGCTGCGTTGTGCTTTTATCATTGAAGCACAAACGGCACCGGCATCGTCCAATGCATGAGGATCTATCGGCTGATTGAATAATTTTTGTCTTTGTATAAATTCAAGAGGAAATTTTTGTTTTACTGCCGGAACCCATTTGCTTAAAAAATCAAACCTGGTTTTTACATAATCAGCATATTTTTTATCTCCAGTAGTTTCCGTTGCTCTTTGCATGGCAGAATAAGTGACTCCCCATTCATAACTCGTCAAACGGAAATCACCGGCCTTCAAAATCGTATTCGTGTCTAACCTGTTGATGTCATCAACAACTTCACCGGTTTGTTTATTGATCATTTGTGCCGGAGTAACAGCATCCAGGTAATTAAACACTTTATCAATAAATGCTTTCACATTCTCCTTTGAAGGTGTACCATAAGGAACAGGGTAATCAGGTTTCATTAAATGAAGCGGAGTAGTTACATCGTTTGACTTTTGCTGTGCAAAAGCGCTGGTTATTCCGTAAAAAGCTATAAGGAAGACAAATACTTTTTTCATGATATAAACGATTTTTTATTTTCAAAACTTCTTCAAAATGAAAATGACCCCGATCATTTCGGGGCCCTTTTCATTAATCGAAAACTGCTGCTTATATCTATGTTAGTATCCCGGATTTTGCATTGCTTGTTTTTGTGCCGGAGACAGCGCAGCTCCACTCGCTTGTATTCCATCTAAGAATGTTTGAGGAATCGGACGTAAAAGATGTTTATCTGCAATAGTAGTTGCGGCTTCAACATTAAATGCCTTGGCTCTTGAAACTAATGTTTTCGTTCTGGATAGATCTGCCCAGCGGTGATATTCTCCCATTAATTCACGGGAACGTTCATCTAACACAAGACATAGCATTTTATCATATTGACTAGACAGGCCTAAAGTATTAATAACAAATTGATCTTGTACAGGTAAATTATTAACATCAGTAATAGCCAAACTTGTAGAAGCTGCGGTAGTTACAGGAATATTATTTGATTCATAATATGAATTTCCCGCATAAAATGAATTCGAAACACCTGCTGGTTGAAGAGTTGCCGACAGTAAAGTATTACCTCCATCATTATAGGCAGCCCTATTTTCTCCATTAACGAATTGTCCCCTTGTACGAACTGCATTAATATAAGGTAATGCATCAGCATAACTGCCTGTGCCAGCTTTAGCCAGCCTGATCTTTGCTTCAGCAGCAATTAAATAAGTCTCTGCTGAACGGGCTAAAATAAAATCCCGATGGCCCTCAACAGCGTTCAAAGAAGTTCTTGAACCATCCAGGTATTTACTTAAAGATGGGAAAGCTTGATAAGCCGTTGTCAAATCAGTATTCAATGCACCGTCTGTTGTTCTGCCATTTGGGTATGCTACATAAGTAGTCGGTATTGGTCTCCCGGTACCACTAACGTCATTGACAAGAGAATATGTCGTGCCTATTGTGCCTTTACTAATTTTGGATAAAGGAAATCGTGTATCACCTGGTTGATTAATTACAAACATAATTCCCAGGTCACCTTTGACATTTGGAGAAGTAGTTGCACCATTTACAGCGCTTTTAGTTTTAAAGGATTTCCAAAATCTTGAATCATTAACCATATCATATAAACGGTAGTCGTAGTAAGTGGTCGCTAACCTGCTAAAAGGTCTGTCACCGGTCAGATCACGAGCCATTTGGTCCTGGATATCATACCTGGAAACAAAATACAAATGTTGAGTATTTCCTGTATTAAGATTGGTAGTTACATCATTAGTTAATTGAGCTGAAAGAAGGATTTCCGACAATGTTTCATTTGTTGAATTGATACCCGTAAAGTTCCATATACTTTTAAAATCTGGAGCTAATGAGTGCCTTGAGATCACGTCGTCACAAAGAGTAACAGCAGCCGCTAAGTCTGCAGCTACAGTAGAAGAGTTCCATGAACTGTTTATTTCACTTGCCCTAAATAAATATGCTTTTGCGAGGAAATGTGAAGCAGCATCTTTTGTAATACGATACGGGCCTCCTGAAATTGGTAACAGATTAGATGCCTGTTGCAAATCCTTAACTATTTGATCGTATATAGCTTTTGGATCTTGTCTTGTAAATTCCAATTCAACTGTTGTTGATGGTGATAATTTAAGCGGTACAGCACCAAATTGACTTACCAATCTTAAATAGCAATATGCCCGCATAAAATATCCTTCCCCTAAAGATGTCTTCTTAACAGCATCAGATGTGGAAGTACTATTTGTAGCGTTTTGAATTAACAAATTAGCATCTCCGATCCCTATATACAGGGCATCCCATTGATTATTGACTCCTTGCAAATTACCATTGGTAGCAAGTGCAGGATTAAAAGTTGGATCATAATTGTTCCAGGGTGAATTGGACGGATCTCCACCGATATGAAATTCATCCGTTCCATAATTAGTAGCACAATAATACCATTCCCCGTTTGTCGGAACTTCAAAAACCTGGTAATACGTACCCACGGCCAATTGTTGTATGCCCGCCTCAGTTTTATAAAACTCATTATTATTTGCCGTTGTAAGCTCTTCTTCCAAAAAAGTCTTTTTGCAGGACAGAGTAGTAAAAAGTACTGCCGCAAAAATGATCAGTTTGTAAAAATTATTATACTTATTCATATAATTCGAATTAATTATTATTAAAATGATGCATTGATTCCAAGTGTAAAGCCTCTGTTCCAGGTTGGGCTTACGACATCCATATCACGGAATTTGATCTGGGAGTAAAGCATCCCGGGGTTTTGCACCTGGGCATAAATTCTTAAGTTAGTGATCCCTGCTTTAGCTATACTTTTAAAATTATATCCCAGCGATATGTTTCGGATTTTAATAAATGAAGCATGCAAATAACCTAATGACGCATAATAAGGATCGAGTGGCGCACCACCCGCATTGAAGATGGGCTTTTGAAATTCAGCATTGGGATTGTTTTCAGTGTAATAGTTAACCTCCCTGGTAACATAGCGTGCTGGTTCTGTCTCACCTCCGTAATTATACATATAGTTCAATCGTCCGTATAAAAAGATAGAAAACTCGAATTGTTTATAGTTAACAGTATTTGTCATACCAACTATCCAACGAGGCCTGGTCCATCCAATTATCTGGCGATCATTATTTCCATCAATTTTGTGATCCCCGTTAACGTCCTCAACCCTTACATTACCAGCAGAAAACGCATTACCATTGGCATTAAATGCCTGCATTTCTGTTTTATCGTTCGGTTGCCATAATCCAAGTGCCTTGTAACCATAAATTACTCCAACTGGCTGATCAATGAACCAGTTATTAGGGATATCATCGTATTTTCCGTTGGATAATGATACAATATGTTCTTTTTGCCATGCAGCACTCGTTGTAGTAGTCCATGTTAGATCTCTCTGCTTAACATTCACTGTTGTTAGCGTAATATCAAACCCCGTGTTTGCTGTTTCACCAACATTATCATACGTGGCAGTGTAACCAGTAACAGATGGAAGACCTCTACGCTGCAACAAATCAGTTGTGCTGGAAGTATACACATCCACACTACCGGAAACTCTGTTTTTAAACATACTGAAATCAACTCCGAGATTATATTGAGTCGTTTTTTCCCATCCCAGTGACTGGTTTGCCAAAACTGTATTTGGTATTGAACCGGCAGCACTGGTTGTATAAAAAGGATAAAAAAGGGATGTAATTGCACCTTGTGTTGCATAGGCACCTATTGAAGAGTTACCAGTTACACCTACACCTAGTCTTAATTTTAAATCATTGATCCAACCCACATTATTCATGAATCCTTCTTTGCTAATTCTCCAGGCTACTGCAGCGGAAGGGAACCATTCATATTTATGTCCTTCTGCAAGAACAGAAGAACCATCCTGGCGGGCTGAAACAGTTAATAAATATCTATCCTTAAAGCTGTAGTTAAGTCTTGCCATGTATGACGCGAGCTGTTGTTCGATGAGATTAGAAGATGTGCTTAGTGAACCGGTTACAGTACCACTGGTTAATGCATTCCATAACTGAGAAGATAAGGGGACACCAAGACCTGTTGAATTACTTGTTTCCTGTGTATAACCTGTTGCGCTTGCTAATAAAGTTACTCCAAAAGTATGTTGACCGACGGTCCTGTCGTAATAAATCAAATTATCTAATGTATAGGAATAGGTACTGGTTTTGGTGAGCGAAGCATAGCTACTGCTACCTCCGTTAGCCACTGAGTTCTTATCAATATAAACTCCATCACGATAATAAGACAGGTCCGGACCAAAGTTCAGCCGATACTTCAATCCTTTTAATACAGGGGCAATTGAACCAAAATCTACCTGGGCATATAAACTTCCAAAAGCTCTCAGTGTTACTCTTTCATCAATATTATATTTCCATTCATCAACAATGGTCTTAATAGCATTATCACCTCCCGGAAATGAGATCCTGTTACCGGCAGAATCAAAAGGTACTGCAAAAGGGAAATTTGCTCTTGCGGATTCATATAATCCTCCCTGGGGATTGCCTACAGTAGATACACCGGTGCCGGATTGTCCATATTGTTGCGTACCATAACTAAAGTTTAAATTAGCTCCAAAAGAAAGCCATTTAGTAGCAGAAATATCTATGTTAGATCTTGCAGTATATCTTTCAAATGACTGTCCTTTTATGGTGCCTTTATTATTCAAATAACCAAAAGAACCATACGCTTTAATTTTATCTGTTCCACCACTTACACTGAGTATATTATCAGTAGTCACGGATTGTTGGGTAACCATACCCCTCCAATCTGTGGTCGCCACTTTAGATCCATCCCAGGTTCCAGAAGCCCATCCCTGGGCGATATTAGCCCATGCATATTTATCAGCAGTTTGGCTAAAATAAACTTTGTCCCTGTTTATATCCGGTTGGTCTCCCCGGGGATAAGTGCTGATACCAGTTGTCGTATTTAACCCTGCATAATAATATGCCCAACGACGGAAAGTAATAAAATCACTGGCATTAAACATTTCTGTATTATCAACTAATTCATCAAGAGTAA
>Ga0207701_10006288_pt1 | contig 11869 bp, 8 predicted proteins | sample KBSSwiSSwithPhiX_FD_184294 | JGI IMG/M metagenome (GOLD analysis project Ga0207701, IMG submission 184294) | Switchgrass rhizosphere bulk soil microbial communities from Kellogg Biological Station, Michigan, USA, with PhiX - S5 (SPAdes) (version 2) | ecosystem: Environmental > Terrestrial > Soil...
CACATGATCAACGCGGGCGGCCGCGCGGCTCCTGAGATCATCCGCGGGCTCGCGCAAATTCCGGGCGCACGGCTTACAGTTACGGTGGGCCGCGATGAAAATTTACGGGCGGCGGTCGAGGACGTCCGGCTGGAAACCGGACGAGAGTTCGAAATCGTTGGCTGGAGCGATCAACTGCCGCGATTGATGCTGGAAAGTCATTTGCTCATCAGCAAGGCCGGTGGAGCGACCGTGCAGGAAGCGATTGCGGCGGGTCTACCGATGATAATCAGCCAGATTGTTCCCGGACAGGAGGAGGGCAACGCGCAACTGATTGCGGAAACGCAATCGGGTTTGGTCGCGGAAACGCCAACTGCGATTGTGGCCGCAGTCGAACGGGCATTTGCGGACGATTTTCGTGTATGGCGGGAATGGTCGGCCAACATCAGCCGGCTCAGTCGTCCGCGGGCGTCGCTCGAGATCGCCGAGCTTTTGCTTGGCCTTTGAAAAGGGGCGCCGCGCGTCCCGGAGATGCGACGGCGATTATGCTGCCGGTTTAGGGGGACCGGCCTTGTCGTTTAGCACCTGCGTGAACTCCTGCAGGCTGGTTACGATCTGTGGCGCTTTAGAGAGCACAGTGGTGGCCAGTTTTTCGGCGTAGTCGGGCCGGCGTTGCGACATTTCCGAAAGCGCCATCATCACCGCGAGCGCGTTGTTAATTGAGTGCTTAATCTCGCTGAATTTCTTCTGCAGTTGTACGAGTTCCTCTTGGGGAATGCTGGTAGCGGGCTCGGTCATAGTCGTTTCAAATCGGTGGCGAATATGGTGCGGTGTGCTTGACTGATAGGTTAGCCAAATCCCGGTTGATGCCAGCAAAGACTATCAAGATCAGTGGTGCACGCCAGCACAATCTAAAGAATCTCCACCTTGAGATTCCGAGGGAAAAATTGGTCGTAATCACCGGTATGAGTGGCTCGGGGAAGTCGTCCCTTGCGTTTGATACACTCTATGCCGAGGGCCAGCGTCGTTACGTCGAGAGCTTGTCCGCCTATGCACGGCAATTTCTCGACCAAATGGAGAAACCCGATGTCGATTTCATCGAGGGCCTTTCGCCGGCGATCGCGATCGAGCAGCGGAGCGCGGGGACCAATCCGCGTTCCATCATCGCCACGACGACGGAAATTTATGATTACCTGCGCGTTCTATTTTCGGCCATCGGCCAGCCGCACGACCCGCTGACCGGCCAGCCAATCTTCCGGCAAACCGCGCAACAGATTGTTGACCAGATTCTCGCGTATCCGGAGGAAACGAAAATTATTTTGCTGGCTCCTCTGGTTCGTAACGAAATCGGTGAATTTCGGGACGTGATCGAAAAAACGAAGCGCGAAGGCTTCGTGCGAATTCGAGTGGACGGCGAAATTATGGAGTTAGGTCGACCGGAGCCGATTCGATTGAAGAAAGGGGAACGACACACAATCGAAGCGGTGGTGGATCGCCTCGTCATTCGGGAGGGGATTCGGACTCGCCTGGCCGACTCGGTCGAAACGGCTCTCAAATGGGGAACGAATCGTCTCGTCGTTCTGCGGGGCGGCGACCAGGCGTGGCAGGAAGACAAGTATTCGACCGACTACGGCAATCCCGACACTGACTTCTCTCTAGGGGCGCTGACGCCGAAGCATTTTTCCTTCAACAGTCATCTCGGAGCGTGCCCGGCCTGCCATGGGCTTGGCACCCAGCTGGTTTGCGATCCCGAGCTGATGGTAACGGATACCTCGAAATCGCTCGCGGAAGGCGCAGTCGTTCCCTGGCGTCGCGGGACAAAACGGATGCAAGCGTACTACCGTGGGCTCCAAAATGCGCTCGTTAGGCATTTCGATGTCGCGGATAACATTCCGTTTGAGGATTTGCCGGAGGACTTCAAACAGGCGCTTTATTTTGGCACGGGTGATCGACCGATCGAGATGAGCTTTGGCGGAAACGGGCACACGGCGGCGAAGACGGCGCGTCCCTTTGAAGGGTTACTCCCGCAGTTGCAGCGGCTTTACGAGCAGACAGAGAGTGAATTCACCCGCAGCCGAATTCGCGCATTCATGAATCGGGCGCTCTGTTCGGTCTGCCACGGGGCGCGGCTGAAGCCGGAAATCCTGGCGGTCACAATTAGCGAGCAGAATGGCCGCACCGCGAACATTCACCAGTTTTGCGAGCTCACGATCGCGGAGGCCGCGCAATTCGTTAGGCAGATCAAAGTCTCCGCGCAACAGCGCGCGATTGTCTCCGAGGTTCTTCACGAAATTTCCTCCCGGCTCGAATTTCTTCTCGAGGTCGGGCTCGATTACCTCACGCTTAATCGAGAAAGCGGCACGCTCTCGGGAGGCGAAGCGCAGCGTATTCGGCTCGCGACGCAAATTGGCTCCGGTCTCGCCGGGGTCCTCTACGTCCTCGACGAGCCGAGCATTGGCCTGCATCAACGAGACAACGCCCGGCTCATCGGCACCTTGCGGCGTCTGCGTGACCTGGGGAATTCTGTCATCGTGGTGGAGCACGATGAAGAGACAATTCGTTCGGCCGATTATATTCTTGATCTCGGTCCAGGCGCCGGACCGCGCGGCGGCGAGATCGTTGCCGCCGGACCGCTCGAGGAAATCCTCGAGGCGAAGAATTCCCCGACCGCGGCCTATCTTTCCGGGCGATCGAGGATCGCCATTCCGCGCCAGCGGGTCGTACCGCGGGGGAGCAATTCCTCGTCTGACGGTTGGCTCACAATTGTTGGCGCGACAGAAAACAATCTGAAAAATGTGACCGTCGGGTTCCCGTTAGGCTGCTTCACCTGTGTGACCGGTGTTTCCGGAAGCGGAAAATCGACGTTGATCGATGACATTCTGCGTCGCGCGCTGTTTCGGCATTTCTACAATTCGAAAGACAGACCCGGAGAATACCGCGAACTTCGTGGGCTCGATCAGATCGACAAAGCGATTATCATCGATCAGAGCGCGATTGGTCGCACGCCTCGTTCCAATCCCATTACCTACACAGGCGCATTTGCGCCGATTCGAGACCTGTTCAGTCAGTTGCCTGCTTCCCGGATTCGCGGTTACAACGCGGGACGGTTCAGTTTCAACGTCAAAGGTGGGCGTTGCGAAAATTGCCAGGGAGACGGGTTGATAAAAATCGAGATGCATTTCCTCGCCGATGCCTACGCCGTCTGCGAAGTGTGCCAGGGAAAACGTTACAACCGGGAGACACTGGAGATTACCTACAAAGGGAAAAACATTGCCGACGTGCTCGCTCTGACGGTCGATGAAGCGTCCCGTTTTTTTCGGAACGTGCCGGCAGTGTCGGACAAGCTAAGCGCGCTACAGGATGTGGGACTTGGTTACCTGAGGCTGGGGCAAGCGGCTACAACCCTCTCCGGCGGGGAAGCGCAGCGAGTAAAGCTCGCGACCGAGTTGGCGAAGAAGGCGACTGGGCGAACTCTCTACATCCTCGACGAACCGACGAGCGGGCTGCATTTTGCCGACATCGAAAAGCTCCTGCAGGTGTTGATGAAATTGCGCGATGCCGGCAACACTTTGGTCGTGATCGAACACAATCTCGAGATGATCAAATGTGCGGACTGGGTCATCGATCTGGGGCCGGAAGGTGGGGAGAAGGGCGGCCGAATCGTCGCGGAAGGACCGCCGGAGGAGATCGCGCGAAATGAGGGTAGCTACACCGGCCAACATCTGCGGTTATTGTTAGGCAAATGAGCCGGAACCTTTGCGCCCTTGCCAGCGCGATTATCTTTTCGTTAGGCGGAGAGCTTCGTGCGGAAATTAGCCCCGCCCTGGAGGCAGCGATTGCGCCACTCTCGGCCGGAGTGGCGCCTGTCGCGATCGCCCGGCTCGAGACTTTCCTGGCGCAAAACCCGTCGCCAGCCGAACAGAATTTGGCGCGCAAAAAGTTGGCCGAAGCGCTGGTCCAGGCGGAGCGTCCAGCGGAGGCACTGCCACTTCTCGAAAATGCCAGCCTAACGAACGATCTGGATGCGATTCTGCTCCGTGCGCAGGCGCTGGCGGCCTTGAACCGTTGGACGGAAGCGCTGCCATTTTATGAGAAGGTGGCCGCGGACCGTTCAACACCGCGCCAGGCTGAAGCGGTCTTCGGTGCGGCTCAGGCGTTGCAGGCCATGGCTCGCAGGGATGAGGCGATGAAAAGATATGCCTCGTTGCAGAACGACCGGAAATGGAGTGTCCGGGCGCGCCTGCGAATTTCGCTGTTGATGATGGAACGTGGGGACGTCCCCGGCGCCGATCATTTGCTGCGCGAAACCAAACCACAGGCGACAACGGAACGGAACGAAAAGAGGTTCCTGATTGGCCAGTTGAACTTGCAGCAAGGCCGTCCGGAAAAGGCGATTGAAACCTTGAGCGTGATCTTGAAACGGCCGGAGGGCGTCTCGCATTCGCTCCTCGTTGCCACCTTATTCAAATTGGCCGATGCGCACCTGGCGGCGAAAACGCCGGAAGCCGGCGATGACGCGCTGGAAGAATTCATCGATCATCGCCCTAACGATCCCGCGTTGTCGGCAGTATTTGCAAAGCTCGACGAGCTGTATGGAAGCGAGCGGAAGCCCTCGACTAACGAATTGGAACATTGGGCCCACGATGCGGCGCAGCCTCGAAAGGTGCTCGCGCAATGGTATCTCGCCCGCAGCGCGTTACGCTCCGGCGATCAGGACAAGGCGATCACGCTGCTGACGCCAGTGCGCGACACGCCGGTGCGATTGCCGGCGTTGGGCGAGGCGAATCTGGAGTTAGCCAGGCTGCACCTGGCGAAGGAGCAGTGGGACGAGGCGATTTTGGCCGCGAAGGCCGCTCTGGGGCAAAATCTCGATCGAGGTTTCAAGGAGCGGGTTGAGTGGCTGATTGCGGAAACGAACTATCGCAAAGGTGGTATCGACGAGGCCGCGTCGAGTTATGAGGAAGTAGCCGAGCACGCGCCTGCCCTGGCGCACGAAGCTCTCTTTAATGCGGCGGTTTGTTGGCTTCGACTCGATCGCACCGCCGAGTTTGGCGCTGATTTCCGTAAAATCAGTAACGATCCGACAGCCGCATCGGAAAGGGGAGAACTACTCCTGGAGGAAGGCACGGTGCAGGCGGCGCAGGGCAAAGCGGAAGCCGCGCAGACATTCCAAAAGTTCATTCACGATTTCCCACAAAGTCCACGCATCTCGGAAGCCTGGGTGTCTCTAGCCGAGCTTGCGTTTCATGCCTCCCGGCCGGATTTGGACACGGCGCGGAAAGATTTGGCGCGAGCGCGGGAGGGGCATCCAACTCCTGCGGCCTTGGAGCGCGCAGATTACCTTGAGATTTGGCTGGAGGACACTTCCTCATCGACTGACCAGATCCCGGTCATAACCGCGGCGAACAATTTTCTCCGGCAACATCCTGATTCTCATTTCACGCCGGAAGTGAGGATGAAACTGGCGGAGGCTTATTTTCGCCGGCAGGATTTCGCCAACGCCCAGACGCAATTTGAATTGCTCGCGCAGCAAAATCCGAATCCGGCGCTGACGGAGAAAGCGCTCTTTTTTGCAGCGCGTTCCGCGATGTCGAGCATGGGTAACGAATCGCTTGATCATGCTCTCGCGCTCCTCGATCAGGTGGTCACGCTCAAGGGTGAAATGCGCTGGGCGGCCCGAAATGAGGAAGCGGCGATTGAGCGTCGCTTGGGAAAAAATCGAGAGGCTCTGGCCCTCTACGATGAAGTGTTAAAAAACAACGCCAAGCCCGCGGAACTTCGCGAAGCGCTCTGTGGTAAAGGCGATATCTATTATGATATGGGAGCCACAGATGCGCAGAACTATCGTCACGCGATCGAGTTCTATGAGCAGCTCGCGAGCGAACCCGGCGTCCCGGCACACTGGCGTAATCAAGCTGCCTTCAAGAAGGGCAAAGCTCTTGAAAAATCAGACGATAAGGCCGGTGCCCTAACGACGTATTACGCGGTGATCGAAGAAGGTGGGCGGCCCGAGTTGCAGCACGAATTTTTTTGGTTTTACAAAGCGGGTTTCAACGCCGCGCATCTTCTTGAGGAGGCGAGCGACTGGAAATCCGCCGTCGCGGTTTATCGGAAACTGGCGGCGGTCGGGGGCAGTCGTAGCGAAGAGGCTAAGGCGCGCCTTACGCAATTGCGCCTCGAGCACTTCCTTTGGGACGAATAGCCGAAATTGTCGGAAATTTGTCTTGTGCGGGAGCACTGAACGGGTGCAATATGAGGCATATGAAAACAAGAAGCAGATGGTTCCATCTGCGTCGCTTGTTTCTGTTCTCCGGGGGCTGCGTCCTCGGAGCCTTCATGTGCGCTTCCGTTGTCGCTGGCCCGGACATGTACCGGGAAACGACACGTCCGCACATGGCACAGGACATGTTGGCGCAAAAAGTGATCAAGGTCTATCTCATGACCTCGGCCTCGGCGATCCCAAAACCGATTAACTACATTATCGGTGGCGTGGTTACGACTTCGACGCCGATCGACATCATAGGCCGGGAAGTCACTATTAATCGTTAGTCAGACGCGGAGAGTAATTCGCGATGGCTGAGTGCCGTTTTCGGCACTATCGGCACGCTAAGATTCTTCGTCGAGCCAGGGCATCGATTGTCGCAGGCGCGCCCCGACCTGCTCGATCAGCCGTTTCTGGCCCGCTCGAAGCAGTTTTTGGTATCGCTTTCTTCCCGTTGCGGTCTCCCGCAGCCAATCCGTGGCAAACTTGCCGCGACGAATCCTGTCGAGTTCCCCTTTCATCCGATCTTTTACATGCGCGTCGATAATCTTTGGACCGACCGAAACATCGCCCCATTTGGCTGTTTCCGAGATGCGGGCGCGCATGCCGCTGATTCCAGCGCGATGCATCAGATCGACAATGAATTTCAACTCATGCAGACATTCGAAATACGCGACCTCCGGCTGATAGCCCGCCTCGACCAGAATCTCGAATCCTGCCTCGACTAGTGCGCTCATGCCGCCGCACAGAACAGCTTGCTCGGCAAACAGGTCGGCTTCGGTCTCCTCCCGAAACGTTGTCTCGATGACGCCGGCGCGAGTGCCACCGATCGCCTTGGCGTAGGCGAGCGCGAGTTCTCGCGCACGACCGCTGACATCCTGCTGAATCGCGATGACGCACGGAACTCCGTGACCGGCGACAAACTGGCTACGGACCATTGGCCCCAGTCCTTTCGGAGCAACCATTATAACATCGACGTCGTTAGGCGGAATGATTGTACGGTAGTGGATGGCAAAACCGTGCGCGAAAACGAGGGTCTGGCCTGGACGCAACGCTGGCCCGATTTCATCGCGAAAAATGTCGGCCATTCTCGTATCCGGGACCGCTAAAAAGAGCACATCAGACCGGCGCACCGCCGCCGGCGTCGTTGTCAAACGGAGCCCATCGCGCCGGGCCGTTAGGCGTGATCGGCTTTTCTGGGGAAGACCGACGACTACAGGAATGCCGCTGTCACGCAGGTTAAGGGCATGCGCGCGACCTTGCGCGCCGTAGCCGATCGTGGCGCAAGTCTTGTCGAGAAGCGGACCGAGGCTGACCTCTTTGTCGGTGAAAATTCGTGCAGGTTTTGCAGACATGGTCCCCGGCGAGCGAACGAGCGTAGCGCCGAGGATAAGACTGTCAAACTTACCCTCTGCGGCAGCCGCTAATTAGCGAGTGCTTGCGAATTGCGCCCGATCGCTTCTAAACGCGCGACCTCGGCGGTGACGTCTTTCGCTTCGGCAGTCTGGCCCATTTTCTCCAAAATATCTGAGAGAAAGACGTATTGCCGAATTGCACCGGGCTGCCGCGCGACGGCCCGCTTTTGCGCACGATATGCCTCGTCGAAGCGATGCTGACGGACTCTGGTTTGCGCGATCAAATGTAAAGCTTCGACCTCATGCACGTCGAGTCGGCTTGCCTGGTTCAGCGCAGCGACGGCTCGCTCCGCATCGCCTTCCTCCGCATAAAGCCGACCCAAAGCGAGGGCCGCGCCGTAATGCCACCAATGGTCGCGCGAAAAGACAGAGACAAGCCGAGCAGCGACTTCGGGACCTTTTGTTTGACGCAGTAGTTCGGATTCCTGACTAACGACTTCCCAAATCTCCGGATAATCAGCCCGTGCTTTGTCCAGCATGGCGAGCGCCTCCTCATCGCGATGGTTGGCGTGCAGGAGATGGGACAGGTTTACAACTGCCAGCCATGTGCGCGGATAAGTTTTGCTTGTCTGCGCAGATTGCTTTGCGGACGCGGCGAACAGAGCCTCGGCCTCACTGCGTTTACCTTCCTCAAAAAGGATCCGTGCCAGACTGTTGCGAGCCAAAGGGAACTCTGGAGTCACTTCGAGGATCTTGCGGAGCAGCGCTTCCGCCCTTTTGCGATCCCCCCGACGCGCATAAATTTCCGCCAGATTTTCGCTCACCCGCAGGCTGTTCCCTCCCGCGGCGATCGTTCGTTGGTAAAAGGTTTCCGGTACGGCCCAGTCACCACTGCGCATGGCGCTACGAACGCTGAGGGCAATCGCTGCCAGGCAGGCAATGGAGGCGAGTGAAGTGCGGTAACTCGCGGGAAGCTCGACCAGGCAGCCAACAATAAAAATAAGGATGCCGACACTGGGAAGATAAAGCCAATGCTCGGCACACGTCGCATTGAGTTCCACGATATTCGAAATGGGCAGGTACCCGAGCGTGAACCAAACGGCACCGAAGATTCGAATAGCACGACCATTCCCGCGCCAGCGGCAACCTAGCGCTAGTAAGGCGAAGAATCCCAGTCCGAGAATCGAAAGATATTCTGTCGCGACGGAATGCTGCCAGCTGTTTGAACTAGGATAGTTCTCCTGGTTCACGACCGTGCGCTCCATGTGGAGATTGTTGGGAAAGACTATCAGGCGCGCATAATCACCGAGCGCCCGCAACATCAAGACGGCGCGAACCGGAGCGCTCCAACCTTGCGACGGGCCGGCGCCAGAGCGAGGCGGAGGTAATTGTCGCAAGGTCAGATATGCAGCGAAGATCAGGACAGCGACTGCGAGCGTAAGTGTCTTGCTGCGCCCGGTAGTTTGCCGATCGAAAAACAAGGTGTGCAGAATAAAGAGCAGAAACCAGATGCAGGCGGTCTCTCGAGAACAGAGAGCGCATAACCCGCAAAGCCCGGCCGCTAGGAAGAGGATGGTGCGGGTGACCCCCGCTGGCCGCTCGCGGCCGCAAAAAACCAGAATCCAACCAGTGGCAGCAAAGGCAAAAGCGAGGCTATCAGCGCGTCCGGAAATGTAGTCGACAGCCGCGCTGTGAACGGGATGCACAGCCCATAGAAGCGCGGCAAAGAAGGCCAGGTTGGAGATAAAACTGGATTCCAACCATTCTGGTTTCAGGACCGAGCGCAAAATGCGTTGGAGAAGAAAGAACAGCGCGACCGCACTGCCGGCATGGAGAAGGAGGTTGGTGAAATGAAAACCAAAGGTGTTGGTGTGCCAGAAGAAGTAATCGACGATGAATGAAAGATTCTGCACCGGTCGATAATGCCCGGAAAAGGAGTCGGGGAAGAGGTGATGCCGAAAAACCTCCAGAGCGAGAAGCGGGCTTTTGATAAAAGGGCTGTCGCGCGCGAGAAAGTCATCGTCCCAGAGGAACTCACCGGAAAGCGATGGCGTTCGGACGGCGATGCTGATGACCAGGAGCAGAAGCGCGCGCAACCAATTCTTACCGAGTAATTGACTGAGGCGCGGCAGAAACTTTGATGCGCGGAGCGCGTCACTACTCGTGGAGAATCTGTTCACTTAGAAGCGATGCCAGACTTCGGGCGCTGAATTCGCGACTCATTGCCTGCCACCGCAAGCGATGGCAGGTGTATGAATGGCGGCTTAGAAGTGGCCGTAAGGGGAGAAGAAGGCAGTGTCCGCAACGTCGGACAACGTATTCCAGGTGTTGGCCGGGACTTTCGGCAGGGTGTCCACCGTTTGGGCACCGTAGGTGTTGCCAAACAGGTCGGAGGCCGTGTTGTAGAGCTGCGAGTTTTTCTTCATGTAAGCGCCCCAGTCAGCGGTACCAACCGATGCACCGGTCGCCTTGTTGTTTTCGATTGCGTACTGATCGACCGCAGAATCGATCAAACGGAGGTCATTGACGACACGACTGGCCTGGGAGCGTTTACGGGCCCGGAGGAATCCTGGAACCGCGATGGCCGCTAACAGGGCGATGATCGCAACGACGATCATGATTTCCACGAGGGTGAAGCCCCCGCGTTTTTGGTTGAGTTTATTTAACATGCTATTTTGCTTTCTATCTGGTTTGTTTGTTTGATTGCGTCCGCCGTTCCATCGCGGATTGGGCATTCTTAGAGCAGCGTTAATGCCAAAATACTGGGTTTCTTGGAATTTCCCGTAGGCTCCGGCCGCAGGAAGATGGTTGCTTTTTCGGCTTAATAGTGGCCGAAAGGGGAGAAGAAGGCGGTATCGGCGACGTCCGACAACGCGTTCCAGGTGACCGCAGGCACTTTTGGCTCCAGATCTACAGTCTGCAGACCGTAGGGCTGTCCGAAGACATCGTTGGCAGTGGTGTAGAGCGGGGTGCCCTTTTTCATGTAGGCCGTCCAATCGGGGGTGTCGACCGGTGTTCCAGCCATCTTGCTGAACTCAACCGCATATTGATCGACAGCCGAGGCGATCATGCGCAGATCGTTGATAACCTGGGTTGCCTGGGACCTTTTGCGGGCTCTCATGAACGCCGGCACTGCGATAGAGGCGAGGAGTGCGACAATCGCGACCACGATCATGATTTCCACGAGAGTGAAGCCGGTGCGTTTCTGGTTCGGGTTATTGGTCATCAAGTTGGCCACTCGTTGTGATTCGTGCCTCGCTGGTAGGTGATTGCTTCGCTGCCTGGAAGATAGGCTGCTTTACTTGAAGCAGTGTTAATGCCAGAAGGAATCACCCTTACGTTTCGCCCGGACGTGGCCCAATTTCTGCGAGCTAGTTCGCATTCTTCCAAGCTGCCTCTGGGCGCTTTTCTCGATGAAACCGTTTGCCACCTTTCGCTCCAGCCTGAAAGCAGTCCCCGCTTGCACCTGGCTGTTCTTAGGTGTTTTCGCAATTAGACTCTACAGTCTGGCGCTGCTGACGCAGAGCCAGTTTTTGCCGCCCCACTCCGGGGATATGCAGTTTTACAACGACTGGGGCCTGCGAATTCTGGCTGGTAAATGGACCGATCATGCCGCGTTTTATGGTCTGCCGCTTTACGCCTACCTGTTGGCAACGATCTACGCTATCTGCGGACATAATCCGTTTGTTCCAGGATTTCTCCAAGCTTGCCTCGATGCGGCGACAGCGGTGCTAATCTATCGAATTGGCGCTTCGGTTTTTGCGGCTCCAAATGAGAAAGCGCCGCTTCGGAGACCGCACTCAGCACAATCCATAGGCCTCGTTGCCGCGTTCGGTTGGGCTTGGTTTCAGCCTGCGCAAGCGTACTCAATCATCATCATGCCAACGGCGTGGCTAGTCTTTGTTTTTTGGTTTGTTGTCTGGCAGATCGTTAGGCGTCAGCACACCCCGCCACTCTGGGGTCTGTTGCTTCTGGGTGGGTTGATGGGTTTCACGGCCATGGGGATCGCGACCATTTTGTTCCTGGTCCCAATGCTGGTCGCCGCGCTCTTTCTTCGTTGGCAGGGGTCGTTCGGCAGTCGAGTTGCCGGGACCATGATGATTATGGGAGGCGTCTTCCTCGGTGCGTCTCCCGCATGGATTCACAATTATTTTGTGGCGCGCGATCCGGTTTTCCTCTCGGCGCACAGCGGGGTCAATTTTTGGATCGGCAACAACCCAGTAGCAACCGGCTACCCAAAATTTCCTCCCGGATTGCATGCTGGTCAGGAGGC
>Ga0207701_10006289_pt1 | contig 11869 bp, 13 predicted proteins | sample KBSSwiSSwithPhiX_FD_184294 | JGI IMG/M metagenome (GOLD analysis project Ga0207701, IMG submission 184294) | Switchgrass rhizosphere bulk soil microbial communities from Kellogg Biological Station, Michigan, USA, with PhiX - S5 (SPAdes) (version 2) | ecosystem: Environmental > Terrestrial >...
GGTCAGCATCGCCGGAGCAACGGCATCACGGAAATGCGCGGCGCGTGTCAGCAGTTCCATCGACTGTTCGTATTGCGCATCCGGGCGAACGCGTCGATAGAGCCGCGCGATCGTTTCTGTATTGTGATTTAGAACGTCGGGACGTGCGATCAATACATTGTTCAACGCTTCTTCGTCGCCATTGAAATCGGGGATAAGGACTTCAATCTTGCATTCGGGGTTCATCTCACGAACACGAAAGATCGTCTCCGCCCAATGTTTCGATCCGCCGTCGGCAAGGTCGTCCCGATTCACAGATGTAATAACGGCGTGCTTTAGATCAAGATGCTTTACGGCTTCGGCAACGTGCGTGGGCTCCAACGGATCCAGGTCCATAGGCTTGCCCTTATTCACAGCACAGAAACCGCAATGGCGCGTACAGGTGTCGCCGCCGAGCATGAAAGTCGCAGTCTTGTCTGTCCAGCATTCGAAGATGTTCGGGCATTTCGCTTCCTGGCAAACTGTATGCAGATTCAGGCCGCTGATGAGGTCGAGAACGGCGTTCTGGTTGCGCGGGTCGCCAAGTTTGATCTTGAGCCAATCCGGCTTTTTCAGCCGCTCACGTTTCTTTCGGTTAAGAAAACCTTGAACTAAAACCTTTTCCTCGATCATCGTATTTGCAGTTTCGCGAACGTAAAGTCTAACATTCTGGGCCAAAAAAAATTAGTTGACTTCCGCTTCGTGATTCTTTAGATTCAGAATATAGACTTTTAAGTAAAGATTCAAGAATGTCGATCATAACCTCAATCAAATGCACCTGTTGTTGCTGCATTCCGTGCGCCTGTACGGCGCCGGCGGTTGGGCATTTGTGTCTGGAATAAGATCGAAAAAGACGCATAAATTACAGGACCCACGGCCGCGAACGATCAACTCTCGCGGCCATTCTATTTTGAATCAAGTTATGCAAACGGCAGTAAAAGAAACACGAGTGGCAAAAGCATTTCGTGCGGACGAGATCGCGAAAGGCTTTCTCGAAGCGTCGGTCGGAAACACGCCGCTGATCAGGCTGCGTCGGGTTACCGAGGGTCTTCCAGACGGCGTATCGGTTTGGGCGAAGGCTGAGTTTATGAATCCGGGCGGGTCGGTAAAGGACCGGCCGGCACTTGCAATGATCCTCGCAGGCGAGCGAAGCGGCGAGTTGACGATGGATAAGACCATTCTGGACGCGACCAGCGGTAACACCGGAATCGCTTACGCGATGATCGGAGCGGCGCGCGGCTACAACGTGATGCTTGCCTTGCCGAAGAATGCGAGCTACGCGCGCAAGCATATCCAACGGAGTTTCGGAGCCGAAATCATCGAGACCGATCCGCTTCAGGGAACCGACGGAGCTCAGCGAGTCGCTCGTGAACTCGCCGAGAAATACCCCGATCGGTATTTCTATCCCGATCAATACAACAACGACGCGAACTGGAAAGCACATTACGCGACGACTGCAAACGAGATCTGGTGGCAGACGAATGGGCGGGTCACACATTTTGTCGCAGGGCTCGGAACTACAGGAACGTTCACGGGTACGACCCGACGTTTGAAGGAATTGAACCGCCATCTGAAAGCGATCTCTATTCAGCCCTCGTCGCCGCTGCATGGCCTCGAGGGCTTAAAGCATCTTGCGACCGCAACCGTTCCGGGTATCTATGATGCCGGACTCGCTGACGAAAACCTGTTCGTCGAGACCGAGGCTGCACAGGCGACGACGCGGCGGCTTGCCCGCGAAGAAGGATTGTTCGTCGGGCCGAGTTCCGGAGCAAATGTCCACGCCGCGATCGAGGCCGCGAAGCGTCTCGATGGCGAAGCCGTAATCGTCACTATCCTTTGCGATGGCGGCGGGAAATACCTCGAGGAAGATTTTTGGAACGACTGATGTTCTGCTTTTAGTTCTTTGAAAATTCATCGCAGGCCGCAAATCGAGCTTGACAACGGGCCAGGCTCGAAGTTAATCTGCCAATAGTTCTTTTAAGCCTTCAAACACGAAGGCAACTAACAGTGGCGATTTAAGGTTAACTTGCTCCACTAAAAAAACTGCTAAACAACTGCAAAGAGATTTCAATGAAAGCTCTCGTGCTTTTTAGCACGAGGGCTTTTTTCTTTTTGGAGTTGTCGGGAGGATCTGATGACCGACGTTTCTTTGGCGACAAAATTTGTGCACGCGGGCGAACGCAAAAATGCTCCGGCTGGCATTCCAGCTTCAACGCCTATATACGCATCTTCATCCTTCATTCATGAACGCGTTGAAGACATCGACAGCATCGTCGACGGCGACACGACCGGTTTCGTTTACAGTCGCTACGGCAACCCGACCGTAGCAGCTTTCGAAGACGCAATGGCCGCTCTTGAGAACGGAAAGTTTGCGTACGCATTCGGCTCCGGGATGGCGGCATTACACGCTGCATTGCTCGCCAGCGATCTGTCGAACGGCTCGGTCGTGCTGGCCTCCAAGGATCTTTACGGTTCGACGTTTGAGCTGCTGTTGACCGTCTTCGGTGCTTTTGGCGTGAAAACGGTCACCGAGGACTTCAACGATGTTGCGGCCCTGCGTGCAAAGGCATTCGAGTTGAAACCGCGTGTTCTTCTTTGTGAGACGTTGTCGAATCCACTGCTAAAGGTTTGCGATGTCGAGGAATGTGCGCTGATCGCACGTGAGGTCGGTGCAAAGCTGATCGTCGATAACACATTTGCGACGCCTTATTTGTCTCGCCCGCTCGACCTCGGTGCCGATTTTGTGGTCCACAGTGCGACGAAATACCTGGGCGGCCACGCGGACGCGACCGGCGGAGTTGTAGTGGCAAAGGAAGAATTTGACAAGCCGGCACTGCTTGGGGCTCTGACGCTGGCTGGCGGCGTGCTGAGCCCATGGGAAGCACATTCGCTGCTACGCGGCATCAAGACTCTTGGATTGAGAATGGAGAAGCAATGCTCGAACGCAGAGCGGCTTGCGGCTCAACTTCAGAAATTGCCGCAGATCAGCGAAGTGATCTATCCGAAATTGTTTGACGGTGATGACGCTGAAGCTCTCGATCGAACGTTTCACGGCAGCGAATTCGGAGCGATCGTAACGATTCGACTTGCAGACGATACACGCGAGGCTTCGTATCGATTTTTGAATGCCCTGAATCTTTGCACGCGAGCGGCAAGTGTCGGCGACCTGTTCACAGGTATCGTTCACCCGGCGACAGCAACGCATCGCGAAGTTTCGCCGGCAAAGCGTGCGAAACTCGGCATCACCGAAGGGCTGATCCGCATTTCGGTGGGTATCGAAGACGTGAACGATATTTTGATGGACATTGAGCAGGCAGTAGAGAAATGCGGAAGCCCGCGAGTACGCAAGGGCGTAACATCCAATCCGGATGACGAGCTTTCCACCGTGGTTGAATTAGAGCAAGCGGTCGGAGTGTCGGCTTAATCGAAAGGGAATGATCGAAGTAAATCAGACAATCATCGACGCCATCACGGCCCATGCAGAAGAAGATTATCCGCATGAGTGCGGCGGCATGCTGATCGGCACCTTTACGGAAGGGAAGAAAACCGTCGTCGAGACGTTCCCGCTCGAAAATGCGCGAGAGGAGGAGGCAAGACACAATCGCGTGCTGATCCTGCCGAAGGACGTCCTAAAGGCCGAACGGTACGCGCGCGAAAAGAAGCTCGATCTCGTCGGCTATTATCATTCGCATCCCGACGATGTTGCAATCCCGTCCCAGTATGATCTGGACCACGCATTGCCGGTCTGGTCGTACGTCATTGCCTCGGTAATCAAAGGCAGGGTCGACGACATCAGATCATGGGAGATGGAGAACGACCGATCGCGTTTTAATAACGAAGTGATCTTGATCGCTAATAGCGACCGATTGACGGCCAACGGCTAGAGTTTTTTCAAGGAGAGTTATGTCAGTAACGATAGTAATACCAACACCACTGAGACAGTTTGCAGGCGGCAGCTCGGAAGTCGAGGTGAATGCGGCGACTGCGGGTGACGCGCTTCGCGAACTTGCAACCCAGTACGCTGGGCTTCGAAAGCACCTTTACAACGAGCAGGACAAGCTTCGAAATTTCATAAATGTATACGTCGGCGATGAAGATATCCGTCATCTTGACGGCCCGGCGACGCTCGTTAGAGATGGCGAAACGATAATGATCGTTCCGTCGATCGCCGGCGGAAGTGCCACCGCAGAAGCCAAGTCTGCAGATTCGCTTCCCGAACTTTCAAACGACGAGATCGCACGTTATTCGCGACATTTGATCCTGCCCGAGGTCGGCCTGGAAGGGCAGCGAAAGCTAAAGGCGGCTCGCGTACTCATGATCGGCACGGGCGGACTTGGCTCGCCTCTTGGACTTTATCTTGCTGCTGCGGGTGTCGGCACACTCGGTCTCGTGGACTTTGACGTTGTCGACAGTTCCAATCTTCAACGGCAGATAATTCACGGTACAAAGGACATTGGCCGTCCAAAGATCGACTCTGCAAGAGACCGCTTGAAGGACATTAACCCGCATACAAAGATCGAAGCATTCGAAACTCGGTTGACGAGCGAAAATGCTCTTGAAATGTTTAAAGCATTCGATGTCATCGTTGATGGTACAGATAATTTCCCGACGCGATATTTGGTCAATGATGCGGCTGTTTTAACAGGTAAACCAAACGTTTATGGATCCATCTTCAGGTTCGAAGGGCAGGCGAGCGTTTTCTGGGCAGAGAAAGGAGCGTGCTACCGCTGCCTTTATCCTGAACCGCCTCCACCTGGCCTCGTCCCATCATGTGCTGAAGGCGGCGTACTCGGCGTATTGCCGGGCATCGTCGGTACCATCCAGGCGAATGAAGTGATCAAGGTCATCCTCGGAGCCGAAGGCATTCTGCTAAATCGACTTCTGCTGTTCGACGCCTGGAAGATGACGTTTCGTCAGGTAAAACTTCGAAAGGATCCGGACTGCCCGCTTTGCGGCGAACACCCGACGATCAAGGAACTGATAGATTACGAACAGTTTTGCGGGTTAAAAGAACCGGCGGAAACCAAAGCCGAGCTCGACGAGATCACACCAGTCGAACTGAAATCTCTGATCGACAGCGGCGCCGATTTTCAGTTGATTGACGTTCGCGAGCCGTTTGAGTACGAGATCGCGCGAATTCCGACAGCGACGCTGATTCCGCTTGGAGAAGTCGTCAATCGTATCTGCGAGATCGAAAAAGGGAAGACGACGATCGTTCAATGCAAAGGCGGTGTGCGCAGCGCCAAGGCGATCGGTTATCTGAAGGATGCAGGTTTCGAAGGGAGGCTGATAAATCTGAAAGGCGGTATCCGCGCCTGGTCCGAAAACGTGGATCCGAGTGTTCCACTATACTAGAGAGATCTCATCTGGTTTTTGCGTTTCTAAACGATCACAAAAAGGTTCTTTTCTGAGGCCCCGAGAACTGCGGCTGGAGTAATCTTTCTATCGAAGGTTATGAGCCGCCCGCCTTGCGACGCGGCCAAACCGAGCAGGTAGATGTCCGTTAACTGTTTTGGTCCGAGAATGCGTTTTGCGTGAAAGCAACTCGGATCTAATAGAGAAATGTCGTCGGGCCAGAATTCGTGGTTCGTATCGCGAGCGAACTCGTTTAGCCATGTGATCACATCTTCGATCGAGTATTGATCGGGTGAAGAGTAACTTGGTTGTGCCATAATCCGCACGACTCCGTTCTCAGTCAAAGGACAACTTGCCCAACCGTCTTTCTTCGCTCGGTTCCACCAAGTGTGGGCGATCGCGTGAAAAACGTGGTCAAAATCGATCAAAGCTAGAATGACACTTATATCAAGCAATGCCCGCACGCTTTTAGATACCTTCTTCTTCTCTGATCTGATCGATAAGTTCGTTCGTGATGATCCGACCCCGCGTTGGGAGGATCGGAACACCGTTCCGGTACGTTATTTTCCTTGATTTCTGCGCATCGCCGTTTAAACCTTTACGGGCAAGACGGGAGATAACCTTTCCGGCGGTGGTCTTTCCATGTCTGGCCAGTTCCTTAACAGCCAAAAGCACATCCTCATCGATATCCAAAGTCGTTCGCACAATTTGATGCTATCGCATCACTGCATCAGATGTCAAAACTCAAAGGAATGGCTCGATGTCAGCCGCCGAGCCATGCTCGAAACTTCTATTTCTATGCTTTGGCGCTTCCTGCCGTTGTCAGGCGTCCGCTTACCGTGTCCCAGTCAATGTTCGAAAAGAAGGCTTCGATATATTTGGGACGGTCGGCCGGTGCGTAGTCTTTTATGAACGCGTGTTCCCAAACGTCCATTATGAGGATCGGCGTGTAGCCGGCAACGTTTCCTGTCTCGTGTAGGTTGATCCAGTGGTTCGAGATCGCGCCGTTTGACGGGTCTTGATAGGTCGCGGCCCAACCGACGCCCCGCATCTTGCCGGTAGCAACAAAGTCTGCCTTCCAAACGTCGTAGGTGCCGAAACTTTCCTCCGCCGCCTTTACGAATGCGGAATCTTTACCTGCATCGCCCGTGCCGTGCTTTTCCATATTATCGAAATAGTATTCGTGAAGTACCATTCCGTTGTACTCGAACCCGAATCTGCGCTTCAGCTCGCTGTATGCAGCAGTTTTTGTCGCATCCAGTTCGCCACCCTGGATCAGTTCGGCGATCTGTGAATTCAGCGTGTTAGTGTTGGTCACATAGCCTTCATATAGCTTGAAATGCATCGCCAGCGTCTCGTTCGAAATGCCGGTCAGATCACTTAGATCGAATGACTTCGCCTTATAAACAGTATTCAAACCCATCTTCTCTTCCTCCAAATGAAATATGGCTTAAGCACGGATTATATCAAATCGAGGCCGCCGCTACGTCCTTTGAACGACATTGAGAACGCCTATGGGGTGTCCTCTTCAGCGGGACGTGGACCGGCGTCGAGCCCTGAAACACTAACTTGATTGATCACACGAACGTGCAGGTCGCCATTTACGCGATTCTGGCATGAAAGCCTTGTATTCGGCCCAAGGTCGCCTTTGGTAGATAACACCATTTCCTCCGGCTCACGCATAGGCTCCATCTCGCCCTCGATCAATTCGACACGGCAGGTTGTGCATCGTGCGTTTCCGCCGCAGCGGTGCAAAATATCGACGCCGTTATCTTCCAGGCAAAGCACGAGCTTCCGGCCCGCTTCGCATTCTATCTCCTTCAAACCATCCGCAGTTTCAGCTTTAATTAATGGCATTCATTTCTCCTCATAATAGTTTCAGAAAGTTTCATAGAGTTACAGCAAGTTTCAGATAGTTTCATAGTGATCTTTCTGCATTTCTTAGATACTGAGCGAGTGAAAGCGTCATTCGTGATACCTCGGTCAGCGATCCATAAAGCTCGTCAAACTCCCTTAACGAAATATAGTCCAAACCTTTTGCGACATATAGGTGGGACTGGACCTCGGCGACCGACCCTCTGGCAAGGTTCAGAAAGTTCGCGAATTCCGAATTCGTTCGTCTACCATGACCTTCGGCGATGTTCGCCATGATCGAAACCGAAGCCCGCCTGATCTGATCTTTCAGTCCGAAGTCCCGGGAAAACTCATTTGCTGCGGTCAGACGATAGATCGTGAGCGTTATTTCGTGGGCTTTTTGCCACGCTTGTATCTCCTCGAATCGCGAAAATTTCGCCATACTAACTTTTATGCATTTTCGTTCCTATCTGCAACTTCCCATAACTATCCGTAACTTCCTGCAACTTCCTGTAACTTTCGCAACTATCGGTTCCCGATCATAACCTTTTTCTGATTTTCGTCGATCGCGACGAAGATGACTTCGGCTTCAGTCACTTTCACGACCACACCGGGCGTGCCGAATCGCTCGGCTTCGACGTCGACGTGGATCGTGATTGACGTGTTGCCCACCTTTAGAGTCTTCGCATAAAAACTCACAAGATCGCCGATAAAAACCGGTTCGTGAAAGATGACCTCTTTCATCGCCACAGTCACAAATCGATTATGTCGTGTATGCCTGATCGCCTCGACCCCACCGGCAACGTCGATGTAACTCAGTATCACGCCGCCGAAAACCGTGCCGTGTGCGTTCGTATCCCGCGGCAACATCGTCAACCGTATCGCTGCATCGCGTTTCTCGTTTTCCATATGAATAATTTAGCCGCGGATCAACGCAGATAAAAACCATCTGAATGGTTTTCTGATCCGCGTCATCCGTGTGCATCCGCGGCCAGATTTCTCGTCGTCCAATTGCGTACCGCTTCCCGTAGTTCATTCAAATGCTCGTCGAAAAAATGCCCACAGTTTTCGAAGATCACGACTTCCGCGTGGGGAATTCTGTCCGTCAAAGATCGAAGGCTGTCCACCGAGCAAAACTCGTCCTTGTCACCGTGCAGGAAAAGTATCCGCTTGGTTACGCCAACCAAGAAATCGTAATCGCGATATTTTTCGACCGGCGTTCCGATCGAGATCAAACGCTTTACGCGTTCGTCCGCGACCCCCACTTCCATGCCCGTCCGGGAGCCGAATGAAAAACCGGCTAGCGTAACATCTTCGCCCGGATATTCGCCCGCCAGATAATCCAAAGCGGTTCGGACGTCTTCCTTGCCGCCCTGGACCTCAGAATGGACGCTCGTCGAAGCACCGACGCCGCGAAAATTGAACCGCAGCGTCACGAGGCCGGCGTCGATCAACCCTGCCGCCGCGCGAAACACGACCTTGTTATGCATTGTCCCGCCGCCAAGCGGATGCGGATGGCAAACAAGTCCGACGCCTTTCCGCTCGCCCACCGGCTTCTTCAAGATCGCCTCAAGCTGCCCGTGCGGCGCCGGAATAAACAAATTGCCCTTTGGATACATGAAATGGAGATTGTAACAAAGCAGCGAGCGAAAGTTTGCGCCTATCGGAGGCTGATCGCCGCGATCAGCACGACGTGGACGAACATATGCGCGATGATCGCTGATTCCAGGCCGCGTTTCCAATAAAGAAATCCTGCGACGATCCCGAATATCGAGTTTGCTGTGATGACATAGATCGTTAACGGTACTGTAAGACCACCGCCCAGAGCAGAGGCGATGGGCAGATGTCCGGCGCCAAACAGCAACGCAGAGGCGAAGATGCCGATTACGAACCACGCGGAGCTGGGAGTATTTTCACGGCGGCCTAGTACCTTCCACAGCACCCATACGAACAACGTCATCACGCCCCACCGAAGCAATACTTCTTCCGTAAGTCCGCCATAGAGAAATCGTGTGATCGGCGGCATCATGACATTGAATGCTTCGGCGCGGGCGATGAATTCGGGGGTCAAAAACGGCTTTACCAGCAGCCAGCAAGCGACGATCGCGAGTCCTGACAAGAGGCCGGTAATGATCGCCGGCAGAACCTGCGGCCGCAGGGCCGGGAGAAAGGGTCGGCGTTCCCCGATCGCTTCGGCAGCCGGCGAGTGCAATCCGACCTTCGGCGCTAGCCAAACTCCGATCAGCACCGCCAAAGTCATTAGCACGCCGGGCTGAATGACGGCGAGAATTTGAATGAGCCACATTGGTATCTCAGGCCGCTGTCTGCCTTCGGGCATCGGCAGTGCATTTATCAATGCGTTCAGGTCCACAAGCAGAAACGACAGGATGCCCGCCATACCTGCGAGCCACACGATCAGAAATAATCTCGTTCTAGGTTTCATAAGCAGCCAAAGGTTCGTTGGAAAGATAACACTGTAAATGATGAATTCTGAATGCTGAATCGTGAACGCGGCCAGCCGCAATTCAATAAGGACAGCTCACGATGGTTGTGCGTATAGATTAAATACCTGCGTTCGTGCTACTTTTTCCTTTTATCCTTTGCCTTAGTCTGTAAGACTTCCAACCTTTAGAATGGACGAGATCATCGAGCAAAACACCGCGGCCGCTAGCATTCCGCCCGCGACAAAACCAACCTGGCGGCAATATCTCGAGACCGAGCAGGCGACCCGAACGGTCTATCTTGTATTCGGTTTCTTCGCGATCGCGATCATCATGTGGTTCCTGCAGTTCCGCACCGACGCTATCTGCTGCGGCGATTGGGACGGTTATTATCACATCCGCTGGAGCTCGCTGCTGTGGGAAAACTTTTCGCATTTCAAATGGCTGCCTGAATTCAAATGGCTGCCGCTCACCGTGCTCAACGCGCACGATTACAACGACCACCATTTCCTGTTTCACCTTTTGCAAATACCGTTTTTGTGGTTCTTTGTGCCCGTAATGGCGGCGAAAGTGGCCGCTGTCGTATTTTCGACGCTCGCGATATTTTCGGTCTATTGGCTGCTTTATCGTTACGACGTCGACCACCTGCTCGTCTGGTTCGCGGCGATCCTGACCTGCGCAAACATGTTCTATTACAGGATGAACATGGCAAAGGCGCCGCCGCTGACGATAATCTTTACGATCGCGGGAATCTATTTCTTATTTGAGCGCCGGTACGTCTGGCTGCTCCCGCTCATGTTCGCCTTCGTCTGGACCTACAGCCTGTTTCCGTTATTGTGGATCGCCGCACTCATTTGGTTGATCATCATTGCCTGGAACGAACGCAGATTCGAATGGCGGCCGCTTGCTTATACGACGCTCGGAATGGTCCTCGGAAACGTGATAAATCCATATTTCCCAAAGAATCTTTACCTGTTTTGGGAGCACTTCATAACCAAATTCAAGATCGGCAGCGATTTTGCAGTGTCGGTGGGCGGCGAATGGTACCCGTATACGGGAATGGAACTGCTCACGCATTTTCCTGTTGCGATGATCGCGATGCTTATCGGCTACATCCTCTTTATGCCGAAAAACGGTAAGCTGCCCGAGAAAGCGACCTTCTTTTTGATGTTCGTTTCGATCCTGCTCGCTGCTCAGTTTCGTTCAAAGCGTTTTGCAGAATATTTCCCGCCGTTCGCCGTTCTCTTCGCAGCGTTCAGCCTGCAGGCTTTCGCGGTAAAGCAGGCGGTTCTGTTGCCCGTAGAGTTTCAACGCGAGATCGAGCCTTATCTTGATTCAGAGAAAACCAAAACTAGGGATGCTTGGATGCGTTCGTTCAAGCAGGCCGCAGTTTGGACGCTTGGCATAGTACTTGGCGTAGTTTTTATGATCAATATGATCGGCCTGCAGCGTTTCGGTGTCGAGTATGGTGGCCTGATGGGCACGATCAATGACAACGACCGCAACGACAAATATCAACAAGCGGCCGAGTGGGCGCGCGACAATATCCCCGAGGGCGAACGTATATTCAACGCAAACTGGGACGATTTCCCGAAACTGTTTTTCCACGACACAAAGCACTCGTATGTTTACGGGCTTGACCCGAATTATCTTTATTCCGAAAATCCCGACCTCTATAAATTGCTAACGGAGATCACGGGTGGCAAGGTCGATGTGGCGGCACCGGACATCCGGTCACGCTTTGGCGCTAATTACGTATTCACCGACGCAAAGGAAAACGACGATATGGTCGCGAAGCTGCTCGACAGCGGGTGGTCCGACATCGTTTACGAAGATTCCGAAGCACGCATTTTGAAGCTTCGCGAGCAAAAGGGCGAAGCACCTTCCGACGAAGACGCTCCAGAAACACCTGAAGAAAAGAAACAGCTCGACGATGAGGAAAAAGCGGCGAATGTCGATCCGAATATCAATGTCGAAGAGGAAGAAAACTCGAAGTGAGACCCTGCCGAAAAAAACTGGCAGTATTATTTGCAGCAGTCGCTGCTGTCGGGTGCACTCCCAACCAGCGGATTCTGAATTCGGCAAATGAACGGCCTCCCGATCCGTCGTCGATTCAAAGTTCAGGAACAGTACAGCCGGCGAAGATCGAAGACGACATTGCCGCAATGCAGACCGCCGATTTCAACTTCGTTTACGTATTT
>Ga0207701_10006290_pt1 | contig 11867 bp, 5 predicted proteins | sample KBSSwiSSwithPhiX_FD_184294 | JGI IMG/M metagenome (GOLD analysis project Ga0207701, IMG submission 184294) | Switchgrass rhizosphere bulk soil microbial communities from Kellogg Biological Station, Michigan, USA, with PhiX - S5 (SPAdes) (version 2) | ecosystem: Environmental > Terrestrial > Soil...
GGCGGGCCCGCTGCCGTTCGATCGGGTCCTCGATCTCGGGCTCGAGATCGCCGATGCGCTCGACGCCGCGCATGCGCGCGAGATCGTGCATCGCGACATCAAGCCGGCGAATATTTTCGTGACGCGACGCGGCGACGCGAAGGTGCTGGACTTCGGCCTGGCCAAGCTGGCGGTGTCGAAACACGTGACCGACCATACCGTGGCGGCGCCCGATGCCAGCACGCGCGGCGTCGACGACCGCGTCACCACGCTGGGCACGACGCTGGGGACAGTGTCGTACATGTCGCCCGAGCAGGCGCGCGGCGGCGACATCGACGCGCGCACCGATCTCTTTTCGTTCGGCGTCGTGTTGTACGAGATGGCGACCGGCGCGCTGCCCTTTCCCGGCACCAATCCGGTCGCGGTGTTCGAGGCGCTGCTGACGCGAAATCCGCCCGCGCCGTCCAGCATGCGAGCGGGCCTCCCCGCAGAGTTCGATCATCTGATCGCGAAGGCGCTGGAGAAGGATCGCGACGTCCGCTACCAGACCGTTGCCGATCTGCGGAGCGATCTCAAGCGGCTGAAGCGGTCGAGCGAAGCGATCGAGGCCGCGCCGGCGCGGCTCACCGCGGCCGCTGCCGCCGCGACACCGTCGCGCCGCCTGAACTGGCCCGCGGTCGCTGCCGGCGTCGCGCTCGCGGGCGCGGCGGTCGCCGGCGTCTTCGTCTACTCGTCGAACCGGACGCGCGCCTTCGCCGAGCGCGACACGGTCGTGCTCGCCGATTTCACCAACAGCACCGGCGAACAGGTGTTCGATGACACGCTGAAGGAAGCGCTCGACGTGCAGCTGCGGCAGTCGCCGTACTTGAGCGTGCTGCCGGAGCAGCGGCTGCAGGGCACGCTGCGGTTGATGGGCCGCAAGCCGGACGAGCGCATTACGCCAGCAGTCGCGCGCGACGTCTGCGAGCGGACTGCGAGCACGGCCATGATTGCCGGCGCGATCTCGCAGCTCGGACAGAGCTACGTCATCTCGCTCAACGCGTCGAGCTGCAAGACGGGCGAGACGATCGAGAAGCAGCAAGTGCAGGCCGCGAACAAGGACGAAGTGCTGAAGGCGCTCGGCGCCGCCGCCGGCCAATTGCGCCGCGGCCTCGGCGAGTCGCGCGCGTCTTTCGAGCGCCACGATGCACGGATCGAGGAAGCGACCACGCCGTCGCTCGAGGCGCTCAAGGCGTATAGCCAGGGGCTGGCCGCTCGGCGCCGCCAGGGCGACATGGCGTCGCTGCCGTTCTTCCGCAAGGCGATCGAACTCGACCCCGACTTCGCGCTCGCCCACGCGCGGCTCGGCACGGTCTACGGCAACATGGGCGAGCGCGCGAAATCGCGCGAGCACACCACCAAGGCCTACTCGCTCAAGGATCGCGTCAGCGAGCCCGAGCGGCTCTACATCACGGCTCGCTACTACCAGACGGTCGAGGACGCGCCGCAGAAGACCATCGACACCTACGTCATGTGGACGCAGACCTACCCGAAGGACTTCGTACCGCACTCGAACGTCGCCAACCTGTATTCCAACCGCGGCGAGGACGACAAAGCGGCGGCTGAATACCGCACGGCGATCTCCCTCGCGCCCGACGAGCCGCTGCCCTACGGCAACCTCGCCGGCGTCTACATCTCGCAGAACAAGGCGGACGAGGCGAAGCGCACGCTCGACGAAGCGATTGCGCGCGGCATCGATTCGGTCGGGTTCCGCACCACCCTCTACACGCTCGCGTTCCTGCGCCGAGACCAAGCCGACATGGCGCGGCAGGCGGACGCGGTCAAGCGCTTTCCCGACGGGTGGCGCATCCTGACGACGCGGCTCGGGATCGCGCTCTACCAGGGCAAGCTCGCCGAGGCCAAGGATCTCGCCGCGCAATTCGCCGCCGAAGCGGAGGCGAAGCTCGGGCTCAAAGGCGCGGCGGCGGGTGTCTGGAGCCAGCTGGCGATCGCGGCCGGCGCCGCCGGCGATGTGGCGTCCGCGCGCACGGCCGTCCGGACGTCGACAAATCTCGATCGCGACTTCGGCAACCTGGTCACCAACGCGTTTGCATCGGCCAGCTGCGGCGATGTGGCCACCGCCCGCAAGCTGCTCGACGAGGCCAACGCACTGCCGGCGGCGCAACCCACCGACGCGCAGCGCGCCGTCAAAGTCGTCGACGCGATGATTCGCCGGCGGCTGGGCGACGCGCACGCGACCGACGGGTTGGACTGGCCGGCGGACGAGAACGACAACAGCATTCACTTCACGCGTGCCCTGATCGAGCTGAAGGACGGCCACGCCGAATCCGCGGCGGCGCGCTTCAAGAGACTGATCGATCGACAGCCGCTTTCGACCGTGATGATCAAGCCAATATCGATGGTCTACTACGCCCGCGCGCTCGCGCAGCAAGGCAAGAAGGACGACAGCCGGAAGGCGTACGAACAATTCCTGGATCTGTGGAAGAACGCCGACCCGACGCTGCCGCTGCTGGTCGAGGCGAAGAAGGAATACGCCAGCCTATGATCGCGCGCGCGATCGCGGCGCTCGCCTTCGTGTCGACGGCGGTGGTGGTATGGGCGGCACAAACGCCGACGCCGCCGGCCGGGCCCGCGGTTTACGTCGGATCGCAGGCCTGCCAGCGCTGTCACGCGCCGACCTACGAACGCTGGTCGAAGACGCGGATGGCGAACGTCGTCCGCGATCCCAAGGCGCATCCCGAAGCGGTCCTGCCTGATTTCTCGAAACCGGATCCGTTGCTCACCTTCACGCTGAGTGACGTCGCGTTCGTCTACGGCAGCCGGTGGAAGCAGCGCTATTTCACGAAAGTCGGCGACGACTACTTTCCGCTCGGTGCGCAGTGGGACGTCACGCACCGCGTGTGGCGGGGCTACTTCGTCCAGCCGAACACCGACTGGTGGGTGCCTCATTACCCGGCCGACAACATGAAACGTCCGACCGGGCCGCTCTGCGACGGCTGTCATTCGGTCAACTACGACGTGAAGACGAAGGCCGTCACCGAATGGAACGTCGGCTGCGAGAAATGCCACGGCCCAGGCAGCGAGCATGTCCGCCAGCCTGCTGCGCGCAACATCGTCAATCCCGCGAAGCTCGACTTCGTGCGCGCCAACGACACGTGCATCCAGTGCCACTCGCAGGGCCAGCCGGTGAAGAACCCGATCGAGGGACGCTACTACGACTGGCCGGTCGGCTTTCATCAGGGCGGCGACCTGAAGGAATTCTGGAAGCTCGAGGAGCACACGCTCGGCGAGCAGACGTTCACGCATTTCGCGGACGGGACGGCGCACAAGAACCGGATGCAGGGGAACGACTTCGTCGAGAGCCTGATGTACCGCCGCGGCGTGACCTGCTTCAGTTGCCACGACGTCCACGGCACGTCCAACCCCGCCGATCTCGTGAAACCCGCGCGCAGTCTGTGCCTGACATGTCATTCGCCGGGGTCGCCGAACGGTCCGCGCGCGGCGACCATCGACCAGCACACGCATCACGCGGCGGGCAGCGCCGGCAGCGAGTGCATCGCCTGCCACATGCCGAAGATCGAGCAGACCATCGCCGACGTGAACGTGCGCAGCCATACGTTCAAATTCATCACGCCGACGATGACCGAACAATTGAAGGTGCCGAACCCGTGCGTCGGCTGTCACACGGACAAGTCGAACGCCTGGGCGCGAGACGCGATGTTGAAATGGCCCGGGATGTCGCCGTGGAGGGTGCAGTAGCGGGCGGTCATGTGGGACGGGTGGACCGACCTACTGCCCACCCGACCCACTAGACCTACTCGACCCAGCCGGCCTATGTGGGAGGAACGCCGACCGGCTTCTTCTTTTTCTTCCCGCCCTTTTTCTTCGCTGCCTTCTTCTTCGTCGCCTTCTTCGCCATCAGCTTCTCCTTTCACTGCCACGTGAGTACGACCTGACCACCAGTTCGCCGCGCGCGTCGACCGAGAACTGCTCCGGCCTGAGCACGAGATGTCTTCGCCGCTGCCGAGGGACGCGCGACCGACCCGCGCCGTGACGGCGGCGCGCGCCCGCGTCACGATGTCCGTGGACGTCGAGCAGCCGGTAGAAGCGCTCGATGATCGCCGGCGCCGGCACGTAGTCGCCGAGCGGCACCGCCAACCCGAGGTAGCGGCTGCCGTCCGCGATCACGAGGTTGCGCGCCGTCAACGCCTCGAGCCGATCGGCGAGCGCCGCATCCGAGATGCCCAACCCGCGCTCGGTCAGCGTCTTGGCGATGCGATCACAATCCGCGACGGCTTCGCACGCCTGACAGATCGCCCGATCGACAGCGTCCAGGATCGCGAGCGGCGCGGCGGCCGCCGGCCGCAGATCGCAGACGACGAGGCGGTCGCCGGTGTCGGCAGAGAACAGATCGATCGACGCCGCGCGCCGGCGCCAGCGCTCGAGCGCGCGCACCAGCGGCTGCGCGTAGGCGGCCGGATCGCGGCCGTCGCGATGCTCGAACGTGAAGAAGTACGCCAGGTTCGCCCGCGCGGCATCGGGCACGTCGTAGATGTGCGCGTACGCGGGCATCGGCGAGACGCCGGTGAACCCGAAGCGCTCCTGCTCGACGAAATTGGGGCTGAAACGATCGAGCCGCAAGCCGTTGAAGCTGATCGGCGGCGGCAGGTGGACGAGATGCGGGACCAGCTTCGCCATCCGCTCATATTCCTCGGCCGGCTCGCCCGGAAACCCCCAGATCAGGTTCCACATCGGCTCGACGCCGAATTCCTTGCACCACTTCAACACCTGGATGTTGTGCAGCGCGCTGACGCCCTTGCGCATCAGCTTGAGAATGGCGTCGCTGAAGCTCTCGATGCCCGGCTGGATCCGGCGGATGCCGGCCGCGCGCAGCAGCCGGATCTGCTCGCGCTTCAGGTTGCTCTTGGTCTCGTAGAACAGCCCGAAGTCCACCTGCCGCGCCGCCAGCTCGGGCAGCAGCGTCTTGAAGTAGTCGAGATCGAGAATGTTGTCGACAATCTGAATGTCCGCGCCTTTGTGCGTCGTCGCCAGCGCGGTCATCTCCTCGAGTGCGCGTGCAGCCGACTTGCTGCGGTAGCGCATCGTGCCGCCGTTCAACCCGCAGAACGTGCAATGCTGCCGCTCGCCCCACCAGCAGCCGCGCGAGGTTTCCATGAAGGTGCCAGGCTGCCAGTCGTCGACGAAGCGGCTTTTGGCGAACCGATCGAAATAGGTGCGATAGTCGGGATACGGCAGCGCGTCCATGTCCTCGACCATCGGCGCGTTCGGAAACCGGTTGAAGAGGAACGCTTCGTTCACGCTGGCCTGAGTCATCACACCTGGCAGGCCGGCCATCGACTGGCCCGCGAGGTGGCGCGTCACGAGATCGGGAAAGACGAGGTCGCCTTCGCCCGACACCGCGGCATCGATCCACCGGAACTGCCGCAGCGTTTCAGCGCCCATCACCCCTTCGGCGTTGGCCCCGCCAACCACGATGAGCACCTCGGGGCACCGCGCTTTGATCATCTTGGCCAGGGCCAGCGACGCCACGTGCTGCTGGAACGTGCTCGTAAACCCGACGATGGCGGGACGGTGCTGCACGACGGCTTCGAGGCCGCGCTCGAGGAAGGAGCCGACGCGTGTGCGAGCGCGCCGCATCCCGTCGATCGCCCAGGCGGGTGTCGACTTCACCCTGCCGATGTACCCTGAGCGCCGCCGCAGGATCTCGTCGATGTAGCGCTCCGCCTGCTCGTCCGACTGCGGCGCCAGCGCGTGCGCGAAGATCCACTCCCCCGCCTGCTCACGCATCGAGAGCTGGTAGCTCATCGCGATGGTCGAGTACAAGCGTTCACCGATCACTTCCGCGAAGGGAATCGTGAAGTACTCGATCGCGGTCGAGATGCCGCGCGAGGCGAGCTGCGGCTGCAGCAGGCTCAGGCCGAGCGAGGGCCAGAACAGCGGCCCGAACGGCATCGAGACGAGGACGACGTCGGCCATCAATGGCCGCTGCCGGCGGCGGCCGGCGGCGATCCGGTCGACGGCGCGGTCGACGGCACGGTCGGCGGCGCGGGCGCAGCTCCGGGTTGAGGCGGTGGAATGAGCTGCAGCAGCGGCCCGAAGCACGCGCCGCGGAGGAACGGCAGATTGCCGATCTCGGGGCTGAAGCTGCCCGGCGCGTACGAGTTGGCCGGAGGATCGAATGGCAGCAGGCCCATCAGCATGTAGGTGTGTGCCGCCAGCTCTGAGCAGAAAAATGTGCGGTCCGGGGCGGTCTCCGACTTCTGTCCGATTTCGAAGTTCCTCAGCATGTCGTCGTAGGTGCCGAACGGCGTGCCGTCGAGACCGGCAATCGCCCACTGCGCGACGATTTCGAATTCTGGAGTCCGCGCAAACTGCAGCTGCCGCAGGTAGCTGCTGTCGCCGTAGGCGGGGGTGCTCATGTAGATCAAGGTTTCGCGCAGCGGCGAGATTTGCGCTCCGCCGTGGACCGTGTTCGTGAAGCTGTCCTTGAGGATGGGTCCCGGTCCCGCCTGCCAGATGAAGGGCGGCTTGGACATGTCGGGCCGAATGACCATCGCGCTGTGGGAGAAGTAGCTGGACGTCTTCTGTTCGATCTGCAGGCTGATGCCGGACGACCCGTGGAAGATGAGGATGTCTCCGGTGGCGAGGTGCGGTTCGATGTCGTCGTAGTTGACGCTCGGAACGTCAGGGATCAGCGGATCGGCCATGCGAGCGGAGTATAGCTGCGATTGCGCGCGTTCACGCGTTGATTTGCGGCGCCGCGAATCCTATGCTTGGCGAGTCCCACGATGCCCAATCGATCCGAGGGCGAGCACGCGAGTGCCCAGCCACGGTTTTTTTACGTCGCGCTCGCCGTCGGTATCCTCACGCTCGCCGCGCTGACGATCGAGGGGATTCACGCCGTCCGTTTCGCCGGCTACAGCCGCGTCGACGGCGCGACCACCTACGACGCCAGCTTTGTCACCTGGGTCGCGTCGTACCTGATCATCGCCGCCGCCTTCTATACCGTCGGGATGACGATGGCGCTGGCGCGGCCCGAGAGCGGGACCGTCCAGTGGGGATTCGCGACCAGCCTGCTGACCGCGGCGTTTCTGGTGTGGGTTGCCACTCGCCCGGTCGACGGCATTCACCGAGACCTGCTGGCCACGATTCTCGGCCTCTCGTTCCCGCTCGATCTCGTTGCCGCCCTGATCTTCCTGGATCGTTTCCCGCAGCCGGTCGACGCCGGCCCCGTGTGGCGGCGGGTGATCCGGGGCGTGATCGTCTTTGGCTGCGCGCTATGGGTGCCGCGGTCGTGGGCGGTGCTCGTGCGGGCGCTCCCCGGCAGCGCGCTGGCCACCATCGACCGAGCCGTGCCGGTCGCCCATGCCTACGAGGCGATCGGCCCCGCCGTGGAATCGGCGTGCGCGGCAGGGTTCCTGGCGCTGCTCCTCGCCGTAGTCGTCCGTAATTACCGGCTGCTGCCGGGCCCCGGCGAGCGGCGGCGCATTCAACTCGTCCTCTGGAGCCACGCGATCGCGTTCCTGCCGGCGGTCGGGGTCTCGATGCTTTCAGCCGCGCTCCAGAGCCTGGGCGTCACGGCGCACGGCAGCCCGGCGCTCCTCAGGCTCACGCTGGCCGTCAACATCCTGTTCATCGCGTCGCCGGCGTCGATCGGCTACGCGATCGTCAAGCACCGCGTCCTCGGCTTCAAGGTCTTCGTCCGCATCGGCATCCAGTACGTGCTCGCGCAGAACGTGCTGCGCGCCGCCATCGCGCTGCCGGCCGTGCTCATCGCCTACGCCGTGGTCTCGAATCCGAACCGGACCGTCGGTGAGATCTTTGCCGGCTCCGCGCGCCTCTACATCGTCGTCATCGTCTTCGCGGGCGCGGCGCTGCGCTTCCGGGCGCCGCTCGCGGCGGCGATCGACCGCCGCTTCTTCCGCACCGCCTACGACCAGGAGATCATCCTGCTACGACTGATCGAGTCGATCAAGCAGCTCGATTCGCTGTCGGAGATCTCGGCGATGGTGAGCCGCGAGATCGACGCGGCGCTGCACGTCACGCGGCTGATGGTGCTGTTTCGATCGCCCAACGATCGCACGCTGTCGGTCGGCTACTCGTCCGGCGATGCCGGTCCGCTCGAGATTCCGGCCATCTCAAGGCTCGTCGAGGACATCGCGCGCAAGCCCGCCCTCGAATCGCGAAGCGACGTCGAAGCGCGCTGCACGGTCGAGGAGCTGGCCTGGCTGGATCGGCGGCACATCGAGCTGCTGGTGCCGATTACGGGGATCGACCGCACACTGTTCGGGCTGCTGCTGATCGGCGAGAAGCGATCGGAAGAACCGTACACGTCGAAGGATCGCAACCTCCTGCAGATGGTCGCGTCGCAGGTCGGCTCCGTGTACGAGGTGCTGGCGCTGCGGGAGCAGGTCGGCCACCAGCACCGGATCCAGACGGAGGTGCTCGGGCGCCTGGAGCGGCAGCAGATCAATCTGGTTCGCGAGTGTCCAGCGTGCGGCCGCTGTTACGACAGCCACGTCGAGCGCTGCGAGGACGATGGCCAGACGCTGGTGCTGAGCCTGCCGGTCGATCGCACACTCGACGGCAAGTACCGGCTCGAGCGGCTGATCGGTCGCGGCGGCATGGGTGCCGTCTACGAAGCGACCGATCTGCGGCTCAACCGGCGCGTGGCCGCGAAAGTGGTGAAGGCGGCGGCGCTCGCCAGCGGCGCGGCGCAGCGCCGCTTCGCCCGCGAGGCCCAGGCCTGCGGCCGGCTCGAGCACCCCAATATCGTGCGCGTCTACGATTTCGGCATGGCCGGCGAGACGGCGTTCCTGGTGATGGAGTACGTGAAGGGCACGACGTGGCGAGCCCAGCTCGATCGGATCGGCGCGTTCCCGCTGCCCGCGGCCGCGGCGGCGCTCGATCAGGTCATGGACGGGATGGAAGCCGCACACCAAGCCGGAATCCTGCACCGGGATCTCAAACCCGAGAACCTACTCATCTGCGGGTCGGCGACCGACGACCCGCAGGTCAAGATTCTCGACTTCGGACTGGCGAAGCTGCGCGAGGGCGAGTTCCTCGACCCGAAGAGCATGACCATGAGCGGCGTCGCCATGGGCACCTTCGGGTACATGTCGCCCGAGCAGTTATCGGGCGAGGACGTCGACGAGCGGACCGACGTCTACGCGATCGGGGTCATCGCGCTCGAAACGTTGACCGGCCGCCTGATGACTGAAGGCGTCGGATTCCACCGCATCATCGAGCTCGAGCTGCGCACGCGGCTGACCGAGGCGGCGGTAACGGTCCCTCAGCGCCGCCTCGCCGCCGTCATCGGCCACGCGCTCGCGCCGCATCGGACCGCGCGCTTCGCCTCCGTCGCCGAGCTCCGCGCCGAGCTGGTCTCCGCCATCGTGGACTGTCCGTCGATTCCGATCTCGCTCGCCAATCGGCACGTGCCGGTGCCCGACATCAAGACTGCCGCGCTGACCGGTGACGACCGACCACCGATCGCCGTCACCAACGCGCCGACCAAGCCGTCAGATCCCAGCTGATGATCGGGGGCGCGGCCATTCTCGTGACCGGCGGAACCGGGCTGATCGGCCGCCATCTGCTGCCCGTGCTCGCGGATGCCGGCGCCGACGTCTTCGCTGTCGTTCGACCAGGCCGCGAGCCATTGGTCGAGGCCAACGCGCGGCCGCTCGTCTGGGATCTCGCAGAAGCGTCGCCGGTGTCGCGGCTTCCCTCGCGCCTCGACGGCGTTGTGCACCTGGCGGCGCCGCGGAACCGGTGGGCCGCCCGAGGTGCATCACTCGCCTCACACATCCGCATCTCGGTCGACGCCGCCGCGCGCGTCTTCGACGCGGCGCAGTCGCGAGGCGTGTCGAAGGCGGTCTATGTCTCGACGATCGCGGTGGCGGGTCCGCACGACGGCAGATCAACCCGGCCCGTCGCGGTGCCATCGCATCCCTACGCCATGACGAAACGATGGGGAGAAGAACTCGCCATCGCGTTGCGCGGGCGGCTGCGCGGCGTGACCATCGTGCGGCCCGGCCCCGTGTATGGTCCCGGCCAGTCGCCGTTCGGACTGCTGGCCCGCTTCGCGGCACGATTGAAACGCCGCGAGCCGATCGCGATCGCGGCGCCGCACGGCCGGCTCGTCTCCCCGGTCTTCGTCGGCGACGTCGTCGACGTGATCGTCGCGTCGCTGGCGCAGCCGACCAACGTCACCATGAGCATCGGCGGCCCTCGCGCATACCGCGAGTTACAACTGGTGGAGGATCTGGCCGAGTGGCTCGCGCTGCCGGCGCGCATTCGCGTCGACACCGGCGAGCGGCCGTCGCGATTCGACATCGACAACGGTGACGCCGACCGCCTCTTTCCACGCCGGCAGCGGACGTCATGGCCTGAGGGATTGCGCCTCACGTGGCGGCGTCACTGACACCCCGCGACCACTTCGCCACAGAGTGAACAGCAGGTCCCCAATCATCAACCCGAGTCCGACCGCCGACATCCAGGCGCCGACGCGGAAGCTCCACGGCTGAAACCGGAACGCGACGTCGCGGTCGCCGGCCTCGACGACGGCGCCGATGAAGTCCCCGTAGACGCGAACGAGCGGCCGCGGCTGACCGTCGACCGTCACGCGCCAGCCCTCGTGCCAGCTTTCTGACAGCGAGACGAGTTGGCGCGCTGGAACCATCGCGCGCACGTCGATCTCTCCTGGCTTGTCCGTCACGATCGACACCGAGCCCGGTCCTCCGCCAGCAAGATTGAGGGGCTCGGGCACCAGCGCCGTGGAGCGCAAGTCGATCGCGCCGATGTCGCGCATCGGCGCCGCGCTGACCGCGTCGCGCGTGAGCAGCCTGACGCGTGGCAACGGGGCCGGCACGCGCACCCACGTCGAGCGGCCTCCCACAACGTCGTGGGTCACGCGTGTGTCCGTCAGCGCCGCATCCAGCCTCGGAACCTCACGCTCCGCCGCCCACGGCGGACGCGCCTGGACCCAGCGGACGCCGGCGAGTTCGAGGCGCGCAACGGATAGTTCGTTCAACTGCTGCCGCGGGCGAAATGCGATGTACCCGCTCGCGAGCCTGAAGCCGCCCATGGTGAGGAAGTTGTTGGTCGATTGCACGCGCGACGGCACGGTGTCGGGCGGCTGCGCCTGACCGCTGATCACGTCGGCGATCGGCGCCGGTGGGTACGGTCGTCGGATAAAGGTCAGGCCATACGCCGCCTGATCGACAACCGTGAAGACGATGAGGCCGGCGAGGGCGGCGCGCGAACCACGCGCCGCGGCGATCGCCAGCGCGGCCGCGACGACGACAAGGCCGGCGCCAAGCCCGATCGCCGCCGGTGACGCGATCCGGGCGGCGAGATCGGGAACCCGATCGGGTCGCGCGCGCACGGCGAGCGCCGCGATCGCCACCGCCACGCTGAGGACCGCCACCGCCGCCAGCGGCCACAGCTCACGCCATGATGACGACGGCTGCCGCGCTGCGTCATGCCCGACGGCCCGCGCCAGATCGGCAAACGCGATGGCCGCGCCGACAGCGAACGCGAGCTGCACCAGCACGACGTAGCGAACCGGCACGCCGAAGGAGTTGGCCAGTGGGACGTAGGCCTGCAGACGATACACGTAGCCGTACTTCCCGAGAGCGAGCAGGACGCCGATCGCGGCCAGCAGGATGACACCGGTTGCGAGGGGCTTCGACGACGCGAGCTGCCGGCGTCTCATCAGGAGCCAGACCCACAACACCGTGGCCGTGGCTCCGGTGTAGAGCGCGTAGTCCTGCGTCGATCTGCCGAACACGCGCGCCTTCCAGAGGTAGGGCGCGACCAGTTGCAGCAGGTTCAGCGGGTTCATCGAATCGAACGCGCGGTACGCG
>Ga0207701_10006292_pt1 | contig 11865 bp, 7 predicted proteins | sample KBSSwiSSwithPhiX_FD_184294 | JGI IMG/M metagenome (GOLD analysis project Ga0207701, IMG submission 184294) | Switchgrass rhizosphere bulk soil microbial communities from Kellogg Biological Station, Michigan, USA, with PhiX - S5 (SPAdes) (version 2) | ecosystem: Environmental > Terrestrial > Soil...
AAGCCCAACGCGCGCCTGAGCGCCGCGGAAGTCGTCGCGCATTGCAGGACCGACCGCGATGGCGCGCGGCTGCTCGCGCAGGCGATCGACAAGCTCGCGTTCTCGGCACGCGGATACCACCGCGTGCTCAAGATGGCCCGCACCATCGCGGACCTTGCCGGCGTGGAAGCCATCGCGTCGCGCCACGTCGCAGAGGCGCTCTCGTACCGCGCAAGCTATCGCAAGGCGAGCTGACCGGAGTTGAGGGCAGTCACGGAAAACGCCGGCTACGCGGGCTTTCCGTGACATTCTTTGTAGCGCTTGCCGCTCCCGCACGGGCACGGCGCATTGCGTGACACGGGCGCCACCGGCGGCGCGGCGCCGCTTTCGAGCGACGCGAGGACCTGCGCAGCCTCGCCGCCGGGATGCGCCTCGACGATCCTGCGCAGCACCATCGACGCCTCCTCGGTGCGCTTCAAGTCGACGTAGTTCTTCGCAAGCCGAAGGCACTGGACGGAACCGAGGATGCGCGGCGTCGCCATCGACAGGAACGTCGCGAGTCCCTCCCGGTCGAGGAACATCCAGAAGTTGTAGAGGCCGTGGAAGCCGAACGGCGGCGAGGTCCAGTACGAGGCTTCGAACGCGAAGCGGTCGGCGACCGCCTCCGGCGCAAAGCGAATGCCGTGCTGCTTCTCGAGGTACGGCCGGTGCGTGCGGCAGATCGCCACGTCCTCGACGTCGTCCGGCACGATGTGCGGATCGCGCAGCGCGTCGAGCAGGCGCTTGCTGCGAAGCGAGAAGCCGCCGTTGCCGACGTTGTGACCGTCCGTGTAGAAGATCCACTTCGCACCGACATAGTCGTGGTCGAGGAACTCCTCGCTCCACGCCGCCGCATTGACGACGAAGCCGTCCCATTGCACCAGCAGCGCGAAGTCCGTGTCGACGTGCGCATGCAGCTCCTTCATCACGAACTGCGAGTAGGCGGCGCGCGAATCGATCGTCGGGATGCGCACGCAGTCGATGCCGTCGATGGCGTAATCGCGGTCGGTGATGAACAAGACGCGCGCGAACGCGCACTTGCGCATGCACTGCTCGAGCGCCGCCAGCGCGAGGTCGTGGTTGGCGCAGTCGATGCAGCAGAGGGTGACGCGGGGCAGCGAGAGCATCGCGCGCCCCTCAGGGACGGGGCGCTACGACTTGCGCCCCGTGTACTTCTCGCCCGCGGCGACGTCCGCCTTGAGCCAGTTCTGCGGCGGCGGCAGCGGGCACGTCGTGTATGCGGAGAACGCGCAGGGCGGGTTGTAGGCCTTATTGAAGTCGACGGTCCACGCCGCGCCGTCCTTCGGCTTCTCGACGACGAGGAAGCGCCCTGGCGGATACGTCGTCGAATTGCTCGTGCCGTCGCGGAAGATGATGAAGAGATCGCCCTCGTCGTCGAGCGCATCGAGCGTCATCTTCTGGCCGTTGACCGTGAACTCGAGCGTGCCCGCGACCTTCTCGTAGCTGATCTCGCCGCGAACGTTGGCGATGGGGATCGTCGCGCCGTCCGCCACCGCCACGAACTTCGCCGGCACCTTGAAGTCGGTCTTCGCCTCGTACCACACACGGCCCGGGAAGCTTTTGCGCTTCGCCGCCTCGCGATCGGCCGCGCGCACCACGATCTTGCCGTCCTCGCGCTTGACGAACTGCAGCGACAGTCGGCCCATCGTGACCCACTCGAGCCGCGTCGCGCCGCTCACGAGGTCGCGCTCGGCGAACTTCTCGCCTTCGAAGTCCTTGGCCACGACCTGCATGGTGTTGCCCTTGGCCAGCGAAAGACGCGCCTTGTCGGCCGTGACCGTCACCGTGCCGAGATACGCGGGTGCGAGACCCTTCGGCAGCACGATCTGGTTGTCGGGCGCGCTGCCGATCTTGTAGGTGCCGGGCGCCAGCTCGTCGCGCGACACGATCGACAGCCATCCCCGCTCGCGGGTGAGGCTCGCATCGGCGCGCGCGCGGAACTTCGCGACGTCGTCGGCGTACGCCGCGTCGGGTGCCGCGGCCGCCAGCGTCGCGTACCCGGCGAGCGCAGTCGCGAAAAAAAAGCCTGTTGCGATGGTTGCGAGGTTCATAGGTCATCCCCAGGAATTCCGCAAATTGTAATCCTCGTCGGTCCCGTCGCACGGATCCCGCTGCGATAGACTGGTGCGGCATGGCGTCGACCGCGCCCCGTTTCTCGATCGTGATCGCCGCTTACAATTCAGCGCGCTGGATCGTCACGACCGTGCGCTCGGTGCTGGCGCAGACGTATGGAGACTACGAGATCATCGTGGTCGGCGACGGCTGCACCGACGACACCGGCGAGCTGCTGCAGGCGCACTTCGGCAATGCCGTGGACTGGACCAATCTCCCGCAGAACTCGGGAGGGCAGTCGTATCCCAACAACGAAGGCATTCGTCGCGCCCGCGGCAGCCACGTCGCCTACCTGGGGCACGACGACATCTGGGGCCCGACCCACCTGCTGCGAATGGCGGAAGTGGTCGCGGCGAGCGACCCGGACTTCGTCGTGAGCGGCGCCATCTGCCATGGCCCGCCGGGATCGATGTACTACCACACGACCGGCATCTTCGAAGATCCCGCGGCTGCCGCAACGGACTTCTTCCCGCCGTCCTCGTTCGCACACCGCCGCGACGTCGCGCAGCGCATCGGCGGGTGGAAGCATCCGGCGGAGCTGCATGCGCCGGCCGATTGCGACTTCCTGATGCGGGCGGTCGAGGCCGGCTGCACGTTTGCATCCACTCGAACGGTCACCGTGCACAAGTTCGCGGCCGGCCATCGCTACCTGTCCTACCGGTTGCCCTCGAACGACGAGCAGTCGCGCATGCTGGCGCGGCTTGCCGCGCCGGATGGAGAGCAAGCGGTGCTCCGCGAAGTGTCCGACGACATCGCCCGCGGCGCGGACAACCTTCCCTTGCGCTACTACGACTTCAAGGCGTTTGGGGCAGGCGATATCTACCGCGGCCTGCGTCGCACGAAGGGACTCGAGAAGGCGCCGCCGCGGACGGTCGATGCGCTGACGTGGCTGCCGGTCGTTGCGGATCCAGCGGCGCTGGACTGGCACGACGTGGAGACCAACCCTCTACTGGGCACGTTCCGCTGGTCGGGTCCGAATCCCAACCCGCGGTATCTCGTGAACGTGCGTCTGGCGACGCCAGCCACGCTGTGTATTCACGCGCTGGCGGTCGCAAGCCCGGAGCTGCTCGACGGGCTGCACGTGGAAGTCGACGAGCGCGAGGTGGACTTCGAGGCGGTACGCGATCCGCGCGGCAGCTACGTGCTGAAGCTGACTGCGCCGGTGGGACCGACCGGGGACGGCCTCGTGATCACGTTGCGCATGCCGCGCTGCGTGCGCATGGCCAACGATGCGCGGCGACGCCGTGTCGGCATTGCGCTGCGCGGCATCGAGCTGCGCCCGATCGCCGAAGATTCACCAGACGTAGGGGATGGTGCGGCGCGCGGCCTCTGAATCCCACGGCAGGTCGAGCGCATCGGGTCCGTCGTGAAGGTACGCGCGATCGGGCATGTTGATGATGGCCGCTTCCGTCGTGCCGATGTTCTTCCACCCGTGATAGAGGTTGGGCGGAACGCACACGAGCGCGGGCGCCCGCTCGCTCACGACGAACTCGTTGAACTGGCCGCGCGTCGGCGAGTCGTTGCGCCCATCGAAGAGCACGATCTTCACGATGCCGGACACGACGAAAAGCCGGTCCGTGCTTCGCTGGTGAAGGCCCCACGCGCGGACGCGTCCTGCCAGCGTGGTGGTCACATGCACTTGCACGATGGGATTGACGATCTCCTGCCAATCGGTGCGGGCGACCTCCGTCAGGTGGCCGTCTTCGTGCGGCACGGCACGCGTGCGCCTCATCACCACGCCGGACAGCAACGCCTGGCGGTGACCGCCGCTGCGATCGACCGCCGAATGCTTGGCGAGGAGATGTTCGGCGCCGGTGACGTCGGGGGCGTCGGGGCGGGGCGGTTCTCGTTCCATGTGCAAGGCGCGTGACTTGTGTGCCTGATCATACCTCGCGCGCGGGCGGGACATCGCGGGAGCCGGATGCCGCCGCGGTAAGATCGGGCAGCATGAACACCGTCACCGACGCCTTCGTCGAGCAGGAGACCGCCGGCGCGCCCCGCCTGCGCGAGATTCCGTACAACTACACGTCGTTCTCCGATCGCGAGATCGTGATCCGGCTCCTGGGCGAGCCGATGTGGGACCTGCTGGCGGAGCTCCGGGGCGAGCGTCGCACCGGCCGCTCCGCGCGGATGCTGTTCGAGGTGCTGGGCGACATCTGGGTGGTCGACCGCAATCCGTACCTGCAGGACGACCTGCTCGAGGACCCGAAGCGGCAGCGCCTGCTCGTCGAGGCGATGCGCCATCGGCTGCGCGAGATCGACAAGCGCCGCGAGAGCGCGGGCGGGGACGCCGATCGCGATAGCAAGGTCACCCGCCTGGTCGAGGCCGCGAATGCAGCGGTCGACCGGTTCGCAGCCTCGTTCGCGATCACGAAAGACTTGCGCAAGCGCACGGTGCGCGTACTCTCCCGCTACACCGACAAGGACAACATCGCGTTCGACGGCCTCGCGCGCGTGTCGCACGTGACCGACGCGACGGACTGGCGCGTCGAGTATCCGCTGGTCGTGCTCTATCCCGACACGGAAGAGGAGTGCCGCGGACTCGTCGAGGGCTGCATCGAGCTCGACCTGACGATCATTCCGCGCGGCGGCGGCACGGGCTACACGGGTGGCGCCATTCCGCTCGATGCGCGCTCCGCTGTCATCAACACGGAGAAGCTCGAGCGCCTGAGCGCCGTCGAGCCCATCGTGCTGCCGGCTCACGCGCAGCCGACGCCGACCATCGACGCGGGTGCGGGTGTGGTCACCCGGCGCGCGATGGAAGCGGCGGAATCGGCGGGACTCGTATTCGCGTGCGACCCGACCTCGGCCGATGCGTCTTGCATCGGGGGCAACGTCGCGATGAACGCCGGCGGCAAGAAGGCCGTGCTCTGGGGAACGGCGCTCGACAACCTCGCGTCGTGGACGATGGTCACGCCGTCGGCGGAATGGCTCGTCGTCACGCGCACGGATCACAATCTCGGGAAGATCCACGACGCCGCCAATGCGAACTTCGACTGCGCGTACTACGGCAAGGACAGGAAGACGCTGCTGCGCCGCGAGACGCTCACCGTGCCGGGCGCCGCATTCCGCAAGGTCGGCCTCGGCAAGGACGTCACCGACAAGTTCTTAGCCGGCGTGCCCGGCGTGCAGAAGGAAGGGTGCGACGGCGTCATCACCAGCGCGCGCTTCATCCTGCACCGGATGCCGCCTGCGATCCGCACCGTGTGCCTCGAGTTCTTCGGGCAGGTGCGCGATTCCACGCCTGCGATCGTCGAGATCAAGGACTATCTCGACGCGCTTCCCAAGACGGGCGCCACGCGGGTGATGCTCGCCGGCCTCGAGCATCTCGACGAGAAGTACGTCAAGGCGGTGGGCTACGCGACCAAAGCAAAGCGGCACGGGCGGCCGAAGATGGTGCTCCTCGCGGACATCGTCGGCGACGACGAGGACGCGGTCGGGAAGGCCGCGTCGGACGTCGTGCGCATCGCGAACCTGCGCGGCGCGGAAGGGTTCGTCGCGGTGTCGGCGGACACGCGCAAGCGGTTCTGGCTCGACCGCGCGCGCACCGCGGCCATCGCGCGCCACACCAACGCGTTCAAGATCAACGAGGACGTGGTGATCCCGCTGCCGCGCCTCGGCGACTACACCGACGGCATCGAGCGCATCAACATCGAGCTCTCGCTCAAGAACAAGATCCGCCTCGCCGACGAGCTCGGCCAGTTCCTCACGAGCCCGCTGTTCGACCACGCATGGCCGCCGGAAAGCGACGTGCGGCCCGCGCAGGAAGTCGTCGACGCGAAGCTCGAGGAGGCGCGCGCGCTGGTGTTCGGCGTGCGAGCGCAATGGCAGGACTACCTGACGCGCATCGACGAGCTGTTCCGTGAGCTGCAGGACCACACCATCGTCGCGTCGTGGAAGCGCGAGCTTTTAGCGCCGCTCGGCGAGATCTTCAGCGGGCTCAGCTTCGCGCCGGTGATGAAGCACCTGAACGACATCCACGCGCGCGTGCTCCGAAGCCGCGTGTTCGTGGCGCTTCACATGCACGCCGGCGACGGCAACGTGCACACGAACATCCCGGTCAACTCCGACGACTACGCGATGCTGCAGGAGGCCAACGCGTCGGTCGCCCGCATCATGAAGCTTGCGCGCAACCTCAACGGCGTCATTTCCGGCGAGCACGGCATCGGCCTCACCAAGCTCGAGTTCCTGACCGACGAGGAGCTCGCACCTTTCTCCGAGTACAAGCGCAGGGTGGACCCGCTCGGCCGGTTCAACCGCGGCAAGCTCGTGCGCGACCCGGCGCGGCCCGCCGACCTGTCGCATGCGTACACGCCGAGCTTCTCGCTCATCGGGAGCGAGAGCCTGATCCTCGAGCAGAGCCTCATCGGCGAAGTCGCCGATTCGATCAAGGACTGCCTGCGCTGCGGCAAGTGCAAGCCGGTGTGCGCGACGCACGTGCCGCGCGCGAACCTCCTCTACTCGCCGCGCAACAAGATCCTCGCGACCTCGCTCCTGATCGAGGCGTTCCTGTACGAGGAGCAGACCCGGCGCGGCATCAGCCTCAAGCATTTCAACGCGTTCGGCGACGTGGCCGACCACTGCACCGTGTGCCACAAGTGCGCGAACCCGTGCCCGGTGGACATCGACTTCGGCGACGTGTCGATCGCCATGCGCAACCTGCTGCGCAAGCTCGGCACGCGCAACTTCAACCCGGGCACGGCGGCGTCGATGTTCTTCCTGAACGCGACGAACCCCGCGACGATCAAGGCCACCAAGAAGGCGATGATCGACTGGGGCTACAAGCTCCAGCGCACGGCGTACCGGGTCGCCAAGGCGACGGGCGTGGCGCGCAGGCAGACGAGCCGGCCGCCGCCGACCGCGGGCAAGCGCGCGGTGATACCGCAGGTGATCCATTTCATCAACAAGCCGATGCCGGGTGGATTGCCCAAGCGCACGTCGCGCGCGCTGCTCGACATCGAGGACGCGGAGATCGTGCCGGTCATCCGCAACCCCGCAAGACCCGCGGACGAAGGCAATGCCGTCTTCTACTTCCCCGGCTGCGGATCGGAGCGGCTCTTCTCGCAGGTGGGCCTCGCGACGCAGGCCATGCTGTTCCACGTCGGTGCGCAGACCGTGCTGCCGCCCGGCTACCTGTGCTGCGGATACCCGCAGACCTCGGCGGGCAACCACGACGAGGGCCAGCGCATCACGACCGCGAACCGCGTGCTCTTCCACCGCGTTGCGAACACGCTCAACTACCTCGACATCAAGACGGTGATCGTGTCCTGCGGCACGTGCATGGACCAGCTCACCAAGTACGAGTTCGGGAAGATCTTTCCCGGCTGCCGCCTGCTCGACATCCACGAATACCTGATGGAGAAGGGCGTGGCGCTCCAGGGTGTGGAAGGCGTGCGCTACATGTACCACGATCCCTGCCACACGCCGATGAAGCAGTACGCGCCGCTGGCCGTCGTGAGCAAGCTCATGGGCACGAAGGTTCCGCTCAATGACCGCTGCTGCGGCGAGTCCGGCACGCTCGCGATGACCCGGCCGGACATCTCGACACAGGTGCGCTTCCGCAAGGAAGAGGAGATGAGGAAGGGCGCGGGCAAGCTGCGCGAGGACGGCTACACGGGGGACGTCAAGGTGCTCACGTCGTGTCCGTCCTGCCTGCAGGGCCTGTCCCGCTTCGCGGACGACGCCGACACGAAGGCCGATTACATCGTGGTGGAGATCGCCCGCCGTATCCTGGGCGAGCGGTGGATGCCGGACTACGTCGCGAAGGCGAACGCCGGCGGCATCGAGCGCGTCCTGCTGTAAAACTTCTGATGGAGGAGTCGTTTGGACGGCAAGCGCTGGGCGCGCCGGTCCACGCCTCGGGTGTTATTTCGGCAACGCGATATGCACGGTAATGCCGGCCACCTCCGGCTGCGGCCCGTAGCGCACGATCAGCGGCGCGCCGAGCACCAGCGCGACGTAGAGCATGGCGACGGCGAGGGCGGCCAGGGTTCCGCGGGGTCGAAGCTTGCTCATCGGTGCATCCTCGAAGGAGAAAATGCCCGCGACGGCGTTGACATGTTCGGGAACGCGCCTTTCGATCTCAAGCGCCGTCGCGGGTGGAGGTAACTGGTCGTTGTGAAAACTGCGGTGGGATGCGTTTGCCATCACCGCAATGTAGGTCCGGCCCGGCCTGCGCGCCCTACGAACTTTCCGCGGCGCGCGTGCGGAATATTCGCCTTCCCGTCGGTCGGCGGGCACCTTCCGTCCGTCCGGGCCCGGCCGCCCGCGCCATGTGCCATGCCCTTTGTGCTATAAGCGGCGATCTCGGACTTCACCGTGCGTGACGCACCGGATGCAGGACACCGCCACACAAGCCAGGAAGCCGTCGAAGACCGTCCTCGCCGCGGACGTGGTGCCTTCGCTCGCGTTCGCCGATGCCGATGGCGCCAAGCGATGGGCGAAGTCGTTGCTGATCACCGGCGTCACGCCGCTCTACGAAGCGGTGCGCGGCCAGTTGCGCGCGCTGTCGGCCGCCGACTTCGCGCCACGCGAGCGCGCGACCATCGCAGAAGTCATGCGCGAGCAGGTGGCGCATCTTCATACCGAGCTTGCCCGCCGTTATGCGGGTAAACCGCAGCCTGCCGCGGAACGCGAGGCCGATGCCGCCGAGCAGGCGATATCGCTGTGGCAGGGCCTGTGGGAGCAGTACTCGGCGTGCCTGAAGCCGCTCCTGGAAGGCGACGTCGACCTCCAGGGCGTCAAGGCGAAGCTCCTGCAGCGCGGCTTGTACGTCGGCAAGCAGCTCGTCATCGTGTACGGCCTCGCGCGCCGCGCCCCGCCGCCTACGCTTTGGCAGGAGCTGCACGCGTACTACCGGCTGGCCGAGATCCTCGACTGCGCGGTCACCGCGGTGTCCGACGACCTGCAGCCGCACGCGGTGGGCGTTTCGTGCTACTCGACCTACTGTCACGCGGTGCTGCTCGGGCTGGCGGACCCCTGTGCGCTGTCGGTGCGCCAGATCGAGCTCGCCGACCGCTGGCTCGGCCAGTGGGCGCGCAAGATCTTCCCGTACGCGCAGCAGCGCGAGACGGAAGGCCCCGTGATCCTCATGGATCTCGATTCCGGCGTGGGCGGCTGGCTCGCCAAGGCCGCGCCCGCGCATCCGCCGACCTCGATGCGCTTCGGCTATCCCGGCAAGCTCGCGACGTCGGTTCGCGGACGCATCAAGCGCCTGGCCGCCGGCGCGACTCCCGCGGAGCTGCAGCTCGGGCACGACACGTCGGTCGAAGGGTCGGCGGCGCTGCTCGCGCATGTCGACGCCCACTGGTACCAGCTTCTGGAGGGCGACCAGGACGCCGCGCACGAATCGATCCAGATCACGGCCGGCGGCGTCCAGGCCGCCTACTTCCGCGTCGGCGGCCGGACGTTCGACCGCCAGGATCCGCTCGGCCGCCTCACGTTCCAGGGCGCGCAGCATCTGCAGACCCTCGGCGCGCTCACCGACTACGACCGCTACAAGGAAGACGCCGAGCGCAACTGGCCGTGGGAGCAATGGCAGGGCGAGTACGGGTGGACGGGTGCGAGGCTGCTGCGCCGCGAGCCCACCCAGTACCGCTGGTTCCTCGACCAGCTCGTGGTCGTGCGCGACGACGAGCGCACGCGCCTCGGGTACGTCAATCGAGTCGCGGTCGCGCCGCCCAACGAGCTTGCGATGTCGCTGTCGCTGTGGCCCGGCCAGCCGCGCTCGATCCCGATTCGCCCGACGTCGATCGCGTTCGCGGAAGAGCTGCCCGTGCCGGCGCTGCTGCTCGGCGCAACGGAGCAGGAGCCGGCCTCGCTGGTCGTGCCGCCGCGAACGTTCAACGCGGGCCGCATGATGCGCTCGATGGATAACGGCCCTGAGCGCAAGTTCCGCCTGACCAAGCTCTTGCAGCGCGGCGGCGACTTCGAGCGGGTCGCGTTCGAGGAGTCGTAGCGAGGGCGATCGATTGCGCGCGCCTAGAATGGCGCATGGCCAATCGACTCGCGGCGGCCACCAGCCCTTACCTGCAGCAGCACGCGGGCAATCCCGTCGACTGGTACCCGTGGGGCGAGGAGGCCCTCGCGACGGCGCGCGCGGAAAACAAGCCGATCCTCCTGTCGATCGGCTACTCCGCGTGTCACTGGTGCCACGTGATGGCGCACGAGTCGTTCGAGGACCCCGCCGTCGCCCGCGTGATGAACGATGCGTTCGTCAACGTGAAGGTCGACCGCGAGGAGCGTCCCGACCTCGACCAGGTCTACCAGACCGCGCATGCGCTCCTCACCCGGCGGTCCGGGGGATGGCCGCTCACGATGTTCCTCACGCCCGACGGGGCGCCCTTCTTCGCCGGCACGTATTTCCCGAAGGAGGGGCGCTACGGCTTGCCGGGGTTCGTCGAGATACTTCCCAGAGTGGCGACGGCGTTTCGCGAGCACGGCAGCGAGTTGGCCGAGCAGGGCCGCCGGCTTGCCGAGGCGTTGTCCACGCTCGAGCCTGCGGGCGGCGGCTCGGCCCCGCTCGACGCCGCGCGCGCTGCTTTGCGGGACGAACTCCTGCGCACGTTCGATCGCGTGCACGGCGGTTTCGGCGCCGCGCCCAAGTTCCCGCATCCGTTCGAGCTCGATTTCTGCCTTCGCGCATTCGCGCGCGAGGGCCACGAGGACGCGCTGCGCGTCGTGCGATTGACGCTCGATCGCATGGCCGACGGCGGCATCCACGATCAGCTCGGCGGGGGCTTCTGCCGCTACTCGGTCGACGCCGAATGGACGATCCCGCACTTCGAGAAGATGCTCTACGACAACGGGCCGCTCCTCGCGCTGTATGCGGACCTCGCGCGCGTCACCGGCGACCGCCGCCTAATGGCGGTCGCGCGCGACATCGTCGGGTGGCTCGTGCGCGAGATGCGCGCGGACGACGGCGCGTTCTACTCGAGCCTCGACGCCGACAGCGAGGGCGAGGAAGGGCGCTTCTATGTGTGGACGCGCGAGGAAGCGCGCGCCGCCGTGACGGACGAGGAATGGGTCGTCGCCGAGATGTATTACGGCTTCGACCAGCCGCCGAATTTCGAGGGCCGCGCGTGGAACCCGCGCGTGAGCGCAAGCCTCGACGTCGTTGCCGATCGACTCGGGATCTCCACGCCGGACGCGAGCACGCGGCTTGCCGGCGCGCGCGCGGGCCTGTTCCAGGCGCGCGAGGCGCGCGTGCATCCGGGTCGCGACGACAAGATCCTGACGTCGTGGAACGCTCTGGCGATCGCGGCGCTCGCGCGCGCCGCGCACGCGCTCGACATGCCGCGATGGATCGATCTCGCGTGCAACGCCGCCGATGCGCTGCGCGCAAGCGCGTGGCGCAACGGGCGGCTCCTCGCAACGCGTCGCGGCGATCGCGCCGAGCTCAATGCGTACCTCGACGATCACGCCTTCCTGCTCTGCGCGCTGATCGAGCTCCTGCAGGTGCGCTTCCGCCGCCAGGATTACGACTGGGCGTGCGAGATCGCCGACGCACTGCTCGCACGCTACGAAGACCGCGCGCACGGCGGCTTCTTCTTCACGAGTCACGATCACGAGAAGCTCTTCCACCGCACCAAGCCGGGCCACGACAACGCCACACCGTCGGGCAACGGCATGGCCGCGCGCGCGCTCGCAATACTCGGCCATCTCGCCTCCGAGCCCCGGTACATCGAAGCCGCGCAACGCACGGTCGACCTCTTC
>Ga0207701_10006293_pt1 | contig 11864 bp, 11 predicted proteins | sample KBSSwiSSwithPhiX_FD_184294 | JGI IMG/M metagenome (GOLD analysis project Ga0207701, IMG submission 184294) | Switchgrass rhizosphere bulk soil microbial communities from Kellogg Biological Station, Michigan, USA, with PhiX - S5 (SPAdes) (version 2) | ecosystem: Environmental > Terrestrial >...
GATCGTCGGCGACCCAGACGGCGACGTAGATGGAACTGTCGATCTGCGAGCTGCTCAGGATGTCGGAAAGCGGTCCCCAGGCGAACAGCTTCCACTGCGGGTTGTTCGCGCCCCACAGGTTCAAGCCGTCGGTGTCTGCCTGCAGCTGCGTGGTCGCCGTATTGGTCCCGCAGCACAGCACCATCGTCCCGCCGGTCGGCATGGTCTTCGTGGACGTCATCGCGCCGTCGATGAACGAGGACTGCACGGTGCCGGCGAGCACGTCGTTCCAGCGCGGGGTCATCAGCAGGTCCTGCACGATGCGCTCGACGGCTGCGTCGGCGGCATAGAGCGCCTCCTGGCTGTTGCGATGATTGGCGGAGATCAGGGTTTCGGTGTTGGTCACCATGACCACCGCTGCCGCCAGCGCCGTCAGCAGCATCATCGACATCAGCGCGATGATCAGCGCCGCGCCCCGTTCGTCGGCGAGGCGGGTCCCGAGCCGGACGTTGAACTTCTGCATGGCCGTGCTCACCGCACCAGGTTCATGTTGCGTGGAGTGATGTCGAACCGCACCACGTAGTCAGGGATCATGGCCATGCTTTGCTTGGCCCGGCCCGGGTTCAGGAACAACAGCGGGTTCGTGCCCCGCATCGCCGCATCCGCCGCCTGCATCCGCAGCGTGACCCGGATCTTCCTGACCCGCAGGAGGTCGGCATCGAATTCGTTGTCTCCGCCGCCGCACCAGGGGCCATCCTTGAGCTGATCGAGGGGCAGAATCGCGAGCGACCCTTCATCGGCCGTCAGCGTCGGCAGACCGACGAGGTTGTGCATCGCGTCGTACAGGCAGTTTGCTCCGCCTCCTATGCCCGGATCGGGCTTGGTGGGCGGGGCAGGGTCGCCGAAGTACTCGAACTTGAGATCCACGACGTTGTCGACGATTGGCACCGTGGTCTGGTAGCCGTCGTAGCGCATCAACTGGTTGGTGGTGGCATCCCGGAAGTAGGTGTAGCTGACCGCCACGGTCACCGTCGATCCAGCCACGTAGGTGTAGTTGAGCTGCTGGCCACGGTGCTGAAGATGGGCGGCATCATCCTGCACCTGGGTGAGCGTGAACGTGTCCCAGTGCCCGGTGTTGTCGAAGATGATGACCGTCATGCCGATCTCGAACCCGCAGAGTGTTTTGGGGACCTGGCAGTTCGGCGGGTAGGTCACCTTCATTTCGACCGAGTTCGGCGGCATCGCCTGCTCGATCGTCGTTTGCGAGTACGAATTGGGAATGTAGGACAGCGTGATCCTGTCACTGAAAGCGGTCCTGGTGTCGTCAGCCGCCTCGAAGCTGAGCCGGCGCGGCATGACCGGCGCGAAGAAGTTGAGGAGCGACCCGGTGCGTGCGCCGAAATACGGTCCCGCACCTGCCATCATCAATTCCTTGAACAGCGTGTCGGAACCGACGCGCATCCGCTGCTGAATATCCGAGACCTCGGGCTGTGCCTTCGCGGTGCCCTGCGACGGGTTGACCATCGCGAAAATCGCGCCGGTCACGACCATCATGATGGCGGTCGACACCAGCAATTCCAGCAGCGAAAAGCCGCGCTCGGACGAGAGACGCTGACCGGGACTCATTGGGCTTTCCTCGTCTTCACGCTGATGAGCATCGCGTCGCCGAGTTGCCGCGGCCGGCGCGTAAAGCCGGACACGTCGAGGCGAGCCTCATCTGCCACGGACGTGACCAGCACCTGAAAAATCAGCGTGTTGTTGGGATTGGTCGGGAGCGGGACGATCGCCCACCGGCGGATGTAGACGGCACCCGCGGTCGGATTGTCGCCTGTCCCCACCCAGGCCCCGTTGGCATCCAGGTAGTCGACGAACCCCGCGGTGTTCCGGAGAAGCGTGTCGCTCGGCGATGGATTCAGTCCCGAGCCGTCGTTCTTGTGCGGATACACCGCAAGATTCGTGGAAGTGTCGGTGACCGGCAGCCCCTGGCCCTGAAGGTCGAAGCCCCAATCGAGCGATCGGAGCTGCTCCATCTTCTGCTCCGCCATCACCGTGGTCGACGTCCGGTTGCGGGCGACCCGGTTGGCATTGGTCGACGCGGCGAAGAGCTGCGCCACGCCGAGCGACACCCCGGTCAGGATCCCGAGTGCGATGACGACTTCGACGAGACTGAAGCCCCGCTGACTATTGAAGCTGGATTTTGCCGGCTGCATTGACGGTGATCGCCTTGGATTTGCCCTTGCGGGTCACGGTGATGGTTACGGGCGTGGTGATCGCCGTCACCACGTTCGACACGATGGTGACCGCCGTCCCGTCCGGCTGAAACTGGAGAATGCTGCTGGTCACGGTGGCGCCGAGCGGCAGGATGCGGACCGGCCCGTCGAAGTTCGGCCGGGTCATGACGTCGCTGTCCGCCGGTGGAAATGGGTACGTGGAGGTCGAACACCGATTGGTCGCGCCATCGACAGCCGGCGACGCGACGTACTCCACGGTCCGGTACATTCCGGTGCTGGGACAATTCAGGCGGACGCGAAGCAGACGGTTGGTTGACACCGATTTCAGGCGCGCCGACTGGAACTCTCGCTCGATCTCACGGGCCGCTGCATTCAGCTTCGAGTTGTCCGACACATCCGTCAGCACGGGCACCGCAATCGTCATCGCCGTGATCGCGAACGCGATGACCAGCATCAGCTCGAGGAGCGAGTAGCCACGTTCGGAACGGCGAAGACTACGCATGGTCACCCTCGAGGAAGCAACAGGGTTGCCACGGCTGTAATTGATTGTGGTGTAAAGGTTTGTGCTGAAATTACGGTGCTGATCGCAGGGGCGGATCAAAGACGCTGTTTCGTTTTGGAACCCGTGCTGACGGTTCTGAAACCGGAGCACGACGCCGGACGCATCGATCGGCCCGCCGTATGATCATGCTCTCCGATCGCCTTCGATGAATCAGTCCGGCTACCTCTTTCTCGGCCTCACCGCCATTGTCGCGGCTCTCTCTGCTGTCCTCGCGTACGCGGTCGTCCGCTTCGCGGTCGCCGCGCGCGGCCTCGCCAAGGGTCGACGGCGCGAAGGCGGGGAAGCGGCCTTCATGACCAACGCCATGGAGGAGGCGCTGCAGAACCTGCGGCAGCAGGAGCGCGCCATGAAGGCCCGCGCGGAGGCGTCGGAGCGGCTCAGCGACGAGATCGTCGCCAGCCTGACGTCCGGACTGCTGGTCGTGGATTTCGGCGAAGTGGTCCGGACGCTCAATCCCGCCGGCCGCCGGATGCTGGGTCTGCCCGATAGCGAGTGGGGCGGGCCCTATCGCGAGGTCCTCCGCGAAGTGCCCGAGCTCGCCACCCTGATTGACGAGTGCCTCGCCCAGGCGCAGCCCGTGGTCAGACGGACCGTCAAGCTCGAAGGTCCCGGAAGGGCCACGCATCTCGGGGTGACGGTTTCGCCGATTCGCGACGAAGCCGGCCGCGCGTACGGCGCGATCTGCCTGTTCGCCGATCTGCGCGAGATCATGGATCTCGAAGATCAACTGCGGTTGAAAGAGAGCCTGGCCCGGCTCGGCGAGCTGACCGCGGGGATTGCCCACGAATTTCGCAACGGGCTGGCCACGATCCACGGCTATGCGCGCCTGATGGAGCCGGAACGCCTGCCCGAGGACTTCCGCCCCTACATCACGGGAATCCGATCGGAGACCGAGGCGCTCGGGCAGATCGTCACCAACTTCCTCAACTTCGCGAAGCCGACGCAGCTGATTCTTGCGGTCATCGACATGCGCGCGATCGTCGAGCGTGCCGCCGATGACATTCGAGCGGACGTGCAGGCCCGCGGCGGGGAACTGACGATCACCGGGCAGTTCGAGCGGGTCGAGGGAGACGACGTGCTGCTGCGGCAGGCGGTCAGCAACCTGTTTCGCAACGCGCTCGAGGCCTGCGTCGAGAGCCACGCCGCTCCGAAGATCGTTGCGGAGGGGACGGTCGATCGGGAACAGAAGCTGCTTCGCATCACCGTCACGGACAACGGACCCGGGATCTCTCCTTCAGTCGCGGAGCGGATGTTCCGCCCCTTCTTCACGACCAAGGCGCGGGGCACCGGCCTCGGGCTCCCGCTCGTGCAGAAGATCATCGTGACCCACAACGGCCGCGTCGGCCCCGTGAACCACGAAGGCGGAGCGCGGATCGCGTTCACGCTCCCGCTCGCCGAGCGCTGAACAAGACGTCCGCCTTCGCGTTGGCGTGCTTCGGCGCGACAAGTCCGCAGAACCTGCGATCTGTGCGCCTCGCGAGGCGCTCAGATTCCGCCATCCCCCAGCGCTCCTGAGCGGAGACCAGCGCGTTTTTGCTGTTGATTTCGACGATTTGCCAGCGGGCTGCGGCCTTGCACTATCCACAGCAGTCATGGCTTCACGATCGTCGCTCATCGCTGACGACACCGGCTCGTCGCTGCTGGAGGCGCTGACGGCCGCAGCCGTCATCGTCACGATCAGCACCGGGGTGGCTCTGCTCATTGTCCGGTCCACGCGCGCGATCTGGACGGCAGGTGTGTCGTCGTCGGCGGTGGTCGTCGCGCAGCAGAAGCTCGAGCAGCTCACCGCGCTCGAATGGCGAACCGATGCGGCGGGCGTCCGCCGCTCAGATCAGAGCACCGACCTGTCGGTCGATCCGCCGGCCCCGGGTGGCTCGGGGCTGCAGCCATCGCCATCGGGCTCGCTCGATCGAAATATTCCTGGTTTTGTGGATTTCGTCGGACGCGACGGCCATTGGCGCGGCCGAGGTGCGGCGCCGGTCCCGGGAACTGCCTTCGTCCGGCGCTGGTCGATCGCGGCTCATCAGGGCGATCCAGCCGACACCCTCATTCTCACGGTCGTCGTGTTGCCTGTTGCGGACGTCTCCGCCGGAATCATGCACCCCGCCGCCGTTCGCCTGCAGACCATTCGCACCAGGACTGCACGATGAAACGACAAATCGGCTGCAGCTGCGGCTTCACGCTCGTCGAGGTGCTCGTCGGCTCTGCGATCTCCCTTGCCGCCATTGCCGTTGGCTGTCTTCTGGCCGCTGAGGCGCAGGTGGCCTGGCGGTCTGCGTCCGCGCGCGCCGATCTTCAACAGCGCGCACGCGTGGGTGCCGATCTGATCACCCGTCTGCTGAAGGAGGCGGGGGCAGGTCCGATGAGCGGTTCCGCGCGGGGCAGCCTGATCCGGGGCATCCCCCCAGTGCTGCCGCGGCGTGCCGGGAGGCGGGGCGCGCACGCGTTCAACGAATTCAGGGCCGATGCCTTCACCGTGATCCGCGCCATTGCTGAAAGCGAGCACGGTGCGCTCCTGACCCCCGTGGCCTCGGGAACCGCGACGCTGGAACTGTCGCCCGACCTGTGCGAATCGACCGCCTGCGGCTTTGCCGAGGGCGTCAACCTGATGCTCCTCGACGCGTCTGGCCGGTTCGATATCTTCACAGTGACAGCGGTCGATGGAATGGCGGTATCGGTTCGCCATCATGGCATGGACCCTTCGGGAAGCTACGCCGCCGGTACTCCGGTGATCGCTGTCGAATCGGCGTCGATCACGCTCGATGCACCCTCCCGAACCTTGCGTCTGTACGACGGAGACGCAACCGACCTCCCGCTTCTGGACGATGTCGTGCGGCTGCAGGTCGCCTACTTCGGAGAGGGAGAACCGCCTGTGTGGCCGCGGCCGCCGGACGGCGAGGCCAACTGTTTGTACGCCGCGGACGGTACCTACCAGAGCGCGTTGCTGCCCGTACTCGGAGCGCCGGGAGTGCTGACGGAGCTGACCCCGGGCATGCTGACCGACGGACCCTGGTGCGGCACTGGGGATACGAGATTCGACGCCGACCTGCTGCGGGTCCGGCGGCTGCGCGTGTGGGTCCGGCTGCAGGCGACGGATGCGGCGGCCCGGGGGACGGATCGGGCCAGGTTCGCGAATCCGGGGTCCGCGCGGAGGTCGGCACTGCTCGTCCCGGACGTAACCGTGGAGATTGACGTCACCCCCCGCAACCTGAGGCTCGAGTAGCGGCAGGCGATGGGCTCGAAGCGCCAATGGTTTGAGGAGAAGGGGAGCGCACTCCTGATTGTGTTGACTCTTACATTTCTGTTCTCCGCGATCGTGATTGGTGCAACCACCGTGGTCACGATCGAGACGACGGTCACCGGCCGATACAAGGATGGGATAGAGGCGTTGTACGTCGCGGAGGCGGGCGTGGCCGTGGTTCTGGCCGAACTTCGCACACTGCCGGATTGGACGCCCGTCCTTGGAGGGGCCCTTTCATCGAGCGCGTCGCAGGGGATGTTCAGCGGCTCCCCGTCCGTGGCAGGTGGCACGGTGTTTCTATGTTGCGGGGCGCGATCCGTGTTCGCGCGCCTGGCGAACGAATCGGCATCGAGCGCCGTCCCGGCCCGCCGGACTCTGGCGTGGCATCCTTATCTCTGGTCCTCCTGGAACGCGCTGGCCGGCCAGCCGGGCGCGGGCCAATTCTTCCTGATCGTGCTCATCCAAGACGACGAACAGGATGGGGACCGAGATCAAGGGACCGATCTCAACGGCGTGGTGGTCGTGCGGTCGGAGGCGGTTCGGCCTGATGGTCTTCGGCGGTCGGTCGAGGCGCTGGGAGCCAGGGAAGCCGGCGACCCCGGACACGGCATCCCCGCCTCTGTGCGCGTGCTCAGGTGGGGAGAGGTCCGGTGAGGCCGGCCGGCGCCAGGGCGTATACTGGCTCGAAGGAAAACGTATGAAACGCCTGACTGTGATCGTGGCCCGCGCCGTGGCGCTCGGAGCCGTGACAGCGGCGATCCTCGGAGGATCGGCGCTGACGGTTCAGGCGCAGACTCCGACGCTGGGCGAGGTCGCCAAGAAGGAAGCCGATCGGCGGAAGGCACAGCCCGCTGCCGGGAAGGTCTACACGAACAAGGATCTGCCGCCGTCGGCCCAGGCGCCGGCTGCGCCGTCCGGTGCCGGGACCGGCGCGCCGGTCGATCCGGTGGCTGCCGCCACGGCCGAGAAGCCTGCCGAACCCAAGCCGGAAGGCGAGGCCAAACCCGAGCCGGCAGGCGAGCAAAAGGACGAAGCCTGGTGGAAGAACCGCATGATGTCCACCCGGGAAGAGCTGCGCCGCAACGAGATGTTCGCTGAGGCGCTTCAGACCCGGATCAACTCGCTCAGCCGCGACTACACCAGCCGGGACAATCCCGCGCAGCGGCGGCAGATTGGCCAGGAGCGCGCCGAGTCGCTCTCCGAGCTCAATCGCGTGAAGTCGGACGTCGAACGCGGCAAGAAACAGATTGCCGACATCGAAGAGGAGGCGCGGAAGGCCGGCGTTCCTCCCGGCTGGCTCCGCTAATCCGTTTTCCCTCGCGTGCCCGCTCCCGCCGTCATTCTTCTCGTCGAAGACAAGGACTCGCTCCGGACGATGCTCCGGCTTGCGCTGGAGCGCCAGGGCCACACGGTCCTCGAGGCGAAGGATCAGCCGGAGGCGGTGAAGCACCTGCAGCAGGGGCAGCCGGCGGTGGTGCTGTCGGATCTGCGGCTGCCTGACGGCGACGGCTTCGGCGTGCTGCGCGCCTCAAAGGAAATCGATCCCGACGTCCCGGTCATCGTCATGACCGCGTACGGCAGCATCGAGGATGCCGTGTCCGCGATGAAGGAAGGGGCGATGGACTTCCTCGCGAAGCCGGTCGATCCCGATCACCTGCTGCTGCTCGTCGCCCGCGCCCTCGATCAGCGCCGCATCGTCACTGAAAACCTGCTGTTGAAAGAGGAGCTGGCGGTGAGGCGCGGGGCGCCGGTGCTGATCGGCGAGAACGCGTCGTTGCGAAAGGTCTACGCGTCGCTCCAGCGCGCGGCGACGACGGATACCACGGTCCTGATTGAAGGGGAGAGCGGCACCGGCAAGGAGCTGTTCGCGCGATCGCTGCACGCGCTGAGCGCACGCGCCGACGCGCCGTTCGTGGCGATCAACTGCGCCGCGATTCCGGAGAATCTGCTCGAGACCGAGCTGTTCGGGTACGAAAAAGGGGCGTTTACCGGCGCGGTGGCGCGCAAGCCCGGGAAGTTCGAGATCGCCCACCGTGGCACGCTGTTCCTCGACGAAATCGGCGATCTTCCGCTCACACTGCAGGCGAAGATCCTGCGCGCTCTCGAGGAGAAACGCTTCGAGCGCGTCGGCGGGACGGCACCACTGCAGGTGGACGTGCGGCTGGTGGCCGCGACGAATCGCGGCCTGAAAGCTGCGGTTGCGGGGCGGCGCTTCCGGGAGGATCTCTACTTCCGGTTGTCTGTCTTTCCGATCACGGTGCCGCCGCTTCGCGAGCGCGCCGGGGACATCCCCATCCTGGCCCGTCATTTCGTCGATCGGTTCTGCAGGGATCTCACCAAGAAGCCGCTGGTCTTGTCGCCGGAGGCGGTCGAGCAGCTCCAGAGCTATTACTGGCCCGGAAACGTACGCGAGCTGCAGAATTGCATCGAGCGCGCGGTCATTCTCGCTGAAGGCGAGACGATCCTGCCGCGGCACCTCAACCTGTCGTTCATCGCGCCGCCTGCTGCCGAAGAGCCGCCAAGTCCGTGGGAGCAGATCGATCTCAGCGGGACGCTGGTGGAGGCGAGCCGGAGAGTGCTTCGCGAGGCCGAGAAGCACAAGATGGAACAGGTGCTGCGCGAGGCCGACAACAACAAGGGTCGGGCGGCGGAACTGCTGGGGCTCACCTACAAGATGTTCCTGTCGAAGCTGAAGGAACACCGCATAGACTAAGCGCGCCGGCGATCTACATCAGTTTCGGATTCCAATCTTTACCAGCGCCTCGGTGATCTCGGCCGGCGTGATGTCGGTTGCCACCTCCGTGGATCCGATGCTGGTCGGCAGCACGAAGTGCAGGGTTCCCGCGATCACCTTCTTGTCCCGCCCCATGGCCTGGAGCAGCTCCGACGCCGGCAAATCAGCGACGGGCGGCAACGGGCCCATCTTGGCGATCAGCGCCGCAAGGGTATCGCGATCGGACTCCGTGAACAGTTTCCGGGTAACGCCGAGCTCGGCCGCGGCGAGCATCCCATACCCGACGGCTTCGCCATGGCGGAAGCGCCGGTACTTGGTGACGGCTTCAAGCGCATGCGCCGTGGTGTGACCGAAGTTGAGCGCCCGGCGCGGCCCCGCTTCCCGCTCGTCGCGACCGACCACATCGGCCTTGATCCCGCAGGACTCGGCAATCACCGGCAGCAGCGCCGCGGTGTCGCGAGCGAAGAGCTTCGGAAGATCCGACCCCAGGCGATCGAACAGGCTGCGGCTCGCGATCACGCCGTATTTCACTGCCTCGTAAAGACCCGCGCGGAACTCGCGCCGCGGCAGCGTCGTGAGGAGCACGGGGTCGATGAGCACGGCGAGCGGCTGATGGTACGCGCCGATCAGGTTCTTGCCGAGTGGGTGATTGACCCCCGTCTTCCCGCCGATCGCGCTGTCGATCTGTGCCAGGAGCGTCGTCGGCACCTGGACGACGGGGATCCCGCGGAGAAAAGTGGCCGCGGCGAATCCCGTGATATCGCCGACCACTCCTCCGCCCAGGGCGATGAGGCAGCTGGCGCGATCGGCGGACGCCTTGATCAGGGCGTCGTAGATCCGCATCACCGTGCTGACGTTCTTGTAGCGTTCGCCATCGGGGAGGAGGATCGGCTCCTCGCGGGTGATGGCGCTCATGCTCTCGCCGTGGAGCTCCCAGACGTGGGCGGTCGAGACGACAAAGCGCCGTGCCGGCGCCCGGACGGTATCGAGCAGCGCGGGAAGCGCCGCGGCCGCTCCTGCGCCGATTTCGATGGGATAACTGGCCGAGGCCGTGCGGACCTCGACGGTGACGGGAACGGCTGCCGCATGTGCCATGTTTGCCGGGGTCGCCTCAGCTCGGTCTAAGATAACAGGATCGGACACCGCGTGGACCTCGCCGCAGACTATCTCATCATCGGAAGTGGCATCGCGGGACTGCGCGCGGTTGCGGAACTCAGCCCGGCCGGACAGGTGCTGATTCTGACCAAGGCCGAGCCCGACGAAGGCAATACCGGCCACGCCCAGGGCGGCATCGCCGCCGCCGTCGGACCCGGGGATTCACCAGAGCTCCATGCGAGCGACACGATCGCCGCAGGCGACGGCCTGTGCGATGAGCGGGCGGTTCGGGCGCTCGTCGAAGATGGTCCGCGATTCGTGCGCGAGCTGATGGAATGGGGAGCGCGCTTCGACCGCGATTCCGACGGCGAGCCGGCGCTGGCCATCGAGGGGGCGCACAGCGTGCGGCGCGTGCTCCACGCCCGCGATGCGACCGGCCGTGAAATCGGCAGCGTCCTCTACAAAAGAATGTCGGCGATGCCAGGCGTCCGGGCGCATGCCCACGCGCGGGTCGTCGATCTGCTGATCGAGGACGGGCGCTGCAGCGGCGTCAAGTACCTCGCCGACGACGGCGGGGTGGGCGTGGCGCGTGCGAAGGCCGTGCTGCTGGCGACGGGCGGCGCAGGCCACGTCTATCGCGACACGACGAATCCTCCGGTCGCGACGGGGGACGGCGTCGCGATGGCGTATCGCGGCGGCGCCCGCGTGGCGGATCTCGAGTTCGTTCAGTTCCACCCGACGGCGCTGATGCTGCCGGGGGAGCCACGGTTCCTGCTGTCGGAAGCACTGCGCGGTGAAGGTGCTCGCCTCATCAATGCCGAGGGGGAGCCGTTCATGATGCGCTACGACCCGATGGGCGACCTGGCGCCGCGCGATCGGGTCGCCCGCGCCATCGTCCGGGAGACGCAGCGGACAGGTGCGGTCTACCTGTCGATGGAGCACCTCGACCCGGCATTCGTGCATTCGAGGTTTCCGCTCATCTCCGAGGCGTGCCGGCGAGTCGGATTGGATCTGGCGCGCGACCGGATTCCCGTCGGGCCTGCAGCCCACTATGTGATGGGCGGCGTCCAGACCGACATCGATGGGCGCTCGTCGATCCCCGGGCTGTACGCGGCCGGGGAGGTGGCGTGTACTGGCGTGCACGGTGCGAACCGGCTGGCGAGCAACTCGCTCCTCGAAGGCCTGGTCTTCGGCGCGCGTGCCGGCTGCGCGATGCGCGACGACAAGCCGGGGGAGTGGCTGATGGAACCATCGAAGGTCATCGAATTCGACTCCAACCGTCACCGGCGGGGCGCGCCGGCCGATGACTGCGGCGGCCGGGTCAGCGTGCAGGAAGTTCAGGATTTGATGTGGCGTCAGGTCGGACTGTTTAGGGATCGCGAGGGGCTGCTGCAGGCGCTCGCCGTCCTGGACCCGGCGTGGCGCGCAGTCGATGCGCGGATCGCCGGCGGCGAGCCGCTCGACGCGGCGGCGTGGCGCGAGGCGAGCATCCTGACGGTGGGAAGGCTGATTGCGCGCGCGGCCCTGCGGCGCGAGGAGAGCCGGGGCGGGCACTTCCGCGCCGATTTCCCGAAACGCGACGATATACACTGGAAAAGACGGGCTTCGGAAACCAGGGAAGGTAGTTAGGCAGGCATGGCGCAGCAGACCAACAGCACGAAGGCGGAGAAGGACGGCGCGGGTCAGGTCACGGAGATCACGCCGCAGTCACAGGATTTTTCCCAGTGGTACCTGGACGTGGTGCGGCGTGCGGAGCTCGCTGATTACACGCCGGTCAAGGGTTGTATGGCGATCCGTCCGTACGGCTACGCGATCTGGGAACTGATTCAGCAGGCGCTCGACAAGCGCTTCAAGGCGACCGGGCACGTCAATGCGTATTTCCCGCTCTTCATTCCCTCCAGCCTGTTGATGAAGGAGAAGGAGCACGTCGAAGGGTTCGCGCCGCAGGTGGCCTGGGTCACCAAGGGCGGCGACGAGGAGCTCGCCGAGCCGCTGGTCGTGCGTCCGACGTCCGAAGTGATC
>Ga0207701_10006294_pt1 | contig 11864 bp, 11 predicted proteins | sample KBSSwiSSwithPhiX_FD_184294 | JGI IMG/M metagenome (GOLD analysis project Ga0207701, IMG submission 184294) | Switchgrass rhizosphere bulk soil microbial communities from Kellogg Biological Station, Michigan, USA, with PhiX - S5 (SPAdes) (version 2) | ecosystem: Environmental > Terrestrial >...
GGCTCGGCCTTCGGAAGCATGATCGGCGGGCCTGGGCCCATCGCGCTCGGTGTCACGATGTATGCGGCGGGACGGATCACGGGTGACGGCTTCATCGCGAGCACTGGTCGCGAAGTGGTGCGCGCCGTGCTCGTGAGCGGCGGCCTCACCGCGGTGTTGAAGGGGGCGGTCGGCCGGACTCGCCCGTTCGCATCGCCCGGAGACGCCGATGAGTACAACCCCGGCCACGGGTTTCTCAACAGCGTGCGGGGCTCGTTCCCTTCCGGGCACACGAGCGCCGCATTCGCCGCCGCGACCGTGCTCATACGCGAGATGGACGTGGCGCACCCGCACGCCCGTCCAATCGCCGTCCCCTTGTTACTAGGCAGCGCGAGCTTCGTTGGCCTCTCGCGCGTGTACGACCGACAGCACTGGCCGAGTGACGTGGTGGTCGGGGCGGCGATAGGGTCGATCACCGGGTATGAGGTGGTTGCGCACGCCCACGGCGATCGCTCGCGCATAGACCTCGGGTTCCTGTCGCACCTCGTGATGAGCCCGCAGAAGAGTGGTATGCAGCTCGGTTGGTCGCTTCGGTGAAGCGGGGTGGGTACGCGGTGCTGGCGCTGGTGCCGCTGTTGGCGATTCCGAGTGCACTCGTGGGGCAGGAGCACGATTCGACCACGACCTTCGTGTACACGCGGCCGCAGCCGTTCCGCGCCGTGACCGGCATCCCGAAGACGTTAGGCATCACCGCCCGCGAGACGTTTCGCGCGCGGAACGTCCCGATGATGCTGGTGGTGACGACGAGCACACTGGCCCTCATCGCGATTGACGAGCCGGTGCTGCACGAGTCTCGTCGGTTGGCGTGGCGATTGGGCCTCCCGCCGAATCACCCGTCGGCGAACGTGCGCCTCGGGCCATTCAAGATGGCGTTCCCAACGACCGTGGGCTCCGGACTCTATTTCATTGGCGACGGGCTGACGAGCGTGGGTCTCGCGTCGGCGTTCGCCGCGCGCGGCGCACTCGCCAACGACATGCGGGCGCGACGGACCGCGAGCGAGGTGATCGAGGCGCTTCTCGCGTCAGGCACGGTGGCGCAGGCGCTCAAGCACGTCGCCGGACGACAGACGCCGTCGGAGGCGACGGTGCCGCGCGGCCGGTGGCGACCGTTTCCCAACCTCCGAGACTACAGCGCGAACGTTCCGGCGTACGACGCGTTTCCGTCCGGCCACCTAACGACGACGATGGCCGTGGTCACTGTGATCGCCGGGAACTACCCGGAACACCGATTCATCTGGCCGGTCGCCGCTGTGACCATACGTCACGCCGCTTCTCGGCGCGGGCGTGCTGGGGCTGCGAGCGAGCTGGTAAGGGACGCTACTCGGGGCCGGGCTTCACCGCGCGCGATCGCAGGTGGAGGCTGATCGTTCCGAACTTGAGGTGTGACGTCATCTGCAGCACCAGATGATCCGGATCGTCCGAGATTCAGACCTCGGCGCGTCCGTCTTCCGAGAAGACGCCCTTCGCCTTGATCACCGGTCGGATCACGAGAGTGGCGAAACGTCCGGCGGGAACGTCGATCGTGTCTCGTTGCAGGACATCCAGCCGCACCGGATTGCGGTCGGGGATGAAGTAGCGCTCAAACTCGTACGTCACTCCGAGCTCCAGCGGCACGGTGCGAAGAAAGTAGAGGAACGAGCCGTCATCGAGCGGGTGCGACACGCTCGCGCGCTCCGGCTTCCCTTTCGCGATGAACGTCGCGCGCTCGGGAAAGGTCTCGTACTCGTGCAGTCGGTCGTGCGACCCTTCCGAGAGCTGCTGGAGAAAACGCAGCGACGAGAATGTCTCGATGTCGATCCAGCTCTCGAGGATGTCGTTCACGCGAAAGAAGAGCGTCCCGCCGGTGACCTGAAAGCGGGTATGCCAGGCTCGGCGTCCGCGCACTTCCTCGATGCCAACGATTTCCATGTTGGCGCGCCCGACCCTGAGTGGTCCGAACTTCACGTCGTACGTGAGGCGTTCGCCATGGGAACTCGACCGGAGCTCACAACACGGCACTCGTCGGTGTCGAGTCTGATACCCACGATCCAGCACGCGGGACGTAAACCGTTTGATCGTCTACGCGTGTCGGATAGGCGTGTCGGAGACGGGTAGTCCGGTCGCTTCTCCAACACATCCGGCTTCTCGGGTTCCTCCATCCCGCACCGAGGCAGACATGGGCTCGACCCTGTTGCACGACCTGCGCTATGGTGCTCGCGCACTTCGCGGCGCCGCCGGCTTCACGCTGGTGGCCGTTTCCACGCTGGCACTCGGCATCGGGGCCAACACGGCGATGTTTGGTGTCGTGGATGCGCTGCTCTTCAAGCCGCCGGCGGAAGTCGTGAGTCCGCGCGACGTTATGAAGGTTCGTGTCGCGGTGCCGCCCCGTGGCGGCGAAGGAAGTCCCGTGCTGTCGTCGGTGCTCTCCTATCCCGATTTCGTTGACCTGCGAACGCATGCGCGCGGCTTCACGTCGATTGCCGCCTACGCCCGCAACTCGCTGAGCATCGGCGAAGGGACCGAAGCCAAGCAGCAGCAGTCGTTGCTCGTGACAGGGACGTACTTCCCGCTGCTCGGCGTTCGGCCGGCCATCGGCCGGTTGATCGGGCCGACCGATGACCTGGAGAATGCCGCAGTCCCGGTGGCTGTACTGAGCTGGGACTTCTGGCAGCGCTCGTACTCCGCGGACGCGGCGGTGATCGGCCGGGCGATCCGGATCAACGGGCGGCCGTTCACCATCATCGGCGTCGCGCCCGAGCATTTCGGCGGCACCGACCTGGACGCGCCGGCGCTCTGGGTGCCCATGGGAACCTCGACCACTCTGGGCTATGACGCGCGGATGATGCGCTCGCGATTCGCGTCGTGGCTGTCGATCGTTGGCCGACTGGCGCCGGGCACGTCGTTGGACCAGGCGCAAGCATCCGCTCAGGCGGCGCTGCTCGCGGCGCGCGATGTCGGCGAGGCTCTGGCGCCCGGTGACGCTCCGATGGGTGCCGCGCCCGGCGGCGGCGAGGTCCGCGTCGAGATCGGCGGACCTGGCCCGGGCGGGCCGGGCAACGGCCCGCGAGCGGCGCCGCCGCCGAGACAGGTACGCCTAACGCCGCTCGGTGGGAGCGGCACGTCGGCACTGCCGTCGCCGTTCGGCGGGACGCAGCCGGTTCCAGTGTCGCTGTGGTTCCTGGCCGTGACGGGTGCCGTGCTGCTCATCGCGTGCGCGAACGTCGCGAACCTGTTGCTCGCCCGAGCAGCACGGCGCGAGCACGAGATCGCGGTACGGCTCTCGCTGGGCGCGCCGGCGTGGCGCCTAACGCGCCAGCTCATGATCGAGAGCCTGCTGCTGGCGGCGCTCGGGGGCGCTGGCGGACTGGTGCTCGCGTTCGCCGGCGTGGCGGTGTTGCCGAGTGTGGTGGAGATGCCGCCGATGCCACCGTTTCTCGACGCGCGCGTGCTGGGGTTCACGGCCGCGCTGACGCTCGTGACGACGCTCGCGTTCGGACTCATCCCGGCGATCCGGCTGGCGCGCACGGATCTGCAGCGCGTGCTGTCGTCGACGGGACGCTCGCGGTCTGGCCGGTCGTTCGGCAAGAACGTTCTGGTCGTCGCGCAACTCGCGGCGTCACTGGTGCTCGTCATCGGCGCCGGGCTGTTCATCCGGAGCCTGCGGAACGTTCGCGCCGTGAACACGGGATTCGCGGCGGAGCAGGTCGCGTTCGCGTCTGTCGAGGGTGGCCAGCGGATGACGCGCGAACAGTCGGCGGAATTCTGGCAGCGGGCGGTGGAGCGGGTCCGCGCGCTCCCGGGCGTCCGCAGCGCCTCGCTGGGCGCGGTGATTCCATTCGAGATGAACATCATGATGCCCGTCGACGTGCCGGGGTACCAGTCGTCCGACGGCCGCCCAACACCGGCGCAGATCGACTTCGCGGGGACAGACTACTTCTCGACGTTAGGCATCCCCATCCGGCAGGGACGTGCGTTCACGGCCGAGGACCGCGAGGGCGGTGCGCCGGTGGTGATCATCAACGAGACGCTGGCACGGCGGGCGTGGGGCGGCGCGTCGCCGATTGGCCGGTGCCTGCGTATCGGCGGCGGTGGCGACGGGCCGTGCATGGAGGTGGTCGGCGTGGCGGCGGATGCGCGTTATGCGGACGTGACACAGCCGTCACCGCCGTTCGTCTACCGCGCGCTGGCGCAGCGGCCGCGCATGGCGCCGCCGATGACGATCATGCACTTCCGCTCGAGCGGCGATCCAGCGGCGGTCGCGGGAGTCGTCAGGCGCGAGCTCCAGGCGCTGGCGCCGAGCGTGCCGTTCGTGCGCGTGGTGCCGATGATGGACCTCATCGCGCCGCAGCTCGCGCCGTGGCGGACAGGGACGCTCATGTTCTCCCTGTTCGGCGTGCTCGGGCTCGCGCTGGCGGCCATCGGATTGTACGGCGTGATCTCGTTCCTCGTCGCTCAGCGTACGCGGGAGATGGGCGTGCGGATAGCGCTCGGGGCGCGTCGCGCCGACGTACTCACGCTCGTGCTGGCACAAGGCGGGCGGCTGATCGTGACGGGCATTGTGATCGGCGCCGCCGTCGCGATGGCGTCGACGCGGTTATTCGGCTCGATGATGTACGGGGTGAGCGCGGTGGATCCGGTCGTCTACATCGGGACGGCTGCGTTGTTAGGCATGGTGGGGTTCGTGGCGCTCATCGTCCCGGCACGACGGGCCACGAGAGTCGATCCACTGGTGGCGCTTCGGGCCGAATAGGAGGGCGGAAGGCGGAAGGCGGAAGGCGGAGCAAAGCGCGATGTCATCCCGAGCGCCAGCGAGGGATCTTCTGTGAAGCACTCGTGGCTGGACCGGCTACGATGACATCCAGCAAGATCCCTCGCTGCCGCTCGGGATGACACCACCGGCGCTCGCAATGACACCACTGGCGCTCGGGATCACAACGCCCGTATCCGGTGGTTTCCGCGTCATCCGCGCCATCGCTGTTCGGCAGGCCACGGCGTGATGGATCCGCGCAATCGGGTCATCAGAATTTCACGGAGAACGACACATACGGGATCCCGGGAAACACCATGTCATTCCCCGGCGCGTTCCAGAACGCGAGGTCTGTCGACAGCTTCTCGCCGAAGAAGCGCAGGCCATATGAGATGAGGACGTTCGCGTCCTGGTTCGGGATGACGTAGTTCTCCGTGACGAACGAGACGCGACGACCCAGCCGTTTCTCGGCGCCGAGCATCGCGACCGGGTAGTCCGCGAACTGGCCGGCGGCGTACGCGAGCCCGGTTCCGAACGACACGCTGGCGTCAGTCGTGCCAGCCGTGCCGACTGCGTAGACGATACCGAAGGTCGCGTTGACGTCGTCGTCGACGAGACCACCGACGATGCCCGCGAGTCCGCCGACCGCTACGTTGAGCTTGGGTGAGGCGTAGACGCCGAACTTCGGCATGACGAACAGCGCGTTGTCGGAGAAGTCGTCCAGTGGCAGCACCGAGATGCCGCCGCCGAGCGAGAAGCGCGGACTGATCCCACCGTGGGCGCTCATGAGGAAGAGATACGTGTCGTTGAAATAGCCTTCCCCCTTGTCGAGCATGCGACCAGTAGGCGCGAACAGGAGCCGAGTCGCGTTAGGGTTCGCGGGCCAGACCTCGCCGCTTCGGAGCGACGATGCCGCGACCTCGCGCAGCTCGATGATGTCCGCGCGGGCGAGGGAGAGTGAGCCCGCCTTGCCGACGAATCGCACCGTGTCCTCGGCGACCTCCGTCACTCGCCCCACGATGGACGATCCGTCGCGAAGCCGCATGATCTGAATCTGAGTGGGATCCGCCACGCGGATGGCGACCGGCTTGGATACCGGGGCGGGCTGCTGCGCGAGCACGATTCCGGTCGTGGCGACCACCGCCCCCAGTTCGGCCAGCAGAACGGTCGCGATGCGGATGATCGATCGGGCAATGGCTTCGCGGTGCGTGCGGCGCATCATGGCCTCCGATTTCAGGACTGAGGGAAGGCGCGACTCGCGAGCCGTTCCGTGCACGATCATACCGCCGTGCCCGACGCGGTCGCATGAGCGCCGGTACGTAGCACGAACGCGGAATTGACGTAGAAAGAGGCTCAGAAAAAGGCTCATAGAGGGCTCAATCAGTCTGCCTCTTGAGGCAACGCCGTCCGGCCGGTAGGCTCCGCGCATGACCGCTCGAGCAAAGCTGCGGCGACGTGAGTGGACACCGCCTGTCGCGTCGTCCTACGCCGAGTACGCCCCATCGCACGTGTTGCGACCGTTCGTGGAATGCTTCTGGACGCGTGAGGCGGAGAGGCCACAAACGGTTGCGTCGCAGCCCAGCGTGCAACGTGTGCTGCCTGACGGATGCATGGACGTCATCCTGTCGTTCCCGGAGTGGGACGCGGCACCGGAGTCCGCAATGGCGGTCGGGACGATGACGAGGGCGCTCGTGCTCGACGCGAGCGTGGCGCCTCGATGTTACGTCGGCGTTCGGTTTCGTCCGGCCAGGGCGGCTGCTTTTCTGAGCTTGCCCGCGAGCGAGCTCACGGACCTCCGTGTGTCGCTCGATGAGCTGTGGCCGGATGCGGCGGAGGTTGGCGAGGCACTCGCGGAGGGCTCGAGTGTTCGCGAACGAGTGAGGGCGTTCGACCGTGTACTGACGGCGCGACTATCTCCGCGCGCGGTGGCGGACGATCAGCGGGATGTGGACGAGGCGGTCCGACGGATCGTCGCGGCGGGCGGAAGCTTGGGGCTCACGCGGCTGGCTCCATCGTTAGGCGTCAGTCGGCAGCATCTGGCGCGGCGGTTCGCGCAGCTGGTCGGCGTCTCGCCCAAGGTGTTCGCGCGCGTCGTGCGGTTGGGGCGAGTCGTCGAGCGCGTCCGCGCGGCGGCGCCGGGTGAGCACATCAGCTGGAGCATGTTGGCGCTCGAGCTCGGGTATTACGATCAGTCGCATCTCATCGATGAGTTTCGTGAGATGACGGGGGTCACGCCGGGAGCGTGGGTGAGGGACGGCGGGAACGGGGAACCGGGAACAGGGAACTGAACGACATCGCCAGTTCCATTTTTCCAAGACCTTCGGGGCGCATCGTTCTAGCTTCATTCTGGCGTCATTGCGACACAAGCGGGCGCCGCACGAGTGGTCGGACATCACGAGACGAGGAGCGACGGACGACGATGCCTACGATGCAACAGAGTGCTATGAAGAAGCTGACCCCGGTGATCATGGTCGAGGCCATTGAACCGTGCCTGCCGTTCTGGGATCGGCTGGGGTTCACGAAGACCGCGGAAGTTCCGGACGGCGACCGGTTGGGGTTCGTGATTCTCGCGAAGGACAGCGTCGAGGTGATGTATCAGACGCACGAGAGCGTCGAGAAGGACGCGCCGGGGCTCGTGCCTCGCGCGCATGGTCACGGCGCCGCGCTCTTCATTGAAGTGAGCGACGTCGCGAGCGTCGAGCGCGCGCTGGAAGGAGTCGAGGTGGTGGTGCCGCGCCGAAAGACGTTCTACGGGATGGACGAGATCGGCGTCCAGGAGCCGGGCGGACACATCGTCATGTTTGCTCAACCGGTCGGCTGAGATCCGGGTGTCATTCCGAGCGCAGTCGAGGAATCGCGATCGTCCCGATAGGGAGGCCATTCTGCCAACACAGTCACGATTCCTCGACTCCGGGCCTTCGACCCTCCGCTCGGAATGACACGGCTTCGCTTGCTCGGAATGACGAGAGGGGCTAGTCGGTTCGCTTGATGCGCTGGGCCGGCGCGCGGAGGAGTGACACCGCGCCGGTCCCATCCCGGACGCCGACGATGACATCCACGTCGATGCCTGGTCCCCATTTCGGGCCGTCGCGCGCGACCACGTCGAACCCCTTGGCGCCCGGCGTGCGCTGTTGTTCCTCGCGCGGAACCGAGGTCCAGACGTTGTCGCCGTTGACCACCCAGAGGGCCACCACACGCGTACTCGACGGGACGCTCGCGCCGTCCACGGAGCGGATGCGTACAATACCGACGAGCGGCTTGCCGTTAGGCGCCGAGATCGACTGAAAGTCTCGCCAGAGGTCTGCGTCGAGCGACAACGCCGTCCCGCCCACCACCACAGTCGTTGGCGCCACGCGCAGCTCGGCGGGATCTCGCGGCGCGACGGTCGACTCCGGCGTACACGCCACCGCCAGCATCACCACAGCGGTCAGCGCGCGATACCGCCATGACCACCCGGGTGCGCACCCTTTCGTGTCGGCGAACGTCATCCTATCCTTGGTCTGAGACGACACGCCGGACGAACAGTCCGGCCCGATGGATCGGCCCCTTCCAGCACAGCCAAACCCATGTCCACCGACGGGCGTCACACCGAACAGTTCAAGGTCAGCGGCGCTAACCTCAAGGCGAAGCTGAAAGAGATCATCCGCCAGGGCAACGTTAGGCGCGTGGTGATCAAGAACGGCCAGGGTCGGACGGTGCTGGACATCCCGCTCGCCGCGGGCATCGTGGGCGCCGCGCTGCTTCCGTTCTGGGCCGCCGTCGGCGGCATCGCCGCGCTCGCCTCGGACTTCAGCATCGAGGTCGAGCGAAACGAGCCGACCGGCATCACGAAGAAGTAGCGCGAACACCGCCACTGGCTGGTGCCGCTACCGGCCGCCGTTCAGCTCCTCGACGCGGCGCGCCAGTTCGCCAAACGTGCGCAGCCGCTCGAGATCGGTCGGGTCGAACTCGATGCGGAAGCGCTCCTCGATCGCCATCACGAGCACGACGAGATCGAGCGAGTTGACACCGAGGTCGCGAAGGGACGACGCCTCGAGGATCGTATCGTCCGATACGCCGAGCGACTTCGCGACCAGCCGACGCACCTCGGCGATGGAATCGGGGGTCTCGGTCGCGGCGGATTCGCGTAACTGCGCCGCGCGGTACGAGGGGTCGAGCAGCGCTCGCGGGTTGTCGCGATAGCGCATCGCGGCCTCATACACGCGCTGATCGACTTCCGTGAACCGACGCATCGTCTCGGCCACGAGCGCCGCACCCTTCTCCGCCGCATAACGATCGAGGCGGTCCTTCACCCACGTGATGTGGCCGACTTCTTCCGCGATCATCCGCTGGAGCGTCTCGATCACCGCGGGATGCGTGTTCGGCCACTTGAGGTGCGCGCGGAAGTGGCGGATGACGCGTCGCTCGAACACCTGCGTGAGCGTGAGGATCTCGAGGAGACTCGTGGGGGTGCCGATCTCGGCGTAGTAGCGCGCCTGATACGTCTCGGCGACGCGACGCGGCGTGCCGCCGACTTTCAGAATCGTCTGCGTCCACAGCCACGCGTGGTTCGCCTCTTCCGCGCAGTGCTCGGTGAGATGCACACGCAGATCATCGTCGTCGGTCTCGCGCGCGAGGCGACCCATGATGAGTCCTCCCGCTAGCTCCGACTCGCGGTAATAGCTCAGGATCCAGAGGTCGTTTTCGCTAATTTCCACCGGGAATGGACTCCTTGAGATGTTCCGTCGGTGCGAGCCCGCAGACGAGGCGGATCTTCCGGTTCACCGCCATGATCGCCTCGAAGTCGTTCTCCTCGGCGACCGGGACCTGGACGACGTCACTCCCATAGTGGCGGAATCGCTCCGCCGCAGCGAGCACCTGCGCGGCGACGTCGGGGTCGGCGGCGACCCGCTTCCTGAGCACGTCGCCCGCGCTCGCGCTATGGCGGAACTCGTCGCGCGCCATGTAGCCTAACAGGTCACGCAGCACCGGCTCGTTCGTGCGTCGCGACATGCGGAGGAAGAAGTACGCGGCGAACAACTCCGAGCACATGAAGTTCGTGAGATGGGCGACGAGGTCGTCTTCACGATACTCGATGGCGAGGGCACGCCCCCGCGCGGCGACGAGTGCCGTCGCTGAAACATCCTCGCGCTGGAAGCCGACGCGGTCGAGATAGCGCGTGAGGGCCGTGAAGTGTTTGAGCCCCTCGTACAGCTCCATGCTGAGCACAGCCGTCGCATCGATGTCATCCCACAACAGCTGCATGAGACGCGCGGCGTACACGGGGAGATATCCCTCGATGAGCGCCGCGTCATGCAGCGCCTGATGCAGCTCGCGCTCGGACGCCGCGACGCGCTGGTCGATCGTGTCCCACGCGATGGTGGTATCGAGCGGCCACGCGTTTTCTTCGGTGGCGCGAAGATGAGCTTCGTAGATCATTGCGCACGCTCGCTGGTGTCCGGCTGACGTCGTCGTTCGATCTTGCGAGCGACGACGAGCGTCTGCAACCCGACGTCGTCCTGCCGAGTGGTGGCCTCGTGAAAACCCGCGATGCGAAGCCAGCGCACGAGCTCTGTGCCTGGACGATAGTGCGTGTGGAGCTCCGCGAGCTGTCGCATCAGATAGTCGGCGATGCGATCGGCCTGCATGCCGGACGTGACAAACGTACCGCCGTGCCGAAGACGGTCGTGGCAGTTCCTGTAGAACTGCACGAGCAACTCGTCAGCGAGGAATTCACCGAGCCCTGTCGAGACGATGACATCCAGCTCTGACGGAAACGCCTTCAGATCGAAGGCGTCGCCGTGGGCGAACACGAAGCGATCGTCTTCTCCCGCGAGCTGACGCGACAGCTCGAGTGGCGCTGGATCGAGGTCCACACCGAAAAATGTGCTTCGCGCGTAGACCGCAGGGAGCTCATCCTCGATCCGCTTGGCGGCCACCACGAGATCGCGCGCGATGCCGCAGGGCACCGAGAGCACACGGAACGGCGCGGTGTCCGGACCGCGCGGATCATTCGCCTGTCGCGTGTGCACCGCACGCGCCGCCGCGACGATCTCGTGCTGTGTGTGATGGAACCGGTTTCGCATGGAGCGCGCCCCACGCATTCGAAGGAGCATCGCGTCCAGCACGCGGCCGATGCCGAAGCGCCCACTCGCTTCGTTGCGATACACGTGATCAGCGAAGCGATAGCTGCCGGAGTTCTCGATCCCTTCGCGCGCGAGGTCGCTCGTGCGCATGAGCGCGTAGACCGGAAGCAGATGCAGCTTGCCCTCGCGCAGCAGCTTTCGCGGGATCGAGTCCGAGGTGCGGGTTCGGTTGTGCAGCGGCGTCACGCGCTCGCTCCGAGCCACGCGCGGGCGGCAGCAGGCCACGTGCGCTCGTCGACGCCATGTTGCGCGAGCACGGCCAACACCCATCGCTCGAGGCCGAACGCGACGCATCCGCTGTGCGCTGGTCCGCCGGCCGCAAGCGAGATATCGAATCGCGTGCCGAAGAAATCGTGATGGTGATTGAACGACGCGGCGGCAATCGGGCGTCCATCGCCATCCACGGTGAGCAGCAGCTCGTACTTGAGCGCGCCCGCCTGCTGCATCAGCCGTCGTCCTTCGTCACCGGCGGTGAAGAACGGATCACTCGCTGGCTCGATCCTGCCGTCGAGGTCGAGCGTCGTGATGAGGTCGGACACTTGCCTCATGAGCGATTGCCTAACGTTCTCCACTTGCTCGCGGCTGCCGAGCACGATGATCTCGCGCATGGTGAAGTCCCAGAGGCGCTCGAGCGGCACGTGGCTGCCGTCCTCGAAACGGTAGCATCGGCCTTGTGCCGTCAGAACGGCGGCGTCCGAACCGACGGTTCTTCCCTGCCATTCGGGGTAGGTGTGATAGCAGACGGCTGGGGAGAGTGCGTGGCGGGAGCGTAAGTCGGCATTGGGTCGATCACCCCGTGTCAGCTCTAGTGCCAGTACAGAGGATCCCTCATCTGCCCACCTTCGGTGGGCTCCCGGCTCGGGATGACACGCGAGCGTTAGGTGCTGCGGGAATGATGCGACCTGTCCGGCGCGCTCGAGGACGCCCAGATCAATCAGACTCGGGTAGCGGCGCTCCGTGGCCCCGAGTGCGCG
>Ga0207701_10006295_pt1 | contig 11862 bp, 10 predicted proteins | sample KBSSwiSSwithPhiX_FD_184294 | JGI IMG/M metagenome (GOLD analysis project Ga0207701, IMG submission 184294) | Switchgrass rhizosphere bulk soil microbial communities from Kellogg Biological Station, Michigan, USA, with PhiX - S5 (SPAdes) (version 2) | ecosystem: Environmental > Terrestrial >...
CCCGCCGTAGATCGCGCGCACGGGCACGTGGGCGAAGCGTCGCAGATGCGGCGCGGCCTTCAGCAGCATTTCGGTCTCGATGGAGTAGCCCCTGGCGTTCAGCCGCAGGCGGCGCAGGAGGTTCGTCGAAACGACACGAAATCCGGACTGGGCATCCTCGATCTCGAGGCCCGTCATGCGCGTCAGGATCCGGCTGCCGATCTCGTTCGTCCGGAATCGGTAGGCCGGGATCGCATCCGGATCCGCCATCCGCGAGCCGATGACGAATTCGTCGCCGCCGCGCGCCGCTCCGAGCAGGGTCGGAAGGTCCGCGGGATCGTGTTGTCCGTCCGCGTCGAGGAACGCGACGTGCGTGGCCGCGGACCCCGCGCCGAGGACCGGCTCGAGCCCGGCCCGCAGCGCCGCACCTTTGCCTCGATTCTCGGGGAGGCGCAGGACTTCCGCTCCGGCGGACTTCGCCTCCGCGCCCGTGGCGTCCGCGGACCCGTCGTCGACGACCACGACTCGCTCGACGAACGGCCGAGCGCCCCGGACCACGGTGCCGATCGTCGCCTCGGCCTGGTAGGCGGGCACGAGGGCGACGGGACGAAAATCGGCCGGCGTGGACACCGGCGCATCCTAACGCGGCGTGACTCTAGCCCCTTTGCCCTCTTCGACATGCGTTGACTCGGGTAGGGCCTTGTGAAAAAGTTCGCCTCGCTCGCATGCCCCAGAGTTTCCTTCCGATTCTCGTCCTGCTCGCCCTCGCCGCCGTGGTCGCGGGGTCGATCCAGATCCTCAACGTCCTCTTCAGTCCGAAACTGCGGACGAGCCGCAAGCTCTCGACCTACGAGAGCGGCGTCCCTCTCCTCGATACCTCCCACAAGCGCATCTCGATCAAGTTCTTCGTCATCGCGATGGTCTTCATCCTGTTCGACGTCGAAATTGCGTTCATTTTCCCGTGGGCGCTCGTCTTCCGGTCCGCGGGTTGGCCTCTCTTCGTCGAGATGTTCGCGTTCCTCACGATCCTGGCCGTCGGCTACGCCTACATCTGGAAGAAGGGAGCCTTCGACTGGTGAGCCACACCCGGTATCGCATCGCGTCGGCGGGAAAGCCCCGCCCATTTCCTCCCGAGGCGATGACTCGGATCCAGGAGACCCTCAAGCGCTACCCGACGAAGCAGGCGGCGCTGCTGCCCGTCCTCTGGATCGCCCAGGAGACGTTCGGCTGGATCTCGAAGGAGTCGGCCGAGGAGGTCGCTCGCATCCTGGAGCTGCCTCCCTCGCACGTCGACGGCGTGCTGACGTTCTACACGATGTACAACCTGCACCCGGTCGGGACTCATCTGCTGCAGGTCTGCACATCGATCTCCTGCCACCTCGCGGGGGCGGGCGATCTCATCGCGCACTGCAGGAAGCGTCTGGGGATCGGCCTCGAGGAGACCACCAAGGACGGCAGGTTCACGATGATCGAGGTCGAGTGCATCGCCGGCTGCGACCGTGCCCCGTCGATGATGGTCAACGACAAGTACTACGAGCCGATGGACGAGAAGAAGCTCGACGGCCTCCTCGACCAGCTCTCGGGGAGGGCCTGAGGTGGAACGCGTCCTGCTCGCGCGCGTCGGCAAGAAGGATTCGCGGGCGATCGACGGCTATATCGCCGACGGCGGCTACGCAGCGTGGAAGCGCGTCGTCGGCGGAGGGCTCACGCCGGAGCAGCTGACCGAAGAGGTCAAGAAGTCCGGGCTCCGCGGCCGCGGCGGCGCGGGCTTCCCGACCGGCGTCAAGTGGGGCTTCCTCCCGAAGGACACGAAGGGCAAGCCCATCTACCTGCTCTGCAACGCGGACGAGTCCGAGCCCGGGACCTTCAAGGATCGCCTCCTGATGGAGGAAGACCCGCACCAGGTCATCGAGGGCGTGGCGCTCTCGGCGTACGCCATCAAGTGCCAGACGGCCTACATCTACATCCGCGGCGAGTTCTACGACGGCGCGCGCATCCTCGATCGGGCGCTCGCCGAGGCCTATTCCAAGGGGTTTCTGGGCCGAAACATCATGGGCTCGAACGTGAGCCTGGACATCACCGTGCACCGCGGCGCGGGCGCGTACATCTGCGGCGAGGAGACCGGCCTCATCGAAAGCCTCGAGGGCAAGCGGGGCCAGCCACGCATCAAGCCCCCCTTCCCCGCGGTCCACGGCGTCTTCGGCTGCCCGACGATCGTGAACAACGTCGAGACGCTCGCCTGCGTGACGCACATCGTCAACCGCGGCGTGGAGTGGTTCGCCAAGATCGGCCGGAACGAAAAGAACACGGGGCCGAAGCTCTATTGCCTTTCGGGCCAGGTCAATCGCCCGGGTGTTTATGAAGCGCCCATGGGTCTGCAGCTCAAGGAGCTCATCTTCGGCGACGACTTCGGCCGAGGAATGAAGGGCGGCCGCAAGGTCAAGGCCGTCATTCCTGGCGGCGCCTCCGCGAACATGCTCACGGCCGCTGAGATCGAGGACTGCCCGCTCGATTTCGACGGCGTCGCCGCCAAGGGCTCGATGCTCGGCTCGGCGGCGATCATCGTGATGAACGAGGACGTCTGCATCGTCAACGCCGCGCAGAACCTGTCCAAGTTCTTCTCCCACGAATCCTGCGGCCAGTGCACGCCGTGCCGCGAGGGCACGCCCTGGCTCCACAAGGTGCTCACGCGCATCGAGGAGGGCGAGGGCCGCGTCGAGGACGTGGACCTCCTGGTCCGCATCTGCAATCAGATGGCGAACGGCATGACGATCTGCGTTTTCTCGGACGCCGCGATCGCCCCGCCGCTGTCGTCAGTGACGAAGTTCCGCGACGAGTACCTCCACCACGTCGAGCACAAGCGCTGCCGCGTCGGAGCGAAAGCGGCGATGGCGGCCGTATGAGCAGCGCGGCGCCCAAGCCACCCATGGTTCCGGGCGGAGGCGGTGCGCCTTCCGCGCCCGCGGCCCCGCCTCCCCCGCAGAAAGACACCTTCACGGTGATCTTCGACGGCAAGCCCATCGAAGTCCCGAAGAATTTGAACCTCATCGACGCCGCGAAGCTCGCCGGCATCGACATCCCCCACTTCTGCTATCACCCGCGGCTCTCGGTCGTAGGCCAGTGCCGGATGTGCCTCGTCGAGATCGAGGGCATCCCCAAAATCCAGGCGGCCTGCACGACGCCCCTGAAGGACGGCCTTTCGGTCAAGACGACGACCGAGAAGGTCCGCAGCTCCCGCGCCGCGACGATGGAGTTCCTCCTCATCAACCATCCGCTGGACTGCCCGATCTGCGACCAGGCCGGCGAGTGCACGCTCCAGGACAACGCCTTCGGCTACGGGCACCAGCTCTCCAACTACGACGAGAACAAGCGGCAGTTCCCGACGTTCGATCGAACGATGATCGGTCCGCACGTCATCGCGGACATGACGAGGTGCATCCAGTGCACGCGTTGCATCCGCTTCACGCAGGAGATCGCCGGGACGAGCGAGCTGACGTTTCTGGACCGCGGGGGACGCACGCTCGTCTGGACCCACGAGGGCCAGGCCCTCGACAACGACTGGTCCGGCTGCGCCGCCGACGTCTGTCCGGTCGGCGCGCTCACGGTCCGGGAGTTCCGCTTCCGCAGCCGGGTCTGGTACCTGCAGAAGACCAAGTCGGTCTGCCCGGGCTGCAACGTCGGCTGCAACGTCTCGATCGAGTCCAAGGAGGACGTGGTCTACCGCTTCCTGCCGCGGTTCAATCCCGACGTCAACGACTACTGGCTCTGCGACTACGGACGGCTGCGCTCCGAGAGCCTGAACGCTCGCGACGTCCATAAGGCCACCCTCCGACACGGCAACTCGGTGCAGGACGCGGTCGTGCCGGTCGCGATCCATCGCATGGCAGCCGAGATTCGACAGACGGTCGACGGCACCGGGCCGTCCGGGCTTTTCTTTCTGGGCTCGGCGCACCTCTCGAACGAAGAGAACTTCCTCCTCCGGAAGCTGGCGGACCACCTCGCGTGCGCCAACCGGGACGTCGCCGTCGACAAGTCGCGGGCCCGCAAGATCAAGCGCAAGTCCGACTGGATCTCCGGGGACGACGCCGCCGCGAACTTCCGCGGCGCGCGCGACATGGGCCTCACGCCCGGTAAGAACGGCTACGGCCTCGAGGCCGTGCTCTCGGGCAAGGCCTCCCCCGAGGTCGTCATCGTCGCCGACGCCGACTTCGCCGCCGCGGCAGACGATCCGGAGAAGGTCGCGGCGCTCCGCAAGGCGCGTTTCCTGGCCGTCTGCGCCCGCACCGCGAACGCCCTCACGCGCGCGGCCGACGTCGTCCTGCCGGCCGCTTCCCTCGCCGAAAAGGAAGGCACGTTCACGAACGTCGAGGGGCGCGTTCAGCGGTTCGAGCGCGCCTTCCTCCCGAAGCCTCCATCGCGGGCGACCTGGGAGCTGCTTCTCCTGCTCGCGCTCGAGCTGGGCTACGGCGACCGCAACTGGACGCCCGCGGACCTGCTCGCGGCGATCGCGAAAGAGATCCCGCCCTACGCCGACATCGACCCGAAGGATCTCGAGGGCGGCCGCCTCCTGAAGAAGGGGGACTTCGCCTGGAACGGCACGCTATGACCCTCGTCGACTGGGTGATCGTGGTCCTGCGCGTCGCCCTGCCGGCACTGATCTTCCCCGCGCTCGTGATTCCCCTGACCTGGGTCGAACGGCGAGGCGCGGCGTTCATCCAGGATCGGTTCGGGCCCAACCGTGTCGGGCCCTTCGGCCTCTTCCAGGCGGTGGCCGACGCCGTGAAGATGTTCACGAAGGAAGCCGTGATGCCCGCGAACGCGGACAAGCTCCTCTTCCTTCTCGCCCCGGCCATCGCCGCTTTCGCCGCTCTCTCCACGTTCGCCATCGTTCCCTACGGCGCGACCCTCAAGATCGACGGCCGCGAGATCCCGCTGATCGGTGCGGACGTCTCGATCGGGATCCTGTACTCCTTCGCGATCGTCTCGCTCTCGGTCTACGCGATCGTGCTCGCGGGCTGGGCCTCCAACAACAAGTTCTCGCTGATGGGCGGAATCCGCTCGAGCGCGCAGATCATCTCCTACGAGCTCGCGATGACCACGGCGGCCGCGGGGGTCGTGCTCGTGGCGAGCTCGTTCAAGCTGAACGACATCATCGCCGCGCAGCAGCGCCCGATGCCGATCCTCGCCTTCGTGCCCCAATGGAACATCTTCATCCAGCCTCTGGGCTTCATCATCTTTCTCGTCTCGGCCTTCGCCGAGACGAACCGGCTCCCCTTCGATCTTCCGGAGGCGGAGCCCGAGCTGGTCGCCGGGTATCACACGGAGTACTCGGCGATGCGGTTCGGCGCGTTCCAGATGGCCGAGTACGTGAACGTCGTCGTCGCGTGCGCGATCACGGTGACCCTGTACCTGGGAGGGTGGTCGCTTCCGGGCTTCCACCCCGAAAGCATCCTCGGCGTCGCCCTGTCGATCCTCATCTTCGCGACGAAGACCGCCTTCCTCGTCTGGGTCTTCGTGTGGGTCCGCTGGACGCTCCCGCGGTTTCGCTACGACCAGCTCATGCGCCTCGGCTGGAAGGTCCTGTTGCCGCTGGCGCTCGTAAACCTGTTCTGGGCCGCGGCGCTCGAGATGGTCCGGGCGGCGAGGTGATCGCGTGACCGTCGCGCGCTTCGTCTTCGACGCCGCGGCCGCCGTCGCGATCCTTTTCGGCGGGCTCATGGTCGTCACCCGGAATTCCGTGCGCAGCGTGCTGACGCTGGTCGTGGCCTTTTTCGCCCTCGCCGTGACCTACGTCATGCTGCTTTCCCCGTTCATCGCGGCGATCCAGGTCATCGTGTACGCCGGCGCGATCCTCGTCCTGTTCCTCTTCGTCCTCATGCTGCTGAACATCGGCCACATCCCGGCCGAGCGGAGCGGGCCGCTGCAGACTCTCCTCGGCAGCCTGGGCGTCGTCCTCTTCGCGGCCCTCCTGCTGGGGACGCTGCGGGGCGCCGGCGCGAGCATCCCGGCCCCGACGGGCGAGACGCCTCAGGTGCTGTCGGATCCGGCCAGCCTGTCCCGCGAGCTCTTCTCGAAGTACCTGCTGCATTTCGAGGCAGTCTCCGTCCTCCTGCTCGCCGCGCTGGTCGGAGCTTTCGTTCTCGCGCGCCGGGAGAAGCAGCCATGATCGGATCGATTCCCCTTTCCGACGTCCTCCTCGCCTCGGGAGCGCTGTTCTCGATCGGCATCGCGGGCGTTCTCCTGCGTCGCAACGCCATCCAGATCTTCCTGTCCATCGAGCTCATGATGAATGCCGCCAACCTCGCGCTGCTGGGCTATGGCGCCGCGATGGGCACCCACGAGGGCCAGATCATCGTGTTCTTCGTCATCGCGATCGCCGCCGCGGAGGCCTCGGTGGGGTTGGCGATCTTCGTCGCGCTGTTCCGGCACACCGAAACGATCGACGTCAACAAGATCCGCCTTCTGAAATGGTGACGCGAAAGCGATGACTCCGCTCTGGCTGATCCCCCTCATCCCCCTCGCGGGCTTCGCGGTCAACGGACTGTTGGGGACCCGCCTCGGCAAGTCCTTCGTCTCGGTGATGGGTGTCGGTGCGGCGGCCCTGGCGACCGTCGCGGCCTACTCGCGGCTGATTCCGTACCTCTCGGGCGGCCAGGGAACGTTCATCGAGACCTACGGGAGCTGGATCGCCGTCGGCGACCTCTCGCTGGATCTGGCGTTCCGGCTGGATCCGCTCTCGGCGCTGATGCTGTCATTCGTGACCTTCGTCGGTTTCCTCATCCACGTCTACGCCATCGGCTACATGCGCGGCGAGGCGACGAACGCCGGTTACGCCCGCTTCTTCGCGTACCTCAACCTCTTCATGTTCGCGATGCTCGTCCTCGTGCTCGCCGAGAACTTCGTCCTGATGTTCGTGGGCTGGGAGGGCGTGGGTCTCTGCTCGTACCTGCTGGTCGGGTACTACTTCGACCGCGAGTACGCCGCCGCCGCCGGAACGAAGGCCTTCGTCGTCAACCGGATCGGCGACTACGGCTTCCTCCTCGGTATGTTCGGCATCTTCACGGCCTTCGGGTCGCTGAGCTTCTCGGAGGTCTTCGGGAAAGCGGCGACGGACCCCGGCCGGTACGCCCCGGCGCTCTCGCTCATCTGTCTCTGCCTCTTCGTCGGCGCCATGGGCAAGAGCGCGCAGGTCCCGCTGTACGTCTGGCTGCCGGACGCCATGGCCGGCCCGACTCCCGTCTCCGCCCTCATTCACGCCGCGACGATGGTCACGGCCGGCGTCTACATGGTGGCCCGCTGCAACGTGCTGTTCCGACTGGCGCCCGAGGTCATGCTCTTCGTGGCCTGCATCGGCTGCTTCACGGCCCTCTTCGCGGCGACGATCGCGATCGTCCAGAGCGACCTGAAGAAGGTCCTGGCCTATTCGACGATCTCCCAGCTCGGCTACATGTTCCTGGCCTGCGGCGTCGGCGCCTTCACGGTCGGGATGTTCCACGTCATGACGCACGCGTTCTTCAAGGCCTGCCTCTTCCTCGGGGCGGGCTGCGTCATGCACGCCATGCACGACGACCTCAACGTCCACCACATGGGCGGCCTCAAGAAGAAGATGCCCATCACGTACATGACGTTTTTGATCGCCACTCTCGCGATCTCGGGCATCCCGCCGTTCGCCGGGTTCTTTTCGAAGGACGCGATCCTCTCGAGCGCCTTCGAATCGCACGAGCCTCTGGGCAAGGTCTTCTGGGCGATCGGCCTCTTCACCGCCGGCCTGACCGCGCTCTACATGTTCCGGATCGTCTCCCTCACCTTCTTCGGGACGTTTCGGGGAACTTCCGAGCAGGAACACCATCTCCACGAGGCGCCTCGCTCGATGACCGGGCCCATCATCGTCCTGGCCATCCTGGCGACAGTCGGCGGATGGGTCGGGCTGCCGGCCGTCTTCGGCGAGAACGCGAACCTGTTCGCCCGTTTTCTCTCGCCCATCGTCACCCCGATCGCCGGCCGCGAGCTCGCGCACGAGGGGCTCCCCCACGCCGTCGAGTGGCTCCTGATGGCCGTCTCGGTCGCCGTGGCCGCATCGGGCCTCTATCTGGCATGGGTCTGGTGGGGCAAGGGCGAGGGCCGCGTCCCGGCCCGTCTCGCCGCGAAATACCCGCGCTTCTACGCTCTCCTCGTCGACAAGTGGAGGGTGGACGAGCTGTACGGCGTCCTCTTCGTGAGGCCCTTCGCCTGGCTGGCGCGGGTCCTCTGGAAAGTCGTGGACGTCCTCATCATCGACGGCGTCCTGAACGCCACCGCGTTCATGGTCGAGCTCGCCGGCGACTTTCTCCGATTCCTCCAGACCGGGAACGTCCGAAACTATGCGCTGACGTTTCTCCTGGGGCTCGTGGCGCTGCTCGTCTTCGTCATCGGAGCGATCTAGATGGGCAGACTCTTCACCGAGCACCTGCTGACCGTCGTGGTCTTCCTGCCGGCGCTCGGGGCCGCCCTCATCCTGCTGTTCCCGCGCTCCCTCGAGAAAGAGGCCAAAGTCTTCGCCCTTCTCGTCGCGATCGCGGACTGCCTCATCTCCCTGCCGCTCTGGACCCGGTTCGACCTGGCGCAGAAAGGTTTCCAGTTCCGGGAGCAGGTCGACTGGATTCCCGCCCTCGGGATCTCGTATTCGCTCGGCATCGACGGGATCTCGCTGCTTCTCGTGCTCCTGACGACCATCCTCACTCCGATCGCCCTGCTCTTCTCTCTCACGCACGTCGAGAAAGAAATCAAGGGCTACTCGATCGCCTTCCTGCTCCTCGAGACCGGCATGCTCGGAAGCCTCGTGGCGCTGGACCTCGCGCTCTTCTACGTCTTCTGGGAAGTGATGCTGGTGCCGATGTACTTCATCATTGGCATCTGGGGCGGGCCGCGGCGGATCTACGCGGCCATGAAGTTTTTCATTTTCACGATGGCGGGAAGCCTCCTGATGTTCCTGGCCATCCTCTTCATCGCGATCCGCCACCAGGCCGCGACCGGGGTCTGGTCCTTCGCCCTCGAGGATCTCTACCGGCTGAGCTTCAGCGGGCGGGTCGAGACACTGCTCTTCGCCGCCTTCGCGCTGGCCTTCGCGATCAAGGTCCCCGTCTTTCCGCTCCACACCTGGCTGCCCGACGCCCACACCGAAGCCCCGACGGCGGGCTCGATCATCCTGGCCGGTGTCCTGCTGAAGCTGGGCGTGTACGGCTACCTGCGCTTCGCGCTTCCCCTCTTCCCGGACGCGGCCATCCGGTACGCGCCGTGGCTGGGAGCCCTCGGCATCGTGGGCGTCATCTACGGCGCTTTCGTGGCCTACCCGCAGCACGACATGAAGCGGCTCGTGGCCTACTCGTCGGTCTCGCACCTCGGCCTCGTCGTGATGGGCGTGGGCGCGTTCACGACGATCTCGCTCCAGGGCTCGATCCTCCAGATGATCAACCACGGCCTTTCGACGGGCGCTCTGTTCCTCCTGGTCGGCGTCCTCTACGAGAGGACGCACACGCGCGAGATCTCGGCCTATGGCGGGATCGCGTCGGTCGTGCCGGTCACGACCGCGCTCTTCGTCATCGCGACGCTCTCGTCGATCGGCCTCCCCGGCTTGAACGGCTTCGTCGGCGAGTTCCTGATCCTCGTTGGAACGTGGTCGTCGCCCCACCGCTGGTGGGCGGTCGCCGCGGCCACAGGCGTGATCCTTTCGGCCATCTACATGCTCTGGCTCGTGCAGCGCGTGTTCTGGAACCCCTTCCGGAACGAACAGAACCGCTCGCTGCGGGACATCCGGCCGAGCGAATTCGTCGCGGCCGCCATCCTCGTCGTTCTCATGGTCTGGATCGGCGTCCGGCCGAACGACGTCCTGGATCGCATCCGCGGCTCCGTCGAGTCGCTCCGCGAGACGGTCGTCTCGAAGCAGATCGCGAATCGAGCACCATGACGCCCGAGCAGATGCAAGTCGTCCAGTTCACCCGCGCCGACTTCGTCGCGATCCTGCCCGAGATCATTCTCGCGGCCGCGGGCTGCCTCATCCTGCTCATCGAGGCTTTCGCCCCGAACCTGAAGCGATGGTTCTCAACACTCGCCCTCGCCGGCATCGGCGGCGCCCTCTACGCTCTCGTCCAGGCGCCCTACGGCACCACCTTCGGGGGCCGCTTCGAGACTTCCCCGCTGACGCTCTTGATCGGCCTCTTCCTCGGCGCGTGTGCGGCCCTGGCGGTCCTCGTCGCCAAGCCGTACCTCGAGCGGGCGGGCGAGGAAAAGGGCGAGTTCTACGCCCTGCTTCTCTGGGGGCACCTCGGCGTGTCGCTCATGACGCGGGGCCTCGACCTGCTCCTCGTCTTCATCGGCCTCGAGACTCTGTCTCTTTCGTTCTACGTCCTCGCGGCGTTCTTCCGCGGAGTCGAAGCCTCCTCGGAGGCGGGGCTCAAGTACTTCCTGACGGGGGCCTTCGGATCCGCGTTCACCCTCTACGGCGTGGTGCTGCTCTTCGGAGCGGCCGGGACCTCGCGGCTCGAAGCCCTGGCGCGGCCGGGCCTGGGCAGCAGCCCCGCCGTGGCCTTCGGGCTGCTGCTCCTTTTCGTCGGGTTCGCCTTCAAGATGTCCCTCGCACCTTTCCACGCCTGGGCGCCGGACGTCTACCAGGGCATGCCCACGCCCGCCGTGCTCTACCTCTCGGTGGCGCCCAAGGGCGCGAGCGTCATCGTTCTCTATCGGGTCTTCGCCGAGGTCTTCTCCACGGGCCTGCCCGACAAGTTCCGGACGGCGATCGCCGCCATCGCGATCGTGTCCATGACGCTCGGCAACGTCGTCGCGCTGGCACAGCGGGACATCAAGCGGCTCCTCGCCTATTCCGGCATCGCCCACATGGGTTACGTCACGATCGCTCTCGTCGTGTTCGGACGCGACGCGCTCGCCGCGGTCATCGTCTACTTCTTCGCCTACCTCGTCTCGAACGCCGGAGCGTTCGCCGCGGTCTCCGCTCTCTATCGGGACGAGACGAAGGCCCATCCGGTGGCGATGCTCGCCGGCGACGGGAGGCGCACCCCGTTCGCCGCCGGTGTCCTCGCGCTGTGCCTCTTCTCCCTGGCGGGCATCCCCGCCACCGCGGGGTTCATCGGCAAGTTCTTTCTCTTCAAGGCGGCGTTACAGAGCGGCCTCTATACCCTGGCCCTCATCGGGATCGCCAACTCCCTCGTGTCGGTGGGCTACTATTTGAAAGTCGTCTACATTCTTTACATGCGCGACCCGGTCGACGACGTGCCTCCGCCGGCGCTCGCGCCCGCGGACCGCCTCGCGCTCGCGCTGTGCGCGATCGGCATCTTCGCGATCGGCATCTTCCCCGGCACCCTGTGGCGGCTCGCCCGCCATGCCGCCGAGACTCTGCCTCTCGGGCCCTGATCCCCCCGGTTCCAAAGAGCACCGTTTAGCGCGCCAGGCGCGAAGGAGAAACGAATGGCACGGAAGCCCCGACGCTCCAAAGCAACGCCGAGGAAACCGGCCGAGCCGGCCCCGCCGCTCTCCCCCGAGAACCTCAACCCGTTCCTGTTCGCCCAGCGCCAGTTCGAACGGGCCGCCGATCAGCTGGGCCTCGACGCCGGAATCCGCGACATCCTCCGCAATCCGAAGCGGCAGCTCACCGTGTCGATTCCGGTTCGCATGGACAACAAGCAGATCAAGGTCTTCACGGGCTATCGGGTGCAGCACTCCATCGCGCGCGGGCCCTCGAAGGGCGGCATCCGTTTCCACCCGGGCGTCACGCTCGACGAGGTCAAAGCCCTGGCGATGTGGATGACCTGGAAGTGCGCCGTGGTCAACATCCCGTTCGGCGGCGCGAAGGGCGGCGTCACGGTCGACCCCAAAAAGCTTTCGCTCGACGAG
>Ga0207701_10006296_pt1 | contig 11862 bp, 12 predicted proteins | sample KBSSwiSSwithPhiX_FD_184294 | JGI IMG/M metagenome (GOLD analysis project Ga0207701, IMG submission 184294) | Switchgrass rhizosphere bulk soil microbial communities from Kellogg Biological Station, Michigan, USA, with PhiX - S5 (SPAdes) (version 2) | ecosystem: Environmental > Terrestrial >...
CGCCGGATTGATCATCATCCTGTTTCAATCGGCGCTCATCGTGTCCGGCAATCTCTCCTGGCTGAACTGGCTGACCATCGTGCTGTGCCTTCCAGTTGTCGCCGACCGATGGCTCTCGTGGTTGCCGGTGAGGCCGCCGGCACCACTCGAACCGCCGGCATTCAGGTTCATCAGCTACGGCGTCGCCGCGGTTGTTGCGGCTCTCAGCATTGCGCCGGCCGTCAACCTGTTGTCACCGCGTCAGTCGATGAACGCCAGCTTCGAGCCGCTGCATCTTGTGAACACCTACGGTGCGTTCGGCACAATCACGCGCGAGCGTTTCGAGATCGTGCTCGAAGGCACTGATGCGGAGACTCCCGGCGAAGGTGCGAACTGGCGCGAGTACGAAGTACGCGGGAAACCGGGCGATCCGGCGCGGCTGCCGCCGCAGGTGGCGCCGTATCACCTGAGGCTCGGCTGGCTGATGTGGTTCGAAGCGATGTCGCCGGCGCCGTCGGGCCGCTGGTTCGTCGCGCTCGTCGCGTCGCTTCTTCGCGGCGATCGCGAGACGCTCGGACTCTTCGCAAAGAACCCCTTTCCTGACCGGCCGCCACGCTTCCTTCGTGCGCAGCACTACCGCTATCAGTTTGCGACGCCTGAGGAACATCAGCGCACCGGCAATTGGTGGAACCGGCAACTCGTCAGCACGTTCTACGGGCCCGTATCGCTCGAAGGCAGGGACGGGTCTTCAGACCCGCCCTAGCCGTCGGGTCTAAAGACCCGACGCCACGACTGATTTGGAAACTACGTCGGGAATGCTGGTCAGCGACTGACCTTGACGATGACTCGTGACGAGTCGCAGCCGTCGGGCAGCACCAGGCCATCTGGCGGCTGGTTTCCGGCGTAGCAGCCTGGAATGACGTAGAGCGTGGTAGGAGCGGCCGCGGCTTGTGGCGAAGCCGGCTCGGCCTCGGGTGACCGCCGCGAACTCTTGAGCGTGTCGCGATAGGTGATCGACTGCTGCGCCACGATGCGCACGTCGAAACCGATCGCCTCGTAGCCAGTCGCCTTCAGCTCGACGCGGTGCGGCCCGGGTTCAAGCTCGAACGCGGTGCCTTCCACATCGGTGGTGCCGACGTAGAAGCCGTCAATGAACACCTGTGCCGAGGTCACCGGCTGCACCTCGAGCGACAACGTCCCGGTCTTTTTCACAGGCACCTCGGGCTCGGCACGTCGCCCGGCAGGCGCGTCGGTCCGCGTCACCGCCGCTTCCGGCATGAAGTACCAGGGGGCCAGGTAGAAATACGGCGGCAGGTACCCGACACCGCCGACGGTGATTGGCGTGTCGTTACGACGCGTTCGATCGACGACGCGTGAGTTGTTGGTCACACCGGTCTGGGGTTCCTCAACGGGAGGCAGGCCGATACGAGGCAGAGGCAGGCCGATCGACGGCAGTGTCGGCACCGGCAGCATCGTGTCGACGCGCTGCTGCGCGCGCAGCGAAACGCTCGACGCGAGAACGAGGGCAACGACAGCGCTCGCGCCTTTCCAGTGCCTCAATGTGCCTCCCGGAGCCATTGTGAGCGCCCGATCGGCCGATAGCAACCACACTTATCGCCTCGCCGATCCTGTCGCTGGTGCCGAAAGGCCGCCCGTACAACGTGCATCTCGAGCTCAACCGTTCACGATCCGAGCTCGATCGTTCCGCCATCGAGACACGTTCCAGCTCAGTTTCGGTGATACCCTTGCCGGCCGCACATGTCCGTCGTGCTCGTCATCGAAGACGACCGTGAGCTCCGCGAGATGATGATGCACCTGCTCAACACGTGCGGCATCGGCATCCGGACAGCTCCCAACGGTCTCACTGGTCTGGTCCAGCTGCGACAGGAGCCGCGGCCCAGCCTCGTGCTGCTCGATCTGATGATGCCGGTCATGGACGGCTGGGAGTTCCGCCGGCGGCAGCGCGCCGACCCCGCCATCGCCGACATCCCGGTCGTCGTGCTGTCAGCCCTCTCGCCGGTGCACTACTCCGATCTCGATCCGGCAGCAGTCATTCCCAAGCCGTGCGACTTCAACCGGCTGATCGACGTCGTCAAGCGCTTCCTGTAGCGGGGTCTATACTGATCTGAGCCAGCTGCCACTGCGCGGAGCTCACATGAAGAAGATCCTCATCGCCCTCATAGCCGCCATGTCCGCGCTCGCCGTCGCGCGGGCGCAGGAACAGAAACCTGTCCCGAAGGACTCGGTACGCGTCATGGTTCCCGGTTGCTCGAAGAACTACGTGTTCACCGCCGGCCGCGCGGCGGAGGACCAGCCAGGCGGTGCGGCGGTTCCCGAGGGGATGCACCTCCGGATGAACGCGCCGAAGAACATGATGGCGGAGATCAAGGGGCAGGAGGGGTCACGCATCGAAATCACGGGCCTCATCAAGAAAGGCCAGGTCGGCCAGGAAGGCGTCGAGATCGGACGCGGCATACGCGTGTCTCCGGGGAACTCGGGACCGTCGGCAGGTTTCGGAGGGATGTCGTCGCCCGGCTCGGGCCAGACCATGATCGACGTCGAGGGCTGGCGGCACCTGCCTGGTGAGTGCCCCCGCTAGCGTGACCGCCCGCGACGGAGGCACGGCACGGCGGAACCACGCGAATTAACGCGCGTCGCGGCCATCACTCCATCGCGAGCGGAGTTCGATCTCTGCCAGCCTTACTGTGCGGACGAGGTCGTCGCCGACTTTGCGGTCAGCACTTTCCGGAAGACGTCCACCGCCTGACGCATCTCGTCCATCGTCCCCAGCGTGATCCTCGCGTGCGTCTTTTCGTAGGGCGGGAAGTCGCGGCCCACTTGCACCTTCATCGCCATGCACGCGTCGCGGAACGACGCCGCGGTCCGCTTCACGTCGACGAACACGCAGTTTGCGTGTGAGTCGATCGCCGGGTAGCCCATGTCCTTGAACGCCTGCAGCGTGAAGTCGCGAACGCGGGCATTCTCGGCCACTTCGTCGGCGATGTGCTGCGTGTCTTTCAGCGATGCGATGCCGGCAGCGGCGGTCAGCGTGTTGATGCTGCCAAGCTGCCATGCCTTCGGAATGGCGCCCACGGTGTCGGGCTGTCCGACCGCGTAGCCAAGCCGGAGGCCGGCCATGCCATGCGCTTTCGAGAAGGAGCGGGTGATGAAAACACCCGGCAGTTCCATCGCGAGCGGCGCCGCGGTCTTGATCGCCCGGTCGTGTGCGTAATCGATATACGCTTCGTCGATCAGGATCGCCGTGCCGGGCGAACTGCTCTTCACCTTGCGGACGAACTGCTCGATGGCAGCCGCGTTGTGCGCGCCACCAGTCGGGTTGTTCGGGTTGCAGATGTAGACCATCCCGGCGCCCTTCGACGCTTCCGCCATCGCGTTGAGGTCGAGCTGCATGGCGCGATCGACTGCGATGAGCTTCACCGGCGCGTTCATGCGCCGCGCCATATTCTCGGCCGTGGCATAGGTCGGCGCGGCGGTGACCACCGGCTTGTCCACCGCGCAGAACGCGCGGACACTACCCTCGAGAATCGGACCCGATCCGGTTCCGACGATCACCGACTCGCGTTTCACGCCGTAGACGGCGGCGATCGTGTCGGTCAGTTCGTTCACGTAGTCGGGCGGATAGCCGCGTCCCATGCGGACGGTGGCGGCGCCGTGCAGCGCCTCAATCGCTTTCCTGCCGGGACCGCGGTTGTTTTCGTTGTTGCTGACCCTGATGACGCCGCTGTCGTCGGGCGCTGCCGCGAAGGGCTCGGCAAATGCGAGGGCATCCTGCGAGCGGCCGACGATGAGCGAGGTGGACAGGCCGGCGCTGCCCAGTCCGACGGTCCGGAAGAAGTTGCGGCGGGTCACTGACATGGCGCCTCCTTCGGCATGTGAGGGCGAGAACGTGTAAACGCGTGGAGTATACGCGTTCCGGCACCCCGGGACGCCATGATTCGGCGTTGGACCAGCTGGAGGCTGACTCGGAAGCCGGAGGCTACACAACTGTACTAATGCGTCGAATAGACGAACTGCTCGCCCGTCAACTCGCCTGGCGCGAAGATCGACAGGATCCGGCGCGGCGAGTCCGGCCCGGACGGCGGGCCGAGGACGATTGCGTAGTGGTCGGTCGGCACGGACCTGACGGTGGAGATGGTCGCGAACATCGAGTTCAGCCGGCCATCGGCGCTCGTCACCTGCAGCACGTGGATCGCCGGACTGTGAAAGTTGTAGGTCCCGCGTCTCAGCGACATGCCAGGCAGCGCCACGGGGGCGCTGAAACTGAGCGCGAAATCGCCCATTCCCGGGTATGCCGTTCCGCGCACGTTGACGGTTTCCTGGAACGGGCGGTCCTGGGCGCGCATTTCGGCCGCGCCCCACATGAGGGCGGCTCCGGCCGCAACGACGGCCAGTAATGAGCGGCGTGTCAGGGTCGTCATGGTCTCCTCCGCTGTTCCCCCGGGCTGTCCCGGAGTGAAAGGTCTCTCACCCGTAGAGGCGGGAACGGAAGCGGCGATCTGGCGCTCTGTAACGTACAAACGTAAAGACCGCTCGTTCGGTACAAAATTACTGCTGCGCCGGCTGAGCCAGGCCTGCATGTCCGGGGCGACGCGCCATCTCTAGAAGAAGTAAAGTCTTGCCAAAACACGAGGACTCATACGGCCATGGATTTCTGCGAACACTGTGAGGGGCAGCGCTTCGACCGTGCGCAGGTGCTGCGACGGTTGCGAGAGGTGCGGCGCCAGATGCGCGCGGCGAAGTGCGGCAAGAAAGTGGAGGACGCGCTGACGAGCGCGCTGAAGGCGGTCGCGGAACTGGATATCCCGCATCTGTACTTCGAGTCCGAGATCGACGAGGTGGTGCACTGAATCCCGCCGCGGCTGACGGGCGGCGGCGGCTCGTCCGACACCGCTCTCTTCCTCGATCAAACAGGTCTGGAGGAGGTGCGCCTCGCCTTGAGACGGCGAATCGCCGTCTCTACGAGACCGATGGTCCAGCACATGGGACAACCGCGCCACGCGAGGATCGCCGTGGCGCCGGCGGCGATAGCAAGCACAGGGTTATCGGCGGCATTGGCGAGGGCCCAGACGACCAGAAAGAGCCCGGCCAATCCACGAATCAGGTGCCGCGTAACTGTGCGGCTGCAGAAGGGCGAGTACTCCGCCTCTTGCTCCCGCACCGCAGGGGCGAACACGTCAGGTTCTGAACTCACAACTCCATCCTCGCCCACATTGCTGCATTTGACGAGCCCCACGTCTCTTCCGTTCGCAGGCCCCGGGCTTGCACCAAACCCTCCGTAGAGACCGTCCGGATGGCCTGAAGAGGCCGCGGGCCTCGAGGTCCGCCAGATCCGGAAGGCCGGGGAGATGCGATGTTGAGAGCGATGACGCTGGCGGTGTGCTTTGTCGCGGCCGCGCTGCCAGTTGGCGCAGCCCAGAAGAACAAGGGTGCCAACCGTTTCGGCGGCATGGATCGCAATGGCGACGGGGTGATCACGAGGCAGGAATGGAACGGCAGCGATCAGTCCTTCAAAGTACACGACTGGAATGGCGATGGGGTGCTCTCCGGGCCCGAGGTGCAGCCTGGTGGCCGGCGTCCGAAAACGGCACGACAGGACGGGCCGGCGTTCGACTCGGCGTATCGCGACTACGAGTTCGACGACTGGACGTCGCAGGGCTTCGACGGGCTCGATCACAATCGCGACGGCCGGCTGACCGGCGACGAATGGCACTTCAATCGCGAAGGGTTCCGCCGGGCCGACCACAACGGTGATGGGGTGGTCACCCGCGCGGAGTTTCTCGGCGACGAGGCCTGGGACGACGACGTCGAGGATCGCGTGGGCTTCATGGACCTGAATCACGACGGTCGCGTGACGCGCCAGGAATGGCACGGTACGAAAGCGGCCTTCGATCGCCTGGACGGCAACAGCGACGGCGTGCTGTCAGGGACCGAGGTGAACGGCATTGAGCCGCCGCCGGATCTCTTCACGAGCGTGGATGTGAACCGCGACGGCCAGGTCACGCGCGACGAATGGCACTGGTCGCGTGCGAGCTTTGACCAGCGTGATCGCAATCGCGACGCCAGGCTGTCGCGCGAGGAGTTCGCGGCTGGCGCGCAGACGCAGACACAGAGCCGCGCATACCAGGCGGGTTTTGAGCGAGGACGATCCGAAGGGCTGCAAGCCGGCCGCGAAGATCGCGAGAGAAACCAGGGATGGGATCTCGAGGGCCAGCGCGAACTCGAAACCGCCGATTCGGGCTACACGCAGGCCATCGGGTCGCATGCCGAGTACCAGGCGGGCTATCGCGACGGATTCAGGCCCGCGTACCGGGAAGGGTTCGGCAAATAGCCGTTAGACGATTGCGAATTGCTAATTGCTAATTGCTGATTGGAAATACCGATGCGATTGTTGAGCCGTCTTCAGACCCGACAGTCGAGCCGTACGTGGCGTCGGGTCTTTAGACCCCGACGTCTCAGGGCCTTCGTTACTTGATCAGCGTTCGTTCCATGCGTCGCATGGCCACGAGGAACGCAAGAGTGCCGGCCAGCAACAGATAGGCGATGTGCCAGGCGATCGCGACGTCGACGCCGCCGGTCGTGAGGGCACGCAGGAGGGCGACCGCGTGGTAGAGCGGAACGACCTGGAAAATCGCCTGCAGGGGCGCCGGCATCTGCGTCACGGGGAAGAAGATGCCGCTGAAGAGGAACATTGGCATGACGAGGAGGCCCATCACCATGTCGAAGTCCTCGCGCTTGCGGACGAAGCTGCACAGGCAGAGCGCCATCGATGAGAACGCCGCCGCCACGAGCACCGCGGCAGGCAGGGCGAGCAGCGCGGTGGGCGACAGGAGGATTCTTGGACCGTGCAGTTCACCCAGGGCGAACACCAGCACGAGAAAGGCGGCCGAGTAGAGCGAGCCGCGCGTCAGCGCCCACAGCATCTCGCCAAACACAACATCGGCCACGCGCATCGGCGTCGCCAGGATGCCGTCGTAGGTTCTCTGCACGTGAAGCTTGAACCAGATGTTGAAGAGCCCGTCCGAAACCGCGCCGTTCATGCAGTTTGACGCCAGCAGACCGGGCGCAACGAACGCGGTGTAGCTGAGACCGTTGACGTCCGGCACCATCGAGCCGAGCCCGATGCCGATGCTGAGCAGGTAGAACAGCGGCTCGAAGAACCCGGAGACGATGACCATCCACGCGTGTTTGTAGACCAGCATGTTCCGCTGGTACATCCGCGCAGACCGTCGCGGCAGCGGCAGTTCGTGCCTTGATACGGCCAGCGCGCTGACGAGGAGGTGCTGCCTGTTTTCAGTGGCGCGCGCGGGCGGGGCCGCCAACTCAGGCCCTCAGCTTTCGCGTGAATACCCACACCGCCGCCGAACTGCCAAGCGCGACGAGACCCGCCAGATATGCGGTGTGAAACAGGGCTGCGGGCCACGTGAGTGTGTGCAGGGCGAGGCCGCGGGTCAGTTCAACGCCGTGAAAGAGGGGCGTGAACACTGCCAGGGCCTGCAGCGGGCCCGGCAGGCGCGAGATCGGGAAGAATACGCCCGAGAAGAGAAACAGCGGCGTGATGACGAATCGGAACAGCGCGTTGAAGTTGCCCCCCTTTTTCAGCGTTCCGGCGAACGCGATGATGGGTGCGCTGAAGGCAAGTCCGGTCAGCACCGCAGCCGGAATCGCAGCCAGCACGAGCGGCGTCCTCGCGACGCCAAACAGCCACATCACGCCGGTGAACACGACCGCCACGGCAAGCAGACGCAGCGCCACCCATGCCAGTTCGCCGACCACGATGTCGACGATGCGCATCGGCGCGCTGGTGATGGCCTCGTAGTTACGATCCCACAGCAACTTCCCGCTGATCGGAAAGCTCGACTCGAAGGTCGCCGTCTGCATGCAGGTGGCGGCCAGGAGACCGGGCGCCAGAAAGGCAAGGTAGGACACGTTGCCCGGGAAGACCGTGCCGCCGCGGTCGACCAGCGAGCCGACGCCAAGCCCCATGGCTGCGAGATACAGCGTCGGCTGGAGGAACGTCATGAAGATCGAGCCCGTCCAGATGCGGCGGAAGACCAACGCGTTGCGCTGGACCACGCGATAGGCGCGCGTCATGATCAGTCCACCAGCGTCCGGCCGGTCAGCCGGAGAAACACATCTTCGAGCGTGGCCCGCCGAACCAGCGCCCGTTCGATCGGCACACCGAGCGCATGAACCTGCTCCAGCACCTGCTCGCCATCGTCGGCGTGCAGCTGGAGCCGCTCGGGCAGGAACTCGACGTGCTTCGCCAGTGCGCCCAGACGCTGCTTCACCGACTCGCTCGCGTCGTCGGACAGCCGCAGCTCCAGCACTTCGCGCGTGACGTACCGTTCGATCAGTTCGCGAGGCGAGCCCTCGGCGACGATCCGCCCCTTGTCCATCACAATCAGCCGATCGCACAGCTGTTCCGCTTCGTCCATGTAGTGCGTCGTCAGCAGCAGCGTGGCGCCGTCCTTCTTGAGGCGATACAGCCGTTCCCAGATCAGGTGGCGCGCCTGCGGGTCGAGCCCGGTCGTCGGCTCGTCGAGCAGGATCAGGTCCGGCTCGTTCACCAGGGCGCGCGCGATGGTCAGGCGCCGCTTCATGCCGCCCGAGAGCGGCTCTACCTGCGAATCGGACCGTTCCGAGAGCTGAACGAAAGCAAGCAATTCTTCGGTCCGTGCCCGCGCCGTTCTGGAGGGAATGTCGAAGTAGCGCGCGTACATCAGCAGGTTCTCGCGCACGGTCAGCTCGAGATCGAGGTTGTCTGCCTGCGGCACGACGCCGAGCCGCGCCTTGATGGCGCTCGGCTCGGTGCGCGGATCCATCCCGAAGACGCGCAGTTCGCCGCCCGTGACCGGGGACGCGCAGGCAATCATCTTCATGGTGGACGTCTTCCCCGCCCCGTTCGGGCCCAGGAAGCCGAAGGCCTCGCCGGCGCGCACGTCGAAGTCGATCCCGTCGACGGCGGTGAACGACGCAAAGGTCTTTCGGAGGTTGCGTGCCAGGACCAGCGGTCCCGCTGCGGAGGGCATCAGGGATTGTAAATTGCTAATCGCTAATTGCTGATTGCTAATTGAAAAGGCGCGTCACCGGCAGCGTATCGGCGAACCTGAAGGTTCGCGGCTACGTCACATCGGGTTGCGAGTGCGCCTGAAGATTCGCGATTCCCGATTCGCGATTCCAGTTGCGATTAGCAATTGGCGAGTGGCAATTCCAATTAGCAATTAGCAATTTGCGATCAGCAATTAGCGAGCGTCACCTGATCGCCTGCCCTTCCTTGTAGTCCGCCCTGACCGTGCCCATGCGCTTCGCCACGTCCATCAACGCCGGATAGAACTGCACGAAGGTGTGCTCCACGGCGGTGTTCTCCGCGTGGCACGTGTAGCAGGTGGCGCTCTGTGGCAGCGGCGCAACCGCGGCGGTCTTGTTGCCGAAGTTGTAGAAGCCCCAGCCCCCGGGCAGCCGCGAATCCTTGACGTTGGCCTCGATGGCACGCACTCCGGTCTGGAAGTAGCCTGACCGGTTGATCGAACCTTCGACCTGCGATCCGCGGATCTCGAGCACGAACATCGTGCGGTCCGGCCACGCCCCTGTCTTCATGAAGGCGCGGTACGACGAGGGGTTCACGTACACGTTCGTGAACGACTGCGGCTGGCCCGCTGCCGGCGCGTTCGGACCGTAATTCATGCCGAGCCCGGCGCTGAGAAACATCCATTCGCGGTAGTTGTCCGGGAACGCCGCCTGGCCGTCGGCCTGCAGCGACGGTGCGTCTGACGCGGGCTGCTGGGCGCTTACTCGAGGCATCGTGCCGAGCGCAACAGCAAGCGCCGACAACCACACCACAATCGCTGTCTTGACCATGCCTATCTCCACTCAGAACAAAGGCTAATTGCTAATTGCGAATCGCTAAATGCCCAGGCCTGCGACGATGGCGCGTTCTCCGGACCTGCAAGTTCCAGCGGCCAATCAGCAGTCGGCCATTTGCGGCGTTACGGCCGCACGCGAACGTACTTCTGCAGCCGCTTGGGCGCCGGCTCCCCGCCGTATACGTTGCCGTCCCGGTCGACCGCGACGAACTCGGCACCATTGCCGGCCGTGGTGCGCGGGTCGCCCCACGCGAACTGGATGAACCAGTGTACCCAGCCGCTCTTCGCGTCGCCGATCCGGATGCCTTCCTCCCACCCCGGGTTCTGCACATCGTCGGACTCCGAGTCGGCGACGTAGATCTGATCCTTGCTGTCGAAGGTGATGCCGCTCGGCTTCCCGAACTGGGTCCAGGGTGTCGAGACCGACTTGCCGTCCTGGTCGAAGATCTGGATCCGGTTGTTGCCGCGATCGCCGACGAAGACGCGCCCACGTGAATCCATGGCAATCGCGTGGATGGACCGGAACTCGCCGGGCGCCCAGCCGGTCTTGCCCCAGGCGTTCACGAACTTGCCATCCTTCGAAAACCGCACGATCCGGTTGTTGCCTGTTTCGCCGTGACCATCGGCCACGAACACGTCGCCTGCCGGCGACACGACGACGTCGCTCGGCGAGGTGAAGTGGTCCGGCCCGCTTCCCTCGACGCCGGGCGTTCCAAGCGTCAGCAGCACCTTGCCGGCCGGGCTGAACTTGACGACGATGTGCCCCCGCTTGTCGCCCTTTGGAATGCGGTTGGTCGCCACCGCCTCGGTCACCCAGACATTGCCTTCGCGATCGACGTCGAGCCCGTGCGGCCAGATGAAGACGCCGCCGCCGAACGTCTTCGTGACCTTCCCGTCGGCTCCGAACTGCACGATCGGATCGGCCTTCGAATCGCGGCATTCGTCGCCGAAGCGCGACGGATCCTCGAGGCGTTCGCAGCGGACGACGGCCCAGACGTGCTGACCGTCGGGATCGACGACCACCTTGCCCACGGCGCCCATGGGCCTGCCGTTGGGCAACTGCGCCCAGCCTTCGGAAATGCGATATGGATTCGGGAGCCCCTGTGCAACCACCGTCGTACGCGCGGCAAATGACGAGGCAAGGGCCAGCGCGCCAAGCACACCCACAGCACGTGCACTGATCATGATTCGACTCCTCATTTTCAAATAGAGCCGGATTATACGCGGTCGTTGCGGTTGGCTATAGGCGATAGACGATGGGCGGTGGGCGATAGGCGGTGGGCGATGCCGGCGCGGGTGGCAATGGACGATAGACCTGGGCGGTGGGCGATGAGCGCGCCTGGCGATGGGCCATGCCACGGAGATTCCCGATTTACGATTCGCGATTCGCCTTTTCAATCAGCAATCAGCAATCAGCAGTTAGCAATTCCCCTGGGCGACAACTTGCGACATTTCTCCGGCTCGGGCTCCGGGTACTCTTTCGTGCAATGTACAAAGACCGCGTGGCCGCCTGGGCGCTCGCCCTGTTGTTCCTGGCAACATCGGGCCTGCCGCTCGCCGCGCAGTCGCCACCCGCTCGTCCGTCTGCGCCGCCGCCAGCTGGTCCTCCGCCGCCGACGCTGCCCGACGTCATTTCGCGCGACGACCAGGGGCGTGCCACGGTGCGCGCCGTCCGGTTGACCACGCCGATGAAGATTGACGGCAAGCTCGACGAAGCGATTTACAGCACCACTCAGCCGGCGTCGGGCTTCATCCAGATGGAGCCGCAGGCCGGCCAGCCCGCGTCGGAGCGCACCGAGGTGTGGATCTTCTACGACAAGGACAACGTCTACGTCAGCTTCCGGGCCTGGGAGAGTCAGCCCGACCGCATGATCGTGAACGAGATGCGGCGCGACAGCAACAACATCCGCCAGGGCGACTCGGTGGAGTTCGCGCTCGATACGTTCCGCGACCGGCGGAACGCGATCCTGTTCGAGGCGAATGCGCTCGGTGGGCGCAC
>Ga0207701_10006297_pt1 | contig 11860 bp, 10 predicted proteins | sample KBSSwiSSwithPhiX_FD_184294 | JGI IMG/M metagenome (GOLD analysis project Ga0207701, IMG submission 184294) | Switchgrass rhizosphere bulk soil microbial communities from Kellogg Biological Station, Michigan, USA, with PhiX - S5 (SPAdes) (version 2) | ecosystem: Environmental > Terrestrial >...
AGGCTTTGCGCTCTATCGGATCATCGTGAACGTTACTTGGCCTCCAGGCGGATCTCTGCAGCTTGAAACAGTGAAGTTGGGCAAGTGACCGAGGCATTCCGATTGCCATCTCGCGCCGATTCGGGTGAAGGCGGTTTTACTCTGCTCGAAATCATGGTGGGCCTCCTTGTCTCGGTGATGATCATGGCAGGTCTGACGGTTGCCATGAGATCGATGAGTGTCGGCTGGCAGTCGACCGTGAACGTTCTCGGTAAGCAGGATTCGTTCGCCGATGGGTTCCATATCATCGCCGGCGACATTTCCCGCATCGAGCGGGTAACCGACAAAATCGACAAACCTGAACAGTTCCTGTTTCGCGGCGGCCCTTTGGAGACGATTTTTCCTCTCTCCGAGCGGGCGGCCTCAAATCAGGAAGGTCTCTATTGGATCAGGTTGTTCGTGCGCACCGACGATTCGGGGACGCAATTGGTCAGGATGCGGGCTCCTTTCGAATCCCGAACGCAGGATTTGTCCGCAATTGCATGGCGCGATCCCGTCGTGCTGCTCAGCGGGAATTTCGTGATCGGGTTTTCCTATCGTGCGCCTCGGGGCGGGTTTTCCACCTGGATGACGAGTTGGACGATGCCCGACCGCCTGCCGGAGCAGGTGCGAGTCGACGTCAGCGATGCCGGTTCAGGCGAGCTCGTAATGCCGCCTTTGATCCAAGCGCTTGAAAACAACGCTGAAACAGTCTGCATCGACCCCAAATCCGCCGGCTGCACGTTGCAGACGCAGGGACAGCTGGTCCCCAAGCCGACCAATGAATCAACCGATCCCCAAGAAAACCAATGAGTGACCCATCGCCACCAGCCGAGAAGGGCAAACCGCGAGGCGTGATCCTGCTCATCGTCCTGTGGGCCGTGACGATGATGACGGTGGTGATTACGGCTCTCGGGACCAACGTGCGCACCAGTGCCAACCTCGCCGGCACCGAAACACGCAGAAGCGCCGCCGTGCAGAGAGTTCGAGCGCCCGATTTCGGGATCACGAGCCCTCTCGACGGCAGCCTGTTCGCCATCGACCCCGACATGCCACCCGCTGCGCAGCGAATCACGTTCGAAGGCGAGAACGGCACGTGGATGCTCGACGGCAAGCGCTTGGGCGCCGGACGCATGCTCCGGTGGTCCCCCTGGCCGGGGCGGCACGAGCTCACACTGCTCGCGCCCAACGGCAAGGTGGTCGCGAGCGTTCGCTTCGAAGTGCGCGGGGCGGGAATGAAGTCGGCCAAGGCGGCGGCGAAAATCGCCGCGGGCGGCTGAGGGTTTTCAGCCAGGTGGCTGCGGGTCTTCAGCCTCGCGCCGGATGACCGGTGCGGCGAGGCCGTCGATCGCGACGTCGATGCAAGCCGGAAGACCGGACGCGTGCGCGCGGTCGATCGCCGCAGGAAGCTCACGCGCTTCCGTCACGTGCTCGCCGTGGCCGCCCAATGCAACGGTCACGTGGTCGTAGCGCAACGGTCGGAGCTCGCAGCCGATCAGCCGGTCGGGACCGTAACGCTTGAGCTGAATCTGGTACTCGGCGTTCCAGCGCGCGTCGTTGCCGACCACGGCGACGAACGGCAACGCATGGCGAACCGCCGTGTCGATTTCCGCCGCGTGAAACCCGAACGTGCCGTCGCCCAGCAGCGCAACGACCGGCGCGTCGGGCAGCGCGAGGCGTGCCGCCACGGCGAACGGCAACGCCGAGCCGATCGATCCCGCAACGCCGTTGATCACGCGATGAGGCGCATGCAGGCACGCCTGCGCCCATTGACCGAATTCGCCGCCGTCGCAGACGATGACCGATTCGGGATCGCTATCGAGGAGGCGTTGCAGCGGCCGGCACGCTTCGACGGGATGGAGCTTGCCGCCCTCCGCGGAACGCGCGCCATCCCACGCGGGAGGCCGATACGTGAGTGCCGCTCGAACCTCGTCGACCCAGTTGCCGGGCGTGGGCACATTTCGCGCATTTCTTTGCGCAAGCGCCGCGAGCATATCGATCGCAGCGGAAACGTCGGCCACCTCGCTTCCGACGACGCGATCGCCCAACGCTCGCCGAGTGCGATCGAGCTCGAGGGCATCGGGATCGACCTGGACGAATGTGCACCGCGGATCGATCGCCGGCGCCCTGCCGAACGCCAGCGTGAAATCGAGGCGCTTGCCAAGCAGCAGGATGCAGTCGGCCTGCGCGAGGACCGGAGCGAACGCGCCGAGGCAGGGATCGTTGATCCCCCGCGGGCTTTCCATGCCGACACAAGCGATCCCAAGGGCTGACTCGAGCCGCGCGAGATGCTCGCGCCCCGCGCGCGTGAGCGATGCGGGTCCGGCGAGGATCAATGGACGCTTCGCTTCCCGCAGCGCTGCGAGCATCGGCGCCGCCTTGCCGTCGTCGATCGCAGCTCGCTCCGGCGAAAAGAGCGCGGCGGTACTGATGGCGTCCTCGTCGACGCTGGATTCGAGCACGTCGGTGGGAAGGCTCAAGTGCACGGGGCCCGGCCGGCCCGATCGAGCGATGCGCACGGCGCGCGCGATGTCCGCCCCGATGGCGGCGGCGCCGGCGCAGGTCCACGACGCCTTGGTCACGGGCGCGGCCATCTCGGCCTGCTTCATCTCCTGGAACGCGCCGAGCCCCGCTTCGTCGTGCGGCGCGTGACCCGAGAGCAGCACGAGCGGTGATTCCGCCATCAGCGCGGTGTAGAGCGCCGAGAGTGCGTTCGCATGCCCCGGACCGCCGGTGACGAGGGCGATCCCCGGCTCGCCGGTAATGCGCGCCCACGCATCGGCCATGTGCACCGCAGCCGCTTCGTGCCGCGTGTGCACGAGTTTGAGCCCCGCGTCGCGGATCGCGTCGAACACGCACATGACGTGGTTGCCCGACAGCGCAAACACGTGCGGCACGCCCGCGTTGGCGAGCGAGCGCACCAGGGCGTCGGCGCCGCGCACGGTCAGAGGCCGAAGGCCGCTGCCAGGAGCTCGTACGACCGGCGCCGCGCCGCGGGGTCGAACGTCCACGTATTGACGACGAGCTCGCCGAGATCGAGACGCTGCGCGAGCGCGGTGAGGCCCGCAGCCACCTGCTCCGCCGTGCCGACGAAGGCCTTGCGCCGCAGCTCGTCGATTCGCATGCGCTCGGACTCGGTGTACGGATGGGCCATCGCCTCCTCCGGCGAAACGAGCGCATTGCGCAGGCCTTGTTCGAAACCGACGCGCCAGTATTCGCGAGTCGTGAAGAGCTGCCGCGCCTCCGCTTCGGTGTCGGCCGCGAGGGCCCAGACGCAGATCGTGGCGACAGGCTGCGGATAGCGTTCGCTGGGGCGATAGTTGCGCCGATAGAGCAGCAGCGCTTCGTCGACGCCGGCGCCGTCGCTGAAGAAGTAGGCGAACGCGTACGGCAAGCCGAAGTGGGCGGCGAGTCGCGCTCCGTAGTCGGAGCTGCCGAGAATCCACAGCTCGGGGCTCGTCGGTCCCTGCGGGTGTGCGGCGATCGCGCGAAAGGGATGATCGTCCGGGAGTGCTGCGCCCGAGACCCATGACTGGAGCTCGAAGACCTGCCGCGGGAACTCGTCGGCCGCATTGGCATGCGGGTTGAGCGCGAACGCGGTGAGCCGGTCCGAGCCCGGCGCGCGGCCCACGCCGAGATCGATCCGCCCGGGAGCGATTCCCTCCAGCACGCGAAACTGCTCCGCGACCTTGAGCGCGGAATAGTGCGGCAGCATCACGCCCGCGCTCCCGACGCGAATGCGCCGCGTGGTGGCGGCAATGCCCGCCATCAGGACCTCGGGAGCGGTGCCGACGATGCTGGCGCTGTTGTGGTGCTCCGAGACCCAGTAACGGTGGTAGCCGAGGCCGTCGCACGCCTTCGCGAGCGCGAGCGATTCCCGGATCGCGACGTCCTGCGCGTGCCCTTGCGCTGCAGGGGACTGGTCGAGCACTGACAACTTCATCGCGGATCTCGATCGAGGGGATCGCCGGATCGTACCGCGACGAACCTCGGCTGGTCGAATCGCGGTGCGCGGGGCATGCCCGGAACCCGCGATCCCGTCATAATGTCGCCATTGGATTGGGCGGAGGAGCCCGCATGAAGTACAAGGACTATTACGCGATTCTCGGCGTCGCGAAGGACGCGAACGCCGACGAGATCAAGACCGCGTATCGCAAGCTCGCGCGCAAGTTCCATCCCGACGTGTCCAAGGAGAAGGACGCCGAGGAAAAGTTCAAGGAAATGTCCGAAGCGTACGAGACGCTGAAGGACCCTGAAAAGCGCGCCGCTTACGATCAGCTCGGCAGCCATCGGCCCGGAGAGGAATTCCGTCCGCCGCCCGATTGGGGGCAGCAGTTTGCGCAGGGACGCGGAGGCTTCGAGGACATCGACCTGGAAAGCCTGTTCGCCGGACTTGCGGGCCGGCAGGCTCGCGGTGGCGCTCGGCGCGCCGACATGCCGATCCCCGGCAGCGACTACGAGGCCGTCGTGCGGCTCTCGTTCATGCAGGCATTCAATGGCACGGAAGTCGACCTCGAGCTGTCGGCGATCGAGTGGAGTCCGGACGGCGGCGCGCGTCGCGTGCCGCATCGCGTGAGGACGCGCATTCCGCCGGGTGTCGCCAACGGCGAGAAGCTGCGCGTTCCCGGCAAGGGCGGCAAAGGTGTCAATGGCGGTCCCGACGGCGACCTCTATCTCGACATCGAGGTCGTCCCCCATCCGACCTATCGGACGTCCGGCAAGGACGTCTATGTCGATCTGCCGCTTTCGCCGTGGGAAGCGATCCTGGGCACGAGCGTCAGGTTGCCGACGCCGGCGGGCGCCGTGACGCTCAAGGTGCCGCCCGGCACCCGGTCGGGTCAGGAGCTCCGCCTTTCCGGCCGCGGCATGAAGCGCGCAACGGGCGAGGCGGGCCACCTGCACGCCATAGTGCGCATCGAAGTGCCGACAGTCGTCGACGATCGCCAGAAGGCGCTCTACAAGGAGCTGGCCGATATCTCGAACTTCGATCCCCGTGGGGAGCCCGAGCGGGAGGCTGCCCAATGACCCCACCCATCGAAGACGCGATCTACCTCGACGCAATCGCCGAGGTGACCTGGACGGAGCTCGTGAACGCGTCGGGAATCCCGGAAAGCGAGCTGACCGAGCTCGTGCGCTACGGCGCGCTCGTGCCCCGCAATCCGGACGCGCCGACGTTGACGTTCGAAGCGCGCTACCTGGCCATCGCGAAGACCGCCTCCCGCATCCGCCACGATTTCGAGCTCGATGCGCACGGCGTCAGCATCGTCTTGTGCTACGTCGAGCGGATCGAGCGCCTCGAAGCGGAGCTGCGCGCGCTTCGCGCGCATCTCGGCTGACCCGCATGTCGACGTCGAGCGCAAGATCCCGGCGCGGGCGCTGACGCATGTGCGGCATTGCCGGGTGGTACCGCCGCGGCCGACGGCCCGTGGCGCGCGAGGCGATCGTCACCCAGTGCAACCGCATCGTTCACCGCGGACCGGACGATAGCGGCGAGCTTGTCGACGGCGATTTCGGCTTCGGCATGCGTCGTCTCTCCATCATCGACGTCGCCGGAGGCCACCAGCCAATTACCACGGAGGATGGCCGGTATTCGATCGTCTTCAACGGTGAGATCTACAACCATCTCGAGTTGCGGGACGAGCTCGTCAAGTCCGGCTGCACGTTTCGCACCAGGAGCGACACGGAGACGCTGCTCGCGAGCTTCGTCCGCTGGCGCGACGACGCCTGGCTCAAGCTCGAAGGCATGTACGCCGCCGCCATCTGGGACCACACCGGGCGCACGCTGACGCTCGCGCGCGATCCGCTCGGCATCAAGCCGCTGTACCTCACCGAGCAAAACGACGGCCTCGCGTTCGCCTCCGAACTGCGGGCGCTACGCGTATTGCCGGATCACCGCTTCGACATCGACGACCGGGCTGTCCACGACTTCTGGAGCTTCGGTCACGTCCAGAAGCCCCGCTCGATCTATCGGCAGGTGCGAAGCCTCGAGCCGGGCAACGTCCTCCATCTCGGGCCGAACGGCACCGCGTCGACGCACGCGTTCTGGCGACCCCGATTCCAGATCCGCGAGGGCGTTTCGGAGCAAGACTGGATCGAGGAGACGCGCGACCGCGTGCTGCGCACGGTCGATCGACACATGCTCGCGGACGTGCCGGTCGGCGCGTTTCTTTCGGGCGGAGTCGATTCGGGAGCCGTGACGGCAGCGATGACGCGGGCAACGAGCCATCCGATCAAGGCGTTCACGATCGGCTTTCCGCAATCGAAAATTGACGAGACGGACGCGGCCCGGCGGATCGCCGAGCACCTGGGATGCGAGCACATCGTGCTCCCGATGCGACCGATGGCGGCCGCGGAAATCTTTCCGGCGGTCCAGCGCTCCTTCGACGAGCCGTGCGCGGCCACCGCGGCGGTACCCATCTGGTATTTGTCGCGGCTCGCCGCGCAGCATGTGAAGGTCGTCCTCTGCGGCGAAGGCGGCGACGAGCTCTTCGCCGGGTACAAGCGACAGCGCAAGGCGCAGCTCATAGAGCGTTGGCGCCCGATAATTCGCGCGGTGCGACCCATGGCCTGGCTCATCGATCGCCTGCCGCGATCGTCTTCGCGCAACTGGAACTACCGCCGGCAGAACGTAATGCGCCTTCGCGACGCGGCGCTGCTCGATAGTGGATTCCAACGCTTCTTCGCCGGCACGCAGATCACGTCGCCGGCGCTTCGCGCCCGCATCTATAATCCCGCGTTCTGGCAACGGCAGGACGGAAGCGATGGATTCGCCAGGCTCGAGGCTGAATACTTCGGCGATCCGGAGCTGCGCGCACTCGACCCGTTGCAGCAGTTCCTGCTGGCCGATCTCACCGTGCACATGCCGGGCTCGCTTCTCAACCGCCTCGACCGCGCCAGCATGGCGCACTCGCTCGAAGCCCGCGTGCCGTTCCTTTCGCACCGGTTCGTCGACTGGAGCCTCACGATGCCGCTCGACGTGAAGCTGAAGGGCAATATCGGAAAATACGTGTTGCGCAAGGCGGCCGAACCCTGGCTGCCGCCGGGCTCGCTCGATAAGCGCAAGCTCGGGTTCCAGTTGCCGTTCGCGGAATGGTTCAGCGGCGACTTCAGCGACTTTGCACGCGATTCGTGGCATGCGAGCGGCGCCTCGCAATCGGGGTATCTCGAGGCAAAGGAAGTCGAAGCGATCGCCAGGGAGCACCGTGCCGGCAAGGCCAACCACGGCCGTATCCTGTACGCCATCACGATGTTCAGTTGCTGGTGGCAGGATCAGAAAGGCCCGCTGGAAACCGGTGCCAACGCACCACTCGCAGCGGGCACCGCCGCCCAACCGCAATGCTGATCGATTTGCGCGAGCAGGGCGATGCCGCGATTCCCGAGCGCGACGTCTGCATCGTCGGCACGGGCGTGGCCGGGATCACGCTCGCGCGGCGGCTGGTGGAGCTCAAGCGGACCGTCTGCATGCTCGAAAGCGGCGGCCTCGATTTCGAGCAGCCGACGCAGGATCTGTACCTGGGCTCGAACGTCGGCATGCCGTACTACGACCTCGACCAGTCGCGCCTGCGATTCTTCGGCGGCACGATCGGCATCTGGGGCGGACGTTGCGCGCTGCTCGACCCGATCGACTTCGAGCGGCGGGAATGGGTGCCGCACAGCGGGTGGCCGATCACCCGCAACGACCTCGACCCGTACTATCGTGTCGCGCACCGGCAGTTCGAGTTGGGCGATTTCAACTACGAGCGCGACATCTGGCCGTCGCTCGGCGTCGCCCCGCTATCGCTCGATTCCGATCGGCTCACGACGGGGTTATGGCGCTTCGACGAGCGCAACGAGTGCTATACCGCCTCGGGCAGCAAGGATCTGATCGGTTCCCGGGATGTCACCGTCGTGCTGCACGCGAATGCCGTGCACGTGCAAGCCTCGGCAGATGCTGGCTCGATCCTGCACGTCGTAGTGCGCGCGCTCGACGGAAAACCCCGGCAAGTGAAGGCGCGTCACTATGTTCTCGCGTGCGGCGCGATCGAGAACGCCAGGCTCCTGCTCGTCTCGAACGACGTCGAGGCGGGGGGAATAGGCAACCGCCACGATCAGGTGGGCCGATACTTCATGGAACATCCCACCGGGCGCATCGGGCGCGTCCACACGCCTCAACCGTACGAGATGTGGGACACGTTCCAGAAGCGCTTCATGCCCTCCGGTCCGCCGCTCGCTCCCGTGCTGCGGCTGGCCGACGCCACGCAGCGGGCCGCACGCGCGCTCAACAGCGTCGCGACCTTCAAGCTGCAGCGCCCTCCATCGCTCGGCGTGCCGATCAGCAACCGGATCTACCAGAACTTGAAGCACGGAATCGACCCCGACCGGCGCGGACGCGCGCTCGATCACGCCTACCGCGGGGTGCGGGCGTGGCTTCAGCGGGAGATCCGCGGCCCGTTCAAACGAATGCGGGTGCGCTCCGGCAAGAGCGGTCTCTATCTCATCGTCCGTGGCGAGCAGGCGCCGAATCCCCATAGCCGCGTGCGGCTTTCGAGCGAGCGCGACGCGCTGGGCAACCTTCGCGCCGATCTCGACTGGCAGCTCTGCGATGCCGACAAGCACAGCGCCCGCGTGTTCGTCGAAACGTTCGACGCCGAGCTCAAGCGCCTGGGGCTGGGGTCGGCAGAGCCAAGCGAGTGGCTGGCGAGCCCGGGCGCGCAGTGGCCGGTGGATCCGACCGTCGGCAATCACCCGATCGCCGGTTACCATCACATCGGCACGACCCGAATGAGCGACACGCCCGCGGAAGGCGTGGTCACCGCCGATTGCAACGTGTTCGGCTACGACAACCTGTTCGTCGCCGGCAGCTCGGTGTTCAGCACGAGCGGCTGGGCGAACCCGACGCTGACCATCGCCGCGCTTTCGCTGCGGCTCGCCGACCGCCTCGGCGCCAAGCTCGAAGCCGCGCGCGCGGTGTCTTACGTCACGTCCGCTTCATAGATGTAGAGCGTGGACTTCTCGTCCTCGGGCATGAAGTACGCGCGCAGCCCCGTGCTGGTGGGCTCGACCCAGAACGGATTCTGCGTCATCGGCAAGCCGCTCTCCGTCCACAGCTCGACCGGGATCTGGAATATCGCCTGATTGGCTTTGAGGTCGACGATCTCGAAACCGCCGAGCGGAAATCGCGGGCCGTCCTTCTTCATCTGGTAGTTGTTGAGACCCGAGCAAAGCGCCTCGCCGCGGCCCAGGTATTTGCAATCCTGGTAGTCGATGTATCCCGACCGGTTGGCGACCCGCAATTGCTCGGGCGGTGTCTTGGCGTTGGTAGGAACGCCGTTGGCATCGAGAGTCCAGGTGTAGAAGCGCCGTGAGCCCCAGCTCACGCCGTGCAGTGAGTTGCTGTCGGTGTTGTGGACGAGGCCGCCGATGTGGTCGCCGTAGCGAAAGACTTCGGTCGCCTTCATCGCGGCCGGATCGACGCGGTAAATGATGGCGCGGCTGTTCGGGCGATATTCGGCGGCAGGCACCCAGATCCATTTGCCGTCGTAGTCGATGCCGCCCGGGTGATAAATCGAGCCATCGCCGAGCGTCAGGTCCGAAATCAGGTTGCCCTTGAGATCGAGCTTGAACAAATGCCCGACGCCCTCCCCTGTGTCGCGGTCGTAACCGTCGGTGAGCTGCGCGTAGCGCTTGGTCGGCGTCTTGATGTCGACCGACGACACGTAAAGCGTGTCGCCTACCTTCACCATCCCCTGCGGATGGAATGTGTTGAAGTTGACGGGAATCGCCGCCACCTGCTTCCACTGCACGGCGCGAGTCAGCTTCTTCACGCGCTCGCTGATCAGCGCGCCGGAATTGGCCGTCTGTGCCATGGAAGACGTGCTCACGCCGAAGAGTGCCGTCAGCGCCACGACCGACCACCTCGAAAGCGAATGGGTCATCGAAATCTCCTCCGCGCCGCCGCTCGCGTGCGGCACCTGGACTGCGACCAGTCCGGGCAGCGTCCTTAGGGCGGTCATCGTCAGCCCCGGATGGAGCCGAAGCGCAGAGGATGGTGCGCCAACCGGTGCGCGCCGTCCATAGGGCGGCATCGTGGCGCGGGTCCCGGCGAGTGGCGTCTACCTCGACGCCAGCCGTCGCGAAAGCGCCTCGCTCCACGCCTGCAGCCGCCCCTTTGGAGGGTCTGCGCGTTCGGCCGACTCCTGGATGTGCTTGAACACCACGCTGAAGGGACGCTGCACCGCTTCACTGCCCGAAACGACCCGCACGACCATGAACGAGCTCAACGCGTTCATGGCGCCGACGATCTGCCGTATCGCCTCGTCCTTGCCGGGTGGCAACGCCGCGCCCGCCTGAGGTGCTTCGTGGCGCCAGCGCAGGACGAGCGAGAGCGAGAGCTCGGAGAGCTTCTCGCGCTGGCTCATGTAGGAGCCCGAAACCGCGAGCATCCGGATCTGGAACAGATTGAGCGTCCATGCGGCATTGATCTCGCCGGCGAGCGCGCATGCTCGCTCGATCAGCGCCTTGGCGCGCGCACGCGACAGCGGCGCAACCACGCACGCGAGCGCGTATTGCCGCAGGAGCCGCGTCGGGACGTAGCCACCCGCGCCGTCGGGATGCAACAGCCCGCCAATCAGCAGTTCCCTTTGGAGCGCCGACGTGGCCGGCGCATCGAGCCGGAAATCTTCGCCGAGGCTGCGGACATCGATGCGAGCGCGCTCGCCCGATACTGCCGACAGACGCGCGAGAAGCCGCTCGGCGCCGGCGCGAAAGTCCTGCGCCTCCAGCCCGAAGTAGCGCCGATCCGCGACGAGTCTCCGGACATTCGTGCTTTGCAGGTCGATCGGCCCCTCGGGCGAGCCGAGGATGACGGTCGAGCGAAACCCGGCCGCTGCTCGTTTCGCGCCAGCGAGCGATCGCTGCGAATTCGAGCTCTTTTCCGGAGCGGGTGAGCCGAGATTGATGAGTTCCACGTCGAATGCCTCCATGAGAAGGCCGCAGGACAGTGACGTGGATTCGATGCCGCGCGCTTTGGGATGCGCGTCATCCTGCTTGACGGCGATGTTCCGCCGGCAACCCCGCTACCCGTTTGCTCCCGGGCCGGAGGCTTTGCGTCACTGCCTTACGACAGTTTTGCCAAGAATGCTTCTAGAACGAAACTTACAACGCGAAAACCACAACGATCCTTGCCGTAAACAACTTTCCGCAAGTCTAGCCCACGAGAGGCCCCTGTCAAGACTTCTTCAGGGGCGAGAGAGCTGTTGCCTACAGCTTGTTGGCGGGCCGCACTTGTGTGCGGCAGCGCACGGAAGCAGCTCAATCACTCGCGCAAGAATGAATGTCCGCTTCACCCCACAAGGAGTTTCCCATGATTCGCGCAACCGCATATCCCTCACGGATCCGCATCCTCGCCGCGGCCATGTTGGTCGGCGGGTTCGCCGCCGGCTCAGCGCTCGCCGCGGACGTCAAAGTGGCGCTGTCGGGCGCCAACGAGGTTCCCCCGGTGACGACGTCGGCTGCAGGCAGCGGCACCATCACGGTAGCGGACGACGGGTCCGTCTCCGGCAGCGTCAGCTCGACCGGCGTCGCGGGCACCGCCGCCCATATCCACGAAGCGGCAGCAGGCAAGAATGGCCCGGTGATCATCCCGTTGACGAAGGAAGGCGACACCTACAAGGTCCCGCCCGGCGCCAAGCTCAACAGCCACCGCGACCCGTTCGCCGGTTCGCTGCGCTATCACCTCGGCCTGGTCACGCCCAACGACGACCGCTGCTACCTCGTCGTCGACGGCGAGCGCTACTCGTGGCGCGATGGCGAGCCGGTCATGTTCGACGAGACCTTCATCCACTTCGCCGAGAACCAGGCCGAC
>Ga0207701_10006301_pt1 | contig 11856 bp, 11 predicted proteins | sample KBSSwiSSwithPhiX_FD_184294 | JGI IMG/M metagenome (GOLD analysis project Ga0207701, IMG submission 184294) | Switchgrass rhizosphere bulk soil microbial communities from Kellogg Biological Station, Michigan, USA, with PhiX - S5 (SPAdes) (version 2) | ecosystem: Environmental > Terrestrial >...
ATAAGATTGGCATCGCTCGTAAGCTGACGGTACAAGAAAGAAGACTGCTTCTTTCTGTCATCGTAATTCCCGTAATTGTCTCTGGCACACTCGCACAACCTTTAGCTCGCGACTATCGCCGCGCACACGACCGAGACATTCTCAACGAATTCACTCACCTTCTTTCGATTCCTAATATCGCTTCCGATCGCGAGAACATTCGTCGCAACGCCGACTTCATTCGCGAGATGATGCAACGGCGCGGATTGAATCCGCAGCTGCTTGAAGGCAAGTCAGCAGACACACCGCCGGCGGTTTATGGTGAATGGAAAGTTTCGGGTGCGACGCATTCGATAATTCTTTACGCGCATTACGATGGCCAGCCCGTGGATCCGAAAGCGTGGACAGCTTCACCGCCGTTTCAGCCAACGTGGCGCACCGCGGCGATGGAATCCGGTGGACAGGTCGCTTCGTTGCCGGCAACCGGTGAAATCAATCCTGAATGGCGCTTGTACGCGCGCTCAGCATCCGATGACAAAGCCGGCGTGATGGCGATTCTCACAGCGTTCGACGCGTTGCGCGCGCAGAATGCAACGCCTGAGGTCAACATCAAGTTTCTTTTCGAAGGTGAAGAGGAAGCCGGCTCTCCGCATCTCGGCGATATCATCGATCTACACAAGCAGCTTTTGGAAAGCGACGCATGGATTATCTGCGATGGCCCCGTCCACCAGTCCGGCCGCAAGCAGGTCGTGTTCGGCGTACGCGGCGATCAGAATGTCGATATCACTGTCTATGGCGCAAAGCGGCCTTTGCACAGCGGGCACTACGGCAACTGGGCGCCGAATCCGGCGATGACGCTGGCGCGTTTGTTGGCGACGATGAAAGATGCCAACGGCCGCGTCGCGATTGCCGGTTGGTACGATGGTGTCGAGCCGCTGGGCGAAGCGGAGCACCGCGCGATTGGCGAAGCGCCCGCTTATGACGATGAAATAAGGTCGCAACTTGGGCTGGCGAAGACCGAAGGAAACGGCCAGTTGTTGATGGAGCTAATTAACCAGCCGTCGCTGAATATTAACGGCATGAGCAGCGGCGACGTGGGCGCGCTCGCGCGCAATGTGATTCCGACGACGGCCAGTGCGGTGCTCGATTTGCGGTTGGTCAAAGGAAACGATCATCGCGTCCAGGTGCAGCGATTGATCGATCACATTCGCAAAGAAGGGTTCTACGTCATCGATCACGATCCGACCGACGCGGAACGAAAGCAGTATGCGCTGATCGCGAAAGTGACGGCGCGCGCGGGCGGCTACAACGCCGAGCGTACGCGCATGGATCATCCAATCTCAATTGCCGTCGTCGAGGCGGTGCAGTCGACTTCGAAGGATCCGATCGTGAAGCTGCCGACATCCGGTGGCAGTTTGCCTCTGTCAATCATCACCGATCATCTGAAGACGGCAACGCTCACTGTGCCGATCGCGAATTACGACAACAACCAGCACGCCGAGAACGAGAACATTCGTCTGCAGAATCTTTGGGACGGGATTGAAACCTGGGCGGCAGTGATGATGATGAAGCCGAAGAACTAAGCCACGGATGAACACAGATAGACACAGATCTAAAGGCGGGTTTTCTTATCTGTGTAAATCCGTGTCCATCTGTGGCTTAGTTTTCTTGGTGGCCGCAATTGTCACGTCAGTGGCAGCTCAACGTGGCGGCAAAGCTGAACCCAACCGTATTGAGTTCAAGCGCGGCGCGACGAGCACCACGATCAATGGCGTCGTTCATGGCGATGAAGAAGCCGAGTACGTTTTGTCGGCGCGCCAGGGACAACGACTGACCCTCAAGTTGACGAATGTGCCCGCGAAATCGTCTTGCTTCGATCTAAAAGGCCCTGATGGCGTCGATGTCGGGTTGGAATACGACTGCAACTGGAATTATTCGAAAGCTCTGCCGGCGACTGGCGATTACTTCCTCGTCGTATCCAGACCATCACAATCCAAAGGCACGTCACGATATAAGATGACGATTACGATTCGATGAAACATCCACAGATTACGCAGATAAGACGGATTGCCAGCTCTTCATCATCTGCGGAATCTGTGTAATCTGCGGATTATTTCCTTCATCATGCGCAAAATCATCGTTCACATCGCGACCAGCGCCGACGGTTTTATCGCGCGCAAAGACGGCGGCATCGATTGGCTCGATCGGCCGGCGCCGAAAGGCGTAGATTACGGCCTGGCGGCGTTCTACAAATCGATCGATGCGATTCTGTATGGGCGCAAGACATACGACGTGGCAGTGAAGTTCGTCGAGCAAGGAATGGCGATTCCCACTGACGCCCGGGTGCGGAATTACGTCTTCTCGCGTCGTCGTTCACCAAAGAAAATCCTGCCCGGGTTCGAGTTCGTCAAAGAACCGATCAAGAAATTCACCAAACGTCTGCGTGCTCAGAAAGGTAAGAACATTTGGATGATGGGTGGCGGCGGCCTCATCGCTTCATTCCTGGATGCTGGCGAAATCGATGAGTTTGTGATCAGTGTAATTCCGGTCTTCATCGGCGAAGGCATTCCGTTGATTGCTCCTGGCCGTCGCACGCTGCCGCTCAAGCTATTATCGACAAAGAAATATCCGGATGGGGTTGTAAGTTTGCACTACGCCGTGGCAGAGACCCGTACGTCAGGGAGGTCTCACAAAGCCAACAAATCGCGATCGAAATAACAAAATTCATGATGCGCGCAATTCTGCTGTTAAGTCTCCTATTGGTCGCAGCGTTCTTCGCATGGCCGGCCTCAACGCAAAATCCAACTCCAACCTACGAAGTCTACGCGCTCAGCTATGGCGTATACCCGAACTTTCCTGTTTCGGGACTAATTGCCGGCGCGGACAAGGATCGCAAAATCGATTTGCAGATGATGGTTTGGCTGTTCAAGGGTGCGAACGGGAAAAACATTCTGGTCGACACTGGCTGCTATCACGATAACGTCGTCAAGGGAAAAGGCATTCAGAGTCTCATCAAAGCTTCGGACGCGATTGCGAAACTCGGGCTGTCGCCTACAGACATAACCGACGTGATCATCAGTCACATGCACTGGGACCACGCAGACGGCATGGACTTGTTTCCTAACGCGAAGATTTGGATTCAGAAGGATGAGTACGGTTATTACACTGGCGCGGCGTGGCAGCCGGGCGGGAAGCACGGCGGCATCGAACCCGACGACGTGCTGACGTTGGTTAAGCTCAACACGGCCGGGAAAGTAAATCTGGTGTACGGCGACAACGTTGAAATCATCGACGGGATTAGGGTCTATACCGGCGGGCGACATACATTCGCGTCGCAGTACGTGAGCGTGCGGACGGCAAGTGGGACCGTGGTGATTGCCTCAGACAATATGTACCTTTACGAGAACCTGGAGAAACACGCCCCAATCGCGCAGACATTCGACGCGGATTCAAATCTCAAAGCGCAGGATCGAATGCGACAGATCGCCTCACGTCTTGACTTGATTGTGCCCGGCCATGACCCGCTGGTGTTTGTGAAGTTTCCGAAACCAGGAAATGGTGTGGCAAAGGTCGAGTAAATATCAGAAGCCCGACCGTCAGCGAGGGGCCACTAGACGAGCGCGCAACAATCGACCTCGAGATTCTTCGGGTCTTGCCCTCCCTCACGGTCGGGCTTCTGACACGTCACGCTTCCGCGGGTTTCAATTTCTTCGCAGGTTTTGTCTTCGCCTTCGTGTCGGGCGGCGGTGGTTCTTCATCGGTCTTGGTAAGCCGATTGATGATCAACTGCTGCGAGAAGCCGACGATATTTCCTACCAGCCAGTAAAGCAGCAGGCCTGACGGCGCGCTCCACAAAATGTAAAGCATGAACAGCGGCATGCCGATCGCCATCATCTTGCGTTGAAGCGGATCGGCTGACGGCGCCGGTGTCAGCAACTGCAGAAAGATCATCGAGCCGCAGAAGAGGATCGGAAGGAAACGAAGGAATCCTAGCAGGTAAGGTTCAGGTGCCGACAAATCAGGAATCCAGAGAAACGATGCCTGGCGAAAGTCGATCGAGATCGTGAGTGCCGTGTAAAGCGCAAAAAGAAAGGGCATCTGAATCAGCAAGGGCAAACATCCGCCGAGCGGGTTCGCCTCTTTCATCAGACGCAACTGCTCCATCTGCAACTCTTTCATGCGCGGATCGCTCTGCTTCATTCCCTTCAATTTTTCCTGAAGCTCTTTCATCCGCGGCGCGTACTTCTGCGCCTTCTTCATTTTGCGCGACGACTGCCACTTGAGCGGGAAAAACAGCGAGTAGATCAGAATTGTGAAGAGAATGATCGCGATGCCATAGCTGCTCGTCAGGCGTTGCAGCGCGTTGATTGACCAAAGAATTGGTACCGCCAGGCCGCGACGCATCCACGCGAGGAAGCCATAGTTGATCGCTTCGCCAAGATCGACTTGCGGGCCGCCGGTTTGTTTTGTTTCAGCGCTCGCGTCCGCCAACAGCTTGTGATCTTTGGGTCCGACGTAGAGTTCAGTCTGCGTTCCGTCGGATGGCACGGGCACAAGGCCGGTGATCAGGAAACGCTGCTCGGGCTTGCCGTTGGTTTTGTGTTCGTAAGGAATGGTGCGGTATTCGAGGCCTGATATCGGTTTCGCCGGCACGGCGATCATCGCGAAGTAGGTATCGCCAACGCCGGCCCACTGAACCGGACCATCGACGGGATCGCGATCGACAGGCTTTGTTTGCACGGACTTCAGCCCAAGCCCTTCGAAGATCCAGCCGAACAAACCACTGCTGCGACGATCGGCATGCACTTCCATAGCCGGCACACGCCGGACTTCGTTGTTGACGACGCTGATGCCCTCGGGGGCGTAGAGGTAAAAGCTGTAGTGATCGATGCCCTGGTCGCCGATGTTAGGACCGATGGCCAGTCGCGTTTGCGGTACCGGCTGGCCACCGCGCATGAGCGTTACGTTGATGTTCGTGATGTAGCGGTCCGCGAAAAATACGACGCGCTTCGTTGCGTCCAGACCGGTGGTGTCGTCGTGAACGACAAAATCCAGTTGTTGAGAACCACTCGCGACATTTATGGTTTCGTCGCCTGACTCGGCTTTAGCGCCGACAACCTTGAAATTCTTGCTTGCCAGGGCGGCATCCAGGGCTGCGTCGCCTGTGACGATTTGAAATGTGCGAAAGATTTGATCGGGCGACACTCCGGCCGGCGCAGCAGGAATTAATTCCAATTGCTTCGGATCATTTTTCGTGGAACCAGAGGCGTGAATCTCCCGCCCAGTGTTTTTATTTCTTGTGACTATCCAACTGGTGACTACTGCGCCGCGGGTATCGAACGTCGCTTCGTAAAGCGGTGTCACGACCTTAATTTTGCGCTGGGGAACGCTGTCGGGCGTGGGCGCCGGAGATGCGGCTGCTTGCTGCGGCGCCGGTGTCGCAGTAGCGGTCGGTTGTGCTTGTGCGGTTGCTTGCGGAGAACTTGGCGCGCTCGATTGCGGTGACCCTTGCGCCGCCTGCTGGTTCGCGTTGACGTTCGGCTGCGGCGGTTTCACCGGCGGAGACAAATAGTTCCAAATGATGAGCACCGCAGCTGACGCCACTAACGCGAGAATGAATCGTTGTTGTTGCTTCATTAGAGTTCGACAAACTTAAGTTTGTCGTACATCACTTCACCGGATCGTAACCACCCGCGCTAAACGGCTGGCATCGCAGCAGGCGCCAAATTGCCATGCCGGTTCCTTTGAATGCTCCATGACGTTCGATCGCTTCGCGCGCATATTCGGAACAGGTCGGAGTAAATCGGCAGGATGGCGGCAACCACGGCGAGATAACTGCTTTGTAGAGCTTCAAAAGCGAGATCAAGATCGTGCGCATCGCCGTTGTGGGGCATTAGCCCAAGCGTTAGCGCGGGCTCAGTCTACTTATGAGCCCTCCCTCACGGTCGGGCTAGTGCCCCGAACCTTTGCCTCACTCCGTGCCACCTGCTCAACGATCCTACGAAATTCGCGAAACCGAAGTTCTTCAGTCGAAGTCAGGAGCGACCGCTTCGCGTTAATCACCCAGTCGTATCGATGTCGAAGTGGCGCCAGGTCTGTCGTGCTGCGCCGAAACACCTCGCGCAAAAGCCGTTTCGCGCGCACCCGATCGACTGATTTGCCAATTGCTTTAGTTGAGGCGGTGACGCCAAGTCGATGTTCCTGACCGTCATTTGCGCGTAAAAAAGCGGCCATCAAACGGCCGTCGTAGCGCTGCCCTTCGGTATATACTTTTTGGAATTCTGCTCGCGCACGCAGCCGGCGCTGTTTTGGCAGCGCATAGCTCAATCTCGCCGGCGCGTCATCGGTAGCTGCTGACAAATCCTTAATAATGCGACGGCGTCAGGCGCTTACGGCCCTTCGCGCGACGCCGCTTGAGCACCAGCCGGCCATTTTTGGTGGCCATGCGCGCACGAAATCCGTGCGTCTTGGCGCGGCGTCGATTGTTCGGTTGAAACGTTCGCTTCGGCATAGTGACGAATCCCTTCGAATAACGAAAACACCAAGCGTAACGACGCATCGAAGCGATGTCAAGGAAGCATCAAGGCTCGCTTGACGCGTTGGAAAATCGCATGTTAGCCTCAACTCTTTAACGCAGAAGCAGTTGGGTCGCCATGGCTGTCCCGATGTCATCGGGATTGACTCAGTCGCTGTGAGATGCGCGCCACCGCGAAGCGGCACGCGCAATCTGACAAACCATCCCCAGCTTCCAATTACCAGAATGACGTTTCCGCTCGGTTTTGCCGAAAACTCAATTCAACTTGTGCCTGACGGCACGTTGATCCTGCATGTCATCATCATCCTCGTGATGGTGTTCGTCTTGAACGCCACGCTCTACAAACCAATCAATCGAATTCTTGAAGCGCGCGAGAAGCGTACACGCGGGCGCATGTCTGAAGCGCAGGAGATTATGACTGACGTAAGTCAGAAGCTCGCGAACTACGAGCGTCAGCTGCGACAGGCGCGCGCCGATGCTTACGCCTTGTCTGAGCAGGAGCGGACGGCGGCCATGCAGGAGCGTCAGCAGAAGCTGAACGAAATGCGACAGCAACTTTCGGAGTCTATTGCAAAGGAAAAGCAGGTCATCACCGAACAAGCCGAAGGGGCGCGCGCAACTTTGGAAGATGAATCGCGACGTATTGCGAGTGAAATCAGCTCTCGAGTTTTGCATCGGCCAGTGAGTGGTTAGAAATGTTTGTGAATCTCGCCGTCTTAATGCTGCTTCAGGAACCGCGTTGGTGGGACTATCCCGGCTTGGAATTGTGGAAGTTCGTCAACCTCGCGTTATTCGCTGGCGGGCTCATTTATGTCCTGACGCGAAAGGTGAAACTGGGCGAAGCGTTCAAAACACGACGCGAAACTATCAAGCAGGAACTGGCGAAGGCCCAACAGGAGCGCGATGCCGCGCTGACGAAACTAAAAGAAGTCGAAGATCGTCTGGCGCGACTCGACAGCGAAGTTTCGACCATTCGCAAACAATCAAAGCAAGAAGCTGCAGAAGAGCGCGAGCGCATCGCGAAATCGACTGAAGTTGAAATCGCAAAACTTGGCGAATCTGCAAAACGCGAGATCGAAAACGCGGGCAAGGCGGCGAAGCATGAACTGCGAAACTACGCCGCTGCCACATCCGTGCGATTGGCCGAAGAAATCATTCGCCGCGAAATGAAACCGGAAGACGACGCGCGTTTGCTTCAGCGGAACGTTCAGGAGTTGGGAGGCGCGCCCCAATGAGTGTGCAAATGATCGCGCGTCGCTATGGCTCAGCGTTGGCGGACGTCATTCTACAACGCGGCGAGGCCAAAGAAGTTCAGCACGAACTGCAACAGTGGGAAGAACTGCTGCAAACGAACGCCGCGCTTGAGGAAGTTTTTCGTAATCCCACGATCGCTCTAGATCAGAAGCGCGCAGTTTTGAACAAGCTAATCGATCGCGCGAAGCCGCGACCAACGACCACGAACTTTCTGAAGGTGTTGCTGCAAAATCAGCGGCTGACGGAACTTCCCGAAATCAATCGGAAATTGGCGGAGATCCTCGACGAGCGTGCCGGAATGGTGGCTGCGATCGTCACGACTGCGCGGCCGGTTCCCGGTGATATCCAGCAAAGTTTGGAGGAGCGGCTGACTACGGTGACGCAGAAAAAAGTGCGGCTGAATTTTAAGCAGGATCCCAATCTTATCGGCGGACTTGTGACGCGCATCGGCTCGACAGTGTACGACGGCTCGGTGCGCAATCAGTTGCAACTATTCAAGGAAAGAATGGCCGGGTAAAAACGAACTTTGTACTTTGTGCTTGGTACTTTGACGTGTCGGCACAAGGTTCGATAGCTAACAAAGTACAAAGCACGAAGTACAAAGAACTAATCATGGAACCAATCAAAGCAAACGAAATCAACGAAATCATTCGCCAGCAGATCGAGAACTTTGAAGCCGGCGTGACCGTGATGGAAGTCGGCACCGTGATCAAAGTCGGTGACGGCATCGCCGAAGTTCACGGCTTGGAAAAAGTGATGGCGAGCGAACTACTCGAGTTCCCGCACGACGTGCGCGGACTGGCGCTGAACCTCGAAGAAGACAAAGTTGGCGTCGTGCTATTCGGCGATTTCCAAAAGATCAAAGAAGGCGATCTCGTAAAGCGCACCGGCCGCATCATGCAGGTTCCCGTAGGTCAGGCGTTGGTTGGTCGTGTGGTCGACGCGCTCGGAAATCCGGTTGATGAGCGCGGGCCCATCATCGCCGAAGAATTCAATGCGGTCGAGCGCATCGCTCCCGGCGTCGTGGACCGACAACCGGTGAAAGAGGCTTTGCAGACCGGTCTGAAAGCGATTGACTCGATGGTGCCGATCGGACGTGGCCAGCGCGAACTAATCATTGGGGATCGTCAGACGGGAAAGACGGCGATCGCGGTAGATACAATCATTAACCAGCGCGGCAAAGACGTGATTTGCATTTATGTCGCGATTGGCCAAAAGGCTTCGACGGTCGCGCAGGTCGTAAAGACGCTTCAGGATTTTGGCGCGATGGATTACACGATCGTGGTTAAGGCAACCGCGTCCGATCCAGCGGCGATGCAGTATCTCGCTCCCTATTCTGGCGTCGCGATGGGAGAGTACTTCCGCGATCGTGGCCAACATGCGTTGACGATCTACGATGATCTTTCGAAGCAAGCGGCCGCGTATCGCGAAATCTCTCTGCTGCTTCGTCGTCCGCCGGGCCGCGAGGCGTACCCCGGTGACGTTTTCTATCTCCACTCGCGACTGCTTGAACGCGCGGCGAAACTTTCGGATGCAAAGGGCGCTGGCTCCCTGACCAGTCTTCCGGTGATCGAAACGCAGGCGGGCGACATCTCGGCCTACATTCCGACGAACGTGATTTCGATTACGGACGGCCAGATCTTTCTCCAAGCCGACCTCTTCAATTCGGGCATTCGACCGGCGATTGACGTTGGTAACTCAGTGTCCCGCGTGGGCGGTGCGGCGCAACTGAAGATGATGCGACAGGTCGCGGGCGGCTTGCGTCTTTCACTCGCGCAATATCGCGCGTTGGCAGCGTTCGCGCAGTTTGGATCGGATCTGGACAAAGCAACGCAGGCACAGCTCGCGCTCGGTGAACGCTTAACCGAAATTCTGAAGCAGCCGCAGTATCAACCGATCGACGTTGAGAAGCAGGTGCTGGTCATCTGGGCCGCGAACAATGGCTACACGGATGACGTTCCAGTTTCGGATGTGCGTTCGTTCGAAGCTGAGTTGGTACGCTTCATGGAAAATTCGCATCCCGGCGTGCTGCAAACTTTGCGGGACAAGAAAGCGCTGGACAAAGATATCGAGGGCGATTTGCATCAGTCGCTGAAGGATTTCAAAGAAACCTGGACGGAGCGGGCACAAGCCGCGGCGGCTTAAGACTAAATTTGCATGGCAAATTTATTAGACATTCGCCGGCGCATTAAGTCGGTCAAGAACACGGAGCAGATCACCAAAGCCATGAAGATGGTTTCGGCGGCGAAGCTAAAGCGCGCGCAGGATCGCGTGATCAACGCGCGCCCGTTCGCCGACAAAATGAATCAGGTGCTGAGCGAACTTGCCGCGCAAACGACCGACGATTTTCATCATCCGCTGCTCGACAAACGCGGTGATGAACGTTACCTCGTCGTTCTGGTCACTGCCGATAAGGGTTTGTGTGGCGCATTCAACGCCAACTTAATCAAAGCGGCGCAGGCCTTCGTCAAAGAAAATCCCGGCAAACAGATCGAGTGGATCACAGTCGGCCGCAAAGGACGCGATTTCTTCCGCCGGCGCGGTAAGATCGTTTCTGAGTACATCGGACTGACGGGCAAAGGGCGCGTCGAATTCGAAGAAGCGCTCGAGGTCGCGAACGACATCATCAAGCGTTTCACCGAAGATGAAGCGCTCGACAAGGTGTTTCTGATTTTCGCCGAGTTCAAATCCGTACTGACGCAGCGAATTGTGACTGAACAGCTTTTGCCGATCTCAAAAACTACGGAAACAGAGGAAACCTCGCAGATCGCAAAGAGAGATTACATTTACGAACAACCTCCCGCCGAAGTCTTCCGGCGATTGTTGCCGCGTTTAATCGACACGCAGATTTTTCGCGCGCTGCTCGAATCGATTGCTTCCGAACAAGGCGCACGCATGACAGCGATGGATGCGGCTTCGAAGAATGCCGGCGAGCTAATCTCCACCCTCACGCTAAACATGAATCGCGTTCGCCAGGCGGCAATCACCCGCGAAATTATCGAAATCGTTTCCGGCGCCACCGCTCTTTAAAGTCGGACGCGGATTAACCACAAAGGCACAAAGACACAAAGGCACGAAGAAAGAACAATAAGAGTTCTTCGCAAAAGTTGCTTTGTGTCTTAGTGCCTTTGTGGCAAGTTGTAAGGGCTAAGGTCCTTCACGACGATCACGAGGGCCACGCCTGCCCCGACCCTCGCTTCTCATCTGCTGAAACTTTTGCCACTGATCGGGTGTGAGGACTTGCTGGAGGCGTTGGTCGGCCTGTTGTCGAATTTCGTTGACGCGAGGTTCTGACTCGTGGCGCAGGTTATCCAACTGCTGACGCGTGTCCGAAAAAATCTGTTGCACCTTCGTTTTCTGATCCTCGTTCAGTTGGAGACGCGTGGCCATTTGGTCAAAACGATTCTCAGGAGATCGTCGATGAGCCCAGCGGCCATAAACCTGCAGCGCCAGCATGCCGGCGACGAAGCCAAGCACGAAGATCGCTACGACCGCGCCACGCACCTGCCACTTACTGCGAATCTTTTCCGCCATAGCTACCTCGCTTCGTCGTCGTCATAGATCGCATTCAGCGCCTGTTCATTTGTTATTTCTTCTTCCGACTGATCGAACATCACCGATTCCGCCGAACGCGAAGCCACCGCCGTGGGCGCCGGGGATTCTTCCGCCGGCACGACGAACGTCAGGGCCGCCAGCGCCGCGGTAGTCACAACCATCGAGCTAACCAGCACACCGGTTGCTTTCCACAAGCGCCCAAGACTCCAGCCGCGTTCCTGCTGTTCGCGCCACGCCGCCAGCACGCGCGTTTGAAAGAAAGGATTCGCGTTCAGTGCGGACTGAGCCGCCTCAGAGGCGCGCTGTTTCATCAGCAATGAAGAAAGCTGCGCGGCTTCGAAAGCCTGCGCGCAGCCGGCGCAGTTGGCAATGTGAGCACGAATTGTCCGCAGCTCGCTTTCCGATAGCGCGGCCAGCGGCGTGTTATCGAGGATAGGTTGTATGTGTTTATCGTGCATGATCCACTACCGCCCTCTCTCTGTGCCTTCGTGAGTACTCCGTTTCTCTGTGGTGAATGTCGTCCGCGATTCTCA
>Ga0207701_10006302_pt1 | contig 11856 bp, 11 predicted proteins | sample KBSSwiSSwithPhiX_FD_184294 | JGI IMG/M metagenome (GOLD analysis project Ga0207701, IMG submission 184294) | Switchgrass rhizosphere bulk soil microbial communities from Kellogg Biological Station, Michigan, USA, with PhiX - S5 (SPAdes) (version 2) | ecosystem: Environmental > Terrestrial >...
CGCCGTTCTGACCCTGGCCAGCCGGTAAGCGTGGTGCAGCGCTGCACGCCCTATAAGTTGGAAATCAACGGACAAGACTAGCTGATGCAAACTACATTCACGCCATTTAGCGGCTTTCTGGGCGGAGCGCTAATAGGCCTTTCGGCCGTTCTGCTTTTGCTTGCTAATGGGCGCATCGCCGGCATCAGCAGCATTATCGGCGGTTTGCTGACCCGCACGACCACGGAAATTGGCTGGCGCGTTGCGTTCGTGTGCGGCTTGGGGCTGGGCGCATGCTCGTACCGCCTGATTGCCGGTGAATGGTTTGCAGTCGACTCCGCCGCTACGTGGCCAGTGATGTTGATCGCGGGGCTTTTCGTCGGATTCGGCACCCGTATGGGCGGCGGCTGCACGAGCGGCCACGGCGTGTGCGGCCTCGCGCGCCTGTCGCCGCGCTCGCTCGTTGCAACGCCAGTTTTTATGGCGAGCGGCATGCTCACGGTCTTCGTCACGCGGCATTTGCTCGTCTGAAACGGAGTGCGGTATGACAGCCGAAAAGAACAGCACATCGCGGATTTCTTTCGCCGCGTTTTCAGGAATGCTTTTTGGGCTGGGACTTGCCATCTCCGGCATGGTGAATCCCGCCAAAGTACTGGGATTTCTCGACGTTGCGGGCAACTGGGACCCGACGCTGGCCTTCGTAATGCTGGGCGCTCTCGGCGTAACCGCCCCCGCTTTTTACATCATTCTCAAGCGACCCACACCCTGGTTCGCGCCCCGCTTCGAACTGTCCACCAGAAAAGATATTGAACCGCGCCTCGTCTCTGGCGCCGCATTGTTCGGCGTCGGCTGGGGGCTGGCGGGATTGTGTCCCGGCCCCGCGGTTACGGACCTCGTCACCATTAATGGAAGTGTGGCGCTGTTTGTTGCGGCCATGCTCGCGGGAACGCTACTCCATGACCGCATGTCTGCACACTGGCAGTCCCGCTCCGCCGCAGACCGGTCAGGCTGACTACGCCACCCGAACCTGTAGCAGCGGCAGCAGATCCGCTTTGCCTCCACCAGGACGCCGGATACGCGACGACCATCTCCGCCAAAATGAAATAGAACTGCACCGGCGGTGACGCAACTCCGAAATACGTCCCCACGGAAGATGACCAGCGGATTTTAGAAACGCATGCTGCCCTGGACGAGCAGCGAGCGTTCAGCACGCTACCGAAATAGGTCGGGACCGCTCCGCGAGAGCCGTGTGGTTGCCCCGGCGCCTGACAAGCCATCCGCAACCGCCTCGGCCGTGATGATCGGCGACGCGAGCCACCAGGCATCGGCGCGGGTTGCGGCGGTTACGGAATGCATGGCAGGCAAAAGTTATATTTGAAGGTCGGGATTGCCCGCTCGCCCGCGAAACACCTTGTAGCACTCAAACCACGCCACACCAAGAGCCGCCGAGAACAGTGCGATGATGACTTGCGCGGCCCCCAAGGCCGCCACTTGGAAGAGATCGCGCAGATACGGCACGTACAACACCAGCCCCATCGCGGCGAGCGCGCCGGCGATCACCGACCATAGCGCAGGATTACGGTTGGAAAAAGTTTTCACCAGGGGATTCTCGCGCGACCGGTTGACGAGTATCAGTCCGGCATTGCCAAAAATGATCGTGGCGAACGCCATCGCGCGCGCCTCGTGCTCGGAACCATGGGCCAGCGTGTAACCATAAACCGCGGCAACGGCGACCAGCACGCCAGCCCCCTGCAGCACGTTGAGAAAGACGGTCGGATAATCGAACAACTGCGCATCGGCCGGACGCGGCGGACGGCGCATCGCAGAGTCCTCGCTCGGCTCGGCTTCGAACGCGATCGAGCACGCCGGGTCGATCACGAACTCGAAAAACACGATGTGGACCGGAAAGAAGGCCATCGGCCAGCCGAACATCAGCGGCACGAACGCCATGCCCGCCGTCGGGATATGCACGGCAATAATGTACGACATCGCATTCGCGATATTGCGGTAAATGCGCCGGCCTAGGCGCACCGCCTGCACGATCGAATCGAAGTCGTCGTTCAAAAGCACGAGGGCCGACGCCTCGCGCGCAACGTCGGTGCCGCGCCCGCCCATTGCGATACCGATATCGGCGGCCTTCAATGCCGGCGCATCGTTCACGCCGTCGCCAGTCATCGCGACGATGTCGCCATTCGCCTTGAACGCCTGGATGAGCCGGAGTTTCTGCTCGGGAACTACGCGTGCAAAAATGCTGGTGGTCTTGATGCGCTCCCGCAATTCCTCCTCGGTCATGGCCTGTAATTCGGGGCCCGTGATTATGACCTCATTGGCAAGACCGACCTGGCGCCCGATTGCGCGAGCAGTGACCGGGTAATCGCCAGTGATCATGACGACACGGATTCCGGCGCCATGACATTCGCGCACCGCGATCGCGACCGTCGGCCGCACCGGATCGGCGAGCCCGATCAATCCGAGCCACTCGAATGCGAATCCCGTCGGCGAGGCCGGCCATTCACCGCCGTGAAACGTAGCTCGCGCTACACCCAATACCCGCAGTCCGTCGTTCGCCATGCGCGCGGTCTGTTGATTCAGAATTTCACGTTGCTCATCGCTCAGCCGGCATAAACCCGCAACTGCCTCCGGCGCGCCCTTCGTCGCAACGACGTAGCTGGAATCGGTCAGGCTGCTCCATGCATGCGTATGCGCAAGCAGCTGCGGCCTCAGCGGATACTCTTTGACGAGCCGCGCATCCACTTGTAGTTCGCGTTGCCCCGGCAGCAGACGATCGCCGATTTCGACGATTGCTTTCTCCATCGGATCGACCGGATCGATCTCGCTCGAGAGCATGCCTGCCTCGATCAGGTCGCGACATGCGGCCGGCAACAGCGTCGCATTCGCAGGATCGATTGCGTACCATGCATTGCCGGCGAACACCTGCTTCACCGCCATCTGGTTCAACGTCAGGGTGCCGGTCTTGTCGACGCATAGAACGGTCGCGGAACCGAGCGTCTCTATCGCGGGCATGTGGCGCGTGAGCACGCCGTGCCGCGATATGCGCCACGCACCCAGGGCGAGGAATACCGTGAGGATGACCGGAAATTCTTCCGGGAGAATCGCCATCGCCAGCGTCACGCCGGCCAGAAATCCGGCGAGCCAGTCGCCGCGCGTGAAACCGTAGATCAAGACCACCAGCGCACACAGAAAAAGCGCCCCGGCGGCGATTCGCCGCACGACAGTTGCGGTTTCGCGTTGCAGCCGGGTTGGCGTTGCATCGATCGACTGCAAAGCCTTGCCGATGCGGCCGAACTCCGTATGGGCGCCGATCGCCACCACGGCCGCGCTACCCTGCCCTTGCACAATCATCGTGCCGGCGTAAACGAACGGCAGGCCGTCGCCGCCCGGGCGCACGATCGGCAAGTCATCCACCGCCGCGGTCTTGTCGACGGGCACCGACTCTCCGGTCAATAAGGACTCATCCGCCCGCAGATCGTTTGCAACAAACACAATTGCGTCCGCGGGGACGCGATCGCCTTCTTTCAGCATCATCACATCTCCGCGCACGACTTCCCGGCCCGCGATCCGCTTTGCGCTGCCGTCGCGCATCACCAGCGCGCGCGGACTCGATAGATCGCGCAAAGCCTCGAGTGCATTTTCGGTTTTGCGCGACTGATAAATGGTAATGCCCATCACCACCACGATCGATGCGAGCAGCACCAGTGCCTCGCGCAAATCGCCGAACAACAGATAGATTGTGCTCGCCGCCACCAGCAGCAGAAACATCGGCTCGCGGATCACTTCGAGCACGATGACGAGCAATCCGCGAGGCTCTCCCGCGGGCAACTCGTTATAGCCCTCGGCCGCTAGGCGTTCTTCGGCTTCAGCCTGCGTGAGGCCCGCAAACTTCGGGTGGCGGTCGCCGGACATTTTCAGCTACTCATAATCGGTGCACAGTCACGTAAGCCCGAATATTTCCAGGTACTCGGGCACCCGGCAATCCCAGCCGAAGCGTTCATGGATGCGCAGGCGCAGCGCGTCGGCGGCTACCGGTTCGCCGTGCGTGACGAACGTCATGCGCGGCGGCTCGCGAAAGTGCGCGAGCCAGTCGAGTGTTTCCGCGTAATCGGCGTGCGCCGACATATTGTCGAGCAGGGCGACCTCAGCCTTAATCGGAACATAGGCGCCGTGGATCTTCACTGATTCCGCTCCGGCGACTATCGCAGCACCGCGCGTGCCGACTGCCTGGAAGCCAGCGAACAGGATGGTATTGCGCGGGTCGGGGGCGAAGGCTTTCAGATGATGCACGACGCGGCCGCCGGTCGCCATCCCGCTCGCGCAGATTATGACCATCGGGCCGCTCTGTGTGTTGAGCCGTTGCGATTCCTCGACGCTGTTGACGATGTGCGCGGCATTGCACATCGCGTCGCATTCGCCGGGTGTGAGACGATGCTCAGCCGCGTGCTCGTGGAAAATTCGCGTCACGTTAACCGCCATCGGGCTGTTCAGATAGACCGGAATATTCTGCGGTATCGTGCCTGCCGCCTTGAGCTGCGCGATGTAGTACATCAGAGTTTGCGTGCGGTCGACCGCGAACGCCGGTATCACCAGCACGCCGCCGCGCGCAAACGTGCGGCTGAGCACCTCGGCGAGCTGGACCGCAGGGTCATCGCGCGTATGCAGGCGATCGCCGTAAGTCGATTCGACTACGAGATAGTCGGCGTGATCGAGCGCGGTCGGGTCGCGCATGATCGGATCGTGCGGGCGACCGAGGTCGCCGGAGAACACGATCGAGCGGCCGTCCGCGCGCAGCGAAACGAACGACGAGCCGAGGATGTGGCCGGATGGCGACAACTCAAACTTGATCCCGCCGCCGAGATCGACCGTGACTCCGAAGTCCACCGCCTTCAACGCGTGCAAAGCCTGATCGGCATCGGCGCGCGTATACAGCGGCAGCGCCGGATGGTGTTTTGAAAATCCCTGCCGGTTCGCGTACCTCGCCTCCTCCTCCTGCAGATGGCCGGAATCGGGCAGCAGCACTTCGCACAGGTCCCGGGTGCCGCCGCTGCACCACACTTTGCCGCGAAAACCGTTCTTGACGAGCAGCGGCAGATAGCCGCTGTGATCGATGTGCGCATGAGTCAATATCACCGCGTCGATTTCGCGCGGGTCCACCGGCAGTCGCGCCCAGTTCTTGAGCCGGAGCTGCTTCAAGCCCTGGAAGAGCCCGCAATCAATCAGGATTTGCCTGCCGCCCGCGTTCACGAGGTATTTCGAGCCGGTGACCGTGCCTGTAGCGCCGAGAAACCGGATGTCCATGATTGCCTGGGTACGCTGTGTTTTCAGGAACTTCACATACATTAAAACATACCGCATGCGCCCGCTCTTGACCCACATCAATACGGCTTGGCGCCACTCCCATCAACGTGGCGCGCGATGTGCAGCCGAAGTGGAACCTGGATTTAGGCCTCTTCAAGCTGGTAACGCGCGAAATGCGCGAGGCCGGCGTCGAGGAAGTCGGCGTTTTCTATCTCGGCGAATCGTTCATGATTCACTCCGGTGATCGTCAAACAACTTATAGGTTGCCTGAGTCCCGTGAGCATCCGTGTTTAGTCCTCCACGGCTGCAGCTTCATTGTTAATGTTCGGTTAATGTTGCGCCGCTAAGCTTCGGTCTCGAATTTTAGGGATGGAGCGGATGGACCTCGCACGCGGGTTACCGGAATTAAGCGATTTTTGCAGCGAAGGGCCCGAGCGCGAAGGCGATGCGCGCGCACAATTGCTGGGAGCGGACGACCCCGAACGGTTCGGCCTGCAACACTTCATTGCCGATTCGTACTTTCGGACCTATGGCGCGCGAGTGGATCATTTTGCGGATCACCTGCTGGGTCTGCGGCGCGCCAATGGCCCGTGGTTGGCGGGCGTAGGATATACGCTTGTCGCCGCCGAACCGCTTTTTATCGAACAGTACTTAGACGCGCCCGTTGAGACGGAGATGGCCAGACGCCTGGGAACGCCCGTTCGGCGCGATCAAATAGTAGAAGTGGGCAACCTCGCGGCAACGGAGCCGGGCGCCGCTCGGCGCGTCATTATCTGCATGACCGCCTTACTTAATCAGGTGGAGCGGACCTGGGTGGTATTTACGTCCACGCGGTCTCTGCTCAATTCGTTCACGCGGCTTGAAATCCCCACGATCGTCCTCGCGCGAGCGGATGCGACGCGCCTACCGGACAGAGGCACCCGATGGGGCAGTTACTACGACACCGATCCGCACGTGATGACTGCCAACATCCCTTTGGGTTTTGTGCATCTCGTTTCCAAGCGTCGCTCAGGCAATGGGCATTAACTTGCCTGTCGATCCGGCGGTGACAATTTGACGCTATTGCGACAGATGCGCGTTCCTTCGTGGATTCCCGATACGTCGCGCGTAGTGCTGGAAGATTCTCGATCCGCCCCATGGTCCGGTGCAGACCTGGTATCCCAGGTTCGCGCGATAACGTGTGATTTGCAGGAACGCAAAACACCGCCACGTGTTGTCGGGTTGCTCGCAGACAACTCACTTGATTGGGTAGCAGTCGATCTGGCGACGCACGGTACTGCGATAGCTTTAGTGCCGTTGCCGGATTTCTTCACCCCTTCGCAGCTTCGCCATATCGTCGCTCTCACGGGAATCGAGCTTCTGTTCTGTGCCGATGCGCAGCGTGCCCGCGCATTGGGATTTGAGCGTCAAAGCCCCAACCCTTCGGGTCTGCTCACCTTCGAGCGCAGCGACGACATCCACCCCGGGAGTTCTCCGTCCAGTGAGGCAATCCAAAAAATCACCTTCACTTCCGGAACGACGGGTTGCCCGAAAGGCGTATGCCTGACCGCTGATCAGCAGCTCGCTACTGCACGAGCGCTTGCCGCAGAAATCGCGCCGCTGGGCATCGCACGCCACTTAAGTCTGCTACCACTGCCCGTCTTGCTTGAAAACGTCGCGGGCCTGTACGCGGGGTTGTTGATCGGTGCCACTTGCATCTGTCCACCGCTCGCTACCGTTGGGCTGGCGGGCGCCAGCCGTTTCGATGCGGAGCGTTGCTTGCGGGCCATTGACGACTTTGCTCCTGACAGCGTCATCCTTCTTCCCCAGATGCTGCAGGCACTCGTCTCCCGCCTTGAGCGCGGCGCCGGCGCCGCTCAACGCATTCGCTCATTAAAGTTCGTAGCGGTTGGCGGCGCACGAACGCCGGTTTGGTTGATCCACCGGGCACGTGCGTTGGGGATGCCCGTCTACGAAGGCTACGGTCTCTCGGAGTGTGCCTCTGTAGTCACGCTAAATCGGCCGGGCGCGGACAAGCCCGGGAGCGTAGGCCGCGCGCTCCCTGGCCTACAATTGCGTATCGCCGAGGATGGGGAGCTGCAGGTTGCCGGGCGCCGCTTCTGCGGGTACCTCGGCTCGCCCCGGGACACGAGCGACATGTGGTTGAGCACTGGAGATATTGCCACTTACGACGCCGATGGCTTTGTCTCGGTTACCGGACGTAAGAAAAACATCCTGATCACGAGCTACGGCCGCAATGTGTCGCCGGAGTGGCCGGAACACCTCCTGCTCGAAAGCCGATCGATAGTCCAAGCCACCGTTTTTGGTGAAGCACGTCCCCACTTGGTCGCGGTGCTCGTCTCCGCTCCGGGCGCCAACAATGACACACTGGAGCGAGCCGTACTGGAAGCAAATCGCCAGTTGCCCGCCTACGCGCACATTCGGGGCTGGATACGGGCATCCGAACCTTTTACCGATGGCAACGCGCTCGCCACAGCGAACGGCCGCATCCGCAGAGATGCCGTTTGGTCTCGATACGGACCGCAGCTGAATCAACTTTACATGACTGAAAGCCACCCTCATGACCTTTTTTGAACGCCTCGAGTTGGAGACGGCGGCGGCGCGCTTCCGGCTGTTGACCACGCCAATCATTGTGGATGCCCTGCAGGGGCGCATCTTGAAATCGCAGTACCTCGCCTTTCTAACGCAGGCGTATCACCACGTTCGACACACGGTGCCGCTGTTGATGGCGTGTGGCAGCCGCCTTCCCGACCGGCTCGAATGGCTGCGCACTTCGATTGCCGATTACATTAAGGAGGAGCTGGGCCACGACGAATGGATATTGTCAGACATCGCTGCGTGCGGCGGCGACGCGAATGCCGTCCGGCATGGTCAACCGAATTTCGCAACACAGATGATGATCGCCTATGCCTACCATCAAATCGACCGTCGTAATCCCGTAGGATTTTTCGGCATGATCCACGTCCTGGAAGGCACCAGTGTGGCCATTGCGACCAACGCCGCCACCTCGATCGGCACGGCGCTTCAACTGCCGTCCGCTGCCTTCACATATTTGAGTTCACACGGAAGTATCGACGTCGAGCACGTCGGTCTATTCAAAAACCTTGTGAACAAACTCGACGATTCCCAGGACCAGGCGGCAATTGTCGGCTGTGCTGTTGCAATCTATCGCCTCTACGGCGAGATTTTTCGTTCGCTGCCGCAATATGACGAGGCCCTAGGCTCGAGGGAGGCCGCGTGATCGAATCAGCCCATCACCTCGTGCTGACAGGCGCCAGCGGCGGACTCGGAAGCGCAATGGCCATTGCTCTTGCTGCACGCAGCTCCAGCATGGTCCTGGTCGGCCAGGATTTGGCCAAACTGCAAGCGCTGAAAGACAACGTTGGGACGCACCATCCACTGGTCATTGTCGAGCTCGTAACGGGTGATCTGAGCGATGCCGTGACGAGACAAAAAGTACTCGACGCTGCCCGCTCATTCTCCGCCCCTCTCAACCTGCTAATCAACAATGCCGGCATCAACGAATTTCACGAATTCGAATCTCAGAGCCCCGAGGCTATCGAACGCTTGCTCACCGTAAATTTACTGTCGCCTCTCCAGCTCACCCATAAACTACTGCCCCTACTCAGATGCGCTTCGCACGCGCAGATCATCAATGTAGGTTCGATCCTGGGTTACCTGGGCTTTCCGGGATACGCTGCCTATTGCGCAACAAAATTCGGTCTACGCGGCTTCTCCCAAGCGCTGCGCCGTGAACTCGCGGACACCCGCATATCGGTGCGGTATTTTGCCCCACGCTCGACCCGCACGGCATTGAATACGCCGGCGGTAGTCGCTATGAACAAGGAATTGAAGAATGCGGAGGACGCTCCCGAAACAGTCGCGCGTCTACTCGTGGACTTCGTGGAAGGCAATGGCTGGGAACGCAAACTCGGCTTAACGGAGCGCTTTCACGTTTTACTCAACCAAGTGTTACCACAACTTGTCGACAACGCCATTGCCGGAAAATTGACGACGATCAAGAGATTCATGCCCGGCTCTATCCGAACATAGCATCGATCGAAAAAGAGGATTCCATGAAAGGCACGCCATTCATTGCCGTAATGTTATTCGCAGCGCTCAACGCATGGGCCGGAATAGACGAAGACGTGGCTCGCGTTCGTCAAGAATGGGAACGCATCAAGTATCAGACACCGGCCAAGGAACAGGCATCCGCTTTCGAGAAACTTTCTAAAGAGTCTGAGAAAGTCGCTGTCCAGTATCCCAACCAGGCCGAGCCCGCGATCTGGCATGGCATTATAGAGGCGAGCTACGCTGGTGCGAAAGGCGGCCTTGGCGCCTTGTCATTGGCCAAGAGCGCCCGCAAATCGTTCGAACAGGCGCTCGCGATCGATCCCAAAGCGTTGGGAGGCTCCGCTTATACCAGCTTGGGTTCGCTCTACTATCAAGTGCCGGGCTGGCCACTTGGATTTGGCGATGATAAGAAAGCGCTCGAATTGCTGCAGAAAGGCTTGGCTATCAACCCCGACGGCATCGACCCGAACTATTTCTACGGTGACTTTCTCTATCGTTCAGGGGACTACGCCGGTGCCGAACAAGCTTTGCGCAAAGCACTGGAGGCTCCGCCTCGAGAAGGCCGTAAAATCGGCGACGAAGGGCGGCGCCATGAAATCAACGAACTCTTAGAAAAGATACGCCAAAAGAAACAATGAGAATTCTGCTGGTCGAAGATGATGAGCTGTTGGGATCGGGACTCAGCGATGCGCTGGAGCGGGCGAATTACGCGCACGCATGGGTGCGCAATGCCGGTTCTGCCCTGAACGCAGCTATCAGCACCACGTTCGACCTTATTATTCTGGATCTTGGTCTACCCGATCGCGACGGCATAGAAATCCTAAAACAGTTGCGCGACAGTGCCGATCAAACTCCCGTACTCATTCTTAGCGCGCGCGATACAACGCGTGATCGCGTCGTCGGCTTAAACGCGGGAGCCGACGATTATTTGGTAAAACCATTCGATCTCGAAGAATTGCTGGCCCGCGTTCACGCACTTGAGCGGCGCCGCAGCGGCACCGCCACGAACGAGGTTAAGCATGGCAAATTGCTGTTAAATTTAGCCAATAATACGGTTACCTGTGATGGCACGGCGGTAGATCTGCAGCGTCGCGAGTTCATGCTGCTCAAGAAACTGGTGGAAAACCCCAATCAAACCTTCACCCGCGGTCAGCTCGAGCAATCGATCTATGGCTGGGAAGGAGATGTCGAAAGTAATACCATCGATGTTCATGTACATCATCTACGGCGCAAGCTCTATCCAGAAGTCATCAAGACTGTGCGTGGCATTGGATACCGCATCCATTCGTTTCTCTGAGCGGTCATCGCCGCGAAGGTCATAGCGCGTGACAGCGGCGATATCCATACGCACGCGGCTGTTGATCGCCATTTTGACGACGCTCGTGGTGATACTGGGGATTGCCGCTGGGGCAAGCTATCTCGTCAGCCAGCATGAAGCCGAAGAGCTCTTCGGAGCTCGATTGGCGACCTCAGCGCGCGTCATTGAGGCCTTGGTGGCTAAACAGGTCGACCACGCGACCATCGCTAGCCCGCTGGTGATCTCGCTTCCGAAGGAGCTAGAAGGCCTTCACGAAGACGAAGAATCGCGCGTGGGGCATCGCTACGAAACCAAGATTGCGTTCCAGGTGTGGCGCGACGACGGTACGTTACTCGTACGCTCCGCCTCTGCGCCCGCGCAACCGTTAAGCCCGAATCGCGAGGGATTTAGCAAACAGAATGTCCAAGGTCGGCTATGGGCAGTGTTCGTGCTGAAGTCAGGCAACAGCTGGGTTCAGGTCGCAGAAAATACGGAGGTGCGTGAAGAGTTGATCGAAAATCTCGGCGCGGCCCTGATGGCACCTTTAATCGGTGGAGCTTTATTGCTATTGGTCGCCGTCAATGTGCTGGTCGTCTACGGACTATCTCCTCTCCATGAGCTCGCAGCGGCGATTAAGAGGCGCGAAGCCAATGCGCTCGGCCCGCTTCAAGTAAACCACGTCCCGAAAGAAATGGTGCCAGTGGTTGGCGCATTGAACGACCTTCTCGCGAGAACGAATCTCGCATTTGAGCATGAGCGCAGGTTTATCGATGCTGCCGCGCACGAGTTGCGCACCCCCCTGAGCGCACTCAAGATTCACGCGGATAATGTGGCACGCGCGACGTCCGACGTCGAGCGGACACGCTCGATGATTCAACTGCAGCAGGGACTAGAGCGGACGACGAATTTGGCTGAGCAGATGCTGGCCTATAGTCGCGCCCAAGATCCACACAATTCTGAGGCGCGCACAAAGATTCACCTATCGGAAGCCGTGGCCGAAACGATTGCGAGCCTCGACCCGTTGCGGCGCCAGCGATCTCAGACCGTCCGCATCATTTCTGATTCTGAGGGCCTGGACTCCACTATCGTCGGCGAGCCGACAAAAATCGAGCGCTTAATTCGCAATTTGCTCGACAATGCATCTCGCTACTCGCCGCGTTCGAGCCAGGTCGACGTGCGCATCAGTCAAGAGG
>Ga0207701_10006303_pt1 | contig 11853 bp, 8 predicted proteins | sample KBSSwiSSwithPhiX_FD_184294 | JGI IMG/M metagenome (GOLD analysis project Ga0207701, IMG submission 184294) | Switchgrass rhizosphere bulk soil microbial communities from Kellogg Biological Station, Michigan, USA, with PhiX - S5 (SPAdes) (version 2) | ecosystem: Environmental > Terrestrial > Soil...
GAGCGGACTGCAGTTCGTTAACGAAGGCCTTCCATTAAACGAAGAATCTCCGCTCGACCACTCCAGCCCTTATGTCGTTGCAAGGAACTCCTCGCTGTTCGCCGCACGCTACTTCCGGCAGAGGGGCCTCAAAATTTACTTCGCTTATCTGTTCAATCACGACAGCCCACTGCGCAGCAACCGCCATCTCAATATGAAAATCGCCGTGGCAGCCGCCCGCGCCGCAAATGGCAGCAAGGAAAAACTCCTCATCGGCGACTTGGATGCGGAAAAAGAGTTTAACTTCGCCGGCGATATAGCTGCCGCAATGTGGCTATTGATTCGGCAAGATGAACTATTTGAATGTGTTGTTGGATCTGGTCAATCCCATGTTGTCCGGGATTGGGTCGAAGCATGCTTTCGTGAGGTAGGACTCGATTGGAACGATTACGCAGAAACTGACCGGACTTATGCAAGTCCCTATCGTCGGCTCGTGAGTGATCCGGCGAAGCTCTTGAGCCTGGGTTGGAAACCTGAATGCACATTTTCCGGGCTTGCTGCGATGATGATGACAGAGGCGGCACGGCGCTGTGAAGTCTCGGAACTGAAGGCCGATGGGCCATAGCGGAGTGGTTGCAAGCTATGAGGGTTGCGTTAGTTCACCTGGCTTCGTACGGAGATTGCCTTTTCGCAACTCTTGTTGCACGGCAAATCAAGCGGGACCATCCCGGATGTCATTTAACCTGGGTGATTGGAGACAAGTGCGCTTCCATAGTTGACGGAAACCCGCATGTAGACGCGGTCCACAAGATAGTCTTAAGCAGTAGGAATGAAGCATTTTCATCCGGCTGGGAGAAGGCAAAAGCCTGGGTGGCTGATCAGGTCCGCATGGGAAATCTCGAAAAAGCCTATTTTACTCAACTCTTGCCGGACAACGTTCGATACTACGACGGACTGATTCGCACCACTATCTATGCGGCATATGGCAAGCCAGTAGCGGGGCCACATCTCCCCGAGGTGTTCCTAACAGAAGCAGAGAACCGGAATGTTGCCGACTTCGCCGTGAAGCATTGCCTTTGTAAATTCAAACATGTTTTTTTGTTTGAATGCGGCCCTGCCAGCGGACAATCGCCTTTGACGCCGGCGAGGGCTGAAGCACTGGCACACCCACTGGGAAAACACCATCCAGATCTGGTTTTTTTGATGAGCTCAACCGAAACTCTTGTCAGGCCATCCGCTCAAGTGGTCGATGCATCCTGCCTCACTTACAGGGAAAATGCCGCCCTGGCCCGCGAATGCACAGGATTAATAGGTTGCTCCAGCGGAATTACGTGGTTGACCACATCGACCGCAGGAAAAGCATTGCCGATGTTACAAATTCTCACGAAATCAACTGAAGTTTTCAAGTTTGCATCAGTAGCTATGGATTTCAGGCGTTTAAGACTCGATGAAAGCAGGGTCATAGAAATGGCGGAACCTGGCGATACCCGCATTGTTAGCTGTATCGAAAAGTGGTTATCGGAATCACATTCCGCAGCACGGCGGGAGTTTCACGAAGAATTGGTCTTAACAAGCGCCCACGCAGAGAAGGCTTATTGGTTCATCCGCGGACAATACGGGAAAGTCGCCGCAAAATCTGCGATGGTAAGGTTTCTCAGAGCAAACGGATTCAGGACTATTCGGTGGCGCGTGTTAATCGCCGGGTTGCGCGGAAAAGGACGCGGAATCATTCGACGTGTCTTGCGTTACGGCACCGCGTTCAGACAGCTATGTCGGGTCCTCACAGTCACGAAAAACCTTACGTTCGACAAAGCCTATGCTTTCGCTGACGCGGAGATCGGAATCGTGGAGAAGCCCGAGGAGATCCGGTGGCTGTTCGAGCTCGTCCACGCGGAACGACCACGTGTTGTGCTCGAGATCGGACTAGACTTCGGCGGCACGTTCTTCCTCTGGTCGCGCGCTGCTGCTCCCGACGCGCATCTGCTTGCAATCGGCAGCAAACCAGTCGGTCGTTTGGGTATGTGGTCGCCATTTTCTCTCGTACGTCGAGCATTCGCAGTAGGCTCGCAACGCATAACTTTGCTGATGGACACCGACTCTCGGAGCGAAACCACACGGCAGCGCATTGCCGCATTGCTGGAGGGCCGTGCGGTCGATTTTCTCTTCATTCGTGGCGACAATTCCTGCGAAGAGGTATGGCAAGACTTCAAGACGTACTCACCCTTTGTGGCTTCCGGCGGTCTTATTGCGTTCCACGATATCTCCCAGAATCCGGCAGAGCGGACGAAGGGAGTCGCGCAGTTTTGGCGAGAGTTCACCGTCGAGCACGAGACTGAGGAGTGCGTAGTCAATGACGAGCCTGGATTTGGGATCGGCGTTTACCGCATGCCCGAATGACATTCCCAAACGACTTCAAGTTTTGGTTTAGCGCCCCAATTACTTGCGCCTGCCTTACACGGTCTGGGTTGCAAGCTATGTACGTTGAGGTCAAGCCTATCGACAGATTTCCAGACAGAATGTCACAGATGCTTGGAATGTGATAGGATTTGCCAGCCATGGGTGAGAACAATCCATGGCGCACTTTTTTCGAAATGGAGACTTCGATTCCCGATGCCACACCGGCATCCGTCCGGATCGGCGCGACCAGACTCCGCCCGATGGCCGATGTCATGCTGCTGATCGTTGCGTTTGTCTCTTTTTCATGGGGGATCTGGAACGCCCGGGTTGGGCTCGGTGATGATACAGGCCCAGTGCTCCTGGGTCTTCACGCTGCCGAAACGCGGGAGTATCCGCGCAATCTTTACCTCCTATGCTATACGCTCCTGCTACGGTGGGTGTCACCTGATCCGATCGGTGCTGCGATTGTCATGCGCTCGGCGGTTTCGCTCTTCACCACACTCGCTCTTTTTTACGTCCTGTCGTCGTTTCGCCCGCATCTTCATCGCGCTGCTGTGCTGACGGCCTGCGTGGTGTGGTTGGCTTCGCAACTCAATACACCGCTGGTGCAGCACGAGAATTCAAGCCCGTTCGCGTTTGGCATCGCGGCCGTAGGATTAGGCTGGCTGCTTCGGAGACGTTCGTGGACGGGATTCATCGGATTTGCGGTGGCCCTCAGCTGCGTGGCACTCCTTCGGCCGGAGTATTTTGCGCCAGCGCTGCTGATTGGCGCAGTGAGCGGAGTGTGGCTTCTTCGGCAGACTTTCAAGACCCGTCCAAGCCTGTTTTGGAGTGCTCTCGCCACAGGGCTGGTTCTGGTGGTAATAGCCATCTTACCGATTTTTCAGCGGCCACGTTTAGGGGCCTCACAGAACCAAAGTGTGGACAGTTATCTTCTTTTCGGATTCGGGCTGTGTTATGCGGCATTTTACAACAAAGAGCACCCAGAGGTGGCGTTAGAGCCAATGACAGAATATAGGAAAGTGTTCGATGAGAAGTTCGGACGTCCCACTACATTTTTGGAGGCGATCCGGAATAATCCGCGTGAGGCTTTCCGCTATTTCGCGCTCAACACCTTACAGAATCTGAGGTTAATCCCACGCGCGATGTTGAAAACGAGGCAGAAGGAAGAGCCTAAGAGTGAGTTGATCGACCGGGTTCCCAAACTCTTCTTGCTAACTGGCCTCTTGACTGGGGGCACTCTCCTGACGAGGCGAATTTTCGTGGCGGCGCGCGGCCCGAAACGAACCCCCTGGAAGGAAAGCGTGCGCCGCTTTCAGCAGGAACACAGGGACCTCTTGTGGCAGATCATGCTGGTCGCGATGTTCGCCACCGCGTCTTCAGTTGCGATCATTGTTCTCATCCCGCAGCCGCGATATTGGATCTCGTGTGTACCACTGGTTTACTTGATTGTCGCCGCGTGCTTCGATTCCCTGCTGCGGCTGGAATTCCTGAGAAAACGGCCATGGCTGCTATGGATGCCGGCACTCATCCTTTTCTGCCGCCCGCTTTTTCTTGGCCTCGGGCCCAACCAAAATTCCGAGGTCAATGCACTACGGCAAATCGCCCCGAGGCTACCGGAAACTCCGGTCCTTGCAGGAATGTATACCCTCCCATATCAGGCGTACGCCTTTCGCGGTCACGCGGTCTCAGTAAATGCCTGGCAAGGCCTGAGTGCGGAGGGCATTCGGAACGGGAGCTACGACGTATTGCTTGTGGATGATGCAATGCGGGCGTCAGATTTTTGGAGTAAGAACCGGGATTTCTTCGAAGCCTTCCAGGCCGATCCCGCTTCGTCAGGTTACGTGAAATTGACGGAGGCAACTCCTGGACTACCGCATAGCGCAGACGCAGCTTATGCTGGACGCTGCGACATTTACTACCGCCCGCGCGATCCCCTCTAAACTGGCGCGCTTCCATCCCTTGCCTCGGGTATTTTGAAGACAATTACAATCCGTTAATGCACGCTGGAGGATTAGATCGGTAGCGTCCTAATTCGAATTACGATTTCGCACAGCGAATGATGGCGCGATTGTTTAGCTTTATTATCGGCTGCCGCTGGTGGGTTTGGATTCGCTGGCGTCAGTTTCCGAGGCTGTCGTTCTCCGTCCGGCGGCTTCGACCCAGATGCTACCACCTCCGCGCCCTCGGTTAGTCATGAATCCGCCGCTGATATCGGTCGTTACTACGACTTTCAACAGTGGAGAAAAAATCGCAGCCACGGTCGCTTCGGTCGCCTCCCAGCGAAAAGATCTGTACGAATATCTTGTCATTGATGGCGGCTCGACCGACGACACCCTGGCGCATCTACGCGCGCAGGGTTCCGCCTTGCGCTACCTCTCCGAGCCGGATAAGGGCATTTACGATGCGATGAACAAAGGCATTCGGCTGACTAGCGGAAAGTTTCTTTATTTCCTGGGTGCAGGTGACCGCTTGCTGCCCGGGGTGCTGGAAGCGGTGGCTGGCGAGATTAGAAAATTGCCCCGGCAAGGCCAAACCTCACGGCCAACGCTCCTCTATGGAAACGTGAACTCGTCACACTACAGCCGGCCTTACGATGGGCGCTTTAACAGCTCCAAGTTACTTCGCCGTAACATTTGTCACCAAGCCATTTTCTATCAGCGTTCGGTGTTTGAGCGACTAGGCTTCTACAACACGAAATACCGGCTGCTGGCGGACTGGGAATTTAACATTCGTTGCTTTAACGATCGAGGTATCCGCAAGCGCTACATCCCTCTTCGGATTGCAGATTATGAGGGGGGTGGTAAATCTATCACAACACCTGACCTAGCATTTTACGCGGACTTTCCGCTCATTCCGTTGCTGACGCACGTTGAATTTCTGCTCTATGATCCGCGTGCAGAACGAGGAAGAAACTGGGCTTTGGCGCTGGACGAGGCCGTGTGGCGTTTATACCAGGCTGGTTTGCACATACCTCTGCGATGGAAAGTTACCCTGCTAAAACATAATTGCTCTGCTAAGACAATTTGCCTGGTTGTCTGCTCGACGTGTGGGTTTTCCTTTGCGAGGTTTAAACAAATCCTTGCATTCGGTGTGGCTGTTAAGAGGATGATTTTCCGCCAGCGACGAGACCACGGACTGTAGAACGAGAAAAGGCGCCAACTGATCGATCACGACAAAGAAATTTGGGTATGATATCAAGATTGAAACGCAGTCCGCTCGCGCGGGGCGCGCGCTAAGATTTCTGGAAGTCTTTGTTCAAGCGAAAACCTTATTCATAAATGACCGATGAATTTGTACGCGCGATCGCCTTTTATTTGCCGCAGTTTCATCCGATCCCCGAAAACGACTCGTGGTGGGGTAAAGGATTTACTGAGTGGACGAACGTCGCGAAAGCACGTCCGCTGTTTCGCGGGCATTATCAGCCGCATTTGCCAGCCGATCTCGGTTTTTATGATCTTAGGCTGCCCGAAACGCGCGAGGCTCAAGCTGAGCTTGCACGGGAACACGGGATTTCGGGATTTTGCTATTATCATTACTGGTTTCACGGCCGCCGGCTCCTCGAACGGCCATTTCAAGAAGTTCTCGAGACCGGCAGGCCAAAATTTCCGTTTTGTCTTTGCTGGGCAAATGAGCCGTGGAGCCGTCGTTGGCTCGGTGAGGAGCAGGACATTCTAATCGCCCAGACTTACTCGCGCGAAGACGACGAAGCCCACAGCGAGTACTTGAGCTCTGTATTTAAAGACGAGCGGTACATTACAGTCGACAATCGCCCGGTTTTTCTAATGTATCGTCCGGATCGCCATCCGGATCCGATTCGTTTCACAACCCTTTTGAAGAGTGCAGCACGTCGCGCTACTGGCAACGAGCCATATCTGGTTGCAGGAGACGCTGGCTTCCAGAATTCAGACGGTAGAAAGTTTGGATTCGATACGACACTGCACTTCGAGCCGCAGCTTTTCGTGCTTCCTGGAGCGTTGGATGACCGTTTATCGATAGCTCGCCTCGCTCGGAACTTGAAGCAGGGCGTGCTTAGCGGCCGGCTAAAGTTGTATGATTATACAAGAGCCCGGCGGAAGATGACGCCCTGTCTCGACGGCTTCCCTCAAATACCTTGTGTGCTAGTAGGATGGGACAACAGCCCTCGCCGTGGAACACTTGGGAGCATCTGTGTCGGAGCGGACCCCGCTTCTTTTGGAAAAGAATTGCGGCGTAGTCTTTCTAATTGGAAGAAATCTCCTTTTCGACAGGACAATCTGATCTTCATCAACGCCTGGAACGAGTGGGCGGAAGGCAATCACCTGGAGCCCGACCAGAAGTGGGGCAGAGGATACCTGAACGAGCTAAGGTCCGCACTCGAAGATTTTAACCACGATGCCTGAGTCGCTATTCGCGGAAGACGCCCCACGAGTTATTGCGTTTTATCTTCCGCAGTTTCATCCGATCCCGGAAAACGACGCGTGGTGGGGTAAGGGATTCACCGAATGGACGAATGTCACTAAAGCGCGTCCGCTTTTTCGCGGTCACTACCAGCCGCACCTGCCCGCCGATCTCGGTTTTTACGATCTTCGTGTTGCGGAATCGCGCGAAGCGCAAGCGGACCTGGCCCGGCAGTATGGTGTTACCGGCTTCTGCTATTATCATTATTGGTTCTCAGGCAAGCGGCTTCTCCATCGACCGTTTGATGAGGTGCTAACGTCAGGCCGTCCTGATTTTCCGTTTTGCCTTTGCTGGGCGAACGAGAATTGGACACGCATTTGGGATGGCGGCGGTTCCGAGGTGTTGACGGAGCAAACCTACTCGGAGCAGGATGATATTGCGCACATTCGCTGGCTCGCCAATGCCTTCGCGGATCCGCGTTACATCAGGATTGAAGATAAACCGCTGTTTATCATTTATCGCGCGCATCAACTGCCGGACATCCGGAAGACGACAGCGATCTGGCGGGACGAATGTCGCCGTTTGGGAATAGGCGAAGTTTTTCTGTGCCGCGTCGACACAGGTACGGATGTATTGCCTCCGAATGAGGTTGGGCTTGATGCAGCAGTCGAATTTCAGCCCGAGTTCGCAAGTCTGGGGATGCTGCTGAGCTTGCGCCGGCTTAAACTTAGACAATGGCGATGGAACGATCTCCGCTTTTTTCTTCGTCGAAAGCTTTTAGACAACAATATCAACGTGCAAAATTATCAGCATCTTGTCAGTTCGATGAGCAGACGGAGTCAACCAAATTATCTGCGGTTTCCCTGCGTTACTCCGTCTTGGGACAATTCTCCTCGGCGTCGGCGAAATCCGATCGTGTTTATCGGGTCGTCACCGAAGCTTTTTCATCATTGGCTGGTCGAGACCCTCGCGAAGCTGATGAAGTCCAGGAATACGCCACGCATATTGTTCCTCAATGCGTGGAATGAGTGGGCAGAAGGCAATCATCTCGAGCCCGATCAGCGGTATGGCAGGGCATACTTGGAAGCTTTGAGGGAAGCTCTGCGCTCAGTCGATGGTGGATAACCGGCCTCTTAAATCTTCGACGCCAGTGCTTCGCGACGCTCGTGTTCGCGTTCTGCTGGTAAGCATTGTGCCGCCCCGAAACGACTGTGGTGTGCGCATTGTCATGTACCGGCACTTTGTCGACCGAAGCCCGTTCGAATTGCACGTGGCTAGCAATGCAGACTTCGCTGACGGACTAATGATACACACGCAATTGCGGCTGCCATATTTTGTTCAGCGATTGAGGAAGAGCCGATTCGGTCGGCGATTCGCTGCGTGGATCGCCGACTATGAAAATTTTATCTGGCCGCTGACAGCTAATGACGCGCTAGAGCAGGCGGTGCAGCGTTTCCAACCGCAAATTGTGCTTACCCTGGCGGAGTGTGGGCTATGTCACATCGCTCGAAAAACGGCGGAGCGACACAGGCTGCCGCTGGCAGGACTCTTTCTCGACTGGTTTCCCGTCATGAAGGGTCATTACGGGCACAAGTCGACGCAGCGGATTCTGAGCCGTCGTTACCGGGAGCTTTACGCAGCGTGCGATTTGGCGTTTTGCACTAGCGACGGCATGCAGGAAGTGTTAGGGCCGCATCGTAACAGTCACGTGATTTACCCCATGCCTGGCAGACATGTTGCGCCGGAAAAGGCGTGGCCGCCGCGCAGCGGAAAATTTCGTGTGGTATACGTCGGCTCGGTGGAAAATTTTTATGGGCGGATGCTCTGCTCACTGATCGAACAGATCGAGGCGACACGCGATTTGGAAATCATCGTGGTCGGGCCGAACGCCGACTGGCCAAAGCAACTTCGTGACCGCGCGCTGGCAAATGGCACCTATCTTGGCTTCAAACCACCGGAAGAAGCTGCCAAGGTGCTTGCCAGTGCCGACGCGCTGCTATCGGTGATGAGCTTCGAGGAAGAGCACGAACTTTTCATGCGCACGAGTTTTACTACCAAATTCCTCGACTACGTTTCATTTGGAAAGCCAGTCATTCTTTGGGGACCAGAGTATTGCACGCCTGTGCGTGTTGCTCGCGAGCACGGCGGGGCTGCGGTGGTCTCCACCGCCGACGCAACAGCAGTGGTCTGCCTGTGTCGTGAAATCGCCAGAGATACAGAGTTGAAAGAGAACCTCGCAAAAGAAGCGCTGCAACTGCATCAAACGCTGTTTAATCCCGATCGGTTGCAGGACGTATTCGTCCAGAAAATAACTGAGTTGGTCAATGGATGAAATTAATGTGATTCTGATTTCCTCAGTTCGCCCTGAGAACAGTTTCTCTGCTGCAGTGTTGATGTACCGGCATCTGGTCAATCGGAGCGGCATTCGACTGCACATTTTGCCCGCTGAATATCACGAGATTGTCCGCGGCCGTTTCCACTCCAAGATTGTTCCGCGGCTAATGCGAACGCCAGCGCGACGGTGGGCAGGCGACGTCGATTACCTGATGCACACCATGTTACCGTTAGAGAAGCGCCTTGCTGCGCCGCCCCGTGGCATGCGAACCGTTGTTCTTACACTCGCATACCGCAGCGGCTGCTGGGTCGCGCAGCGCTACGCGAGGCAGCATCGATTGCCATTGATCGTGCGATTTGACGACTGGTGGCCCGATATTGCTGAGGTTCATAAGCCAGTACGCAAGCAACTGGAGCAGCGATTTCTTGAGCTCCATCGATCTGCAGATCTAAGCCTGTGCCCCGGCGAGGGAATGCGCAAAGCGTTGGGCCCGCATCGCAACGCGCGCGTTATATTTCCAATTCCTGATGCCAAGCCGCTCGCGCCATCAACGTCGAGCGATTCAGCGGATGAGTTTCGCGTTGGCTACAGTGGCAACATGTTTGATTACAGCGATATGCTGCGCGATCTGGCTCAGTTGGCGCTCAAACAGACTGACGTGCGGATCGAGTTCAGAGGACGCCCCAGTTGGCCGCACGCGTTAGCCGATGAAATGCGGCGCCGGCATCTGCTCCACGATTTCATCGAAGCCGGAGCAAGCTTTGACGCCTGGCTGAGTTCGTTCGACGCGTACTTAGTCGTAATGTTTTTTGAAGCAGCACAGCGGCGGCGCACCGAAACGTGTTTCGCGACAAAGCTTACCGAATACTCGCGCGCCGGCAGGCCGGTCGTCATCTGGGCGCCGGAAACATCTGATGTGGTGCAGTGGGCGAAAAAAAGTGGAGCTGCACTTTGCGTAACGGATCCCGATCCTCGCGCGCTGCTGTCTGCACTCGCACATCTAAAAATGGATAGAGCCTTGCAATTGGAACTCGCTGCGCGAATGCGGCGCGCATACGAAACAGAATTTTCGCCAGTTAGATTGCAGCAGCAATTTCTGGAAGCATTAAATTCGGTCGTCTGAGGATGTAAAATGTTTGCGGCTGTAATTACCACAATTCAGGAACCGACACGCTCAGTCGTTAAGCTTGTTCAAAAGCTCGCAGATTGTGGAGGGCTATTTGTCGTTGCGGGCGATAAGAAAGGACCAGCGCATTACCGGAACCGGCAGTTCGCTGAAGGCTGCCGCATTGATTTCCTGTCACTGACGGACCAGCAGGCGAGCGAGTTTGAGTTAGCACGAAAGTTGCCGGTTGCCTCTTACAGCCGCAAAAATGTTGCTTATCTTCATGCAATTGCCGCTGGAGCGGATTTCCTTTATGAGACCGACGACGACAACGCGCCGCTCGATTCATGGCAGCTTCGTTCCGAATCTGTAGCCGCTGCTCGATCCATCAATCCGACAAACGGACGGTGGGTAAATGCATACCGGTACTTCAGCAACGAGCTAATTTGGCCGCGCGGCCTGCCGCTGTCCGAGGTTCGCGCGGACGTGCCTGAAACGAGAATGATTGCAGCGGCGCGGAGCCCAATTCAACAGGGGCTGGCCAACGGTTCGCCAGATGTCGATGCAGTGTGGCGGTTAATCCTGGATCGAAATTTCGCGTTCAGCGATGGCGCGCCGGTTGTGCTGGAGGCTGGAAACTGGTGCCCGTTCAATACCCAGAGCACCTGGTGGTGGCCGATAGCATATCCCTTGTTGTACCTTCCAAGTTACTGCTCGTTTCGGACGTGCGATATCTGGAAAAGTTTTATCGCCCAACGGTGTCTTTGGGAGCTGGGATACGGAATTACATTTCATGCAGCCGAAGTATTTCAGGATCGCAATCAGCACGATCTTGATCGTGATTTTGCAGACGAAGTGCCGGGGTACACGCGAAACAAAGAAATTGCCGATGTACTCTCGCGGCTGCAACTAGAGAGCGGTGAAGCGCAAATTGCCGACAATCTTCGCCGCTGTTATGAGGCGCTGGTTACTGCAGGAGTCTTTCCATCCGCAGAGCTCGTGCTCGTTGAGCTATGGCTCGAGAACTTTCGATAAGCGACAACAAGAGGGAACACATGACGCAACTTCCGGACGTGTCCAGTCTTCGCACCCGCGGGCTCGACGCAGCTCTGCGAGCGATCGGGTTCGTCCTATGGTTCAGCTTTATCCTCTTTTGCGTCGGATTGAATCAAAGCACTGGGCTGGCCAGTGCGGACGACGCCTTTTTTGCCGTTACCGCGAAGTCTCTGGCAAGCGGCCTCGGATATGCCACGACGTTCCCAGTTTTTTCTAAAGAGATTGCGCATCCGATCCTATTCTTTCCGGGCGGATCGGGTCCTACGTTAATTGTTCCTTGCGCGATCGCTTTCAAAGTTTTCGGAAAGAATGAGGTATTGCCCGGGTTAACAGCCATTCTCACCTGGGGCAGTGTCTTAACTCTCGTGCTTGCACGCATCAGCCGTCGAATTGATGGCCTTTCATTCCTTCTCGGGGTTAGCGTGATGTGCGCCGCGTTCCTCGGGACCCTTGCGTTTCACTTCTACGCTTGGAGTTCTTTTTTCGGCGAAATTGTCGCCGTTGCCTTCCTTATCCTCGCACACTGGCTCATATCAAACGAGCGATTCGCGGAGACATCGTCATTTCTGTGCGGTCTCGCGCTTGGGTGCGCGTTCCAGGC
>Ga0207701_10006304_pt1 | contig 11852 bp, 10 predicted proteins | sample KBSSwiSSwithPhiX_FD_184294 | JGI IMG/M metagenome (GOLD analysis project Ga0207701, IMG submission 184294) | Switchgrass rhizosphere bulk soil microbial communities from Kellogg Biological Station, Michigan, USA, with PhiX - S5 (SPAdes) (version 2) | ecosystem: Environmental > Terrestrial >...
GATTCGCTCGACTGCTCGTCGCGCGACACCATCCTGCCGGTGGTGCCGATGTTCCACGTCAACGCCTGGGGCCTGCCCTACGTCGCCTGCATGGTCGGCGCCAAGCTCGTCTTCCCGGGCCCCTGGCTCGACGGCAAGTCGCTGCACGACCTGTTCGAGTCCGAGGGCGTCACCGTCTCGGCCGGCGTCCCGACCGTCTGGCAGGCGCTGCTCACCCACGTGGAGGCCAACGACCTCAGCTTCAGCACCATGCGCCGCACGGTGATCGGCGGCTCGGCCTGCCCGCCGGCGATGATGCGCGCCTTCCAGCAGCGCTACGACGTCCAGGTGCTGCACGCCTGGGGCATGACCGAGATGAGCCCGGTCGGCACGGTCTGCACCCTCAAGCCCAAGCACCTGCTGCTCGACGCCGAGGAGCGCATGGCGGTCCAGTCGAAGCAGGGCCGCGCGGTCTACGGCGTCGACATGAAGATCGTCGGCGACGACGGCCAGGAGCTTCCGCACGACGGCAAGACCTCGGGCGAGCTGCTGGTGCGCGGCCCGTGGATCATCGCCAAGTACTTCAAGGGCGAAGGCGGCGACCCGCTGGTCGACGGCTGGTTCCCGACCGGCGACGTCAGCACGATCGATGCCGACGGCTACATGCAGATCACCGACCGCTCCAAGGACGTGATCAAGTCCGGCGGCGAATGGATCGGCTCGATCGACCTCGAGAATGTCGCCATGGCCCATCCCTGCGTGGCGATGGCCGCCTGCATCGGCGTACACCATCCGAAGTGGGACGAGCGGCCGCTGCTGGTGGTGGTGAAGAAGCCCGGCGCCGAAGTGACGCGCGAGGAGCTGATCCGCTTCTACGAGGGCAAGATCGCCAAGTGGTGGACGCCCGACGACGTCGTCTTCGTCGACGCGATCCCGCTCGGCGCCACCGGCAAGATGCAGAAGAACAAGCTGCGCCAGCAGTTCGGAGAGCACGAGCTGCCCACGGCCCGCGTGGCCGAGAAGGGATGACGGCGCTTTCGGCCGCACTCGGCCGGCCGAACGCCGCCGCTAAAGCGCTCTTTCCCGGGGTGCTGGCCTGCGCGGTCGTTGCTGCGGCGGCGACCTTTCTTTCCGAGCACTACGGCGCGCCGCAGATGCTGTTCGCGCTGCTGCTCGGCCTGGCGATGAACTTCCTCTCCGGCGACGGCCCGTGCGCCGCCGGCATCGAGTTCACCGCGCGCCAGGTGCTGCGCATCGGCGTCGCCCTGCTCGGCCTGCGCATCACCTTCGGCCAGATCGCCGAGCTCGGCTGGCAGCCGGCGGCGATCGTCGTCGTCTCGGTGGTGCTGACGATCGGCGTGTCGATGCTGGTCGCCCGGATGATGGGCTTTCACACCCTGTTCGGCCTGCTCAGCGGCGGCGCCACCGCGATCTGCGGCGCCTCGGCGGCGCTGGCCCTGGCCGCGGCGCTGCCGGCGCATCCGCTCAAGGAGCGCGCGACCCTCTTCACCGTGGTCGGCGTCTCGGCCCTGTCGACCGTGGTCATGATCTTCTATCCGATGCTGGCGCGCGCCGTCGGGCTCGACGAGCGCCTGGCCGGCATCTTTCTCGGCGCCACCATCCACGACGTGGCGCAGGTGGTCGGCGCCGGCTACAGCATGTCGAAGGAGACCGGCGACGTCGCCACCTTCGTCAAGCTGATGCGGGTGGCGATGCTCGTGCCGGTGATCGTGTTCGCGGTGATGCTGGTTCGCGCCCGCTTCACCGACATGGGCGATGCCGCCAGCGCCACGGGCAAGCGCCCGCCGCTTCTGCCCTGGTTCGCGGTCGCCTTCGCGGTGCTGGTGGCGATCAACAGCACCGGCTGGCTGCCCGGCGTCGTGGCCAAGGGCGGCAGCGAGGTTTCGCGCTGGTGCCTGGTGGCGGCGATCTCCGCCATCGGCATGAAGACGCAATTGAAGGAACTCGCCGCCGTCGGCCTGAAACCGGTGGTTCTGATGTTCGGCGAGACCCTGTTCCTGGCGGCGCTGGTTCTGGCGCTGCTGCGTTGGGGCTTTTGAGCCGGATCCCCCACATCGCACGGAGTACAAGCATGCAACGTCGTCGCGTCCTGCGTCATTTCCTCGGCCTGCCGGCGGCCGCCGGCGCCCTCTCCCTGGCAGCGCCGCTGCTGCGCGCGCAAACCTCGAAGTGGCCGGAGAAGACGGTGCGCATCGTCGCCGCCGGACCCGCGGGTGCCTCCGCCGACATCGCCGCCCGGCTCCTCGCCGATCAACTGACGCGCCAGATCGGCCAGCCGGTGATCGTCGAGCCCAAGGCGGGCGCGGGCGGCGTGTTGGCGGTCAACGACCTGTCGCTGGCGCCGCGCGACGGCCACACCCTGCTCGTCGGCGTGAGCTCGCTGGTCAGCGAGATCCCGCACATCCTCAAGCTGCCGATCGTCATGGCGAACGAGATCAAGCCGATCGTCGAAGTGGCGCGCGGCGGCCTGGTGCTGGTCGGCAACCCGTCGTTCCCCGCCAAGACGCTTCCCGAGCTCGTCGCCTACGTGAAGGCGAATCCGGGGAAGGTCAACTTCGCCTCGTACCAGGCCGGCACCCTGTCGCACGTCGAGGGACTGCTGCTCAACAAGGCGGCCGGCATCGACATGACGCATGTCGGCTACAAGGGCTCCACCCCGGCGCTGCAGGACCTGATGGGCGGCCACGTGCAGCTCATGTTCGACGGCATGGCGACCTCGATCCCGCTCATCAAGGGCGGCAAGATCAAGGCCTTCGGAGTCAGCACGCCTAAGCGTTCGCAGTTGCTGCCCGATGTGCCGACCTTCACCGAGCTCGGCTATCCGCAGCTCGAGGCCTCGTTGTGGATGGGTCTGTGGGTCAAGCCCGACCTGCCCGCGGCGCTGCAGGCGCAGATCCGCGATGCCGCCCTGAAGGCGCTGGCGCAGCCGGGGGTGCGAGAACGCCTCCAGGACATCGGCTTCGAGCCCCCGCTGGCGCGCACACCGGACGAGCTGAGCGCCTCGCTGAAGGCCGACTACGAGCGCGTCGGCGCGGTCCTCAAGTCGATCGGCTTCAAGCCGGAGTAAGACTGCGGCGTTTTGGCCAGGGCGCAGCGCTCGTGAGCCAGCAGGGCGCGGTGGCGATGTCATCGCCGGAAGGCAACTGATCCAAGGAGCGCGGGTCACGGCCGAGTCGGCGTAGCGGCAGCTTTCGACCTTCGGCCACCACCATCAGGTCGGATCGCAGCGGGTTCGAGGTAGGAGATTTCTCACTTCGGCTTACGCCGCCAACCGATGGCGGACGCTTCAAGAATGCAGAATGATGCTTGGCGCGTTTGCCGGGCTATCCACTCTTGGTGAACACAGAATCGTCACCTAGCCGACGACAGATGCCCGGCATCGAATGGCGCCGCCAACACGCAATAACAGCATCACGAACAGCTCACATGGCAAACAACAATCGCAGACTCGCACTGCTGACCCTCGTCTCGTCGTTTGTCGTCGCGTCCTGCGGCGGTGGCGGGGGGTCTGACGCGATCGTCGAGCCACCGGCACCCGGCCCCGGCGACACGCGCGCTGCGGCTGCAACGGCGACGGCCAATGGCAATCCGTTGTGCAGCGAGTCTGTACTGGGTCCGTTCTACTGGGAGATCGGTGACGCCGATGGCGTCAAGGTATCCGGCAAGGTGGGGACGGGCGCTCCCACGGCGACGACGCAGATGTGGGTTTTCTCGTCTTCCAAGTGGCTGTATGCGGCCAATGTGGTGCAGAAGCGGGGTGTCTTGGCGCAAGACGTCGCGTTCCTGAATTTCACGAGCGGCTACACCAATTTCGGCAACGCGCCGATCTGCGTCGGCATTGGCACCGACACCGTAGAGAGCTGCCTCGTTGGCCGGGATGGCCAGAATCTCGCGAACGTCGGCAGGTTCTACTATGACAGCGGACACATGCAGCATCACGCTGCGGCGACCATGGGTCTGGGGCCCGACAACAATGCGGCCCTCGCCGCCGACCTGAACGCGACGGTCGGCAATTTCGCCTTCACCTACACCGTGCCTCAACTGGCTGCCGGCGTCGTTGCGAGCCCTCAAGCCTATGCAGGGTTTCTGCGCCGCATGCTCCGGGGCGAACTGAAACTGGGGAGTGCGCTGGGCAGCAACAAGGTATGTGCCGATCCGAATGCGCCTGGCTGCAACGCGGTGTCCGCACCCGATCTGGGCGCGGCAGCGGCCGCGGGCGAGAGCTTGAACTACTCTCTCGGCCACTGGGTCGAGGACGACCCGAAGGTCGGCGACCATGCTTTCAGCAGCGCCGGCGGCGGCGGGTTCTATCCGTGGATAGACAGCACCAAGACCTACTACGGCATCCTGGCACGAGAGCGCGAGACCGAGGCCGACGCTGGCTGGCATTCGGCTCAATGTGGCCGCCTGATCAGGCAGGCCTGGCGCACGGGCGTCACGGTGACCGGCACCACACCCACTCCCACTCCGTGATGTCGGCGCGCTCCGCGCAGCCGATAGGTCCGCGCTTGCCCGTCGTCTGGACGGGCTGCGAACGGGTCTTGACGCCGGCTGGTCGATCGGATTGAATCAAAGGCTGAGCAAGACGTAAGCCGAGCCACCTGTCGGAGAGTCAGATGCGACTGGATTCCACCGTCTCTGGGTCTTCGAAGCGGCCGCTGCGCGCGGCAGTCGCCGCCTGCATCGCATCGTTGACCGTCGGCTTGACGGCCCTGCCCGCGGCGGCGCAATTCACGCCCAACGAGACCCTGGTTTCGCCGAATCCAGGTTTGATCGACGCCGAATTCAGCCAGTCACGCGCCAAGATCGCCTGGACCGACTCCAAAGGCAACCTCTGGCTTGGCGGCGTGAATCGCGACACCGGCGCCTTCGAGCCGGCCTCCGGCAAGGGGCAGCTGATCGCCACCGGAACCGTCGATCGCTTGAACATGTTCATGTGGAACGGCCCCGAATGGATTTCGACGGCCAGTGGCGAGCAGATCTTCTATAGCTACTACCTGCCCGGAAAGCTCCCCATTGCAGTCAATACCCGAATGGCGATCGCCTCGGAGGGCCCGTCGGGAGCCTGGACGTCGCAGACGCTGAGCCCCGAGTCGGCGCGCATGTCGCACATCGCCAGCAAGAACCCTGGCGACACGAATCCGCACATCAAGTACCTCGATCCGCAACAGAGGCAGTATTGGCGCAATGTGAACGACCCCGGTTCCGAGCAGCTGCTGTCGTTCATCCCGCAGTCAACCAAGTCGTGGCGCTTTGCCAGCGGAATGCGGGCCTTGATGTACGCCGCGCCCGTCGCCGGCACGCAGCAAGTGTTTCGCTATCTGCTGGACACTCGCATCAGCGAGCAACTGACCTTCGACAGCGGCGCCAAGGACACCGATCGCACCGTCCCGTGGGTGTGGCAGGCCCCAGAATTCGGCGGCGACTTCGTGCTCTCGACGGTCGTCGACGGTTCCGAACTGCGCGTGTACCGCCAGTTCGCCGGCACGTCCCAGTGGACACCGATCTACAGCGCCTTCTTGCCTGCCGGCAGCACCGCCGGTTCACCTGAGTGGTTCACCTACAACGGCAAGTCCTATGTGTACATGGTGGTCTATGTCAGCCCGTACACGTTTCCGACCGAAATCTGGATTTCAAATATCGACGCAGCCAACCCGTTGTTCCGACGAATCACCAGCGACTCGTTCTTTCGCGCCCGCAACGACCCCGAGGTCTTCGTGACCACTCGCGGACCGTTGATCTACTACAACCGCTACGACCCGAGTATCGATCCTGCGCACCCGCTCTGTGGCGATTGCTCCGAGGGTGTGTATCGGGCCGACCCAGGCTTGGCTGGGCGTTGATCCTTCCGGGCATTGCGGGCGGCGCACCCGTGCCGGCGCGCCAGGTGTGGCAGGTGGGACAAGTGAGCCGCCATCGCACCCGTCCTAGCCCGTTGTTGGCACCCGGAACATGGTGTGGTGTGAGTAGCAGTCGGCGCCGTCTTGCGGGCTTCGTCGGGGGCTTGCTGGTGGGATGGGTCAGCCTGCTGCCCGATCACGCGTTCGCCGCGGAGGTCGAAGCGCTTTCCAATAGCGAGCAGATCGCGCTGTTGGAACGCTGGAAGAACCGCCACGGCAACGACGCGGGGACTGCCCCCCCAAGCGCCGCGGTCGACGCCAAGATCGATGGCCCAGGGGACTACACCTTCTCGCTTGAACTTGGCGGCCTCACGCGCATGTACCGGGTTCACGTGCCTGCCAAGTACTCGCCGTCCAAGCCGGCGCCGATGCTGCTGTCCTTCCATGGCGGCGGCGGCAACATGGACTATCAGGCCGACGACAAGTTCTACGGCCTGATCTCGAAGTCGGACCAGGTGGGATACATCGCGGTCTTCCCGAACGGGTACAGCCCGTTCAAGTCGGGCAAGCTCGCGACCTGGAATGCCGGCAACTGCTGCGCCGGGGCGCGTGACAAGAATATCGACGATGTCGGGTTCGTCAGGGAGCTCATCAAGAGGCTGAAGAGCCAGCTCAACATCGATCCGGACCGGATCTATGCCAATGGCATGTCCAACGGCGCCCTGTTTTCCTACCGCCTCGCCTGCGAGATGGCCGACACGATCAAGGCCATTGCGTCAGTGGCAGGGTCCGATGGCACGAAGGCCTGCACGCCGAGCCGGCCGGTCTCGATCCTGGAGATCCACGCCAAGGACGATGAGATGATGCTGTTCAACGGCGGCGCCGGCAGGGACTCGAAGATGCTTGCGGACTTCGTCTCGGTCCCGGAGACGATCGCAAGATGGGTCCGGCGCAACAGCTGCAGCCCCGTGCCCCGGCGCGTGCTCGAGACGCCCGGCGCGTATTGCGACGCCTACACGCAATGCCGTGGCAACGTCGAGGTCAAGCTCTGCGTCACTGAATCCGGCGGCCATTCTTGGCCGGGCGGAGTCAAGGTCCGCACTGGCGCTCCGGGATCGACGGCGATTTCGGCCACCGACCTCATGTGGGATTTCTTCGACCGCCGCTGAGCGCGATCCAGCCGACGGCAGGCGTGGCCGACCGGTCGCGTCAAGGTTCTCCGACGACAAAAGCGGATCGCTTGCTGCCCTCGAAGACGATGCGACGCGCCCCCGAAGGACTGACGACGATCGGGAACTGCCCACCAGCCGCGTTCGTGTCCTTGTTGGCGCCGACCTCGCGGCGCCATAGCAGTGTGCCCCCCGGGGTCGAACTGACATCAACGGCGGCCACGTAGGTGGGCAGACTGCTTGTTCCGCCCATCTGCGCACCGAACATGACAACCACGGCACCGGAGTCCGAACTGGCGAGCATCAAGACGGAGTGCGCGACGTAGCCAAGCTCGACACCGAGCACGGTGCTGACGTCGATCTCCTGGACGGTAGCGCCGGTGTCCTGGTTCAGGCGCATCAGCGACAACCCGTCCGGTGCGACGTAGTGGACCCAGAGGCCGCCACGCGGGTCCTGGGCGGGGCTGACGCCGAAGGTCGACCGGAACTCCCGGAGCCAAAGGCGCCTTCCGGATGTGCCCCGGTCCTTGACCGCCATCAGCGGGCCTGCACGCGAGGCGGGCCGGCCGTCGAAGTAGATCGTCGAGCCGATGAGGAGCGGGCTTGCGCCGCTTGGGCCTCTGAAGGCGAAGAACCAGGGCAGCGTCATCTTGCCGCGGCCACCGCAGTTCGACGCATCGCAGATGTCGACCGCGTACAGCCGACCGTCGGTCTCGTCGTCGATCCTCGACGCCACGACGTAGGCGCGGCTGCCGCCGACGGCTGGCGTGTTGCGCGTGATGTGGACGCTACCCGTCGTGGGATCGCGGATCACCAGGTGCGAGAGGAGTTCTCCGGTCTCGACGTCATAGCCGTCATGGCCGGTTCGCCGCCGGCCATGTTGTCCTTGGTGGCCAGGAACACCATGCTCTGGTCGGTGCCGACCAGCACCGGGCTGATCGGCGTACCGGGGTCAGGCCTGGCGGTCCTCCACAACAGGGTGTTGGTTGCCGGTTGGGCGCGCAGGACCCAGTACTGGTCGGCCGCGATGACGCTGCCATCGGTGCCGATGATCGGTGCCGACATCCATGCTTGCCAGCCGAGCATGCCGCCATCTTCCCAGACGCGGCGGCCGTCAGCGTCATAAACGACGATGTTGGACTGCCGGAAAGGATCGCCTCGGAAGGAAGACGCAGCGAGCTGCAGATTCGACACGCAACCCAGACCCCCGCCCCCCGGCGGGATGGCGTCGACCGCGATCAGGTTTGCGACCGACGGCACCCGGGTACCGACCTGGTCGGACAGACGCGAATCGCAATGCGCCATCGGACAACCCGCAGTCGGCAATTGAAAAGCCGCGGCCTGCGCCTAATTGTCGGCAGCAATCGAAGCCGTCAGGATCAGCGCCGCCAACGCGATACGTCTCGGCACGATCTCCTCCCGTCGACGACGGCCAACAACGTGCGCGACTTGCGGACTACCGCACGGTCACGGCGGCCCCAGCCCGGTGTCGACGCGATACACGCCTTCGCCGACTGTCGGGAACTTGTAGGGCAGCGCACGCGTGAAGTAGATGTAGACCGTGTTCGGGGCGATGAAATATTCAGGGTCGGACCGCCAGCGCGACGGGTTCGACGGCTGGGCGGTCAGTATGCGCAGCTCGTGCGAGGCGTCGAGCGAAACCAGCGCCAGGTTCGACGGTACGTTCAGCCCCAGTGTCTTGCGCAGCCCGAGCAGGATCCAGGTGCGTCCGTTGTGCACGAAGGCCTCGGGCGACCCCGAGACGTAGGGCTGGGACGGCGGCATGTTGATGGAGTCGAACTTGGTCCAGTGCCCTGCGCTGACGCGCTTGTAGACGTCGAAGTGGGTGTCGTCGACGACCATGAAGGCGATCGCCTGGCCGCCGTAGTCGGGCGCGTAGAGCATGAACTGCGCGCGCTTGTAGCCCGTGCCGGTGGAGATCTGCTCGTTGCCCCCGGTCACCGTGTTGTAGACGAAGATCTGGTTGTCGACCTCGCCCGGGGGTGTGAAGCTGTAGATGATCTCGGGGCTGCCCGGCACCCAGCGCAAGCCGACGCCGCGGTTCGAATCGTCGCCCGGAAGCAGGTGCTCGACCGCGTTGTTCTCGGCGAAGCGCCAATAGGCGTGGGGCTGGTTGACATCGCCGTAGCTGATGCGCGGCGTTGCGTCCGTCTCTTCGGTCGTTGCCTTCGGCGACACGCGCGCCAGGCCGCCCGGGATGAAGCCCGCCTGCCACTGATTGAGGCCGGTCTGGCGCGCCATCGCGACGCCGGCCGAACCATCGCGGTGCGGCCGGCCGTTGACGTAGCGCGTGTAGACGAGCTCGGAGCCGCGCTGCGAGAACATCCAGCTCGGGCCGTTGCCGTAATCGGTGACGAAGGCGGCATTGGTATCGACGACGATGGCCTGGCTGGTGAGCAGGCGGCCAGTGGCCATGTCCAGTGGCGCCACCTTGACGTTGAACTGCTGGTCGACGTAGGCGACACGGGCGTTGCCCGAACCGAAGTTGCACGATGGGCAGTAGGTGCCGTCACGGGCCGAGTCGAGCTCGAAGTCGGCGAGCATCTCCGACGTCATCAGCTCTTCGGGAGCGGCGACAGACGGTGCAGGCGCGGCCAGGAGGCCCAAGACGATACTGGCGGCAATGGCCACCCGAAAGCCAATCGGCATAGTTCCCCCCGTCGTGACCGATGAACGAGCGTCAACGCTGCCGACGCAGTTCAAAAACAGTGTGCCGGGTGCACCAGTGACTGTCAACGCCGCAACTCGATGTTCGCACCTTCAACCGCGGGGGTTGTTGAAAACCAATCCGCCTGTGATCGGATCGAAGTTCGGCGACACTCGAGTCAAGCAAGCGGGCACGTGATGAGAGCATTCCTCTTGGCGCTGTCACTTCTTCTGGCGGGGATCGGACCCGCGCTTGCCGACGATGACTACATCAAGATGTCATCGAACGGCTTGCAACGCCAGTACATCCTGGTCACGCCTTCCGGTCGCAAATCGGAGCCGGTTCCGCTGATCGTCGTTCTGCACGGCACGGTGGGCACCGGCCGCAAGATGCAGACGGGCCTGGGCTTCGACAAGTACGTCGACAGGGTCGGGTTCGCCGTGGCCTATCCGGACGCCTACATCGAACCGGGCCAGAGGAAGACGACGCGCTGGAACGACGGGCGCGGCACGCTGGTGTCGTCACGCCTCAATGTCGACGACGTCGCGTTCTTCAGAGACATGGTCAAGGACATCGGCCAGCGCATCGCGATCGACCGATCGCGCATCTTCGTCACCGGTCCGTCGAATGGCGGGATGATGACGTTCCGGGCCGCCTGCGAAGGCGCCGACCTGTTTGCCGGCGCGGCGCCGGTCATCGGCAACATTGCGCGTCCGATCGCCGATCGATGCCAGCCGAGCCGGCCCATTTCGCTGCTCGCGATCAACGGCACGGAGGATCCGTTCGTTCCCTTTGGGGGCGGCACCGTCTGCAAGGGAATACGCAAGTTCTTCTGCGAGGGCGGCGAGGTCATCTCGAACCTCGATTCGCTTGCGGTCTTCGCGCGCCGCGCGGGATGCGCAGCGAAGCCGGAGCAGCAGGTCCTGGCGGCGAAGGTTGCCGGCGATCCGCCGGTCGAGAAGGTCACGTTTTCCCACTGCCGCGACGGGCACAAGGTGGCCGCCTACTGGATCCGGGGCGGCGGGCACAACTGGCCGCCGCTCGCCGGGCAACTGGGCGACAAGAACGGGCCCCCGACGAGGAACCTGGACGCGACCCAGGCGATCATCGAGTTCTTCCTCGGGCGCTCCTGATGCCCTGCAGCAGCGTCGCGATGGCGTCGACGATCGTTGGATTCCGTGCCATGGCGGGGGATGTTGCGGCGCTGCGACGGGCGTACAGTGCGGCAGGTTCCAATCCGCAGGGGAGCAGATGATGAGCCGTTTCGTCCTGGCCGCCTCGGCTCTGGCCGCCGCCACGCTCGCCCTCGCGCCGACGCCGGCGCCGGCGCGAGACCGCCACCCGCAGCAGCGCGAGGTCACGCGCGAGCCCGGCCAGGTCGAGGCCGACACCACCGGCAGCCAAGGCCGCAGCTGGCACCGCGACACCACCAAGGCTGACGGCGACAAGTCCAGCACGATCACCGGTGCCGGCGGCAAGACCGGGACGCGCACCGTCGACCGCACCGGCAACGACAAGGTCGTCACCGCGACCGGCGCGAACGGCAAGTCGGTCACCAACCAGGTCACGCGCGAGAATGGCGACAAGTCGGCGAAGATGACGGGCTCGGACGGCAAGACCGCGACACGCAGCGTCGACCGCACCGGCAACGACAAGGTCGTCACAGCGACCGGGCCGCAAGGCAAGTCGGTAACGAACGAGGTGACCCGGGAGAACGGCGACCGCAGCGGCTCCCTCACCGGGTCGGAAGGGAAGACCGCGAGCCGCACCGTCGACCGCAGCGCCGACGGCACGACCGTCACCCGCACCGGGCCCGAGGGCAAGACGGTGACGAAGCAGAAGTAACGCCGCTTCGGAGCGCCGGCAGGGGCTGCGTACCGACAGCACGCCGGCGACCGCGCCTGTCGCGCGCAGCACCTCCGTCGGCACGCATCATGGCAAGACGATGCCGTCAGGCGCCCACGGAACAGCAGCGATGACGACAACCGACCGCGAGCGTGACGAGCGCGAGATCGCCAACCTGATCGTGCGCTATGCGCGCTTGATCGACGACGGGCGTGCCGCCGAGGCGGCCGAGCTGTTCGCCGACGACGGCAGCTGGTGGCTGGGCGACGAATGCAAGGCGGTCGGCCGCAACGCAGTACGCGCGCTGCTGAGCCGGCGCGGTGCGAATCT
>Ga0207701_10006305_pt1 | contig 11852 bp, 10 predicted proteins | sample KBSSwiSSwithPhiX_FD_184294 | JGI IMG/M metagenome (GOLD analysis project Ga0207701, IMG submission 184294) | Switchgrass rhizosphere bulk soil microbial communities from Kellogg Biological Station, Michigan, USA, with PhiX - S5 (SPAdes) (version 2) | ecosystem: Environmental > Terrestrial >...
CGCCGCCCGGGATGGGGTAGAGTGGGGCCGAGATGCTGGGCCAGAAGCCGGTTCGCGCCGTCGGTCTGAACCTCGGTCTTCGCCTCTACCTCGTCCTCGTCGCCATCTTCCTCCCCACCTTCCTCTCGTACTACGTCTACACCATCCGCACCATCAAGCCCGGAAGCGTGGCGGGCCGTAAGGGCCGCAAGGCGATGGCGCCGCACATCAATTTTTGGCTGGCCTCGCGCGGCATCAATATCGGCCTCGCGACGCGGATGTATTTCGGCGACGAAGAAGCGGCGAATTCCGATGACCCGGTCCTGAACATCATCGAGCAACCCGAGCGGCGCAAAACGCTGATAGCACCACGATCGGAACGGGACGGTGCGGTCGTCTACACCTTCGACATTTATCTTCAGGGCGATCGAGAGACGGTGTTCTTCGACGTTTGAGGATCCTTGAGATCGTTCATTAAAAACATAGAGGGAGGACGACTTGGCAACAGAAAAGGAAATCCTGGCATCCGTAAAGCCCGGCAAGCCGCCTGCCGATTGTCCGGTGATTGGAACGTGGCAGCTGTGCAGCTATGTCCGCGAACGCCTGTCGGACGGACATCGCCACAATCAATTCGGCGAAGCCCCGGTCGGCTATATCGGCTACGCTCCGGACGGCAGGATGTACGCCATATTCACGCGCGATGATCGCGTCGTACCGCGCGACGTGGTGCCAACCGACGAGGAAGGCGTGGAACTGCTCGGCACGATGGTCGCCTATGCCGGCACGTTTTCCTTAGGTGAGAATGTGGTGGTTCATCACATCGACACGTCGTGGAACCAGGCATGGACCGGCACCGATCAGATCCGGCACTTCGTGCTGGCGGGCGACACGCTGACGATCACGACTGCTCCCTACAAGAGCTACAAGGATGGCACCATGGGCCGATCGATCCTCGTCTGGAACAGGGTGAAATAATGCCCCGACCTTCTGCTGCAGGAGATTTGCAATGAGCGACTTGTTTGGGATCGAAGGGGCGCATGTCCTGGTCACCGGCGGCTCAAGCGGCCTTGGGCGGTTCTTTGCAACCTTCCTCGCGCAACGGGGCGCACGGGTGACTGTTGCCGCGCGCCGCGCCGACGCCCTGGCCAAAACGGTCGACGACATCTCGGCTGCCAAGGGCAAGGCTCAAAGCGTGGTGATGGACGTCACCAACGCAGCGAGCATCGAGACCGCGCTCGACACCGCCGAGGCGCGCCTCGGTCCCATTCAGATTGTCATCAACAATGCCGGCGTTACGGCGACACGGCCGGCGCTGCAACAGGATGAAGCAGACTGGGACAAGGTCGTCGATACCAATCTGAAGGGAGTCTGGCTGGTTGCGCAGGCGGCCGGACGCCGCATGGTTGCGCACAAGGTGAAGGGTTCGATCGTCAATGTGGCGTCGATCCTAGGCCTGCGGGTTGCAAGCTCCGTCGCCCCCTATGCGATTTCGAAAGCCGGCGTTGTACATATGACCAAGGCGTTGGCGCTGGAATGGGCGCGGTACGGCATCCGCGTCAATGCTCTCGCGCCCGGTTACTTCGAAACCGAACTTAACGACGATTTCTTTCAGGAGGCTGCGGGACAGGCGCTCATCAAGCGGATTCCACAGCGACGGTTGGGCGAATTACGCGAGCTCGAAGGACCGCTCCTGCTGCTGGCTTCGGAGGCCGGTTCCTACATGACCGGAAGCGTGATCGTGGCCGATGGTGGTCACGTTGTTTCGACCCTTTGAATAATGGCTTCTTATGACCTGTGGGCTTCGGTGAAGCAAAGGTGATGATCCAATGAACGCAAATGACACGCATCCTTTCGAGGCCAATTTGGACCGCCAACCGTCCAATTACGTCCCGTTGTCGCCCGTCAGTTTCCTGACCCGCGCCGCAAGCGCCTTCGCCGGCAAACTGGCCGTGATCGACGGCGAGCGTCGCTATACCTATGCGCAACTGCTTGATCGCTGTACCAGGCTCGCATCCTCGCTGGCACAGCTTGGGGTCAAGCGGCTGGATACGGTGGCCATCATCGCATCGAACATTCCGGAGATGATCGAAGCGCATTTTGCCGTACCGATGCTTGGCGCCGTGCTCAATCCGCTGAATACGCGCCTCGATGCCGCGAATATCGCTTTCTCGCTCATGCATGGAAGCGCCAGGGTTTTGATCGTCGATGCGGAATACGCACCGTTGGTGCGGCAAGCCCTGCAACAGGTCGAGCGAGAGATCGTCGTGATCGATATCGCCTCCCCCGATGCAGCGGTCGCGCCACTGGGCAAGCATGCCTACGAGGCACTCCTCGCCGCCGGTGACCCGAACTATGACTGGCCTGGCATCACCGACGAATGGCAATCCCTATGCCTGCTTTACACGTCAGGTACCACCGGCGATCCAAAAGGCGTCGTCTATAGCCATCGCGGCGCCTATCTCTCGGCACTCGGCAACGGCTTCAGCTTCGGACTCACATTCGACAGCATTTACCTGTGGACGCTGCCGATGTTCCACTGTTCCGGCTGGTCTTATCCGTGGGCGGTCGTCGCCGCCGGCGGAACGCAGATCTGTCTTCGCAAGGTCGAGCCTGCTCAGATATTCCGGCTGATCGCAGAACATCGGGTCACGCACCTTTGCGGCGCGCCGATCGTGTTGAATATGCTCGCCCACGCGCCTGCTGACCAACGCGTGCCGTTCCAGCACACGGTGACGGTTGCGACCGGCGGCGCGGCACCGCCCTCTTCCGTCTTCCGCTCCATGGAGGCTCTCGGCTTCCGGGTCACGCATCTTTATGGGGCCACCGAGACATATGGGCCCGCCACTTCCTGCGTTTTCCAGCCGGAATGGAATGCGCTGCCCGACGATGAGCGCTTTGCCAGGATGGCGCGGCAAGGTGTTGCCTATCCAATGGTCGAGGCTGTTACGGTAGCTGATCCCAAGACGATGGCTCCGGTTCCGCGCGATGGCACGACTGTTGGCGAGATCATGGTGCGCAGCAACACCGTGATGAAGGGATACCTCAAAAACGAAGCTGCAACGGCAAAAACCCTTATCGGAAACTGGTGCCTCTCCGGTGATCTCGCCGTCTGGCATCCCGACGGTGCGATCGAGATCAAGGATCGCTCCAAGGATATCATCATTTCCGGCGGCGAAAACATCTCAAGCCTTGAGGTCGAAGAGGTGCTTACGCAGCACCCCGCCGTGATGCTGGCGGCCGTGGTCGCCCGTCCCGACCCGAAATGGGGCGAGACGCCCTGCGCATTCCTCGAACTCAAGCCCGGCGCTACCAAACCCGACGACAAGGAGGTCATTGCCTTCTGCCAGGCACGGCTGGCGCGCTTCAAGGTCCCCAAGGTTTTCATCTACGGCGCGTTGCCGAAGACATCGACCGGGAAAATACAGAAGTTTGTGCTCCGTGATCAGGCGGGCGCATTGTGAACGCAGACCTGATATCGCGAAAATGCATCGCAAGTCGGACCGTCCACCGGCAGGGCGCGCCATGACGATGCTGTACGCCGACGTCAACGGGATCAGGATCGCCTACGGCGTCCATGGCTCCGGGCCACCGCTCGTGCTCATCATGGGCTATCGTCTCAGTTCGCTGGCATGGCCGCTCGACTTCGTCGATGCGCTGGCGGAGCGGTTTACCGTGGTCCTGTTTGATAATCGCGGAACTGGTACCAGCGACAAGCCCACGTCCGGCTATGAAATCTCAAACATGGCCCGGGACGTGAGCGGCCTTTTGGACCATCTGGGGATCGCCCGCGCCAACGTCCTTGGATATTCGATGGGAGGCGCAATCGCGCAGGAACTCGTTCGGCAATTTCCTGATCGTGTTTTAGGTCTGGTGCTTTGCGCGACTATGTGCGGCGGTCCGCGCGCGGTATATGCATCACCATCCGTTGTCCGGGTTATGCGGGAACTCGACGGCCTGAAGCCGGAAGAGATAGCCCGGCGCATATGGCGTGTCACCTATTCGCCAGGATATCTTGAGAACCACCGCGAGCTCGCCGAAGATCAAATGCGACGCGAGATCACGGCGCCAACCCCTTTGCACGCGGCGGATTTGCAGTATCAGGCCTTTGCAGAATTCGATTGCTCCAAGGTACTTCCGAACATCAAAGCCCCGACACTTGTGATGACCGGCGATCTCGATGATCTGGTGTCACCACGAAACTCCAAATTAATCGCAAGTCTCATTCCCGGTGCGCGCCTGATCGTTATTCCCGGCTGCGGTCATCGAATGATGTGGGAGGCGACCGACGAATGCGTCGGATTCGTCACGGAATTCCTGACCGGTGTTTCCGAAGGGCGTCGCGAAGCCCTGGCTTTGCCTGTCTTGCAGGACGGCCAGACAGCGCTGGCCGATTTCGTCCATTTACTCACGCCTGCATTGGAGCTTTTTGCGAACTGGCCGTGGATGCTGGCAGGAGCTGGCGTCGATTCAATGACGATCGTCCGGCAATCGATCTATTTCGGCGGCAAGGCGCAGTTTGGCGACGGCAAACCAGTTGTTCTGATCCCGGACCTCACCAGCCATCTGCCTTTCCAGATGCTCGCAAATTGGCTCAAGGCACTCGGCTATCGTCCGGTCACGACAGGGCTTTCCGGGGATGTCGACGACCCATCGCTTACCGACTTGATACGTGCAACGACCCAACGGGTCGGCCGGAAAACGGTGCTGGTAACCCCCGCCTCCGGAATCCAGCGCGCGTCAGCGATCGCGGAAGGCCACAAGGACTGGGTGTCTGACATCGTCGTCCTCAATGCTTCGCGCCCTCCTGACACACCAGTGGGCATTCGATCCCATTTCATCTCGTCCGGCTGGTCGCTGCTTCTTGCCATGGCCACGTTGCCGCAAGTGTTGCGGAACATTCGGATCGAGTTGATCGACGCATCGCGCCCCGTCGAAGCCCTGCAATCGATCGACGCCGATCCTCGATCAGAAGGAGAACTGACATGAGCGCGTCGGCGAGCCTCGATCTTACCTCGATCCCGGAGCGGATTCAGTCCGAGGTCCAGCGTGCGATCCAGCGTAGCATCAAAGGCGTGGAATATATCGCCTCCTCCGGGCCCGCGCTCGGTACGACGCCAAAGGACATCCTGCATGCCCGCGGCACCATGAACCTCTACCATTACCGCCCCATCGCCGACGAGATCTACCGCGTGCCGATCTTGATCGTGATGGCGACTACTAATCGCGGCTATATCCTCGACATGGTGCCTGGCCAGAGCTTTATCGAGTATCTGCTGAAGCGCGGCTACGACGTCTATATGCTGGATTGGAGCCCGCCGAAGCCGGAAGAAAAGCACCTGAGAATGGAGGACTACGTCCTCGATTTCATTCCGGATTGCATCCGCCGCGTGCAGCAGGATTCCGGCGAAACCGACGTCACGGTGATCGGCTATTGCTTCGGCGGCGTGCTGTCCTTGTTGTACGGCTCGATCTTCAACGATGGGCCGATGAAGAACCTGATCTGCTTCACCACACCGATCGATTTCCGCGGGATGAAGCTGTTCTCGAATTTCGCGGATCGGCGTTATTTCGACGTAGACCGGCTGGTCGACAGTGTCGGCAATCTTCCGCCGGAGATGATACTTTCGTCATTCGATATGCTGCGGCCAGCCTCGCGCGTCACAAGTCAGGTGCAATTGTGGGACAACATCTGGAACGACGAATACGTCAATTCGTATCGAATGTTTGACCGCTGGGCCAATGACATCCTGCCGCTGGCCGGCGAATATTTCCGCACTATCACCAAAGACCTGATGTGGGACAACAAGTTGTTCAACGACACCATGTCGGTCGGCGGCCGCGCCGCTAATCTCGCTAACATCAAGGTGCCGATCTTGCACGCGGTCGCTGAACACGACCACATCGTACCCTACGACGCCGCCACGCATCTGATCGTTAAGGTCGGCTCCTCGGACAAGGAAGAGGTGATGCTGAAGGGTGGCCATGTCAGCCTCGTCGCGGGCCCCAACGCCGTCAAGCGGTTATGGCCGAAACTGGACTCCTGGCTAAGTGGAAGGTCGACATGAGCGAAACGCGCTCCTATCCGCGGCACGCCAAGACTGACGCCGGCGACATCGAATTTCGTAATGCAAACCCAACACATCGATCCCGGAGCCCAATATGAGCCGCATCGTCTACGTCTTGAACGGTCCCAATCTCAATCTTCTCGGCAAGCGCCAACCTCACATCTACGGTCACGAAACGCTTGACGATGTCGAAGCCGATTGCCGCAAGGTCGCCAGCGAACACGGCCTTGATCTTCGCTTCCACCAGTCCAATCGAGAATACGAGATCATCGACTGGATCCATGAGGCAAGAGACATCGCTTGCGGCATCGTAATTAATCCTGCTGCGTTCACGCATACGTCGGTCGCGATCCTCGACGCACTGTACGCCTTCGAAGCGACGGTCATCGAAATCCACATCTCGAACGTCCACAAGCGCGAGGAATTTCGTCACCACTCCTATGTCTCGCTCCGCGCCGATGGCGTGATCGCCGGATTTGGAACCCAAGGCTATGCACTGGCGCTGCGCCGGATTGCGCATTTGCCCGATAAGCCCGCTGCAAAATGAACCCGGATCCAGAGGCGGCGTCGAAGCGGCCTCCGTCTATTTTCACAGCTGCACTGATTAAATAGGAAAACGCTAATGCCGATCAGCGGTCGCACAAAGCTCATTGCCCATCTCGGCTATCCGACCGAGAGCTTCAAGGCACCCATGATCTACAACCCCTATTTCGAGAAGTACGATATTGACGCCGTTGTCGTTCCGATGGGCTGCAAGGCCGAGGATTACGCGGCATTTCTCAAGCTTGTGTTCAAGCTTTCCAATACCCACGGCGCGCTTGTCACCATGCCGCACAAGGTAACCACGATCCCGTTGCTGGATGAGGTCTTGACCACAGCGAAGGTCGCAGGCGCGTGCAACGCAATTCGTCTTGGCCCGGGCGGCACCCTTGTCGGCGACATGTTCGACGGCGAAGGTTTCGTTCGCGGCATTCTGCGCAAAGGTCGGGTGTTGGCAGGCGCGCGTGTGCTTGTGGTCGGGAGCGGCGGCGTCGGCTCTGCGATTGTGGCGTCGCTGGCCAAGGCTGGCGTGGCCGAGCTTGCACTGTTCGATGCATATCCTGCGACAATGAACGGTTTGGCGGAGCGCTTGGGCACCTATTATCCTGCGTTGAAGATTGAGGTTGGCTCCAAGGATCCGGCCGGGTTCGATGTTGTCGTCAACGCGACGCCCCTTGGCATGAAGGACGGCGACCCGTTGCCCATGGACGTTGATCGAATTGAACCCTCAACCTTCGTCGGCGAAGTCGTGATGAAACAGGAAATGACGCCATTTCTCGCAGCGGCAAGGGCGCGTGGCTGCGAAATCCAGATCGGCACGGACATGCTGTTCGAGCAGATTCCAGCCTATCTCGAGTTCTTCGGCTTTCGCACGACCACGCCGGACGAACTCCGGGCTGTCGCGCAGATCAACTACTAAAAAGGGCGCCCTCGGGGAACGGTCATTCCATGGCCGAACGCCGCTTTGCGTAGAGACGAGGTGTGACGTAGCTTTAGGTTCGAGCATATCTGTTGCCGCCCCTTTCGTCTGGCGGTGCCTTACCGGTTCGACCATGGCCCCGTTTTTGCCCAACGTGCACCGTAAAGGTGCGAGAGTGGCCCTCCGCCGGCGTTACCCGGCTTCAGCGGTACTGCGAACCTCTCCGCCACCCCAAGGCGCCCGACCTGTCCCTCGCGGGCGTCCGGTTGGTCATCGCTGACCACGCCTTGGGGCTTGCCGTGTTGCGTACGCTTTCCTTGTCTACATGCCGCCGCCAACACCCCGGTGCAGCAACTGGGCGTATTCTTCGCTCATCTCACCCAGCCATTTCAGCCTTCCCCGATATGGCAGCCGGGTCGGCCTGCACATCGACCTTTTCGAGGCTTGCTCAGCGTTCACTCGCGTTGCGGCCTGCACACTCGCGCTGCCACCAATTCGTGACACGCTAATCGAAGGCTTCAGCCACTTCGTTACCTCCATGACTGCTCTGATTGCTTCCGGCTGGAGCGATTGCCTTTGCACGGCGCACGCCAGAAGCGTCCCTCTGCTTATCGGTCGCATGTCGGACGCTGCGAAGCACCGAAACGTTCAACCCACCGTCATCCGTAGGGTACGTTGCGCCTTCCGTGGCTTCTTACTCAGACGCTGGCCTGTTCGGCACGACCGGAAAAACCTTCGAGCATGCTCAGCCGCGAACAGCACTCACCGATCACGGTGGTCGGTGCATCGGTTAGGACGCGCTGATACGTCACGGTCTTGAGACGATCGTTCTCGCTTGGCTTCGCTTTCAACCATAGGCTTCCCCAGCACCTATCCAGCCAAGACTGGCCAGATTGCTTATCCGCCGCGATTCGCCTCCATTTTTGCCGGGGGTTATCAGGCGCCTGCTGGACGCCCTCGTCGATTGCCGAAGACACGCAAGCTTGCATACCTCAAATGTCGTGGAGGTGTAGGTAGCACCAGATTGAGTGCCGCCGGCAGCATCAAGGCAGATGCCCTGCGTTGGACGGGGGAGAAGACTCGACAACAGCCTTGTCCTTTGTAACTCTAATAGTGATCACAGATCACGGCAAGCGAAGCAAAGCGCTCCTGATAGAATGAGCGCGGTTGCCGGAAAAACAGCCGCGTCGCGCGGCCGTATCAGGGAGACGAAGGCTGATGTCAAAAAGCAATCAATTCACGCGCCGTAGCCTGTTGAAGACCGCTGGCAGTATCACGCTGGTGTCGGGAATTTCCGCACCGACGATTTTACGCGCCCAAACCGCCGACGTCATCCGGATCGGCCATCTGACGCCCCGCACCGGCTTCCTCGGACCGCTCGGCGAATACGCAGTGATGGCGATCGATCTTGCGGTGGAAGAGATCAACGCATCAGGCGGCATGATGGGCAAGAAGGTCGAGCTGCTGAAAGAGGATTCGGTCAATCCGCAAACTGCGTCCACCAAGGCCGAGCGCATGATCGAGCGCGACAAGGTCGCCTGCATCATCGGCGAGATTTCCTCTGCCTCCTGCCTGACGATCGCGCAGGTCGCCTCGCGCAACAAGACGCTGTTTATCAACACCGGCGGCAATTCGGACGCGCTGCGCGGCAAGGACTGTCAGCGCTACATGTTCCACGTCGAATCGCAAAACTCGATGTATGTGAAGACGGTCGGCCGCTCGTTCCTGCGTGACGGATTAGTCAAGGGCAAGAAGTGGTACTCGCTGACGGCGGATTACGCGTTCGGCCATGATCTGTTGAAGGTGTCCAAGCGCTTCATGGAAGCCAATGGCGGCAACTTCGCCGGCGACGATTTGGTGCCGACAGATGCCACCGACTTCTCGGCCTACCTGCTGAAGATCCGCGAGGCCAAGCCTGACCTCGTCGTGATCAACCTCGCCGGCAACCAGATCACCAACTTTCTCAAGCAATATGCCGAGTTCGGCCTGACCTTCCCTGTCGGAGGATTCGGTTTCGATACCGCCCTGGCCTGGGCTGCCGGCAAGGGCAATTTCGTCGGCACCTGGCCCGTGGTCTGGCATCATCTAATTGATACTCCCGGCACCAAGGCGTTCGTCGGCGCCTTCACCAGGAAATACAACAAGCCGCCGGAGAACCAGGCCTGGGGCGATTACATCGCCACCAAGATCGTGGCCCAGACCGTCAGCGAGCTGAAATCGGCGGAATCGCCGAAGATCATCGAGCACTTCGAGAAGGGCGCAAAGTTCGACGTCCTCAAGACGCGGCAAGGCTACTTCCGCGGCTCGGATCATCAGTTGATGCACGAGATGTATGCGGTTACCGCCTTGCCCGCCGACAAGATCAAGAACCAGTGGGACATCTTCGCGTCGAGCCCGGCGGTGCCAGGCCCCAACGAAGACCTCGAAGTCATCGCCGCTACCAAGGAAGAGAACAGCTGCACGTTCCCGAGCTGACGGTACATCGCCGCGTCTCTCCGGACCTCCCGGGGAGACGCGGCCCTGTTCCGCCCTCCCTGTTCGCAATTCTCCCTGGCACGCTGCCCGCGCGTGCTCCAGTAGCGGGATCAAAACATGTCCGCCCTTTTGTTAGCGCAGCAAATCCTCAATGGGCTGCTTGACGGCGTCTACTATCTCCTGATCGCGCTCGGTCTGTCGCTGATCTTCTCGCTCGGCGGCATCGTCAATCTGGCGCATGGCGCGTTCTATGCGATCGGGGCCTACCTCACGTTCGTGCTGTCGCCCTATATCGGATTCGGCGGATCCTTTATCGCGGCCCCCGTCGTGGTCGCATTGCTGGGCATGGTGATCGAACGCACGCTGTTCCGCCGCTTCTACCGGTCCGATCCGATCCTTTCGCTGCTCATGACGTTCGGCCTTGCGATGGTGGCCGAGCAGGCGCTGCGCATGATCTTCGGCGCGCCGCCGCTGTCCTTCTCGATTCCGCCCTGGCTGCGCGGACAGGTCGCGCTCGGCAGCTTTATCTATTCGTTCTACCGCGTGGTGCTGCTCGGCATCGCCGCGACCTGCGTCGCCGTGCTGTGGCTGCTGCTGCAAAAGACCTCGTTCGGACGCGTAGTGCGTGCCGGCGTGCAAAACCCTGATATGGTCGGCGCACTCGGCATTTCGTTGCAGCCTTATATGTCGGCGGTGGCCGCACTCGGCATCGGGCTGGCGGGTCTCGCCGGCGTGCTGCTGGCGCCGATCTATTCCATTCATCCCGCAATGGGCCAGGAAATCATCACGCCCGCCTTCGTCGTGGTGGTGATCGGCGGTCTCGGCTCTTTCTGGGGTGTTGTGGCCGCGGCGTTACTGGTCGGCCTCGTCAAGGGCGTCATGGTCGGCATCGGCTATTCCGCCGCCTCCACCGCGGCGATCTATCTGTTGATGCTGCTGGTGTTGCTGTTCCGGCCACGCGGCCTGTTCGGCGAGCGCATCACGCGGTTCGAGTGAGGCCGGCCATGTCAAAACGCCTGCCCATTCCCTTGCTGATTGCCGCCCTCGGGCTTCTGGTGCTGCCCTATTTGTTGCTGGCGCTCGGCCTGACCATGACGTCGGCCTCCGAAGTCGTGATCTATGCTACCGCCTGCATGGCGCTCAACATCCTGGTCGGGCATACCGGCCTGGTGTCGTTCGGCCACGGCGCCTGGTTCGGCCTTGCCGCTTACGCCGCCGCGCTCCTGCAGCGCAACTGGATGCACGATTCCTTTTTCGGTCCGACCATTGCAGGTGTCCTCATCGTAGCAGCGGTCGCGACCGCCTTTGGGTTCCTGATCCTGCGGCGGCGCGGGGTCTATTTCTCGCTGCTGACATTGGCGCTGGCGGCGATGCTCTACGCCGTATCGTTCCGTTGGACGGACGTGACCGGTGGTGAGAACGGCCTTGGCGGCATCACGCGGCCGACGCTGTTCGGCTTCAACCTGGAATCCTCCAGCAATTATTACTGGTTCGTGGCGGCAATTGCCTTCCTGATCCTGATCCTGCTCTGGCGTTTCCATAATTCGACCGTCGGCAGCGTGCTGGTCGCCATCCGCGAGAACGAACAGCGCGCGCGTTTCCTCGGCTATCCGACCAATCATTACAAGCTCGCCGCGTTCGTATTGTCCGCAGGGATTACCGGCCTCGCCGGCATCCTCTTGCTGTTTCAGAACCGCATGACGTCGGCCGATCCGATCTCGGTGTCGTTCTCCGGCGACCTTTTGGCCATGGTCGTGATCGGCGGCATGCGGAGCTTCCTAGGGCCCGCGCTCGGCGCGCTGTTTTTCATCCTGTTTCGTGAATTCTTGGGGATCTACACCGAAAACTGGCTGTTCTGGTTTGGTCTCGTATTC
>Ga0207701_10006306_pt1 | contig 11852 bp, 15 predicted proteins | sample KBSSwiSSwithPhiX_FD_184294 | JGI IMG/M metagenome (GOLD analysis project Ga0207701, IMG submission 184294) | Switchgrass rhizosphere bulk soil microbial communities from Kellogg Biological Station, Michigan, USA, with PhiX - S5 (SPAdes) (version 2) | ecosystem: Environmental > Terrestrial >...
CAGTCGATATCGGGCGGCAATCGCCAGGCCGTTGATAGACTCGATGACGCATCCGAAGTTCCTGACCAATTTGGTATGGAAACAAAATGGAAACATTTTGAGCGAAAAGAGCTTCCAGAGGAAAAAGCGCGCTGCAAGTTATTGAAAAAACTGGAGCCACCCGCCGGAGTCGAACCGGCGACCTACTGATTACGAATCAGTTGCTCTACCGACTGAGCTAGGGTGGCTCAGGTGGGTCTTATGAAGTGGATGATCGCCGCGACGACGAAAGAGCCGATATAAGCAGCGATGAAATCAAATAGTAGTCGGAATTGGCTGATGGTTTCCAAGTACTCGTCAAGCTGGAAGTAAATTAACACGAACTCGCCCAGGAATAAACCAATCACGCCGATGAGCAGGAAGAGGACAAAGCCGGCTCTTCGGTCGTGAGCGACGGTTTTAATAGCTGCAAACCCGGCAACGAAGGCGATGCCCAAAGCCAAGATCGGATTGGGTTGTAGATAGGTCGCAACTTTCTCTAGGGCCTCTCCCAAGCACTCACCTCCGTAGCATTTGCGCCATCGTGGTTGCAGCCTCTTTCGGTCGGTCCGCGCCAATGATCGCCGAGATGAGCGCAACGCCGCGGACACCTAGACGATGAACATCAATGAGATTCTCAGGCTTGATGCCGCCGATAGCATAGATGGGCACGCGCAAGTTTGCCACTATTTTCTTTAGCGCGTCGAGACCTTGGGGCGCGCCAAAGCTGGCTTTGGACGGCGTGAAGTAAACCGGACCGAAGAGCACAAAATCGACGCCGCTGCTTTGAGCCTGGCGGGCTTCATCGAGTGAATGGGTCGAGGCGCCGATCAGTTTTTGCGCCCCGAGAAGCGCTCGGGCGGCGCTGATCGGAAGCGAGGTTTTATTCAATTGCACGCCCGCGGCGTCGACGGCAAGGGCGACGTCGATGCGATCGTTGATCAACAACAGCGCATCGTAGCGGTCGCACAGCTCGCGCATCTTCTCAGCGAGATCGAACAGCGCTTTGCCGCCAAGATCCTTTTCCCGAAGCTGGATCGCTTGGACGCCGCCCTCCAGCGCTTGCTCCAGCACCGAGAGCAGATCTCGTCCCCGTGTTTGGGTCCGATCTGTGACGAGATAAAGATCAAAACTGGGTGTCGCCACTGGCGCTGATCAATTCAGCATTCCATCCAGCGGACTGGAGGCGGTGGCGTAGAGTTTTTTGGGAATTCTTCCGGCGAGGAAAGCCTTGCGGCCGGCTTCGACCCCTTGGCGCATCGCTTCGGCCATGAGGATCGGATCCTTGGCGCCGGCGATGGCCGTGTTCATGAGCACGCCGTGGCAGCCCATCTCCATCGCCATCGCGGCATCGGATGCCGTGCCGACGCCGGCGTCGACGATCACCGGGACTGTGGCATATTCGAGGATGATACGAATATTATAGGGGTTACGAATGCCCAGTCCCGAGCCAATGGGCGCGGCCAATGGCATGACCGCGGCGCAACCGATGTCTTGCAGCTTTTTCGCGGTAATCGGATCGTCGGTAATGTAAGGCAGGACGTCGAAACCTTCTTTGACCAGTATTTTCGCGGCTTCAAGGGTCGCCGGCACATCGGGAAAGAGAGTCTTATCGTCGCCGATGACTTCCAGCTTGACCAATTTTCCCACGCCGGCTTCGCGCGCCAGACGGCAAGTTCGCACCGCGTCCTCGGCATTATAACAACCGGCTGTGTTCGGCAGGATCGTGTATTTTTTCGGATCGAGATAATCGAGCAAATTTTCTTTATTCGGATCGGTGATATTGACGCGGCGCACGGCCACGGTGACGATTTCCGCGCCGGAGACTTCGATGGCCCGCTTGGTCTCCGCGAAATCCTTGTATTTGCCGGTGCCGACGATCAGCCGAGAGCGATACTTATTCCCCGCGATTTCGAGCCAGTCTTCCATGATCTATCCTCCGCCGACGAAGTGGACGATCTCCAGCGCATCGCCTTCCGCCAGCAGGGTGGCGCCATAAGCGTCACGCCCTACGATGTGGCGATTGTGTTCCACGACGACTCGAGCCGGGCGAATTTGTAGCTGTTCCAACAGACTGACGATACTTAGCCCGTCCACGATCTCTTTTTCTTCGCCGTTGATTTTGATTTTCACGTCAATAAAAAAACCGTATTCGCAGCGACCACGCGTGAGTGGTCAGGGAATACGGTTTAAGTTTGTCCAGGCCGTAATAAAACCGCCGGACTTTGACTTTCACGCTTCCCTACGCCGGTGCGACCCGGATCAGGTTCGAAGGGTTACCTGCGATTTGTCAGGCTCTCAGTCTGTCTACGACAGACACCCCTAGCATCGAAAAGCACCCTTAACAGAGCGATTCTGGCAAGTCAAATTGACGCGAGCTTTTCCGTCTCGGAAAAGCCGTCAAGCGAATGACATTTTCGCGAAAGTGGATCATGACGTGGTCAAAGATTTATCGCCACGCTGGCATAGCCGACGACTTTGCGCATCGACGTTACTTCGCCCGAGTGGCAATGTTTTAACAACCGCGCCTGAGTGGCGCCGAGGTCACGGGCGGCAAAGAGCATCACCGCCGTCGGCAGGACGCCACACATAGTAATGTCGTTGTCCTCGACCACGCGCACAAGGCCTTCGGGGTTCATTTCCAAAACCTGATCTAGAGCCAATTGGTCGAGCTCGTCGGTTTTGCCGGGAGAAAGATAGTGGCTCAGATCGCTGCTGGCCAAGATAGTGGTTTTAATATTTGCCGTCGCCTGAGCTTTGCAGGCTGCTGCAATCGCGCCGCCCAACTCGGCGCATTCGTCGATGGATAAATACGAGAGCGAAATGGGTACGAACTCGAATTTCCCAAGCACGCGATGGAGAAACGGCAATTGTATTTCGATGCTGTGCTCTTCGGCGTGAGCATCCGCATCGCGCGTCAGGAATTTCACCCGTGCGAGCAGATCATCGCCGAGTCGATCATCGACGACAGTCTCGTTAGCCGGGCTTTGCCAGCGTGGCCAAGGGCTCAGCGCCGCTTTGTGGCCGCGCGCGCGATGGTTGACGCCGAGCAAAATGATCCGCTGCACTGAAGAATCGAGGCGACTGTACAGATGCGCCGCGCAAGGACCAGAGTAGATCGGCCCAGCGTGGGGAACCAAGCCGGCGATGATCGAAGGATCGGGCTCGTTAACCCCGCGCGGTCCCAGAGGACTTTTGTTGAAGCAGTCACCGAGCAACGCGCTCAGTTCTTCAACGTCAGCGGGATAGAACGATCCGGCCACGGCGGCGGGCCTGATCGAGGTCATAGGACCCCCGATTTTTTAGCTATGGAGCGACGATTTCCACTTGCAAGTTGCCGATGCCTTCGACGTCGCCCTCGACTTTATCGCCGGGTTTGAGAAACACCGGCGGCACCCGCGCAAAACCGACGCCCGAGGGCGTGCCGGTGCTGATAATATCGCCGGGCTCGAGGGTCATGCCCGAGGACAAGCTTTCGATGATCGTCGGAATATCAAAAATCATGTCACGCGTGTTGCCGTCTTGCATGACTTCGCCGTTCACGCGGCAGATGAGACGGACTTGCTGCGGGTCGGGCAGAGCGCTCTTGTGCACAATCCAGGGACCGAGAGGACAGAAAGTGTCGAGCGATTTTCCCTTGAACCACTGGCCGTGCTGACGTTGTAGCTCGCGCGCGGTCATGTCGAGACAGACCGTATAGCCGAATACGTAATCGTAGGCTTTGTCTTTCGCTATGTCGCGGCCCCTTCGGCCTATCACGACGGCCAGCTCGACCTCCCAGTCGAGTTTGGTCGTGCATTTATGATTGATCACCTTGCCCTGCTGGCCGATCACGGAGGTCGCCGGCTTGGTGAAAAAAACCGGCCACTCGGGATATTTGATTTCCAGTGAACGCGCGCGCGCGCCTTCATCGACGTGCTCTTTATAGTTGATCCCAAGCATGACGCAATTTTTCTTAGGCTGAGGAATGGGCGCGATGATCTTTGCCTGGGTCGGCTTCACCAGCGCACCGACACTGACGAGTTTTTTCTGCTCGTCGCTGTTCTTGCCGGCGACGTACTTTTCGGCTTTACGTGCGACTTGCACCGCTTTGGCGCCGGCTTCGATGAATGCCTGCATGCTGGCGAGAAAAGGCGCATTGCCGCCTTTTAGATAACGCCGGTTAACCTCGGCAAGATCGATAATCTGCTCTTGCGGGCCCATCAGTCCGAGTCGCTGTTGGTTCTTGCGCGAGAAGGTGACAAATCGCATGCGTGCCTCCGGGTAGAAAGATTTTTTGCCTAAATACCGATGCGGAAAAGTTTACAGGCGTTGGCGCCGGCCACGTCCATCATTTGCGCGCGCTCGATTCTCACCGCAGCCAGCGATCCGACCGGCTCGGGATCGCCCATGTCATAGGGATAGTCGCTGCCGAGCAACACGTGCTCGGCGCCGAAGTTCGTGATTAAATATTCCAGAGCCATCGGGCTATGCGTGATCGTGTCGAAGTACAGTAACTTAACATACTCCGACGGCGGTTTGGAAATTCTCGCGCTCGACGAGTCCTGGATGCGATAGCCGCGCTCAAGCCGGCCCCAGGTATAAGGCAAAAAACCGCCGCCGTGGGCCAGCAAAAACTTGAGGCGGGGAAAGCGCTCCAAGACGCCGCCGAAGATCAGTTTGGCAAAGGCCAACGAGGTGTCGGTCGGATTGCCGATCAGATTGGCCAAATTGTAATCCCTCATGCGCTCGGCCCCGACCACCTGGTTCGGATGGACAAAGAGCACGGCGTCAAGTGCTTGCGCCGCTTCCCAGAACGGATCGAAGGCCGGATCGTCGAGATAGCGGCCATTGATGTTCGAAGCAATTTCGGCGCCGCGCAGTCCGAGTTTCGTCATCGCCCGTTCCAACTCCGCCGCGGCGCGCGCACTGTCTTGCAGCGGCACCGAGGCCAAAGCAACAAAGCGGCGCGGATGCTTGGCGACCGCCTCGGCGGAGCGGTCATTGAACCAATGGGCATATTCGAGCGACTCGGCGGCCGCCATCCAGTAGAAAAAATACGAACCGGCGGGCGACAAAACCTGCATGTCCACGCCTTGTTGATCCATGATCGAAAGACGCAGATCGAGGTCGGAAAACTCGGCTTTGAGTTGGCTCAAGAAGACTTTGCCGTCACGGGTCAGCACGTCACGGCCGCGCTCGTTCTTGGTAAGTTTCAGACCATGGCGCGCGCCGATTTCTTCGGCCAGCTTCAAGCTGTCCGACGGCACATAGTGAGCATGGACATCGATATTCATCGCGGATTATAGGTGACTGGAGATTTTACGGAGAGCTATCGGAGGCACGACGGAATGTCAAGCTGAGCGGGTGCTGTGGCGATCGGAGTAGCCAAAGCTCGTGTACGGCGATGTCGCGCCATTCGAGCACTAGGAAAGTTATTTGCCTGATGAATTCGGCAGTGGTAGTTTTGGCGCATGAACCCAAGGCGGAAAAGGGAAAATCGCGTGACCATGCGCGAGGGCGATCGGATTCTCATCAACAAGGGAATCTCTAAAAAAGTCATGATCATTGCCCGCACCGAGATTCCTCATTCGAACGAGAGGATCTTTGTTACTAAGTCCGGCGGCAAGTATACCATCGGGTTGAAGGTTTGGAGATCGGACTATGCCTGGAACGAAAAAAATCAAATGTGGGTAGCGAAATATCAATCATGACGCGTTCTTTCGGGCCGTTCTGCCATGAGCGTTTCCTCGATAAAAACGGCATGACGCGCTGGCAAGTTTTCCACCGATCGTGAAACCCGACTTAAAAACCTTCCTTGCGAATTTGCGGACCGATAAAGCGCCGCGGCTCTTGCTTGTTTTCGGCGATGATCTGCAAGTCGAAGAGACCTGCAAAGCAATTCTCGATCAACTGGTCCCGGTAGAACAGAGGGGATTTAACCTCGAGCGTTTCGACGGCCGCACGGCGAGTTGGGAACAAATCGAAGCTTCGCTGATGACGCCGCCGTTTTTTCCGGGAAAGAAGCTCCTGTGGATCGAAAACGCGCCCTATTTTTTTTCGCGGGAGCAAAAGGGCGAGCTCAGCGAAAAAATTCTCGAACTCTGGCGCGATGGCAAGAGAGATGGGGCCGCCAAGCTACTGATCGACCTATTGACTATCGAGGGCTGGACTCAAGAGCAATGGGCGCGCCTGGAGTCGCCCAAGCCGCTTTTGGATTTGTTCGACGCCGATGATGAAAGCGAAGCCGTCGAGGCGCTCCTAGCCTATTGTAAATCCCGCGACTATGATTTGACCAAGCGCAAAAGCGCCGAAGACCACAGACTCGGGGCGCTTTTGGATGAGTCACCGCCCGAGTGGAGTTTTTTATTGCTCACGGCGGTGCAGGTCGATCGGCGCACCCGGCTCTATAAGCGTTTCGAAGAGCTTGGCGCGGTGCTTTTTCTCGGTCTCGAGCGCGACCGCACCGGCAAAGTGAGCCGTGAGAGTTTGATAGACTTTGTCGGCCAACGCATCGCCCAGGCGGACAAAGCGCTCGATCCTCAAGCACGCGAAACGATTCTTGCGAGGGCCGGCGAAGACCTGCGTGAGCTGCGCCAGGAAATCGAGAAACTGTTGCTGTTCGTCGGCGAGCGACCGACGATTCGAGTCGAGGACGTTGAGGCGGTCGTCGCGGATCACGGTGAAGGGTGGATTTTTGATCTCACCCGCGCCCTCGGCGAGCGCAATGCGGCGACGGCGCTTTCGCAGCTGGCGCGTTTGCTGGCCCAGGGAGAACCGGCGCTGAAAATTTTGGGCACGATCGCAAGCGAAACGCGGCGCTTGCTGGCAGCGCGCCAACTTCAGACGACGGAGCTGGCGAAGCTTTGGAAGCGCGGCATGAGCTACCAGCAGTTTCAGCAAACGGTGTTAAAGCAGGGCTCTCCCCTCATCACCCGTAACCCCTACGCGGATTACATGTGTTTTCAACGGGCAGAGCGTTTCTCGCTCGGCGAGCTGCGTTCTCACATGGAACAATTGTTTGCCGCCGACTACCGGCTCAAATCGAGCGGCAATCAGCCGCGGCTGGTGCTCGAGCGATTGATCCTCGGCATGTGCCTGGGGGCGCGCAAAGCCGGCGAGCGAAACCAAGCGCCGACCGGGACATGAAAAAAACGATCTTCGCGGTGGCGCTTTGGCTTTGCGGCGCGGTGCTCTTTGATCACACGGCCGGCGCCGACATGGTCGTGCAAGCCTGCTTCAGTCCGCAGGGTAAATGTGCGGCGCATATTCTGCGCGAAATCGAAGCCGCCAAGAAAGAATTGCTGGTTGCGGTCTACGCTTTTACCAGCGATGATTTGGCAAGCGCCCTGGTGCAGGCGAAAAAGCGCGGCGTCGGTGTTCAAGTCGTGATCGATCGGGAATTCGATCTCGCCAATGAAAAGTCCAAAGGCAAGTTTTTTGACGCGCAGAAAATTCCGCTGCGGCGAATCTCCGGCAACAAAGCCAATAACCGAGAAAAAGACGCGGGTCTGATGCACCAGAAATTCGCCGTCATCGACCGAAAGATCGTCTTTGCCGGCTCCTATAATTGGACTTACGCCGCGGAAAGTTCCAACGATGAAAATCTGCTGCTCTTTCGCGACGCCGGTCCGCTCGCCGAGGAATATCGCAAGGCGTTCGTGCAGCTCTGGGAGCGGAAGCCGTGAAACGATCCACTTCCGCTAGCGCTGGCGTCGTCCTGCTGGCATTTTTTGCCGGCTTTTTGACCCACGTGCTCTATCAACGTTGGAACCCGGCCTCCGAAATACAGCAATCGATAACGAATGCGGACATTTCCGCTCCGACGAACGACGGCGCGTCGGCCATCCATCGAGTGAGCTTTGTTCCCTTCGCTGCCGTCCCCGAGGACACTCTCGCCGACTTGCCGCTGCTCGCGGCGCGCGAGGTGGAAAAAATTCGCGGCTTGACGGGCCGACAAGCACGCATCCGCGGCCGAGTATTTCGCGTCGGCCATTCGGCCAAGAGCAACACCTATTTTCTTAATTTCGGACCTTCACGCGAAGCCCTGACGGCGGTGATTTTTGGCTCCGTCACCGAGCTTTTCGAAAAAAGTAAGCAGCAGCCCAAGAATTTTGAAAACCGCGAAGTGGAATTGACCGGATTTATTAAAGATCACCCGCAATATGGTTTAGAGGTAATCCTCGAACATCCCAAGCAGATCAAGCTGGTCGATTGAGCCGAACGGAACAAGTGCGGAAAGGCAACGCTTATGACTGAAACGAAAAAAAGATGCATGGTGTGCGCTAAGGAGAGTGAGAATTTGAAAGGCGGCATCTGTGAAGTTTGCCAGGACCGAATCCGCCGCGAAGCGCTGGGTGAACAGGCGCGCACCAGCGCCGGTGCTGACCGTGAACTTTCGCGCCAAGGCGTGACTCCAACAAAGAAATAGCGGACTGGTTGGAGACAAGTCGTTAGCTAATTACTCTACCTGCCGTCGCGGGCCGGCCAATAATGCTCCTTGGGCAATCGAGAGTAGGTCTAATTTCGGTACGAAGTTCATCAACATTTGAGCGCAAAAATGGGCCGCTCAAAGCGCATTAATCAAGTAATACTATTCTTAAATATAAAAGCGTGTTAGAATTGGGCAATTTTATTTCTTATTTTTACGTTGAGCGGGTTTATTTAGAATGTTACGGAGATTGGCAACTTTGCTGGGTTTTCGAGATTCGATTTTGTTTGGTCTGGTTCTCGCCATTGTCTCTTTTACCACGCCTGTCGATTCAACTTGGGCTTTTGCCCCCGATGAAGATCTAACAGCCCGCGCCGCGGTCTTGATGGACGCGGCCACGGGTAAAATCCTCTATCAAAAAGAGCCCGATCTTCGCCTACCGCCGGCGAGTACAACTAAAGTTATGACGGCGATCCTGACCTTGGAAAGCGGTCGAAGTTTCCAAGAAACCTTGCCGGTTTCCAAAGAAGCGACCCGCGTTCCCGCGTCAAAGCTTTATTTGCGGCCCGGTCAATCCTTAAGCATTCAAGAATTGCTTTATGGAATTATGCTGGCATCGGCCAATGATGCCAGCATGGTCTTGGCTGAAGGCATTGCCGGCTCCGTGGAGCGATTTGCCGAGCTGATGACCAAGAAGGCGCACGACATCGGCGCCACCAACAGCAATTTTACCAATCCCCACGGCCTCACCGCGGCGGATCACTATTCGAGCGCGAGAGATCTGGCCATCATATTTCGCTACGCGATGAAAAACGCGACTTTTCGCGAGATCGTCCAAACTAAGTTCAGCTCCGTCAGCACCACGGCCGTGGTGCGCAAGAAAGTCGTGCCGCGGAGGATTTCCGTGCGCAACCATAATCGCTTGTTGTGGAATTTTGACGGCGCCCTCGGCGGCAAAACCGGCTATACCCATGCCGCGCAAAAATGCTTCGTCGGCGCCGTGCAACGGAATGGCACGACGTTGATCGTCGCCATTCTAGGCGCGCGCGATCAGTGGGGCGACACCAAGCGGCTTTTAGAGTACGGCTTCGATAATTTTGATAGCTTGAAAGCGCCACCACTGCCCGCCGGCAAGGCAACGTCGAGCGAGCAGCAAGTAGGCGTGCGGGGGGATCGTCTGTCAGCGCTCGGCGCGCCGTCAACGGAAAAAGATCTGGCCCAACCAACCGACGGTTTTATCTTACAAGTGGGATCGTTCCGCGAGAGAGCTCGGGCGGAGATCCTGTTACGGCAGATAAATGAAAAAGGCTTTGACGCTTTTGTCGAACAGACCATGGTCAAACCCAGCGAAACCGCCTACCGGGTGCGCCTTGGTCCCTACCGAGAACTAGTCGCGGCGCAGGAAACGGCTCAAGAGATTCTCAGCAAAAGCGGCCATCGGGTCATGATCCTGCCGATTCAGGCAGCACAATCGTCGCGTGGCGATCCAAGTTAAGTCCCTTAGACCTCGATCACCATTCCATCATTTGCCACTGTCAGCCTTGCGTCCAAATCCTCGGCGCGCGCGAGCATGTCCTCACCGAGATGGGTGAGCACAAGCTTCTTGCATGCCAAGCGCGCCAGGTTTGACCGCAGGATCTGGTAATTCACGTGCATGCCCGGCTCCTCGTGATAAAAAGAACACTCGCACAGAAACAGATCGGTGTCCCGCGCATGTTCGATGAACAGATCGGTCCAGGCCGAATCGCCGGAAAAAAGAATCTGCTTGCCTTGGTAAGCGACCTTCAGCCCGAGTGAAATGTCATTCATTTGATGCGGCACGCGAAATGGAAAAACCTCGATGTCCTTGACGCTCTGCAGCTTTTCGGGAGTCAAAACTTGGAAACGGAGGAACGGCGTTTCCTTGGCGCCGCCGTACATCAGGTCGAACAGTTGGCGGACCCGTTCTTCTGTTCCGGGTGGACCGGCGATCGTTAGTGGGTTGTGCGGTGGTTTGTGATAAAGATATTCGATCAGAAAAAACGGCACGCCGCCGAAGTGATCGCCGTGCAGATGGCTTAGCAGGATCGCATCCAGACGGCGCGGCGCGATGGCGGCGCGCTTCATCGCCGGCAACGTGGTTGGTCCGCAGTCCAAGAGAAATAACCGGTCAGCAGCCTCGATCAGGTAACCACTTTGGTTGCGTCCGCCGCTGCCGAAGGCGTCGCCGCAACCGAGAATATGCAATCTCATCGCGCTTTATCGATTCCTCGCGAGCAATCTCTTTGCGCACCCATTAACACTCGGTCGTACGGCTTGCAATGAAATGGGCCGGTCCATTTCGCGCCAACGAAGTTGCTTTTTAGTGGCCGTGCGAATAAAGTGCGAAGCGTGAAAGTTTACAAACGTCCGTTCTTCTCGTCTTATGCAACTAGCCTTTGGATCCGTTTTCTCCGCTTCAGCCTGCAATCGCACAAAAAACTGGAAGCTGATTTAGACAAAGTTGGCCTCACGTCGCCACAGTTTTACGTGTTGGCGACGATCGGCTACGCGGGCGGATTGCCCTTCGGCGAGATCGGCGCAAAAATGATGGTTACCGTCAGCAATCTCACCGGCATTGTCGACCGTCTCGAAGAGAAAAAGCTGGTCACGCGCAAGCGCGACGAAAATGACCGCCGCGTCGTGCATGTGGTGCTGACCGACAAAGGGGCCAAGGTGTACAAGAGTACGATTCCCCTTTTTGAATCGAGTGTCTCGAAAATCTTCACAATACTCGCTGGTCCAGAACAGAAAGAACTTTCCGCGCTGTTGCGCAAGCTCAATCAAGAATCGTTGACGAATTGATTAAAGCGCCGACGGCGTTTTCTGAACTGACTTCCAGGGATCGAGCCTAAACCACCCCGTTCGCGCCGCTTCGCCGACTTGCAATCTGGCAGCCCGCTTGAACGACAATTATTGACAGTTCGAAATGGCGAGCTATAAAGGTTAAGGCTTTAACTAATTTTGCTTGAACGCGGTTCGATGAAAAACGAAGAGAAAAAATTGCTCGGGCTCGAACGGGTCAAAAGATGGCTCTACGCCAAAGATTTGAGCGAGCGCAGCAGCGGCTGCGTTCTGTGCGGCTCCTGTTACGGCCATGGTCCGGCCAATCCAATGGAAGATGTGGTGGGACCGAAAGAGAAGTGTCCACCCTATGAGTTTTATCGCTTCCAGCGTCACACGCCGAAGTCGCGCTGGCTGATGGCGCAGCGGGTTTTTCACGGTCTGGATCCGATTACGCCTGAGCTCAAAGAAGTCATCTACGCCTGCACGAATTGCTTGATGTGCCAGGAACTTTGCGGCGTGCGCGACGACGGTTATGGCCCGTGGGATATCACCGTGGCCATGCGCGAGGAGATCACCGAGAAGGAAGGTCCGATCGAGCCGCATCGACCGATTTACGAAG
>Ga0207701_10006307_pt1 | contig 11851 bp, 7 predicted proteins | sample KBSSwiSSwithPhiX_FD_184294 | JGI IMG/M metagenome (GOLD analysis project Ga0207701, IMG submission 184294) | Switchgrass rhizosphere bulk soil microbial communities from Kellogg Biological Station, Michigan, USA, with PhiX - S5 (SPAdes) (version 2) | ecosystem: Environmental > Terrestrial > Soil...
TGGAGACCCAGCCCGGCCACGGCGCCTCGTCCAACCGCGGCGAGTACCAGGTGCTGCGCAACAACATCGGTGGCGTGCAGACCGACAGCGTCGGCGGCACCACCTACGGCGGCACCGGGGTCTACGGCGCGCAGGTCGGCGGCGTGTGGGACGCGCTGCTGGGCGAGGGGCGCGGCTTCTGGTTCTTCGCCAGCTCGGACTGGCACAACCGCGGCAGCTTCGGCCCCGACGATCGCCGCACCACGCAGGACTTCTTCCCCGGCGAGTACCAGCGCAACTACACGCTGGTGCGCAACGGCACGGACAAGGCGCGGCCGCAGACCATCGTCGACGGACTGCGCACCGGCAACAACTTCGCGACCGGCGGCCAGATCATCGATCGCCTGGCCTTCGTGGCCTGCGTCGGCCGCGCCGATGGGATCGTGGGCGAGCTGGCCGCCAATTCCGCGGTCAACAAGACCGCGCTCTCCTTCGACGGCTGCGCCACCATGGGCGAAAAGCTGAAAGTGCCGGCGGGCTCGGACATCGTGGTGGGCATCGCGGTCCGCGACCCCGAGGGCACCAACTACTCGCCGTACACCTTCCCCAACCCGTCGCTGCAGCAGGTGGGCATCAGCCAGCCCATGAACATGCCGGTGCTCGACCACATCGACCTGATCGGCGGCCTGGTGTCCGGCTACAAGACGCCGGGGGCGGCGGACTACGCCGGCGAGTGGCCTCGCAACACCAACTGGCTGCGCGCCGACGGCACCACCGCGGATCTGTCGGTGGTCCCCGACGCCGCCAAGAACATCACCGCCGCGATCCTGCGCACCTTCAACGGCAGCGGCGCCACGCCCTGGCGGACCGTGACCTCGCCCGTCGACGGCACCACCTTCCTGGCGATGACCTTCCGCATCCCCGCGGTGTCGGCCAGCCAGTATGTCCGCCTGCGTGGCACCAACCTGCCCCCCGCGGTGCCGTTCGAGACCGACGCCAGCGGCAACCCGCTGGCCGACGTGTTCACCAACGCCAACGACGCGACCCGGCTGCGCATCCCCTGCACCACGCCGCACAGCCCCGACAGCCAGTTCGACGGCTGTCCGGACCACCTGGCGACCGCCAGCGGCACCGACAACCCGATCGCCGGCCAGCGCGCGGTCTCGTTCGACGTCGCCGCCTGGGCCGACGTGTGGTTCTACAGCAACCCGATCTACCTCGAGGTCGCGGGCTCGACGCCGGTCGCGGGGGTCAAGTAGCCCCCGTCGCGACGTGTCCACCGCGCCACTGAACATCAGCCCGCCCGAGCCGGTCGCTCCGGCGCCGTCCCCGGCGCCGCGGGCGAGCTGGGCGCGCGAGCCTTTGCTGCACTTCGTGTTACTGGGCGGCCTGCTGTTCGCCGTCGACCGCGTGGTGATGGGCCGCGCCGACGACCCGCACCTCATCGTGGTGGGGGCCGAGGTGGACAGCGAGGCCAGGGAGACCTTCCAGGCCGCGCGCGGCCGGCCACCCAACGCCCAGGAGCTGGAGGCGCTGCACCGGGTCTGGCTGGACAACGAGGTCCTGTACCGCGAGGGACTGGCGTTGCAGGTCGACCGCGGCGACACCGCGATCCGCGAGCGGGTGATCTTCAAGGCCCTCAGCGTGATCGACAGCAACATCAAGCTGCCGCCGCTGGACGAGCAGGTGTTGCGCCGGTGGTTCGACGATCATCGCGACAAGTACGACGAGCCGGCGCGCTACGACTTCGAGGAGGCGGCGCTGTCCGGTGACAGCGGCGAGGCCGCGGTACGCGACTTCGTCAAGGCGCTCAACGCCGGTGCGCCGGGCGACGCCAGGGCCGGGCTGCGGGTGTTCAAGGGCCGGCCGCGCGCGAATCTGGTGCAGAGCTACGGGCCCGAGCTGGCGCGCGCGCTGGTCGAGTCCGAGCCGGTGAAGTGGCACGCCCTGCGCACGCGCGACGGGTGGCGGGCCATGCGCCTGAACGCGACCAGCGCGCCCAGGCCCGCCAGCTTCGAGTCGTTGCGCGGCGTGGTGCTGCACGACTGGACCGACGCCACCGCCGCCGAGCTGCGCACCGCCGCGGTGCGCGCGCTGGCCAAGAAGTACACCATCAAGGTCGAGGCAGCGAAGCAGGACCACCCGTGAACCAGGCGCGCCGCACCCGCGCCACCCGCGCGCGCGCGAACCGTCGCTGCCTGCCGGCCGCGCTGTTGTTCGTCGCGGCGGCGCTGCCGCCGGCGCCGGCGCGCGCGCACGAGATGACCATGGCGGAGATGGAGGTGCGCGAGACCGCGCCCGGCGAGTTCATCTGGCAGTGGTCGGCCGGCAACGACAAGCGTCCGATGGGCACCGATCTGGTCCCGCGCTGGCCTGACGCCTGCGTGACCGGCCCCAGCGCTCTGCACTGTGGCAGCGGCGGCCTCAAGGGCCTGATGAGCGTCGAGGGCGTGGGCAAGCGCTACTCGGCCGCCCTGGTGAAGGTGGTGTGGCTCGACGGCCAGAGCCGGGTCTACACCTTCACCAGCGCGCAGCCGACGGCGCAGCTTTACGGATCGGCCGACGACCGGCGCGGGCGCGGGGAGATCGCGCGCGCCTACACCATCCTGGGCGTCGAGCACATCCTGAGCGGGATCGATCACCTGCTGTTCGTGGCCGGGCTGCTGTTCCTGGTCGGGTTTCGGCGCCGGCTGATCGGCACCATCAGCGCCTTCACCCTGGCCCACAGCCTGACCCTGGCCATCAGCGCCTTCGGCTGGATCACCCTGCGCTCGGCGCCGGTGGAGGCCACCATCGCCATGTCGATCGTGCTGGTGGCCAGCGAGGCCCTGCGCGAGCGCGACACGCTGGCGCGGCGGCTGCCGGCGCTGGTCTCGTTTCTCTTTGGCCTGGTGCACGGGCTGGGCTTCGCCGGCGCGCTCAAGGACATCGGCTTGCCGCAGCGCCACCTGCCCCTGGCGCTGCTGTGCTTCAACCTGGGAGTGGAGATCGGCCAGCTGCTGATGGTGCTGGCCGCTTTCGCCGTGGTGCGCCTGCCGATCTCCCAGCGCTGGCTGGGCCGCGCGCGCCGGCCGGCGCTGTACGGCATCGGCGCGCTGGCCGCCTACTGGTCATGGCTGCGCATCGCCGCCATCGTTTTCTGACGCCTGGCCGCGCGCGCGCCGGCGCACCAGCGCGGCGCCCAGCAACAACAGCAGCGTCGCGAGCGCGACCAGCGCGCCCCGTCCACTGGCGGGAACCGCGGCGGCGGCGATGATGTTCAACGTCCCGCCCATCGGGTCGTGGAAACCGCACTGGTAGAACAGCGTCGCGGGCGCCGACGCGGGCACCGTGAAGGTCACCGTGCCCGGCGATGAACCGTTGCCGGCGACACCCGCCGAGAAGGCGTTGGCCTCGGTGTCGCCGGCGCCGCGCGCCGTGGCGATCCAGAACGGGTGTCCAGCCGCCGACACCTGGAAGTCGTAGGTCTGCCCGCGGGTCAGCGTCAGGGTCGGGTTGCTGGCCCCATCGATGAGGTAGGCCGACATGCCGCTGCTGCCGACCTCGAAGGTGGTAGGCGCGGCGACCGCCGCCCGGGCGAGCACCAGGACCACAGCTCCGACAGCGGCAAGAGGCAGGCGCACGGGTGGCCCAGTCTAGGCGTGACCTCTGGCCCGGCAGGTGACATCTCCGCGACGACACGGCTGGACGTGTTAGCCTGGTCCTCGACCGACGATGAACGCCGTCCAGCAGCTGCCCGCGGTGGTCAACGGCCGCTACAAGGCTGTCCGGGTGATCGCCAGGGGCGGCATGAGCACGGTCTACGAGGTCGAGCACGTGCTGACCGGCGAGCGCCTGGCGCTCAAGATCCTGACCTGGGGGCGGGGCGTCCCGCCCGAGGTGCTGGAACGCTTCAAGCGCGAGGCGCGCGCCTCGGCGCGGATCAAGAGCCAGCACGTGGTCCGCGTGCTCGACGCGGACGTGTCGACCGAGCTCGGGGGCGCGCCGTTCCTGGTGATGGAGTTGCTCGACGGCACGGACCTGGAACGCGCGACGGCCGCGGCGCGGCCCGATCGGCTGACCGTCGTGGAGTGGCTGCGCCAGCTGGCGGGCGCGATCGACAAGGCCCATCAGCTGGGCATCATCCATCGCGACCTCAAGCCCGAGAATCTGTTCCTGGCCCGGCAGGAAGAGGGACCGCCCATCATCAAGGTGCTCGACTTCGGCATCGTCAAGGTGAGCGACGACGGGGGCGGCGTCACCGCGTCGGGCGATATCATCGGGACCCCCGCGTACATGGCGCCGGAGCAGGCGACCGCCGGGGGGCGCCTGACACCGGCGGCTGACCGCTACACGCTGGGGCTGGTCGCCTACCGCCTGCTGACTGGCGAGAGCTACCACGGCTCGGACATCTTCGAGGTCATGTCGCAGCTCCTCTACCAGCCCTTGACGCCGCCGACGGCCCGGCACCCGGAGCTGGGAAGCGCGTTCGACGGGTGGTTCGCGCGGGCTTGCGCCCGCGAGCCCGAGCAGCGCTTCCCCTCGGTGGGCGAGCAGGTCGAGGCGCTGGCGCAGGCGCTGGGCGTGGCGCCCACCGCATAGTCGAACCCGGGAACCCCTCCCGACCCTATATACTCGCGGAATCGTGGCATCCCCGTTGCAGCTGGTGGCGTTTGTCGGTGACCAGATCCGAACCTTCGATCTGCCGGCGACGGGACAGGTCACGGTCGGCCGCGAGGAGGCCTGCGACGTCCGACTCGACGACCCTTCCGTGTCGCGCCAGCACGCGGTCCTGCGGCTGGGGCCGCAGCTGGAGATCGAAGATCTGGGCGGCGCCAACGGAATCTTCCTGTCCAGCAAGCCGCGCTCCGGCATCGCCAGCGAGACGCTGACCATGCGCCAGCTGGTGCGGCGCAAGTCCGACCTGGCCGTCGGCGAGCGTGTGCTGATGGGCAGCGTCAGCGTGGTCGTGCGCCACGCGCCCAGCCCTGACCTCCCGGACCTGGCGCTGGCGCCTGCCGAGGGCGACGGTGTCGTCGTCCGCGATCCGGCGATGCGCGACCTTTACGATCAGGCGACGCGCGCCGCCCGGGCGTCGATCAGCGTGCTGGTGCTGGGCGAGACCGGGGTGGGCAAGGAGGTCTTCGCCCGCGCCATCCACGCCCGTTCGCCGCGCGCCTCGGGCCCGTTCATGGGCATCAACTGCGCGTCCCTGGCCGAATCGCTGCTCGAGGGCGAGCTGTTCGGCGCCGAGAAGGGCGCCTACACCGGCGCCACCGCCGCGCGCGCCGGCCTGTTCGAGGCGGCTCACGGCGGCACGGTCTTTCTCGATGAAGTGGGCGAGCTACCGCTGGCGATTCAGAGCAAGCTGCTGCGCGTGCTCGAGGAGCGCGTGGTCACGCGTCTCGGCTCGACGCGGGCCCGCGCCATCGACGTGCGCTTCGTGGCCGCGACCAACCGCGACCTCGAGGCGGACAGCCGCGCCGGGCGCTTCCGCTCGGATCTCTACTTCCGCCTGGCCGGTATCGTGCTGCCCATCCCGCCCCTGCGCGAGCGGCCCGCCGAGCTCGAGCTGCTGCTCGCGAAGTTCTTGCGCGCGGCCTGCCGCGAGCTGGATCGCGCGACCCCACTCGGCGTCGCCCCCGAGGCCCTGGAGCGGTTGCAACGCTATTCCTGGCCCGGAAACGTGCGCGAGCTGCGCAACGCGATCGAACGCGCCGCCGTGCTGTGCCCGGGCGACACGATCCTTCCCGAGCACTTGCCGCCGTCGCTGCTGCGAGATCCCGGCGCGCATCCGGCAGCGCCGCCGGCCGTGGCAGCGCCGGCCCATCCCCCCGCCGCCCCCGCGCTACCTTCAGCGACCCCCTCGGACCTGCAAGGGGAGATTCGTGCCCTCGAGCGCGCGCGCATCGTCGAGGCGCTCGATCGCTGCGGCGGCAACCAGAGCCGCGCGGCGCAGCTGCTGGGCATCTCGCGCCGCACCCTGGTCTCACGCGTGTCCGAGTTCGGCCTGCGGCGCCCGCACAAGCAAGACTGACGAAAAAAGCCACACCCCGACCGTCGAGTCGGGGCGTGGCTCGGTACGGCGACACAGGTCAGCGCTGAACGGCCGCGATGCCCTCACCCAGCTGAAGACAGGCCGCCACATCCCCCGGGTTTTCGCTGCACCGGCGCAAGTTGTCGGCCCCGTCGACGATTCCTCCGACCGGTATGCCCGCTCTGGCCGCCAGCCGCCCGAGCGCCATGCACGCGTCCAGATCACCCGAGTAGCAATCCTGCGCGTCTTTCGCGGCCTGATTGATTCGAGCGACCGGCACGCCGGCGGCAGCCGCGGCCCTCTCCCCGAGACGCACGCACGCGGCGTAGTCTTCATCCGCGCACTGTTGAACCAACAGGGCCACCTGCCCCGCATCCTCGCCCGGGATGCCCACGCCGGCCGCGCGGGCGCCGGCCGCCCCCAGCTTGGCGCACGACACAATGTCGCCCCCCACGCAATCCGTGGCGTCGGTGGCGAGATCGATGGCATCCGCCCATTCGGGCGGAAGCGCATCTGCTTGCACGGCCAGATCCACCGCCAGCGATGCACACGCGAAGAGAACACCGCTGAGACACGCATAGCCTTGAATGATCACGGGGGAATAGACCAGGGTCACGACAGCCGCATCTGCCAGCCCTTCGCCGATGCCGGTCCAGATGTGCACGAACTGATCGAGCACGCCGTCATCGCCACTCGAGCCGGGCGTGCATTGGAGGAATCGGGGCGACTCGGCCTGAGGTGGATAGCCGATCGTGATACCCCCGCCCTTTGACGTGCAGTACGCGGTGATCCCCAGGAAGTCCTCGCATCCTTGGAGCGACACGTCGGGGATGAGATCGTCGCCGCCGCTCCACCTCCTGAGGATGTCCGAGCAGTACGCCGCATGGGCGCCGTAGATGGGCCCGAAATTCGCGGTCGTGATGTGTTCCACCGAACCCCCCACGTAGACGTCCCGCGCGACTTCACTGACTGCCTGATTGTTGTCCATCGTGAAGACGTCCAGGCGCCGGTTGCCCGCGATCGGTTGGACGACTCCCGCCAGCGCTGCGCCGAGGGGCCACGATCCCGAAGGACCCGGTGCGGTCAATACCGCGGAGTAGGCGCCTGGACCCGGTTTCCAATCACCGTTGTGCGTCTTCCACGCGGAAATGAGATTGCCCCGGTCACCTACGGTGACGACTTCCAGACGTTCTCCCTCCGGATCCCACGTCGCCAGAATATCGGTTCCCGGGAGCGCGATCTCGGGGCCGCCCAGAACGTAGGGCGCCTTCCAGCGGCCGTTGTGTTCCTTCCAGACGACGTTGATGGCGCCCGCCTGGTTCACTGCGAACACCTCGAGCTGCTCGTTGAGCGGCTGCCAGACTGCCGCGAGCTTGGTGCGCGGACGGACAAAACCCCCGCCGGTGAGATAGTAGGGCGGCGCCCACTGGCGATTGTGCTGTTTCCAGACACCACGCAGCGCGCCCGCGGTGTCGACCCAGAACACTTCGAGTTGCTCGTTCAGCGGTTGCCATACCGAGGTGATCGGCGCGCCGGGCGGCGCGCTACCCGGCGGGGACAGGGCGACTGGCCCCTGCCAGCGACCGTTCTGTTCCTTCCACGCGAGCTTGACGGCGCCCGAGGCGTCGATGGCAAATACCTCGAGCTGATTGTTCAGCGGCTGAAACACCGCCGTGACCTGCGCACCCGGTGGCGCGAAATCGGGCGGGGTGATCTCGGTCGGTGCGAACCAGAGGCCGTTGTGTGCCTTCCAGGTCACCGTGAGCGCGCCGTTCATCCCGATGGTGAACACCTCGAGTTGCTCGTTCAGCGGATACCAGATCGCCGTGAGCGGCGCGCCCGGCGGCGCCAGGCCGGGACCCGACAGGTGGAAAGACGGCTCCCAGAAGTTGCGCGCGCGTTTCCAGACGTCCTTGAGTGAACCCTTCACGTCGATCCCGAACACTTCGACCTGTTGGTTCAAGGGCTGCCAGACCGCCGCCAGGGCCGGTGCGATCGCCAGAGTATAGGGATCATGAGGCTCGTACGCGGTGCCCGGCGCCGGGACTGCCCGGGGAATGGGCCCGTCTGGACTGAGCGTGTCCGAGGGGGCTTGCGCCTGGATCGCGTTGATCGGCTTCCCCGCCAGGGTCGTGGACGTCCCCAGCTGCAACAGCGCGGACGACGTCGCGGCGGGAGCATCCCCAGTGTGGTCCTCGACGCCGCACCCCACGCTGATGCTCCCGAGGAGCATCAGCGCCGCCGCCACCAGGCTGGTTCGCGGCTTCGGCTTCGTCAACTGCGTGGTCCCGGTCCAGACGAAATTCGTATCGATGATCATGTTGGTCTCCCCTGCCACCGGGTCCATCCCGGCAGAGCGCACCTGTTGCACGCGGCGCGCCACGTAGGCTCTGGCCAGCGCCGCGACGGGATCCTCAGGCGGTGATGGCCTCTCGCACGCGGTGACCAGGTGATCGCTCACCCAGCCGCTGCGCAACGCTGCTGAGCAAACCTTGCGCAAGCTGCGCGCGTCTGGCGCAGCGGTGGCGCCGCCGTCGGAAACCCTTGGCGTCCCGCGGGCTCGGGGCGGCGGCACAGCCGTTGCTGACCGTAGCGAGGATCGTGACTGGGACGGGAATATGCTCCGCTCGCGCCGTTCAGGGTAAGAGCAGAGGACGTGGCGGCGCCCGGTTGCGGACGTGGGACCTGTCAGCGAGCGGCGCGATGGGAACCAACACCAGCCACGACGAGGACCAGGCATCGGGGGAAAGAGGCGTCGACCTCGAGTTGCTGGCGCGCGGCTCGACGATCGGTCGCTACACCGTGCTGGAACGTCTCGGGGCGGGCGCGATGGGGGTCGTCTACGCCGCGTACGACCCCGAGCTCGATCGCAAGGTCGCGCTGAAGCTGTTGCGCTCGCAGCGCAGCGAGGGCGATCAGGCGCGGCGGCAGGCGCGCATGGTGCGGGAGGCGAAGGCGATCGCCAAGATCTCGCACCCGAACGTGGTCGGCATCTTCGACGTGGGCGTGCACCAGGGCCAGGTGTTCATGGCCATGGAGCACCTGGCCGGGGGAACGCTGCGTGACTGGCTGGCCGCGAAGAAGCGCCCCTGGCGCGACGTGGTCAAGGTGTTCATCGAGATCGGGCGGGGCCTGGCGGGCGCCCACGCCGAAGGATTGGTTCACCGCGACTTCAAGCCCGACAACGTGCTCATCGACAAGAACGCGGTCCCCAAGGTCGTCGACTTCGGTCTGGTGCGCCTGTCCCAGACCACCTCCGACCTGACCGGGAGCGGCGGGGCCGACAGGGCGGATTCGGAAGCAGCTCCGGAAGCAGCCCGGGTGGCGCCTGCCCTGCGCGGGGTGGCTGACACCGCCGCCCTGACCCGCACGGGCGCGCTGACCGGCACGCCCGCGTACATGGCGCCCGAGCAGTTCCGCGGCGAGCAGGTCGACGCCCGCACCGATCAGTTCGCGTTCTGCGTCGCGCTCTACGAAGCGCTTTACGGCGAGCGCCCGTTCGCGGGCGACAACGTCATCGCGCTGGCCCATTCGGTGGTCACCGGCCGCATCCAGCCGGCACCGAAGAACAGCCCGGTCCCCAGCTGGGTGCGCAGCTGCCTGCTTCGCGGACTGAAGGCCAACCCTCTCGAACGATACCCGGACTTTGAACAGGTCCTGGCGGTCCTGTCCAACGATCCGGCCAAGCGCACCAGGAAATGGGCGATCGCTGGGGCGGCGCTGGCGGTGGCGCTGGGCGCGGCGGGCGTCGCGCACCGGGCGGGCTCGAGCCAGCGCACGATGTGCACCGGAGCCAGGAGCCGCCTCGCGGGTATCTGGGCGCCCGGGCCTGGGGGCGCCGAGCGACGGGAGGCCATCCACCGCGTGTTCGCGGCTTCGGGAAAGACCTACGCCGAGCAGGCCTACACCGGCGTGGCCCGCTTGCTGGACCAGTACCTGGCGCGCTGGACGGCGATGTACACCGACGCCTGTGAAGCCACCCACGTGCGCGGCGAGCAGTCCGCCGAGGTGCTGGATCTGCGCATGGCGTGCCTGAGCGAACGCCTCGGCAACGCCCGCGCCCTGGGCGATGTGCTGGCCGCCGCCGACGGCAAGGTGGTCGAGAACGCGGTGAGCGCCACGGCCGCGCTGCCGTCGCTCGACCAGTGCGCCGACGTCGCCCTGCTGCGGGCGGTGGTCAAGCCGCCCGAGGACGCCGCGACCCGGAAGCGGGTCGAGGATCTGCGCGTCCAGCTCGCCCGGCTGATCGCGCTGCGCGACTCCGGGCAGTGCGCCCTGGCCCTGCCGAGAGCGGGGGCGTTGATCGAGGAGGCTCGCGCCGTCGGTTATCAGCCCCTGCTGGCCGCGACGCTGTACGAGTCGGCGCAGGCGGGCAACAACTGCGGCGAGGTCGCCGAGGCGGTGCAACGCTTCAAGGAGGCCCACGTCGTCGCCAGCGCCAGCCGCAGCGACGAGGTCGCCGCGCAGGCCGCGGCGTTGATCCCCCCGTTTGCGATCAACCGGCTGGCCGCGGTGCCCGTCGCCCAGGAGTGGCTGCTGGTGGCCCGCGGCGCGGTGGGGAGGCTGGGACGAGAGACCCTGGCCCACGCGATGCTGGCGCAGGCCGAAGGCATGGTGGCGCTGTCGGAGCGGGCCTATGACCGCGCGCTGGCCGCCGCGGACCAATCGATCGACATCACGCGCAGGCTGCTGGGTCCCGACGACCCGCTGACCATTCAGTGGGAATCCAACAAGACCGGATTTCAGCAGATGGCCGGAAGGCTCGACGAGGCCCTGCAAACCGCGGTCGCGGCGCGCGAGCACTTCGAGCGGGTGCTGGGGCCTGGGCATCCGCGGGTGGCCCTGGTGTCGAACAACGAGGGCGAGGTGCTGAACTTGTTACAGAGGTACGGCGAGGCCGAGATCGCCTATGAGCGTTCGGTCCGTCTGTTCCGCGAGAGCGGCGGGAACGCCGACGTTCTCGGGTGGGCGCTGACCGGCCTCGGCCAGGCGCGCCTGGGACAGAAGCGAACGGCGTCGGCGGTGGCACCGCTGGAGGAAGGCCTGGCCCTGCGGCTGGACCGGCGCACCACGCCGGACCTGCTGGGCGAGACCCGTTTCGCGCTGGCGCGTGCCCTCCGGTCGAGCCCGGGCGAGCGGCGGCGCGCCCTGGCGCTGGCCGCCAGCGCGCGCGCGGACTACCGCGACGACGAAAAGATGGTCGCCGAGATCGACGGGTGGATGGCGCGCGCGCGCGCCGCGGGGGTCACGACGGAGCTCACCATGGACGGACAGCAGGGGGACTAGACATGTTGAAGGCAATCCAGAAAGCGCGGCGCCACTGGGTGCACCTGGCGGTGGTGGTTGGCGTTGTCTCCGGCTGTTCCGGGAAGGAAGCCATCGGTACCAGGCCAGAAACCAGGGCCCTGAGCATGTCCAACGGGATCGGACAGAACAGCCTGTCCTCGAACAGCCTGTGGGCCAACAGTCTGTGGGCCAACGGTCTGGCGTCGAACAGCCTCTGGGCGAACAGTCTGTGGGCCAACAGCCTGTGGGCGAATAGCTTGTGGGCGAATAGCCTGTGGGCCAATAGCCTGTGGGCCAACGGCCTGACCGGAGACCAGCGAGTCCCCGGCGACACCCTTCGCAACAACGGCTACCTGCGCCAGCTGCTCCAGTACGTGTACTCCTGCGCCTTCCCTCCCGAGACCTATGATACCGAGCTGGATCCGAACGACGGCGCGCTCCTGTGCGCGTCGGATCAGGACTGCGAGCTCGGGTACGCCTGTTCGCCGGCAGGCAAGTGTGTGGTTCCGCTGCGCGGCGGGGTCGGTGTCGGCATCAACGCCGACGGGACCTCGTGGGGCGAGGCGGGCG
>Ga0207701_10006308_pt1 | contig 11851 bp, 10 predicted proteins | sample KBSSwiSSwithPhiX_FD_184294 | JGI IMG/M metagenome (GOLD analysis project Ga0207701, IMG submission 184294) | Switchgrass rhizosphere bulk soil microbial communities from Kellogg Biological Station, Michigan, USA, with PhiX - S5 (SPAdes) (version 2) | ecosystem: Environmental > Terrestrial >...
CGAGGTTGCGATCCAGTTCAAGCGTGCTCCATTCTCAATGTTTCGCGAAACCGAGATCGAGCGCTTCTCGCCAAATGATCTTGTCATCGGAATCGAGCCGACAGAGGGCGTGACGCTGCAGTTCAACACCAAGGTGCCGGGACCACAGGTCGTGATTGACGGCGTGGAGATGAGGTTTCGGTACAAAGATTACTTCAAGGTCGCGCCCAGCACCGGATACGAGACGCTGATCTATGACTGCATGATCGGCGACAATATCCTGTTCCAGCGCGCTGACGGCATCGAGGCTGGATGGCAGGCTGTCGAGCCGTTTCTGAGCGCGTGGAGCCACGCGGGTGGCAATGGCGTCGATGCGTATCGGGCTGGCACGGAAGGGCCTGTTGCCGCGGATGATTTGATCCAGCGTGACGGCCGTCATTGGCGCAGCATAAAAGGCAACTGACCGAGATGCTGTCCGGACGTTCGCTCGTTATCGTGAATGATCCGGCGGCGCTCGCCGAAGCGGCGCTCGCCCGCTTGGTCAGGCAGATAGCGACGTCTGAACGCGACGCGGCGATCTGCCTGACCGGCGGCTCGACGCCGAAGCGCATGTATGGGCTGATGGCGCAATCGCCTTGGCGCGAGCGCATCCCCTGGCTCCGGGTGCATTGGTTCATGAGCGACGACAGGTTCGTGCCGCTCGACGACCCACTCAGCAACAGTGGCATGGCCGAGCGCCTGTTCCTGGATATCTGCGCGCCTGCTGATCATGTCCACATGATCGACACCGGATTCTCCTCGCCCGACGAGAGCGCGGACGATTACGAGCGCAAGCTCTACGAATGGCAGAAGCGCCGGCGCGGAGGTCCTCTGTTCGATCTGGTGCTGATGGGTGTCGGCCCCGATGGGCACACAGCCTCGCTGTTCCCGGGAACCGCTGCATCGCGCGAGGTACGCCGTTGGGTCGTGTGTTTGCCACAAGCCAATGTTGAGCCGTTCGTCCCGCGGGTATCGCTCACGTTGCCGTGCCTGTCGCTGACACGCGAAATGCTGTTCCTGGGCGAGGGGGCCGGAAAGAGGGCGATCCTTGAACGCGTTTTCGGGGGTGAAGATCTGCCTGCGGCACGTGCATCCGCGACGGCAGGTGAAACCGTGTGGATGCTCGATAAGGACGCGGTTCCGGCGAATGTGCGAGCCTCGGAAGGCGACATCGCGGCGATCATTGTCATGGGGGTGTCGGGCTCCGGCAAGAGCACGATTGCGGCAGCGCTCGCAGAGCGACTCGGCTTCGACTATGTCGAGGCCGACGACTATCATTCTCGAGCCAACATCGAAAAAATGCATGCTGGCACGCCGCTCACCGACGAAGACCGTTGGCCGTGGCTGCGCGCCATCGCCGCCAAGATCGACAACGGAAGGAATGTTGTTGTCGCGTGCTCGGCATTGAAGCGAACCTATCGGGATATCCTGGTGCGCGGACGTGACGACATTCGTATCGTCTATCTCAAGGGATCGCGAGAGTTGATGTCCGGGCGCCTCAAGGGCCGCAAGGGGCACTTCATCAACCCGTCATTGCTCGACAGCCAGTTCAACGTGCTGGAGGAGCCGGCTTTCGACGAGCCGGCGTTGACGGTCGAGGCTGATCGGCCGGTCGACGCCATCGTTCGCGATATCTTGGACGAGCTCGATCAATACCAACCTGTTGGCGATTAACCTATGCCCCGCATCCGCATGGTCATCTCCGACGTCGACGGCACACTTGTGACGCCTGACAAAGAGCTGACGCCGGCAGCGATCGCGGCCGTTCGCGACCTCCGTCATCATGACATCCAGTTCACACTGACGAGCAGCCGCCCAGCCTTTGGTATGCAAGGGTTGTGCAAGGCGCTCGATCTCGATCTGCCGATCGGGACTTTCAACGGCAGTTCGATTGTCAATCCGGACATGTCCGTCGTTACGCAGAGCAGGGTGCCCCGCGCCGCAGTCGATCTCGCCATTGAGTTGTTTGAGCGCAACAGAGTCGATATCTGGCTGTTCACCAACCAGAAATGGATTATCGACCGCGATGACGATCGATACGTGCCGCGGGAGCGGCTTACCATTGATACCGACCCGGTGATAGCCGGCGACAATACGCGCTATCGGGGTGCGGTCTGCAAGCTTGTTGGTGTGAGCGGCGACGCGGCGCTTTTGAAACGGTGTGAATCCGAGTTGCACGGCCTTATCGGACGTCAGGCTCGTGTTGCGCGTTCGCAAACCTACTATTGCGACATCACACCGCCCGGACACGACAAGGGCACATTCGTCGACGCGATGAGCGCGCGGATCGGCATTCCACTGGAGGCCATTGCGGCGATCGGCGACATGCAAAATGACTTGCCGATGTTCGGTCGCGCTGGCTTGTCGATCGCCATGGGCAATGCGTCTGAGGACGTGAAGGCGAGGGCCAGCCGCGTCACCGCATCGAATAAGCAGGACGGATTTGCAAAAGCGATTGCTCTGATACTGGATCTGCAGGCCTGAGGCACCGCGAGCGCTGGGCCGTCGGCTGCCTGGCCGGATGCAGGGCATGATGGATATTGCTCGCGGTGTTGACAAGCGCGATATGTGTCAGCGCCTGCGGGAAGTTTCCGGTCTGACGGCGCACGGTCGGATCGTACTGCTCAGCGAGCAAGCCGACATCGTTGGCAACATCGGCCACGCGCTTGAAGAGCTCGCGCGCCCTGTCGATGTTGCCCAGCATGACATGAGCATCGGCGAGCCAAAGAGAGCAAGCAAGAAACGCGCCTTCGATCGGCTCCAACTCGCTCGGTCGCCGCTGCCGAGGATCGTGACGAAGCACGAAGCCGTCTCGCATCAGGTGGTTCTCGATTGCGGCGACGGTACCTTTGATCCGCGGATCGTCGGCGGTCAGGAAGCCCAAGGCAGGAAGCAACAGAAGGCTCGCGTCGAGGTAAGGCAGGCCGTAAGCTGCCGTGAACGTGTTGTTGGCGCTGTCGAAGCCGCGGGCGCAAATGTCCGAATGAATCTGGTCGCGAATCGTCCGCCAGCGGTCGACCGGAGCTTCGAACCCAAGCTGTTCAGCGTTCTTGATGCCCCGGTCGAAAGCCAACCAACACATCGCTTTTGAGAACACATAGTGTTCACCGGGCCCGCGCGTTTCCCAGATGCCTGCGTCGGGTCGATCCCAGATCAAAGCGAGATGGTCGAGTAACTCCAACTCAAAGGCCCAGGTGCTACCGTCAAGCTCTATCTCCGCCCTACGGGCCTGATGAAATGTGTCCATCAGTTCGCCGTAGACATCGAGCTGTAGCTGGGCGTGGGCGGCATTGCCAAAGCGGACCGGCCGCGATCGCTCGTAGCCCGGCAACCAATCAGCTTCCCATTCAAGCAAGCGCCGTTGCCCGGTGATGCTGTACATGATTTGCAGGTCGACCGGTGATCCCGCAACTGAACGCAATAGCCAGTTGTGCCATTCTCGGGCCTCCGAGCGGTAGCCATTGTTCATAAGCGCGAACAGCGTATAGGTTGCATCACGCAGCCAGCAGAACCGATAATCCCAGTTGCGTGATCCGCCGAGCTTCTCCGGCAGCGATGTTGTCGGTGCTGCAACGATGCCGCCGCTCGGCCGATACGTTAGTGCTTTGAGGGTGATCAGGGAGCGCTGCACGAGATCGCGGTCCTCACCGCCGTACGTTCCCAGGGACGACCATTCCTTCCAGAAGGCTTCCGTATCCGACAGCGCCTGTATCGGATCGATTGGTTTCGGCAGTGGAAGATGGGACGCATCATAGGTGAGAACAAATGGCACAGTGTCGCCGGCCCCGACGTCGAAGTCGGCGACGGTCGTCATATTCTCGCCACGTAATCCGACGGGCGTGCGCAAAACGACCATATCGGGACCTGCGACCGCGTGTAGCGCGCCATCGCCAAGTCGCCGAACCCAAGGAATGTTTGAGCCGGAGCCGAAGCGCAAGACGAGTTCCAGTCTCATCGCCACCCGGCCGTTGTCGCAGCGGACAAGACGTACGATGTCGGAAGACTTGCCGCGCGGCGGCATGAAGTCGATCAGCGTGACGTCCCCGTCAGCACAGGAAAACGTCGTTTCAAGTATGAGGGTTTCTGCCCGATAGCGGCGCCTGACTGACAAAGGCTCTTCTTTTGGCGCGATCCGCCAGCGCCCATTGTCGGGCGATCCGAGCAGGGCGGCGAAGCAGGCATCGGAATCGAAAGACGGCCAACACAGCCAGTCGATTGATCCATCGCGACCAACCAGAGCGGCGGTCAGGCAATCCCCGATGAGCGCGTAGTCCTCGATTTTTGACGGCAAGGTGGATACCAAAGCGCAGCGAATCCCCGGCAGATCGCCCGGAGGCGTGCCGTTCCCAACAATATAGTAAGCGTTTTGGCGCCGTCACGGCCCCCCATCGCGATTGTGGCGCCGTATTTGTCAAGACAGCCAGCCAACCGTGCGCTGATAGGCCGGCGCCAGGGAGCGCGAGCGCATCCGGTACAAGACCCCAAGGCCATGGGCTGACTGGAGATGGTTGGAGAGGGGAGACAAGAATTCAACGGAGCCAAAGCGCTTCCGGACAGCACTGCCGGCCGTCTCGAGGCCAGAACGCCAATCGAGCCGCATGATCGTTCTCAGCGCCGCGCCCAAAGCTCGTGATAGTTGACAAACTTCGCGAGCGTCTTGTCGAATCGCGTCGGCTCGATCAACGGCAAAACGCGCCGCATGAGCGCGTTGATCACCTCGGACGTGTGCCGCACGTATAGGTCGATCGGATCGAGTAAGTGTCTTAGGTGCAATTTCGGATCATAGTTCAGTCCGCTGCTGCGGAACCACTTGTAGCCATTGGCGATCGCCCAACTGACCATGTCGCGAAACGCGTAATGATAGAGGTGCAAATCGAGTGCGATATCGTAGTCGAGACCTATGTACTCCGCATAGATCGCGTCACCGTGTATCATACACGTTGCGAACGCGACGATCGTCTCATTCTGCCGCCAGAGGAAGAATCGAGCCTTGTCCCCCATGCGGCGCCCCAGTTCGCAGAAATATTGCTCTGTCAGCTTCTCAAAGTGCAACTTCGAGCGCTGATAGACTTGCAGATACAGGGGATAGACTTGAGCGATGACCGGCGTCACGTCATCGACGACGCTCAATTCGATTGGAGATGCTCGTGCCGCCGCCTGAAACTTCTTGCGTAGCTTCTTGCGGGTCGCGCTGTTGAGCGCGCGGTTCATATAATCGTCGAAGCTTGCGTAATCGATGCAGAGGCGGGTCATCGGCATGCTGGGGATGCGAGTAAATCCATGGTCGATGAGACCGTCGAGGGCCGATCGGTATCGTGCCGGGAACTCCTTGAGCAGGATCAACCGTGCTCCGAGCGTGCGGGCATGTCCTGCAATCGATGAAGCCAGCAGCTCGGCGTGAGCACGATGGTAAGCCTCGTCGCCGTCAAGATGGCCTTCTCCGGCTGCGCACCCCACCATCAGCATGCGCGCCCGCATCAGGCGTGGCCACAGGCGCCGAATGCCAACAATGAGCGCGTCAAATCGCGGGCTTATCCCGACCAACAGATCTTGATCGAGCAGGAAGAAGGGCTGTACGGCAAGAACCTGGCCAATCGCGTTCCGTATGATGAAATAGCGGTAGTCGAACTCAGGATGGAGCGTATCCTCGACCAGCTCGTAGTATCGATGATCCTTGCGTTCGTTCGAGAATGCGACCTGCCAGCGCGGACATTGTCGCAAGTCGTCGCGCTCGACGACTTCGAGACGCAAAGGAAATCGGATCGGCTTGAATTTCGGGACTTGGACCGCTCGCTCTAGCGAGGGCGCTGTTCTTGCTTCCGGCATTGTTGCATTGACGCCTACGTGCTTCTTGTAGCGTTCGTCCCCGCATGCGAGGCGGCATTCTATCACGGCCTGGCAACGTCAAACGTGACTTATCTGTCAGAAACTAACTCATTAGTAATTTTGGGGTCTCGTGTTGGCGGGGAACATCACCGGTAGTCTTGGATTGTCCTGGCATCAAAGGTTCCAAGCATCAAGTGTGCGGACAGTCCCGGGAGTCGACTTTGGCAGCGGTCATCGGAGTCGCGGGACTGGCATTTGAGGCGCGGATCGCTGCCGGAAAGCACACGCGCGCCATCTGTAGTAGCGACGGCCAAATGCTTGCGACATCGCTCGCGTGCGCCATCACAGCGGATTGCCCCGGTCTCATTAGTTTCGGCATCGCCGGCGGCCTTTCGCCCGACCTCCGCCCGGGGATGTGCGTCGTGGGATCAACGATCGTTTCTGAGACGAACCGGGTCATCACCGACAGGAATTGGTCGCGGGCGCTGCTGCAACTTATTCCCGATGCGGTTCATGGCGCGATTGCAGGCGTTACCACCATCATAGCGCAACCGGAGGCGAAGCGCACTCTGTATGCGCGTACAGGCGCGCTGGCCGTCGATAATGAATCCCATGTGGTGGCGAGCGTCGCTGTAGCGCATGGGCTCCCCATGGCAGCCGTCCGCGTCATCATGGATCCGGCCACCCGCGAACTCCCTGGGGCCGCACTGGCTGCGGTGCGTTCGAATGGGACGATCGACCTCGCCGCACTGATCCGCTCGATGATGAGGGAGCCTGGTGAATTGCCGATGCTGCTGCGGACCGCCCTTGACGCGCTGATCGGATTCTCTGCGCTGCTTCGCTGCCGTCAATTGCTCGGCCCGGGTCTGGGGCTACCTTCATTGCGGGTGCGTGAGCCAGGCCTAAGGCCAAGCATGGAGATTCCGGAAGCGGGCGATTTGCTGCCTGGAAGATCGGCACGTGGAGGGTTCATGATGGATAACATCGCAGAGCTATTCGCACGGCGCGAGCGTGACCGCTACGCGCTACACATTCGCCATCTCGATGAGCAGATGGTCAAGGTACTCGGCACCATTGGCTATGATGTCGGGTTCTGTCGAGGCCAAGGTCAATATCTGTACGATCGCGAGGGTACTCGCTATCTCGATTTACTCAGCGGCTTTGGGGTATTTGCGACCGGACGCAATCATCCTGCTCTGCGTGAGGCGTTGAAGAGCGTCCTCGATAGCGAACTTCCCAATCTCGTGCAGATGGATGTATCGACGCTGGCTGGCATTCTCGCCGAGCGGCTGCTCGCACGCGTGCCGTATCTTGACAAGGTATTTTTCGCGAATTCAGGCGCGGAATCGGTCGAGGCAGCCATCAAGTTCGCAAGAGCGGCAACCGGTCGGCCTGGGATCGTCTATTGCGAGCACGCATTCCATGGCCTCTCGTATGGTGCATTGTCCCTCAATGGTGACGATATGTTCCGCAGCGGCTTTGGACCTCTGCTGCCCGACTGCGTTCGTATCCCCTTCAACAATCTTTTTGCGCTTGAGAAGGCACTGCGCGCGCGGACGATGGCGGCTTTCATCGTCGAACCTATCCAGGGAAAAGGCGTAAACCTGCCCGACGACGATTACCTCAAGTCTGCCGCAGACCTCTGCCGCCGCTATGGGACCTTGTTCGTTGCCGATGAAATTCAGACCGGCCTGGGCCGTACTGGTCGCTTTCTCGCAGTCGAACACTGGAATGTTGAACCGGACATGGTGCTGCTTGCCAAATCGCTGTCTGGCGGTCACGTGCCGGTTAGCGCCGTCCTGACGAGAAGACACATCTTCGAAAAAGTGTTCGATCGAATGGATCGGGCCGTCGTGCACGGATCAACATTCGGAAAGAATGACCTTGCCATGGCGGCGGGCATTGCAACGCTCGATGTTCTGACATCAGAGCGGTTGATCGAGAATGCGGCGCAAACCGGCGAGTATCTGTTGTGCGGCCTCGCTGCCATGCGTGCACGCCACGAGTTGCTGAGCGATGTTCGCGGAAAAGGGCTGATGATCGGTATCGAATTTGGAAGCCCGAGATCATTGAAACTAAAGGCGTCCTGGAATGTCCTCGAGGCTGCAAATAGGGGGCTATTCTGCCAACTCATTACCATTCCGCTCTTTAGGGACCACAAGATTCTGAGCCAGGTCGCTGGCCACGCAAGTCACACAATCAAACTTCTGCCCGCTCTTGTCATTTCCAACGCGGACTGCGAGTGGATCCTGAACGCGTTCGATTCCGTCATCGCGGCTAGCCATCGGGTTCCCGGTGCCATCTGGTCGCTGGGGAAAACGCTGGCCGGCCATGCGATGCGGGCCAGCGGATAAAGGTGTAACGCACGAGCGGGCGCTTGCCGCCCGGCTCTCAAGGAAGGTGGTTAAGGGCGCGCGTGTGGACGTGAACGTTCTTGGCCGGCCGCCGACCCAGATGTTCCGAGATTGGGTGAAATCTGTCCGTCGATATGGCCCGCTCTATGTCGCGGCCTATCTGTTTGATCTCGTCAGAGTACACCGCGCGGAGCGGGCCGAGGGTTTCGACGCACGTTTCGGCACGGATACGGCAACGGTCGTCTATCCATGGACCCTGCCGAGCATCGGACATGAAGAGTCGCCGGAGATTCACGCCTACGAGGCGGCGCCCGCCTGGCTCATCCGCGAAACCCTCGATTCTATTCCCCTGCAGCCGCATATGTTTGCGTTCGTTGATATGGGGTCGGGCAAGGGGCGAGCGTTGCTCGTAGCGTCGGAGTTCCCGTTTATGAAGATTGTAGGCATTGAACTCTCACATGAGCTGCATCGAATCGCGGAAGAAAATATCAGGCGATATCAATCTGCATCCCAACAGTGCACGGCATTCTCCCTGCATTGCATGAATGCCGCCGAATACACCTTTGGGCCAGAGCCGCTTGTGCTTTTCCTCTTTAATCCCTTTGGGAAGGACACCATCCGGAGCATACTTGCCGGTCTAGAGGCCTCCCTAAATGCAAAACGTCGCGAAGCTTATGTTGTCTATGTCAACCCGCGATTTGAGGCGTTGGCGCGCAATGCTCACTTCCTTCGGAGGGTGAGGAAAGGGGGTGTTTGGTGGCGGCCTTGGAGCCGGTACGTGGTCTACGCGGCATCATCAGCACAAGACGAGTAGCGCGGGTTCGAATCACGGCGACTCCGAGCGCCGGCGAGACGTCTGGTAATAGGATGGCCGGTCGCGCTGCTGCGCCGTGGACGTAGAGTCTCGCAGGGAGTTAGCAGCACAAGGAGCACGTCCCTTGTCACGTGAATCCCCGATCGGCATCGATATTGGGAAACGAAAGTCTGAATTTGAGGCCTGGCAAGTTGTCAAGCAATTCGATGCGAGCCCCATGGAATCTCGCAACGGCTGCGACAATGCTGAGCCCGAGGCCATTTCCGGGCGTGCGACGACTCGGTTCGACCCGATAAAAACGCTTGAAAATGCGTGAATGCTCGTCAGCGGGAATACCCGGCCCATCATCGGCGACCGAGATGACCGATCCGCCATCACGAGACACAACCTCGACGATCACCTGACCACCGTCGCGGCCATGTTTGATGGCATTATCAACTATATTGGCAATTGCATCGAACAGAAGATCTCTGTCACCTGCGACGAATACTCGTTGATCACCGACAAGGTTGAGATGGTCGCCTCTTTCCTCGGCGGCGGCATCGAACAGCTCCACCACCTCACTCGCGATCTCGGTTAAGTTCACGGTGCGGAATGCGACTCTTCGATCACTCGTCTCAATTTGCGAGATCCGCATGAGCGAGGTGAACATGCGTAAAACGCCATCAAGCTCCATCATAGTGTCGTCGATCAAAGATTGATCGCAATCGGGATCACGTTGCCGGTTACGAGCTGCTTCCAAGTGTCCGCGCATGCGGGCGAGAGGCGTCCGTAAGTCGTGCGCAACGTTGTCAGTGACCTGCTTTACCTCGCCCATCAACGCTTCAATGCGGTCGAGCATCAAATTGAGGTTGTCGGCGAGTTGATCCCATTCGTCTCCTGCTCCATGCAGGGGGATTCGCTTGCCAAGGCCGCTTTGCATGATGGCCTGGCTGGCCGCATTGATGGCTTCGATCCGCCCCACTGTGCGCCGCGTGACCGAAACGCTGGCCGCCACGGCAATAACGAAAATCAACGAGATGACTAGCCCGAGGGCCGCGTTGATCTTCCGCGCGAACTCGTCGAGGTCGCCGATGTTTTTTCCCACTAACAAATGGTCGCCGTCCGGGAGCGTTTCAAACTTCGCTCGCAAGGATGGCCGGTCCGCCTCGTTCCGCTTCCACTCCCGCGCGCTGAAAGTGTCCCAGCCGTTGGAGCCCTTGAGCGCCGCCGGCCAGATCTTGAGATTACCGGCGAGAGGACCGAACGAAGGATCTGCGAGCAGGTAGAGCCCGCCCGTGAAATGGTCGTCAGCGACGGCCTGCTCAATTGCGGCAATCAACTCGCTACGTCCCCCGCCTTCGTAGGCCTTGCGCAAGACTGCATGCTCCGCCGCAATCGCGTCGTCCGATCGAGTCAGGACATAAGATGTGGTCGACCAATGCACGTAGCCGAACAGCGCAAGGACGATCGCGCCGAAAATTCCAATCCAGATCAGCGCCCGCTTGAACGTCGATGACCTTAAGGTCTTAGCAAGGAGCACGGACACAATACCCGACGCCTCGGACCGTATGGATGAGCGGATAAGCCTGCTGACCGTCGACCTTCCGGCGGACGCGCCCAACATAGACGTCAATAATGTTGGTCGTCGGGTCGAAATGAAGGTCCCACACGTCCTGTAACAGCATCGCCCGGGGAACGATGCGGCCTTCATTGCGAACCAGATATTCGAGAAGCTGGAATTCCCGCGGCAGCAGTTTGATCTCTCGCCCGCGCCGGCTGACCGTCCGCGACACGAGATCCATCTCAAGATCGCCGACGCGCAATACCGTTTCCTTGACGACAGTGGCGCTGCGTCTGGCGAGAGCCTCAACACGCGCCAGCAGTTCCACGAAGGCGAACGGCTTTACAAGGTAATCGTCGCCACCGGCGCGCAGGCCACGGACCCTATCGTCGATCTCTCCGAGAGCACTGATGATCAAGACCGGCGTGGCGATGCCGTCTTTCCTCAAGTGCTGCATGACGGCGATTCCATCGATATCTGGAAGCATCCGATCAATTGTCATCACGGCATAGTCGGCAGAACGTCCGCGGCTCAGGGCGTCGTTTCCATCGACAGCCAAATCCACCTGATAGCCGTTCGTCGTGAGCGAATCGACCAGCTGTCCAGCCGTTTCTGGATCATCCTCAACAACGAGAATGCGGCGGATTCCTGACATGGTCTCGGTTCATCCTGCGAGCAACCGAAGGCATGTCAACTCTACTATTCCCTCGTCTGGGAAACGTCAAAGCTGACTTATCTGTTAGAAACTAACTCATCAGTTCTCGCGCCACCGGGTCTGCCGCCGGAGCGGCTTGCAATGCTGCGCCAGGCCTTCGACGAGACATGCGCGATCCGAATTTCCTGGCGGATGTCGCCAAGGCGCGCCTGAAGGTGTCGCCAACCACCGGCGCTGAGATGGATCGCATGATGAAGGAATTGAAGCTCATCCCGAAAGATGTCGTGGCGGTCGTCGCCAAGCTGATCGGCAGCGGCGGCGGGAATTAAGGCTTCCACGCGCGCGGACCAATGAGCTTTCAGGCCGCTGCGACTTCTACATCGAGCGGGGCGGTCATCTTGAGCCCCGCGATCTGGACCCCGTTGTCGCGGCGGGTTCCCCGCTGTTCTTGCGGGATCGGACGTCCGGTGGGATCTCGCAGCCAAAGGCGCAGCAGATGGCGCCTGCGATCAAGTTCAGGCCAGTCTTCAAATCCACGCCGGCTGTGCAGCGTCACCTGATTGCAAAGGAACTGAATGTCGCCCTTGGTGAACTCGATGTCGGCGGCGAATTCCGCGACGGTGTCGCGATAGACCTGGATC
>Ga0207701_10006310_pt1 | contig 11850 bp, 12 predicted proteins | sample KBSSwiSSwithPhiX_FD_184294 | JGI IMG/M metagenome (GOLD analysis project Ga0207701, IMG submission 184294) | Switchgrass rhizosphere bulk soil microbial communities from Kellogg Biological Station, Michigan, USA, with PhiX - S5 (SPAdes) (version 2) | ecosystem: Environmental > Terrestrial >...
GATCATCCCGTTGATCGACATCATGTTCTTTCTGCTCGCCAGTTTTATGATGGTGAGCCTGAGTCAGGTGCACATGAAGGGAATCAAAGTGAATCTGCCTTCGGGTACTTCGGGTGAGGTCCAGACAAAACGCGAGTACGTCAGCGTCTCAGTCGATAAGGATGGCCATTATTTCTTCGATAAGGACGAAGTGAAGGACGAGGAATTGCTGAATCGGCTGAAAATGGCGCATCAATCGGCACCTGACGCGAAGGTGTTTGTTCGAGGGGACAAAGATTCAGTCCACCTGAACGTTGCCCACCTACTGGACCTTGTTCGCGCGGCCGGCTACTACAAGATCTCTTTCGAAATCAAGAGCGAAGCGCTCAAGGGGGTTCCCGGGGCACATTGATTTGATATGGCAGGATCACCAGGACAAACTGAAAAGCCCAGACCACTCATTTACCGGCCACCGCCGCGATGGTATTTCTGGACGGCAGTTGGTGGAGCTTTAGCAATTCACTTGGCAGCGGTTGTGGCTTCTCAACGGCACGAAGCTCCTCCCCAAGACTTACCCCCTCAACCGCCGCAAGTCGTGGAAGCGGTGCTCGCACCGCCTGAGGCGACTCCGCCTCCGGAAGACATCCCGATTCCGGAGCCTCCGCCTCCGCCCGAGATTCAACCTGAATTTGTTGAAGAAAGAACCCCGCCACCGAAACAACAAACGACGCAGAAATTCGCGCCTATTAAGAGTCCCGGACCGATGTCGATGTCGCGAGCGAAAGCCCTCGCCTTATACGCCCCGCGGCCTCAATATCCTTACGAGGCTCGTTCACGGCACGTCACCGGGAGTGGAGTGATCGTCTGCTCAGTGGACTCAGGCAGCGGCAGCGTCTCTAGCTGTAGTGTTTCGTCAAGCACTGGGAGTCCTATCCTGGATAACGCCGCCACCAGCGCGTTTCGGCAGTGGCGATTTAGACCTGGAACACTTTCCAAGGTGAATATTCCCATCACCTTTACCATGACGGGGGCTTCCTATTAGATATGAGAGTATCCTCGCCAGTTCCGAAGAAACACGCACGGATCGAGATCATCCCGTTGATCGACATCATGTTCTTTCTGCTTGCCAGTTTCATGATGGTGAGCCTCAGCCAGACTCACATGAAAGGCATTCGCGTCAATTTGCCCGCTGCCGTGGGACCGCCGCCAAGCGGAGTGAAGGACTTTGTCTCTATTAAAGTGCTGGAAGGAAATGCCGTGTTCTTCGACAACCAATACGTAGCGGATGATCAGGTGCTGCCTCGATTATTCCAGCTTCACAGGGCAAACAAGGACATCAAAATCTCGATCAGCGCGCAGCCGATGGCGATGTATGGCGACGTGATTGGAGTCCTCGACAAAGTTCGATCGGTTGGCATCACAAAAGTTGGTTATCAGATCAGGGCAGCCGCAGGCGTCACCCAAACGGGCGCAGCTCCACCTGGCGGAGCACCGCCGCCACCACCACCTCCACCACCACCTAGTCCTTAAATTAGTTCGGGCTGCCGAAGTTTGACCGCGAGGCCGCGAATCGCTTTGGCGCGATGACTGATGGTGTTCTTCACCTCAGCGGGCAGTTGACCGAAGGTTTGCTCGAATCCATCAGGAATGAAAATCGGGTCGTACCCGAATCCCGAGTCACCGCGCACTTCATTAGCGATTTTTCCTTCCACAATTCCTTCAAAGGTCCCGAGGAGATTGCCGTTGTGGGCGAGCGCTACCACGCAGCGGAATCGAGCACGGCGGGCATCCTGTGTGGCGCCAACTCGCGCCAGCTCGGTAAGTAGTTTCTCGATTTTGGCCCTCTCCGTGGCGTTCGCACCAGCATACCGCGCCGAATAAATTCCCGGCGCGCCATCGAGCGCGTCGACTTCCAGTCCCGAATCGTCAGCAATCACCAGAGTTGGCAATTGTTTCGATGCGGCGACAGCTTTGAGTTTGGCGTTTTCTTCAAATGACGTTCCGCTCTCGTCAATTTCGGAAATCTCGGGATACGCCCCGAGGTCGCACACCCTGAAATCCGGTCCCAGGCTTTGCTGGATCTCGCGCGTCTTATGCCTGTTGCGCGTCGCGACTACAAGTTCGATCACGGTTTAATTCAATGTGGAAACCGGAAATCCGAGAGTAAATTCTAGTTTCCTTTCTGTATTCCTGGTTTCCTGATTTACCTGTAATGAGTAGCGACCGCCGTAAGCAATATCCTTTCGACCAAATTGAGCCGAAATGGCAGGCCATCTGGGACGAGCGGGAGCTTTTTCACGCTGCCAATCCCGGCGAGAAAAGTTTTGATCCTGCAAAGCCAAAATTCTACGTGCTCGACATGTTTCCGTACCCGAGCGGTGCTGGGCTGCACGTTGGCCATCCGGAAGGCTACACCGCAACGGACATCATCGCGCGTTACAAGCGGATGCGCGGCTTCAATGTCTTGCACCCAATGGGCTGGGACGCCTTTGGCCTGCCTGCGGAGCAATACGCGATCAAAACCGGTCAGCATCCGGCAATTACCACCCGTGAAAACGTGGTGAAGTTCAAGAGTCAGTTGAAGCGCATCGGGTTTTCCTACGATTGGCAACGGGAGATCAACACGACGGACCCGACTTACTACAAATGGACGCAGTGGATTTTCCTCCAGATCTACAACTCCTGGTTCAACGTGGAAACAAATCGAGCTGAGCCGATTTCCACGTATCGCGGATCCGATCCGGACAGCGTTCGACTTGCTTACGTTGCTGACGTTCCAGTGAACTGGTGTCCGGAGTTGGGCACAGTCTTAGCGAACGAGGAGGTTGTAGATGGAAAAAGCGAAGTTGGCGGCTTCCCGGTCGTACGAAGACCGATGCGGCAATGGATGTTGCGTATCACTGCGTATGCGGAGCGATTGCTCAACGAACTCGCAGGACTTGATTGGCCCGAAGGAATCAAACTGCTCCAGCGCAACTGGATCGGCCGAAGCGTAGGCGCGGAAATCGATTTCAAAATTGAGAACATGGATCAGCAGATTCGCGTTTTCACTACCCGACCCGACACGCTTTACGGCGGTACATTTCTGGTGCTCGCGCCGGAACATTCAATCGTCAATTTGATCGTTACCGAGGAGCAGTGGCCGGCAGTGCGCGAATACCGCGAGCGCGCCGCGCGTAAAAGCGAGCTGGAGCGTGCTGATCTCTCGAAGGAAAAGACCGGCGTGTTCACCGGAGCGTTCGCAATTAACCCCGCGACTAACGAAAAGATTCCAGTCTGGATCGCCGACTATGTGCTGCTTGGTTACGGCACCGGCGCAATCGGTGGCGTGCCGGCGCACGATGAACGCGATCTGGAATTCGCGAAAAAATACGATCTGCCAATTGTCGTCGTTGTTCAGCCAACAACAGATGAGCCGGCATTTGGATTCACCGGCGAAGGCATGGCCATTAACTCGCCGATCATCAATGGCCTAACGAGCCGTGAAGCGAAAAAGAAAATCACCTCTTGGCTTGAAGAACGCGGCCTTGGCAAACATGCAATCAATTACAAACTGCGCGATTGGTTGTTCTCGCGTCAACGATACTGGGGCGAGCCTTTTCCAATTGTTTGGGAGAACGCGAAACATCGCGCATTGCGGGAAGAAGAATTGCCAGTTGTTCCGCCGCCGCTCGACGATTACAAACCGACTGGCACCGGAGAACCGCCGTTGGCCAAGGCAAAAGATTGGATCCGCTACTCCGGAAAGGCGATACGTGAAACAAACACCATGCCGCAGTGGGCCGGCTCATGTTGGTATTACCTGCGGTTCTGCGATCCGCAAAACGACAAACGATTCGTTGGCAAAAACGCGGAAGGTTACTGGATGGGCGGCGATACCCCTGGCGGCGTAGATCTGTACGTCGGAGGAACTGAACACGCGGTCTTGCACCTGCTTTACGCGCGGTTCTGGCAAAAAGTGTTATTCGATCTGGGTCACGTGTCCAAGCCCGAGCCGTTCCAGCGGTTGGTGAACCAGGGAATCATCCTTGGCGAAGACAATCAGAAAATGTCGAAATCGCGCGGGAACATCGTTAATCCCGACGATGTGATCGATCAGCACGGCGCCGACGCATTTCGTTGCTACGAAATGTTTATGGGACCGCTTGAACAAATGAAACCGTGGAGCACCCGCGGGGTCGAAGGCGTCGCGCGGTTTCTTGCGCGCGTCTGGCGATTGTTGATGACAGAGAACCAGGCAGGCGAGTGGGTACTCTCGGACAAGGTCGAAAAGGTTGAAGCGAGCAAGCCACAGCAAAAGTTACTCCATGCCACAATCAAAAAAGTGACTGAAGATATCGAATCGTTCTCCTTTAACACGGCGATCTCTCAGATGATGATTTTTGTGAACGCGTTCACGAACGCCGAAGCGATCCCGTTGCGAGCGATGCGGACGTTCCTGATCCTGCTCAATCCTTTCGCTCCGCACATTTCGTCCGAGCTGTGGGAAAGATTGAGCGCTGAATTCGGCGACGCACGCGGAGATATTACCCAGGAATCATGGCCGGTTTACGACCAGCGTCTGCTAGTTGAGGACGAAGTTGAAATCGTTATTCAAATAAACGGCAAGGTTCGTGATCGTGTGAAAATGCCGATTGTGGCGACCGAGGAGGAGCTGAAGGCAGTCGCGCTATCGAACCCGAAAGTTCAAGACCGGATCGGCGGTAAGCCGGTTCGCAATGTGATTGTTGTTCCGAAAAAGCTCGTCAATATCGTCGTCACCTGATTCAGTGAACCACATGTGGAAGGAATTTAAGGAATTTGCAGTCAAAGGGAACGCCATTGATCTCGCTGTTGGCGTCGTTATCGGCGCGGCCTTCGGAAGCATCGTTACTTCGCTCGTTAAAGATATTTTGATGCCTCCAATAGGCTTGATCACAGGCGGGCTCGATTTTTCGAACAAGTTTATTGTTTTAAAGGCAGGCGGGGATGGGATGACTAATTTCTCAACTCCCGCTGACGCACTGGCTCACAAGGCGATCACCTGGAACTACGGCAACTTTATCACTTTTGTTATCAACTTCGTCATTGTTGCATTCTGCATTTTTCTTGTCGTAAAAGCAGTTAACCAGATGAAGCGACCGGCCCCCAACACCGTGCCGGTGTCAAAAGATTGTCCGGCATGTGCAATGACTATCCCAATCAAGGCGACACGATGCCCACATTGTACCACCGAATTGACGCAAACAGCGCCAAAGTAAGCGGCTAAATCGACCGCTAATACGGTGTCAGACGTCTCTGGTGAGCCGTTTCAGACCTAGGGGATTTCCGTAAATAATCACTTGTTCTTGGCTGCCTAGGCTGCTATTGAAGCCGAAACGCTGATGCCTAGACACCTTAACCTAGCGTTCGCGGGAGCTTTAGCTTGCTTTGTCGTAGGCTGCGCGACGCAATCGAAACCGACACTCACCAGTGGACGGCGCATTCCAAAGGTGCGCACCACCGCGTACACGCATCACGAGGGAGGAAGCGGGGCTCACAATGCCATCGGCACTTATCTTTCCGGTCGGCAGGTGTTGAGTGCCGCTTCAGATTGGTCGCGATACCCGCTCGGAACGCGCTTTCGCCTCGTTGATACCAGCGAAGAATACGTCATCGACGATTACGGGAACGCCCTGGTCGGCACCGACACTATCGATCTTTATAAGACGACCCGGTCGGAGGTCAGAATTTGGGGTGTCCGCTATGTCGACATCGACATATTGCAATGGGGCTCGGACGAAGAAAGTTTGAAAGTTCTTACGCCACGTCGCAAACACAATTGCGTTCGGAAGATGGTCGTAGCTCTCGAAAAGAAGAAGAGCAAAACCGTTGCTCAAAATACTCCGCGGCGCACTTCAGCTTCAAATTAGCAACACGGGCGAGCCGATGCGCGCGCCACCCAGCATCAAACTGGTGGGTCGCTTTTGATTTACTGCAGATCACGCTGCATTTTCCCCGCCAATGAAAATCTTGGTCGTTGGCGGCGCGGGCTATATCGGGAGCGTTTGCTCCGAACTCTTGCTCAATGAGGGGCATGAAGTTGCTATTTTCGATAATCTAAGTGAAGGCCATCGAGACGCGGTTGATTCTCGGACGCATTTCATTGAAGGCGAACTGGCGGATCGCCAGCAGATCCAGGACGCGCTTTTCGATCATCGGCCGCACGCAGTCATGCATTTCGCCGCGAACGCGCTAGTCGGTGAGTCGATGCAGAATCCGTCCAAGTATTTTCGGAATAATGTTTGCAATGGATTGAATCTGCTCGATGCCATGGTCGCGGCTGATGTCCGGCGGATCGTGTTTTCCTCCACTTGCGCAATCTTTGGTCCGTCTGATCGGGTGCCGATTGATGAAACCGCGCAGCCGCGTCCCATCAATCCTTATGGCGAATCCAAACTCACCTTCGAAAAAATTCTGCGCTGGTACGACGAAATTCATGGTGTGAAATTTGTTTGCCTGCGCTACTTTAATGCCTCCGGCGCATCTGAGAAATTTGGTGAGGATCATCGACCGGAGACGCATCTCATTCCGACTGTTCTGCAGGTCGCGCTCGGTGAAAAACCGAACGTCGAAATCTACGGCACCGACTACGAGACTCCGGACGGAACCTGTATTCGTGATTACATTCACATCCTCGACCTCGCTCAGGCGCACATCTTGGCGCTCGGCGACGACGCCAGCGGCTGTTACAACCTGGGAACGGGCGGTGGTTCAAGTGTTCGAGAAGTGATCGAATCGTGTCGTAAAATCAGTGGACGAAAAATCGACACCATCGAAAAACCACGCAGGCCAGGTGACCCGCCCCGGCTCATTGCTTCCTCGACCAGAATTAAGAAGGAACTTGGTTGGCAACCGCAATTCCAATCGCTCGACGCGATTATCGAGAGCGCTTGGAAATGGCATCAAAAATTCCCAACAGGCTATCCGGACTGAGATGCTGTGGTGTCCGCTGTCCTCAGCGGAGTCTCTTTTGGTAGGGCGCGTCACTCCGTGCGCGCCGCCTCGCCGAGTGTAGAACGCAATGGCGTGCAGAGGACTGCCCGCCCTACCTGACATGCTCGGCGTTTTAGCGGCTAGACTGCGATGGCGAGAGCTGCTTGAACCGTTTCGATTCGGAGATCATCAAGTTTTCCGCTCGCCGCCCTGAGAACTCGCACCTTGTCGTTTCTTGGCGCCCAAACATCCGGATTGGTCGGGCCAAAGAGGAGAATGCAATTGGCGTCGGCGGCTGCCGCGAGATGCGAAATTCCGCTGTCGTGCCCGATGAATGTCGAGCGCGCAAGGACCGCAGCAAGGCTTGGCAGAGGCAGGTTCCTGGCGAAACGAACATTGCGATTCTTCCATTCGCGTTCCAATCGGTCCGTCTGAGCTTCGTCTGCCTCGCCTGAGATCACCACCAGGCGTTCGAGGTCTGCGAAACGGCTGCCTGACGAAAACAAGCTAATCCAGTTTTCGACTGGCCAGTTCTTCGCCTGGGAGCCGCTTCCCGGATGTATGGCGATAACCGGTTGCGGCATCGATCCGAGGAATTCGCGGGCAAAGTCCCGATCTTCTGCTGAAGGAAAAATTCTTTCGGCCAAATCGATAACCTTGATTCCCAATTCCTCGATTGCTCGCGCAAGCTGCCGCGCAGCATGACCGGTATTTTCGACGATCCGTGCGGGTCCGCAAATCAGAGTCTGAACGCCACATCGACGAAGATTTGTTTCGAAAACTCCGTCCGGGTCGTAGAGATAACTGATAATTAAATCGAAGCAGGCGAAGTAATCGGCCAGTTCCCCAGGCAATTCCGAGTCACGAGCGAAAAATCTGGCGAGCGACGAGTATTCGATCGATTGCACCGCTTGCGCATAGAACCGATTTTCTGCAAGCACTGCAATGTGCTTGTAGCCGAGAATCTCCATATGCGCCTGCGGCCGCGCGTCACGAAGCGCTTTGAGTGCCGGCAAGGTGAGAATGAAATCGCCGATCGCACCGCCGCGGATTACCAGAATGCGGTTCATGCTTCATTGTAGCGGCGCTCTATGAGCGCCGAAATCCAATGCACGCAAACGGCGGTCACGGACTGCGGCTACAGCTAATACTGTGTAAACGCGAATCCAAGAAGCACGCCGCCATAAATCAACTCGATCGCGTGTAAACAGCGCCAGCGAAAGGCGCTCCGCGCGAGCCAATTAAGCTGGTCGCGAAGGACGTACGGAATTGCCACCCAGAACAAACCCGCGATAATCAGCAGGTAAGCAAAAACCGTTACGAGCAAGCGACTCGTTTCGTAGCGCAAGAACGCCGCATCAAGGAGCGGTTCCGCCGCGAGCAAACAAAGAATCCCGAGAGCACGGACTGCGAGGAATTCATCCACGAAAAACAACGTGAGTACGTAACCGATTGGCAAAGCAATCAGGAGCGGACGACGGAAACTTGAGAATTCGCCCATTTGGATGGTCGCGAGTAACCAAAAGGTCCAAGCCAGACAAATCGTGAGCAGCACAACTCCGGCAAAGCGAGAGCGCGGAAACTGCTTCACGACTTGCGCAAAGTCCGGTTTCATCAACCCAAGCAGACCGACTACAACGAGAAATGCGCCGGCGATTACTCCTGCTGTTTGCAATGAGAGATGGTAAATCATGCGTCGAACTACACTGATGGCGTGTGATTTTGGATACGGTGACGCAAGTTTTCAACTTGCGATTGAAGACGCGTCACTCGAGCAGCGGCGTCGCGTACAGGCTGAACCCGTTGGCGCGCTCAATTTGCACATTCACAAGCTCCCCAAGGTGTTCCTCGCTATCGACTGTTGGGCGTTGCTTTGGCGAAGGCGGAAATACGACAATCTTGTTTGTGCGGGTTCGGCCCATCAGGCGCGCGCGATTTGTTTTGCTGGGGCCTTCGCAAAGCACTTCCAGCCGGCTTCCAACCAGACGTTCGAGAATCCGGCGATTGGATTTGTTTACCACCTCGAGCAAATCTTGATTTCGCTGTTCTTTGACGTGTTCGTCGATTTGATCGGGCATTTCCGCGGCGGGAGTCTCGCGCCGTGATGAGTAACGAAACACAAAAGCATTATCGAATTGGATTTGCTCGACTAAGGCGCGTGTCTGCCTGTAGTCGTCCTCTGTCTCGCCGGGAAACCCGACGATGATGTCAGTGGTAATCGCGACGCCATTGCGGGCCCGCCGGATTCGTTCGACCAGATCCAAATACTTCTCCGCGGTGTACGCGCGGTGCATCGCTTTCAGGATTTTGTTCGAGCCCGATTGCAACGGTAGATGAACATGCTCGGCAAGTTTCGGGAGTCGCGAGATGGCGTCGACGAGGTCGTCGCGAAAACCGATCGGATGAGGGGAAGTGAAACGAAGTCGTTCAAGGCCTTCGACCTCGTGAACGGATTCGAGCAACTGCACGAACGGGGACTTGCTGTCGACCTTCGGAAATTCATGGCGACCGTAAAGATTCACGATTTGGCCCAGTAGCGTGACTTCTTTGACCCCGCGCGAAACCAGATCGCGCACTTCGGCCACAATCTCGTCGATGGAGCGGCTGCGTTCCGCTCCACGGGTCTGCGGCACAATGCAGAAAGTGCAGTGCATGTTGCATCCTTGCATAATAGACACAAAAGCCGTCGCCTGCCTGCATGTCACCCGTTGGTCGCGAATGGTCGATTGCGAACCTGCTTCCTCGGCAACATCGACGATTGAAAATCGCAGATCATCCATGCGGTTCTGCATTGGACGTTGGACCCTCGGCGTTGGGCGTTGGGCGTTTTCTGAGGTCCGGATTTTCTTCTTTGCGACCAATTCCTCCACGTACTCCGCCACGCGATGAAACTTTTGTGTGCCAACAACAAGATCGACGTGCGGCAAATCTTTCAGCAGCGACGCGCCGCGTGCCTGGGCCATACAGCCTAGGAATCCAAACACTACGTGCGGCCTTTCTTTCGCCAACCGTCCCAGCATGCCCATCTTGCCAAGCGCTTTTTGGTCAGCCATGTCGCGCACGCTGCACGTGTTCAGGAGCACGACGTCAGCTTGCGACTCATGCCCGACCCGTTCGTAGCCGCGCGCCACGAGCGAATGCGCGACCTGTTCGGAGTCGCGCTCGTTCATCTGGCAGCCATAAGTCTTGATGAAAAATTTCGGCATCGGACGGGCGAAAACAATACACGGCCAGCCGCCGTTCGTCCAAAGTGCGTTCGTGGGCTTCAGGTAGGGCGCGTCACTCCTGTGTGCGCCGTCTTTTACATCGTGATCGGCGCGCAGAGGACTACGCGCCCTACCGACAATAGACGTAATTGGTGTCTGAGATTCGTGACAATTCGTGTAATTCGTGTCTTAAATCGCAGCGCCTATGAATGAAGAAATTCCCGCGATCGGCATTATCGGTGGAAGCGGTCTCTACCAGATGGAGGAGTTGCGCGATACGACCGAACACAAAATCGACACACCGTTTGGACCGCCGTCGGACGTACTCGTCGGTGGAAAATTAGGCGCTCGTCAGGTTTACTTTTTGCCCCGACATGGTCGCGGCCATAGGATTCTGCCGCACGAAATAAATCACCGCGCCAACATTTATGCGCTCCGCTCTTTGAACGTTCGCTGGATCGTCTCGGTGGGGGCGGTCGGCAGCTTGCAGGAAAAATATGCGCCGCGAGATCTGGTCTTACCCTCGCAGTTTTACGATCGCACCAGTCAAAGGACGGCGCATACATTTTTCGGTGAAGGCATTGTTGCGCACGTTGGATTCGCCGAGCCGATCAACGCGAACTTGCGCAACCTGTTGGCTGAATCCGCCAGGTCATTGGGATACACCGTTCACAACGGCGGCACTTATGTGAACATGGATGGCCCGGCATTCTCGACGCGTGCGGAATCTGAATTCAATTACCGCAATGGATTCGACGTGATCGGCATGACCAATCTTCCAGAAGCAAAGTTGGCTCGCGAAGCGGAGATCGCATTCGCTACGATGGCCATGATCACTGACTACGATTCGTGGAAAGTCGAAGAGGAACCGGTGTCGGCTGAGATCATTCTCAGTCACTTACTCGCAAATGCAGAGACAACGCGGAGAGTCATTGCAGACGTCATTCCACGAATTCCCAATGAACTGAATTGGCCGGAACATTCCGCATTGGATACGGCGCTAGTGACCGACCGAAAGCTCTGGCCAAAAGCCACGATCAAAAAGCTAGGACCGATTTTGGCGCGCTTCGTCGCCGAATAAGGTAGGGCGCGCAGTCCTCTGGGCGCCGATTGGAATTCCGAAACACGGCGCGCACGGAGTGACGCCTCCTACCTTGGCGATCACGACGCGTTGAAACCCGCTGCGCTGCGATTGAGAATCACCCAATGAAAACGCGTTGCTTCGATCACATCGATTTGCGGGTGAGAGACATGGAAGTTGCGAAAAAGTTCTATCGAAAACTTTTGCCACAGCTTGGATTCGTTCACGAAAAGCCCGGTCGATCCTTCCATACTTTTTTTTCCGCCGTCGGCGACCAACCGTCGGAATTCTTTGGTCTTAGTCCTGATAAAAACCACAAACCGAATCGGACACGCATCGCGTTTTGGGCGGACATGCGCGAAGAAGTAGATCGGATTGCGAAACTAGTGCGCGACGCCGGCGGAAAAAAGCTTGAGGGACCGGAAGTTTGCAGGGGCTACAGTCCGGGTTACTACGCCTTCTTCTTCGAAGACCCTGACGGCAACAAACTCGAAATTTGCTGCCGCGAGAAGCCGGTATTTCCTGATTAAGCTGTAGAGGCAGCCGTGTCCGCCATTTGGACGGACTCGTCCCGTGGCGAGCCGGTTGCGATTGATCATTTTGCAGGCGACACGCCTGCCACTACAGTTG
>Ga0207701_10006311_pt1 | contig 11848 bp, 10 predicted proteins | sample KBSSwiSSwithPhiX_FD_184294 | JGI IMG/M metagenome (GOLD analysis project Ga0207701, IMG submission 184294) | Switchgrass rhizosphere bulk soil microbial communities from Kellogg Biological Station, Michigan, USA, with PhiX - S5 (SPAdes) (version 2) | ecosystem: Environmental > Terrestrial >...
AGATCTATACCCCCTGCATCATCTATTTTCTTTTCATATTCCGCACAATGGATTTTTACTTCTTCTTTAGGTATTTCACCGTTTGGAATGTTGATGTTCGCCGGATCAATGTCTACATGATCAAACAGATGAATCTTCATAAATCTGTTATAGCTCTGAAATGCATCCTTGTCGATAGGGTAGTATTCATCAAGATTAACGGTGATAACGTTTTTAAAACTAAGACCTTCATTCTTATGCATTCTTACAAGCTCACCATACAATGCTTTGGGAGTACTGCCTGTAGCAAGACCAAGAACACATTTTTCATTTTTTTTCTGTTTTTCCCTGATGAGTGCAGCGATCTGATTAGCTGCAAAAACAGAACCTTCTTTCAGGTCTGAGAAAATTTTTACCGGGATTTTCTCAAAAGAATCGACCATGCTCATAATTTATACAATTGCTTTTGGTGAAATTTCATAGTAAAGGATATGTATTTTATTTTGATGCTATTTTCGTTTTTGGATCAAATTTTACACGGAGATCTGTAAATAAAGCTCTGCTGTAATTCACACCCCAAAGGTCATATCTTTTAAATTGTACCGCAAGACGCTTTTCAAATTCATTCCAGCTTCGGGATGCCGGCGGGCTCCATAATACCTCACTTAAAGCGCTGAGTCTCGGGAATAACATATATTCTACCTTGCGTGGACTTTTCATGTATTCTGTCCAGACATTTCCCTGTGCTCCGAGAACATGTTTCTTTTGTTTTACACTGAGCACGCCTGGAACGGGTTCATAGCTGTAAACTTTCTGAACGCTGAGATAACCACCTATCGTAACAGAATCTTCTTTTTTGCTTTGTGAATGATCGAGGTAAACATGTGTTCCGGGAGTCATGATCACATCATGATCCTGCTTTGCTGCTTCGATACCGCCAGCTTCACCTCTCCAACTCATTACTGTTGCGTTCGGTGCCAGGCCACCTTCAAGTATCTCATCCCATCCGATCATCTTCTTACCCTTGCTGTTTACATACTTTTCCATCCGTTGTACGAAATAACTCTGCAGCTCGTGCTCGTCTTTAAGATTGTGGTCCTTTATTCTTTTCTGGCACTTCGGACAAGTTTTCCATCTGCTTTTGGGACATTCATCCCCACCAATATGTACATATTGCGAAGGAAAAAGCGGTATTACTTCATCAAGCACTTCCTGAAGGAAAGTAAATACCGAATCATTACCTGCGCAAAATACTTCTTCTTCCACGCCCCAGGTTTGTTTCACCTCATAGGGTCCGCCGCTGCAACCAAGATTGCTGTAGGAGGCAAGAGCCGCCTTTGCATGACCGGGCATTTCTATTTCCGGAATTACCGTAATGTGTCTTTTTGCAGCATAGGCCACCACTTCCTTAATTTGTTCCTGGGTATAAAAACCTCCATAATGGATATTATCATTTCCTGTTCCAGGGTAACGGCCAATGATCGTTCCGTTTCTGTAAGCTCCGATTTCAGTTAGCTTCGGATATTTCTTAATCTCAATTCTCCAGCCCTGATCATCAGTAAGGTGCCAGTGAAATGTATTCATTTTATGAAGAGCAATGAAGTCGATGTATTTTTTTACAAACTCAACGTCAAAGAAATGACGCGCTACATCAAGCATAAGACCCCTGTATTTAAGCCGCGGCTGGTCAGAGATACTTACCAGTGGCAGTTGCAATGAAGAAGATCTCTTCACCGGAAGAAGCTGTATGAGACTCTGAGCACCAAGAAAAGTTCCTGCATATGAGTCGCCTTCCAGCACAATTGATTTTGAGGTTCCATTGAGGGTATAATGTTCATCGTTTTCAGGTGCCTTTATAAATTTCTTTGTAGAAAAACTTATAAAATTATTGCTCGCTGTTTCAGTGATGCTTAATGAAAATCCATAATACTTCTCCAGGTAATCATTAAAAAAATCAGCGGCATCCTTATCACCTTCATCTTTCACAACAATCGCGGTTTTCTTATCTAATTTGAATATTCCCGGTTTAACTTTCAGGCTTACGGGCTTTGGGATGATATTTACCTGGACAGAAGTTTGAGCGTACATATTCATGAAAAGCAAATTGACAAGGAACGCTGCAAAAACTTTTAACGCCATTTTTTTTAAAAGGTTTAAGTTATAAATGTAATATATAATCGGCTACTTAATGACCCCATCCTCAAGAACCACAATATTATCGCAAATTTTCAGAGTTGAATCACTGTGAGCTATTATTATGACTGTATTCCCATTGTTTTTATACCACTCAATCGTTTGCATTATTTTTTCTTCCGATACTTTATCAATAGCAGAAGTTGCCTCATCGAGAATGAGCACGGGACTGTTACGGAAAAGAGCACGGGCAATGGAGATCCTTTGCTTTTGCCCGCCTGATAAATTATTGCCCTGTTCAGCAATCACAGTATCCATTCCTCCAGGAAAAAGAGACGCAAAACTGAATATCCCCAAACGTTCACAGATATCTTCAAGCTTTCGCTTATCATATTCCCGTCCTATTATAATGTTCTCTTTAATGGTAGCTGAAAACAAACCTGTTTCCTGGGAAACCATTGTTATGATCTCAGCAAGATTTTCTCTTTTAATTTCATTGATATCAATTCCGTTTACAGTTATTATCCCTGCAACAGGGGTATACATTCGTAAAAGGAGAGAGGCCAGCGTGGATTTACCGCTGCCGCTTTTGCCCCTGATACCTGTTATTGTTCCACCGGTTATTGATAAGTTGATACCTTTCAACAGTGGTTCATTGTAACCGTAACTGAATTCAACATTTTTAAATTCTATCCGCAGGTCCTGGTTTACATGAATTTTTTTCCATCCATTTTCCGCCTGCTGGAGACCCATGATTTCAAAGAGTCTTTCAGCCGCAATTTTAGCGTCAGTGAAACTTTTATTTGCACCCAGTAAATAAAGTACAGGTACGCTGAACCAGGTAAGCAGGGTATAAAATGAAATCAACTCACCCGTGGTCAGGGTATTTCCTATAACGTAGTAACTACCTACCCATAACAGAAGGATCGTAAAGATTTTTGATAAGGCATCTGCCGTATGTTGAATATATAATTGCTTTACTGAAGATGCATATACGTTATTTAATAACCTGTCGAGCTTAATAGCTATTTTATCGCTGAAGAATTTTTCAATGGCCAGCTGTTTTATCGTTGCAACAATACCAAGACTTTCAACAAGCGATGCATCAAGTTCAGCGCCAGCGACTGCTATTCTGCGCTGCCAGTTTTTATTGATCCTGTTGCTTATATGATACAGCAGCCCGTAGAACGGAACAATTGATAAAATTAAAAGGGCGATTCTCCAATTGTAATAAAACATCATTGCCAGCGAAAATATAACGACTAGTATATCAACTATTATATTCACAGCTACATCATGAATGAAAGTTGTAATTTTTACTGCGTCATTTATTCTGCTCAGGATTTCACCAACCTGCATTCTGTTGAAGAATGATTGCGGAAGCTTTAACACATGCCTGTAATATGCCATGATCAACGAAGAATTGATCGACCTACCAGTCTTTAATACAAGTAAATTCCTCGTTATACTTACCAGGAATTGGATTAACAGCAGGATGATCGCCATCGCAGAGATAATTTCAAGCAATAGTTTATCCTTTTTAACCAGTATTTCATCAACAATCTCTTTTACATAAACAGACATTGATATTCCAAGGAAACTTACTATTGCTGCACACACTGACGCAAGGATCAGTAATTTTTTGAAAGGACTTACTAATTCCTTTATCCTTGTGAAATCTGAAATTTTTTCATTCGGCAAAAACTTATCGCCCGGCAACATCATGATCATTACCCCTGTCCATATTTTCCGGAATTCCTCTTCCGTTAACTTTTTTAATTTTCCTTCAGCGGGATCCATTACTAATACTCCCTTTGCAGTCGCCTTTACTAAAACCATGTAATGGCTTATCTTTTCGTCGATAATTACATGCGCTATTGCAGGAAGTGTCATTAGGCCGAGTGATCCATATTCAGTTCTTATCCCTTTTGCATCCAATCCTAATACAATCGCAGCTTCCACAATTCCCAGCACACTTGTTCCCTTCTGATCGGTTAACGCCAGATGTCGAATCGCAGACACTGTTACCTGTAATCCATAGAAACCACAAACCGATGCCAGGCAGGCAGGACCGCAATCAGATATATCGCGCTGCCGGATTAATGAGAGGTGCAATTTCCTTTGCTTCATTAAAGCCATACATATAAAACATGTAAACAGTTATTATTACAACTATCATAATGATGATTGCAATTACTATAAGCTGTTTTTTCATTTCACGATCTTTGTTAATTAAAAATGCAGGAACATCCTTGTGAGATGTTCCTGTTTTTTTTACAGGCCTGAACTGCCAACCATCACTCCTAACATCCTGGCCATACCGAAAATAGTAACACCCAGCACGAAGGATCTTAATCCCCCACCACCACCTGTGAGAGTGGCAGAAACACATTCAAGACATGTTGTGATTGCCCCACCACCGGTAATGTTCTTCAATTCTTCGCGGCTGATTTCTTTCAGCGTCTTATTTGTAACATGTAGTTTTTTCATAGTGAGAATATTTTAATTATTAATAATTCAGTTATAGCAACAATTTCATGTATTTGGCTCTCCCCGACTGAGCATAATATGGCCCTTAGGATCAACCTTCATTTTTTTTTCCATATAATTTAAATAGAATGAGGTACCCTTCTTATGGAACTGATCAGGATCGCAGGCATACGGTACAATTCTCCCAAATGATCATTTTCTTTTATTATGATATAAAAGTAAAGAGAGTAAGATCCGTTTACAAAGTGTAATCCTCCTGTTGTTGTGGGATTTTTCTTACAGGTTAGCGAGGCTTTCGCGTATCACCCTGATCTTCGTTTCAGCATCGGCCCTTTTCTTTCTTTCAAGCGCAACAACTTCCGGCCTTGCATTCTGCATGAATCGTTCGTTCGATAACTTCTTATCAACTGCAGACAAAAAGCCTTCGAGATGATTAAGTTCCCTGATCATTCCCTCACGTTGTTCAGAAGAGTCGATCGGTCCTGCAGTCTCAATAAAGAATTTATCCTTTCCGATCACAACAGAAATATTGTGACCTATCGCTTCTGAATTGAATGCAATAGTATTTGCGTTCACCTGTTTAGTGAGAATGTGGTAAAAAGATTTATACAAATCCGGGTCTTCAGTGATAACATACAGTTTAACCTCATCCTTTTGCTTCAGCCTGCTCTTGTTGCGCGCATCCCGCAAGCCGGTAACCACTTCTTTCAGAATATTTCCTGCTTTTAATATGCGGGCATCCGGGGAATTTAAAGGAGTTGACTGCCTCACACAAAGATCATTCTTCCTGTTATCGAGCAGATGATATATTTCTTCACTTACGAATGGCATGAAAGGATGCAGCATATGCATCAGTTCGGTAAAAAATTTAACCGTTTGGCGGTATATGCCTTTATCCATTTTCTGGTCATACTGTGGCTTCACCCATTCAAGGTACCAGCTGCAGAAATCATCCCATATCAACGAATAAATGGTTTTCAGTGCTTCACTTAATTTGAAATCGTCATACTGCTTTTTCACTTCTGCACGAACTTCAGCAAGCCTGGAATCGAACCATTTTACTGCAAAATCATTCCTCGATATCTGCGAATGATCATCATCGTTATCTTCTACATCAACAGTGCCTGCAAAACCGGAAACATCCATAATCACCAGCGCTTCCTGTGCACTTGGTTCTGCGGCTTCATGTCCGGGTTCATTAAATTTTTGCTCCCACATTTTAAGGAGCTTCAATGCATTCCATATCTTATTATTAAAAAAACGTCCCTGTTCGGGTGATGTTTCATCAAAAAGAAGGTCGTTACCGGCGGGAGCGGAGATCATAATTCCGAACCTTACTGCATCGGCGCCGTATTTATTGATCAATTCGAGCAGGTCGGGGGAATTCCCCAGGCTTTTACTCATCTTTCTGCCCAGTTTATCACGAACCATCCCTGTGAAATACACATGCTTAAACGGAATTTCATTTGTATACTCCATTCCTGCCATGATCATTCTAGCCACCCAGAAAAAAATAATATCCTGCCCTGTTACCAAAACAGAAGTAGGGTAGTAGTATTTGAAATCTTTATTGCCGGGATCGGTTATTCCATTAAATACCTGCATGGGCCACAACCATGAAGATGCCCATGTGTCGAGAACATCTTCATCCTGTTTCAGCATAGCATCTTTAACGCCATACTTTTCGCTGTAAATTTTCCTGGCATCATTCTCATTCTCCGCCACTACATACCTGCCTTCAGCATCGTACCACGCAGGAATACGCTGACCCCACCATAACTGGCGGCTGATGCACCAGTCCCTTATATTTCCTAACCAGTATTTATAGGTATTTAAAAATCTTTCTTCAGGATGAATTTTAATTCTTCCATCCAGCACGGGTTGCAATGCTTTTTCGGCCAATGCCGGCATCGATACAAACCACTGGGTGGAGATCCTTGGTTCCACAACACAATTAGTTCGCTGGCTGAATCCGGCCCTCGTCTGGTATTCCTCATCCTTCAGCAACCATCCTTTTTCTTTTAAAGCGGCAACAACTTTTTTACGTGCTTCAAATCTTTCGAGTCCCGCAAATTCACCAGCTGCTTCCGTTAGCGTGCCATCTTCATTCAGCGTATCTATAACCGGGAGGTTATGTTTCAACCCGATATTGTAATCATTTATATCATGGGCAGGCGTAACTTTCAATACACCGGTACCAAATTCCGGATCAATATAATCGTCGGTAATAACAGGCACTATCCTGTTTACAAATGGGATCACCGCATATTTGCCATGCAGAGGTTTATAACGCTCATCATTGGGATTAACGGCAACAGCGGTATCACCCATGATTGTTTCAGGTCTTTGTGTGGCAATTGTAATATAAGGAGTGTCATTACTGAGCTTATCCAGGTTGGCATCTGCACTTTCAACAACAAAATATTTTACATGGTATAGTCTGCCATGAATGTCTTTATGTTCAACTTCTTCGTCGCTTAAGGCAGTTTTCGCTACAGGATCCCAGTTGATCATTCTTGCGCCGCGATAAATAAGTCCTTTGTTATACAGGTCAACAAAAACCCTGATCACGGCCCGGTAATAATCAGCATCCATCGTGAAAGCAACCCTGCTCCAATCGACGCTGCAACCAAGTTTTTCGATCTGGTGATAGATAATGTTGCCATATTTCTCTTTCCACTCAAATGCATATGCGAGAAATTCTTCTCTCGATAATTGGGACTTATCTATATTTTTTTCTCTCTTCAGCATGTCCACCACACGGGCTTCGGTAGCAATAGAAGCATGGTCGCTACCTGGTACCCAGCATGCATTGAAGCCATTCATGCGGGCATTTCGTATAAGGATGTCCTGCACTGTTTCGTTCAGGGTATGTCCCATGTGCAGCACACCGGTAACATTGGGGGGTGGAATTACAATCGTAAATGGTGGGCGGGAATCGGGTATGCTATTAAAATATCCTTTTTCTTTCCATTGCCTGCTCCATTTATCCTCTACTGAAGCAGGGTCATAATTTTTTGTCAACTCCATACGAGCGCAAATATACAAACGGGGAGATGAGTACCCTATAAAAGCGGGAATCAGGTACGCATGAACACAAAAATGTACCGGCACATGTGACTATACCAGTACATATATCAGTTTTATTGGTTGATTACGCGAACCAATAAAGGTAAGATAACAGCATTATAAGAGCCAGAAAACCACCAGCCCATAATGCTATTTCGGCTTTCTCACTTAAATGATGATGTTCGTGATCCTTTTTCATAACGTTACGAGTTTTTGTGTTTGATGTAATCGCACAATAATTTACCTGTAAGGGTCAACATAGTTTTCAAAAAAAAGGATAACGGAAGAGGGTCACCTGAGGACAAAAGGTCAGGCGTTAAAACAAAAGTAGTACTTCAGTATCAAATAGTCAAGGTATTTTCCAGAAAATAAATCTGAAAAACTACAGACATTTTTACCTTTATACTTCATGTACGCCATTGTAGATATAGAGACCACAGGTGGATATGCATCCGCGAACGACATTACTGAAATAGCAATTGTTCTGCACGATGGAATAAGGGTGACGGAAGTATTTGAAACACTTCTAAGACCTTCAGTAGCAATACCTTATTTTATTCAGTCGCTTACCGGTATTAATCATTCTATGGTAGAAGATGCTCCATTATTCAGTGATGTGGCCGCGACCATATATGAAAAGCTTAAAGGAAGGATCTTTGTGGCACACAATGTAAACTTCGATTATTCCTTTATCAAACACCACCTCGGAGTAAATGGTTTCGACCTGGTCAGCCAAAAGCTTTGTACTGTCAGGCTCACCAGGAAAGTATTCCCGGCACTTGGATCTTACAGCCTTGGAAACCTCTGCCGCCATTTTAATATACATATCGAAAACCGCCATCGTGCCGGAGGTGATGCAACAGCAACAGCACGCCTGTTTGATCATATCCTGAATAATAACGGACTTGAACACATCCTTCAATTCCTGAAAAGAAATTCACGCGAACAATCCCTTCCACCGAATCTTCCAAAAGAACAGGTTGACCAGCTTCCGTATACTCCCGGTGTTTATTATTTCCACGATCAGAAAGGCCGGGTCATCTATGTTGGCAAAGCGCGAAACATCAGGTACCGTGTATGCAGCCATTTTTCACATAATGGCACTGGCCGCCAGCGCCAGGAATTTCTGAGGAACATTTACAGCATCAGCTATCAGCATTGCGGAACCGAATTGATGGCTTTCATCCTGGAGAATATTGAGATCAGGAAATACTGGCCTCAGTATAATTCCAGCCAGAAATCTTTTACTCCAAGTTTTGGTTTGTATATGTATGAAGACCAGAATGGTTTCAGCAGGCTGGTTATTGAAAAGAAGAGGATCAACCTTAAATCATTTTATACTTTCAATACGATGAATGAAGGTGTAAAATTATTAAACCGGCTCACGCACCAATTTTCGTTAACCATTGATACTGGTGAAAAGGCGAACACGTATAATAGCAGAGTGTTTGAAGCAGTGGATCACCTGGAAAAAATGCTGCCGACATTTGCGGTGATGGATGAACGTTCGGATGTTGCCGAGGGACTTTCATGCATTCTGATCGAAAAGGGACGTTTTTACGGAATGGGATACCTGCCCGGCGACGCCGCTGTTTACTCTTATGATGAATTGAAAACCTACCTGCAGGCCTACCCTGAAAACGATTACATTCGGGGACTTGTGTACCAGTATGTTCAACAGAGACCTGAAAAAAAGCTGGTGTTTCAATAATATATGGAAAGAAGGATCACCTCATGGCATAGTCCCTGTTTACAGAAAGAAATGCCTGTAGCAGTTTATGGACATTATGGATTTGCGTTGTTATTGGTTCCAACTGCCGCAGCTGATTTCCTCGAGTATGAAAGATTCGGTTTGATAGAAGCACTACGTCCTTTTATTGACGGCGGAAAAATCAAAGTATATTCTATTGATAGCATCAACAACGAAAGCTGGATGAATTTCGGCGCTCACGCGCTGCACAAAACCTACATGCATAAGCAATGGAATTATTATGTGTATGATGAAGTGATTCCATTCATCAAAAAAAATACAAGCTGGAACAACCCGGTATATTCATGTGGGGCATCATTCGGCGCGCTTCATAGCGCAAACCTTTTTTTCAAAAGACCCGACCTGCTGAATGGATGCATTGCCATGAGCGGAGTGTATGATCTTACTGAATATACACACGGATTTTATGACGAAGATGTGTATTTCAACAGTCCCATGCATTACATTCCTAACCTTGACGATCATACGATACTGGAGGAAATAAGAAAAAGCTATCATATACACCTTTTATCAGGAAGCGGGGAATATGAAGACCCTGATTCTGCAAGAAGATTTGCTGGTATTCTTTATAATAAAGGCATCAGCTATGAACTGGATATTTGGGGGAGTGAATGGAAACACGACTGGAATACCTGGCGTGTGATGCTGCCGCATTACATTGGAACCAGGTTCTGATTAAGTATCTCAATAAATTTCTTCCTGGGGATCATCTTAGCGCCAAGACTTTCGAGATGTTCGGTATACACCTGGCAGTCTATAAGTTTCACACCTTCTTTTTGAAGTTGCTGTACGTATGAAATAAAAGCAAATTTGCTGGCATTGCTCTCGTTGCTGAACATGCTCTCGCCAAAGAAAATATTTCCCAGCCTCACACCATATAATCCGCCGGCCAGTTTTCCATTTTGCCACGCTTCGGCACTGTGTGTAATCCCTTTTTTGTGCATTTCTATATAGGCATTTATTACTTCATCCGTAATCCATGTGCTGTCCTGGTCTTTTCTTGGTATCCGTTTGCACTGGCTGATAACATCAGTAAACGCATGGTTGGTAGTGAAGGTGAACGTATTTTTTTTGATGACCGAGCGCATGCTTTTACTGACTATGAGATCATCAGGATATAATACGAACCGTGGATCAGGGCACCACCAGAGAATGTGTTCTCCTTCGTACCATGGAAAAATTCCCGAGCGGTAGGCGAGGACAAGACGTTCAATGGACAGGTCGCCGCCAATTGCCAGCAATCCATCCGGCTCTGCTAATTCAACAGGAGGGAAGATGATCTCTTTATTAATGGAAAAAAGTGGCATTGATATTATGCGGTCACCTCCACAGTTGCTCCTATACCTCTTTCAGTGATGGCATCGCAATCCTGTTTGAGATCGTCATAAGTACCGTTTTTAACGGCATATTTACCTTTGAAGTGAATAAGATAAGCGCATTGTTCGGCCTGCACGTTGCTATGGCCGCAAACCTGTATAAGCGTTTCAATTACCCACTCAAAAGTGTTGACCTCATCATTCCAGACGATGAGGCTGAAAGGTTCCTCATTTAACGTGAGAACATCAGTTTCAACAAATTGTTGTGGCCGGCTGGTTCCTTCAAATCCCATTTACGCTCGGTTTTATACTACAAAAATAATTATTATGGCTCTGAGTTACAAACTTCTTCTAATATGATCATTCATAATAAATTGAAAAAAAATTTGGGTGTGGTTTATCAAAACTTATCTTTGCACTCCCCAATAAAAAAGGGAGCATAGCTCAGCTGGTTTAGAGCATCTGCCTTACAAGCAGAGGGTCCGCGGTTCGAACCCGTGTGCTCCCACAACGGTCTGATAAAGGTTTCAAGAAATTGAAGCCTTTTTTCATTTTATAGTGATTGCATACTTCCCTTATACAAATCCCTTTTCGTACGTTTCATCACCACATTACATATTCACTCTAATACCCATAACAGGGATCTAACAGGGACCTAACAGGGAGATAACAGGGTTAAATAGCCTGTAAAAGCCCTGTTTTGTCCCTGCTGGGTCTCTGGTAAGTTGAGTAATGAGTAATAAGAAATACCTACAACCAATGATTCTATGGCACGGATATGTAAATGCAGTTTTATGTTTGGCGTAACGGGGATGATCAGGGAAAACGAAACAAATGGTGATATTTCAAGGTGGGTTACAAATAAAAAAAAAGCCCCTTTTTCAAGGAGCTTTTATTCTGTTATTAAATGTTTTTATGATTATTGACGGTTAAGGAGCTTGAATGTTTCAGGCAGCAGGATGATTTCAGTTCTCCTGTTCTGAGCCCTTCCTTCTTCAGTTGAGTTGTCTGCAACAGGGTTGTATTGGCCCTGTCCGGCTACTGTGAAACGGGCAGGATCGATCTTGTTATCCTTAAGCGCTCTAACTAC
>Ga0207701_10006312_pt1 | contig 11845 bp, 10 predicted proteins | sample KBSSwiSSwithPhiX_FD_184294 | JGI IMG/M metagenome (GOLD analysis project Ga0207701, IMG submission 184294) | Switchgrass rhizosphere bulk soil microbial communities from Kellogg Biological Station, Michigan, USA, with PhiX - S5 (SPAdes) (version 2) | ecosystem: Environmental > Terrestrial >...
ACAAAATATTATGACTACTCATTTCTTCGGGCATTTTATTGGTGGCCTATCGAAATACTACCGATTCCGGCGAACCAGACGGTTGGTAGCACGTATTGCGTCGGTCATCTTCCAGACAATTTCTTGAAAATGCGATTAAACTGGGAAAGGGGATTGAAATCCCGCGGCGAACGCGATGTCACTGATCCGCAGATCGCCGTCATGTAACAGTCCGCACGCTTCGCCTATCGATGAATACTTCGTCGTCCGCAGACGGTATTAGCAAGGACGGCGTCATCGTCGGCAGGGTATGCACAATGGCGAGACTCACGCCGACGCGATGGTGCTGGTAACGCCTAATCCAACACCGATGCCGAGCCCAACTCCAATTCCTACGCCCACCTCAACTCCGACTCCTGTGCCACGAGTGACTCCTACACCAAGGGCGCGTCCGAGCGCGACCCCGCCCGTAATTCATCATTGGCACTCATCGTTGACCGGCTAATCGGGATCAGCGAAGCCGCTTGATATCATTCTTAACAGCCGGCACTCCTGCCGCTACAATACGATATCGCGAAAGAAATTAGTGTCTATTCGCGTCCATTCGTGGTTACAAAAGTGATGGACACTAGCGCCTGAGAAGTCGTCGATCCTTTGTTATGAACGAAACGCATCGCGAGGACCCGCACGCACCGCTGAGTTATTATGGCGCGCGGCGCATCGTCTGGTTGGTTTTTTTCGTATTCATCATCTGGTTGATTCTGCGAGGACTGCAACCTGTAATCCTGCTGTTCGCGCTGGTGTTTCTCCTCGCGATGGTTCTAAATCCGATCGTCGTTTGGCTACAGAAACACCGCATACCGCGCTTCGTGGGTGTCATCCTCGTAATGCTCGGGTTGATTGCTGTCACTACGACTATCATCGTGTTCGCCATTCCGCCGCTGAGCCGGCAACTGCAAGAACTCATGCACAGCACGCCAAACATGTGGCAAGGAATCCGCAGCCGGATCGAGTCGCTAACGAAAAATTATCCGGAAGTTCGCGAGGTGTTACCACGAACAGATGAAATGGCCAGTAAGGTCGGGGCAGCTGCGGCAACGGTTGGAAATTTCTTGCTGCAATCGACTCTCGGCTTGGTGGGAGGTGTGGCCAGCGCCCTGTTAGCGATTCTGTTGCTTGTGTTCGTGTTGGCGAACCCGCGCCCGCTCATAGCCGCATATCTGGCGCTTGCGCCCGATCGTTATCGCGAGCAGGCGCGTCGCACGCTCGAACGAATGATGCGACAAATGATCGCATGGGCGCGGGGCGTCGCGATCAATGGCGTTATTACCGGCGTGTCGATCGGTTTCCTGCTTTGGTTGGTTGGCGTGCAGCCGGCGCTTATTTTCGGCGTATTCGCGTTTCTGGGTGAGTTCTTGCCAAACATCGGCGCTTTTCTCGTTTCCGTTCCTATTCTGCTGGTAGCACTGAGTATGGGGGCGACAAAATTTTGGCTGGCATTGGGGGTGATCGTGCTGGTCTACCAGGTTGAGTTGAATGTTCTTGTGCCGGGCGTGCTCGGCAAAGAAATGCGATTACACCCGGTCAACATTCTGTTTTTTACCCTGGCGGCCGCCGAATTATTTGGGCTTTTGGGAGTGTTTCTCGCGGTCCCTGCTGCGGCGTTGGTACAAATTGTTATCGACGAATTTTATTTGCGCCCCCGCAACATAGATTCTGCCGCGCTTGATCGGGAAGCTGCCGCTCTGGCGGAAGGCAGGAAATAACACACGCAAGTCGTCTTTCTCAGACGCGCGCCACTTCCATAGGCGCTAACCTTCAATGCTGCCCAGGCAGTTCGGTGCCACTACTACCCAGTTGCCCGGCTTGTTGGAAATGTTTTTCGGCTAGCTCGGTCATGCCGAGATCCTGGAGCCGTCGCCCGAGCACCCAATGATAAAACTGGTCATTGGGAGTGAATTGGTCGGCTTGTTTTTCATGGGCACTAGCTTGTTCGAGGTTGCCTAACAAATGCTGGGCTCCGGCAAGCTCGTTGTTAGCCAAAACCAAACTCGCGTTGCGTTGGACGGCGTCAGTCCAAACCGAAACAGCTTCATCCCTTCGACCGAGTTGCCAGAGTGCTTCGCCTTTCTCCTGGCGCGCAAGAATCAAATTATCTCGTTCCGCCAGCGCTTCATCGAGAGTGGCTCGCGCTTCGTCATAACGGCCGAGACGATTCAGGATCGCGCCACGATAGTAGAGACTCAAAGCCTTGCTCTCATCTTTCTGATGAGCTGCGGCCGTGCGAAGCATTTGTACCGATTGCTCAGCGTCGCCTAACAAATATTCAAACCAGGCCAGCTTCGGCAAAGCTTCGTTGTTTACAAACAACCCCGTTCTTGAAGCCGCCAGATAATGTCCTTTTCCTTTGATAATGTTTTCCCGATCCGCGGGGCTGAGCCAGCGTGCCGGATCGAGCTGTGCTAAGGCCAGTTCATCGGGCAAATGAACCTTGTCGAACGCGACGTTGCCGAGGAACTCATAATACCGGACCCAGCCGCAGTGCACGTTTAAGCCGATCCACGCACACGCGAACACCACAAATACCCAACCGGCTTTATGCATTTTTCCTGACGATTTCAAATTGAACCGGTAAAAGGACAACTCCCTTGCCCGAAATAGTCGCCACGTTTTCAGAACGAGAAACGTTGTGACGGCGGCGCAGCCGAGCGCCATCAAAAATGGAACCAGCGCGTAGACACCGCGAACAGCAAGAAAACTTCCGAGGAACACCAATGCGCCGACGACCTCTTCAGGCCACGTCAAAGAATAATGTCGCTTAATGACATTGGTTTTCGGAGCCAGGAGCGTCGGCTTCCCAAACCCGAAGTAGAGCGCGTCATTTGGACATACGCTGACGCAATCCATGCATTTCATGCAGCCTGGATCGACCACCATCCCGTACTGCTTCACTTCCGCGTGCACTAACACATTCGAAGTGCACGTCGCAGTGCAGTGCCCGCATTGATTGCACGCAGGGGTGACGCGGATTTTGCCCGGCGAGAATTTGTCAGCAAGACCGAAAAAACCTCCGTACGGGCAGGCGTAGGTGCAAAAGCCTTTCTGCCCCAAAAAATAAACAGTAACAAAACCGCAAATAAAGAGAAACGGGATAGCCACCGCGACAGAAGGAAACGTCTGCCAAAAATTTGTGGTCACCAAATGGTTCGTGAATTTCGGAATTACGGGTTCGTGTCCGGGATTCCAAAACAATCGATAGGCTACGGGCCAGACAAACATGTACAGGGCGGCGCCCAGCGGCACATAGACCAGAAGCCGCGACCGAAAAGGCTTCGGATGAAGACCCATTTTTTTGAGCAGCCACCCGCAGAAATCCTGCAACGCAAGTATGTGGCAACCCCAGCCACAAACAAACCGTCCAAAGATAAGCGTCGCCAAGATTGCCAGGCTAAAGAAGATGAAGCCGGCATTTACAAAGCCATTTTGCAAGGTGTACATCGTTTCCGAGGGCTCGATGGGCGAAATCGTTTTGCCCATCAACCGCCACTGGATGATGTGCGCGATCATGAATAGGTTAAGAAGGATCAATGCGGCGGCGCGCCAACGACTGGTCTTCGATTTGCGAATGCCAGTTCTGCTATAACCAGGAAGGTTGATCCCACCACCGGCTTGCCCCGGAATCGCTCCAGCTGCTTTCAAATCCCGGCTCACGCAACCACTTTTCACAGAGTTGGCGAATTTACGCCAAAACAGAACATGCGCCACCAGCACTCCCCGAAAGACGCGCCTTGCCCGGATAACAAATCACGACTAGAAAAAAACGTGAAAGCAACGTCCGCATCAATCCTGATAATGACCGTAAACACATTCCTCTCCGTCCTGGCCAAGGCAGAGTCTCCGAACATGATTGGTAAGTGGAACCTCGAGATTACTTTTGCCAACGAGCAACACCGTTTCCTGCGCTTTGATGCGCAAAGCGATGGAAAAGGAACTCTGACGGTGACCGACCCGCAATCCAAAGTTTGGGGGGGTGCCAACCCTTCCGAGGCAAAGTGGACTCGGGGTGAGGGAAGCTTGGTGACGTTTTCTGGTCGGGTGGAGTTTCTAATCGGCAACGTGGGGCGCGATGCGGGGACATTGACGTGCAAGGGAAAATTTGAAACCGCCGATCTGATCACAGGCGAAGCGGATTTTTCTCCACTCGTGGGAGAGCGACCTTCGAAGCACGGTACATTCAAAGCTGTTCGCGGTGCGAAATAAAAAAGCAGGCCGTCCAAAACACAGCGCTTCGCAGAACGCGATTCAAAGGTTACGATCCGCGTGATCTAAATCCGAACCGTGCTTGGTGATGAACGGCTGGACGGACCGGACACAAGTATCAGTCGCGAGCGCACCGCAAACGCGGGATGCGATGACGCGCGAGACTGGGAAAAGTCCTCCCAAGCCCGTCAGGCCGACGAAGGAATAGTAAGGAGAGGCGCGACCTACCAAACGAGAAGGTGAAAGACCCCAACCGGTTGGTAGTGCAGCCAGTCCTCTGTCCGCCCCTCAGTGGCGACGCGATCTACCGCATCCCGCTGTCGCATTCCCATTGAACGTTTGTCATCTTGCCTGCGACAACTTTGACTTCGAAAGGGCCGAATCGGCCAATGCTGGTTTTCCTTCCCTTGAGCGAGACTTTATAGTGACCCGGCGGTACCGCGGCTCGAAAATGTCCCTTATCGTCAGTGGTAAATGACGCGATTTCGCGGCTATTGTTTTCGATGACAAACGTTGCATTCGCCAACGGCACAGAGCCAGCCTCATCGACTCTGACTGGTCCCGGCCTGGCTGGGCTGATGCTAATGACTCCTTCGATTCCTGATTCTCCTCCAGACGAAGTTTGCCCGGCAGCAGTGCAAATAGCCATGACGACAAGTCCGAAAACGATGAACAACGTGCGAAATCTCACTGGGCAATATATTCACGCCGCCTGGCAATGGCCAACGGTTCTCAAAACAACTGAAATCTTAATGCGGCTGGCACTTGACGAGGCAATTGTGGCGTCGAAAATTCTCCGCTCGTCTTACAAATGAAACGTTATCTGCCGTTCGTAATTGTGTTTGGTGTGGCATTGGTCACGCTTGGAAGTGGCACCATGCTCTATCGCGCGAAGCGTCCGCAGGTTAAGAACATTCCTGAAAGCCAGAGTGTCTCGGCAAAGAGCGATACATTAGCGCACGTTCGAGGCAAACCGGACGCTCCGGTTACGCTGGAAGAGTTTGCCGATTTCCAGTGTCCGCCATGCGGGCAATTCGCCCCGTTTGCTGAGGAACTGCTGCGGGAGTACGATTCTCGGTTACGCGTCGTTTTTCGGAACTTTCCCCTCCCCGTCCACGAGCACGCTCGCGAAGCCGCGCTGGCCGCGGAAGCTGCCGGTTTCCAGGGAAAGTTTTGGGAGATGCACGACACGCTCTACCGGGAACAATCAGCCTGGAGCAAGGCCCCGAACGCGCGGGAATTATTCGAATCCTACGCGGGCACGCTGGGCTTTGATATGGATCAGTTCAAGAAAGATATGGACAGCGACAAAGCGAGGGAACGGGTCGATTCCGATCATGCGCTTGGCGATTCTCTGGGAATAAAGGTTACTCCGACGCTGTTCATCAACAACCGCCCCGTCGAGCAACAACAGAAAAACCCCGACGGCCTTCGCGCGGCAATCAATGCAGCGCTGGAAGAGAAATCAAAAAGTGGCGGGTGATCTCGTTAGGCTGTGCACGATTTAAGGTGATGGGCGAGTGATCAATAACGAATGTCGAACATCTAAATCACGGAGGAATGAAAAAATCCGAATGACGAAACAGAAGCGCATCAGGCCTTGGTCATTTGTTCATTCGGGCTCTATTCGTCATTCTTCACTCGTGTTTCATCATTCTTGTCCATGATCGTATCGCGATTTCGCACCATTCTTTATACGGCAGTCGCCATTGTTGCCGTGATCGGTCTGGCCGATGCAACTTATCTGACTGTTCAGGCGCTCACTGGCGAGACCCTTACCTGCGGAGGTTCGCCGGATTGTTTTCGGGTATTAGGCAGTTCATATGCCAAGGTGGGCGGAATTCCGGTGGCCATACTTGGTGCGCTCGCCTATTTCACCGTGTTCACGTTCGCAACATTCGCAGCGTTCGGCTATCCACGCGCGCCGAAATTCCTTGTTTTAATCGCTGGTGCGATGTTTCTGATGACACTTTGGCTGCTTTACGTGCAGGCTTTTCTGCTGCACGCGTACTGCCGATATTGTTTGTTCTCAGCGGCAATCACATTTCTTATCGCCGGCCTGCTGATCGCCGTACCGCCCTCACGACGCCGATCCGGCGCATGAGCCGCATGCTCGTATAGGCAATGAACCCTACGCGCATTTTGGTGATCGAGGACGAAAAGAAAACCGCCGCTTTTCTGGCCAAAGGATTACGCGAAGCCGGGTTTGCTGTCGATGTCGCGATTGATGGCGAAAGCGGATTAAAACAGGCGCGTGCGACCAAATTTGATCTTCTGATCGTCGACATCATGTTGCCGCATAAGGACGGCTGGGACGTGGTCGCGGAACTGCGGCGCGATGAAGTCCGCACGCCCATTTTGTTTCTTACCGCCCGCGACAGCGTCCGCGATCGTGTGAAAGGACTCGAGCTGGGTGCAGACGATTATCTGATCAAACCGTTCGCGTTTCCAGAATTACTCGCCCGCGTGCGTTCGGTGTTGCGGCGCGCTCCCCAGCAGCAGCCGGAACATTTACGCATCGACGACTTGGAACTCGATATGGAGCGGCACAAGGCAACGCGCTCAGGCGTGCAGCTGAACCTCACGCCAAAGGAATTCCTTCTGCTTGCGCATCTGGTTCGCTCAACCGGCGCAGTCGTGTCGCGCACGGAAATTGCAGAGCACGTTTGGAACGTCGGATTTACGACCGACACGAACGTCGTCGATGTGGTTGTGCGCCGGTTGCGCGCCAAAGTAGACGATCCGTTCAAGACGAAGCTGATCCACACGATCCGTGGCGTCGGTTATGTTCTTAAAGGACGTTAGTCGCTCTTCATTGTCGTCCTTGAACAAAACACGGTCCATCGCATTCCAGCTTATTCTGCTGTTTACGCTGGCAGCGGCGCTTTTGCTTGCATGCGGACTTGGCGTCTTTTACTCAATTATCGCGCACCATGCGTTTGCCGAAGACAACGCAGTTCTGGCCGACAAAGTTTTCGCTTTAAGCGCAGATCTGCGCGAAAACGGACCTGAGATTTTTGGCGAAGAGATCAGAGCCCACCGCGCCGGTCAGCACACCCCCTACTGGATCAGAATTCTCGATTCACAAGGCCGCGCCATTGCCGAGACGCCGGAAATGGATCGATTGATTCCGACACAGATTTTTCCAGTAGCGCGCGAACCCGCGGAAGCCATCCGCAGCCGTAAGGATTATCGCAGCGCAAAGAAACTGTTCTCCTTGGTTTCATTTGATGAGCGTTCCGGGGCCGAAGGCTACACACTTCAATTGGCACAGGACCGCTCAAGTGACGAGCAAGTTGAAAGAAACTTTGCTCTGTTATTCATCACGGTCCTGTTGGGCGGCGTTGTGGCCTCGGCTTTGATTGCGATCATTGTTACCCGACGCGGATTGCGGCCGCTCAGGAAAATGGCGGAGTCACTCGGCCGAATCGGGCCCGACCAATTGAAGGAGCGTATCGGTTCCACCGGATGGCCGCGCGAGCTGCAGCCGCTCGCCATCGCTTTCGACGAAATGCTCAAGCGGCTGGACGATTCTTTTTCGCGGCTGTCGCAATTCTCGGCGGATCTCGCGCACGAGCTGCGAACACCGATCGCCAATATGCTAGGCGAAGCACAGGTAGCCCTTACGCGAGATCGCACTGCTGCGGAGTATCGCGAGACCATTGAATCCACCGTTGCCGAGTGCGAACGGCTTTCGAGGATCGTGGATAATTTGCTGTTCGTCGCCCGCGTGGACGCAGCGCGCGAACCGATTGCGTGCAAGCGGTTCGACGCGCGCGCGGCCGTCGGAAAAATCGCCGCTTTTTATCAAACGGTCGCAGACGATCATCACGTTACGATCAGCTGCACCGGCGATGGACAAATTTATGCCGACCCCGATTTGTTCGAACGCGCCGTTGGAAATCTGCTCGATAACGCGCTGCGATTTACCGCCGAGCATGGTTTCATTCGTGTTGGACTTGTTAGGCACAACAGTGATTTCGAAGTTGCGGTCAGTGATAACGGCAGCGGAATAGCTGCTGAACATTTGCCGCGCGTTTTCGACCGATTTTACCGTGCCGAATCCTCGCGCGGTTCCGATGGCGCAGGCCTCGGCCTAGCCTTGGTAAAATCGATTGTCGATCTCCACGGTGGCTCAGCCGTCATCGAGAGCAACCCGGGCTGCGGCACAACAGTCACAATGAAATTCCCGCTTCCGCCGAAATAGAAGTCACCGCACGCGTCTTTCCATCGCTGGAGCGGATGAGAAAAAGTGATTACAACATTGTCATGGTGAAATCTTTGGACGGCTTTCAACAAGGCAGTAACGTGAAATTATGAAAACGACGAAAGCAGTACTAATAACGGCTATCGGCGTTGGGCTTACTTTGAGCGTGGGCGCTCAACCAGGAAAACATCCCGGAGAAAAGGTCGACCTGAAATCGCTCCCCGCCGATGTCCAACAGACGATTAACGAAAAGGTGGCAGGCGGAAAGGTCGTTAAGGTAATGAGGGAAGATGATCCCGATGGCAAGTGGAACTACGAGGTGTTCGTCACAACGAATGGTAAAGCGTCGGGTTTCGAGGTTGATCCGAACGGGAAATTCCTAAAAGAGCACAGCGAATAATCCACAACGCTCGATAAATACTCAGCCGTTCTCGCGACGGTTAAGCAGGTGAATTAGCGTGTGCGCCGGTCTGGCGTAACATGGTGTCTCATCGTGCGTCGGATGGTAGGGGCGGATGGCCGCGCCCCTGCGGGCACAAGCGAAAGCTGCCGCCGCCACCCACACGAAAGTCATACGTCTGCTCCGCTGCCTTGATTAATACCCAATAACCGTTAATCAGCGCTTGCGCGTATTCCATGCCCGGTTCCGGGCAGCCGAGCGAGCCGTCATTCCAGACAACTGCCTCAGCGCGGACGATCACCAGTTGTTCGCGTGGAACATTCGCCAACTTCGTAGCCTCCTTCAGAATGGGATCCAAGATTCCTTTCGGAACTCCAGTCATCATGGGCGAGGATTCTTGTTTCGGCGTCAAATTTGCAGGCGATCGCGGGATTGATTCGTTAGTTGGCCCAGCGGCGCCTCGATCCGGCTCACCTGCAGCAAAAGGCAGAATGACAAAAAACACACAAACGGTGTTTCGCACCAATAGCTCCGGCAGCACACTGACATTATGCACGTGGCACAAGGCCCACCGGCGTGACACCGGTGGGCCTATTTGATTTTGCGCTTTTAGTTACGGCGTATCGACGCGAACAATAGTCGGGTTCGGCAGTCCCGCGATACCGCTGTAAGCGACCGACCCCAGATACTTCGTCGCCGGTGTCAGCCCGGAGAACTGGAGCAGGATGTTGCCCGTCGCACCGGTGGTAGCAGAGGTTGGCGCAGTGATTGCCACATTACCGGCCGCGGTCGAACCTAGCAGCCAGGTAAACAATGTGAAGTTGGCCGGCGACGGGTTGACCGCGAATCCGTGGATCCACACTCGGTACGTAGCTGCTGTGGGGTTGCGGAGATTTACTTCCTCGTCCGCCGTGCCGCCGCCACTGGAACCGACGAGCGTTCCTGTTGGCGAACAGGGGCATCGGAAGACATACAGGTCGAGGTCGTCGGGACCACTTACGAACGCATTAAAGAGCGAGAATCGAGCGTGCGTGGTGCCGGCTGGGACAACGACGTCAAACGAAACCGTGCCGGGTCCGCCCGGTACGAAGTTGTCGGTTGGGTCATCCGCCACTGAACCAGGGGAAGTCACGGCAGGGACCAAACCGCGTACGTCTGCCGCAAACGCGCCGGTATAACCAAACTTGACATCGTAACTGATGTCGCCACCTGTGCCGGAGACTTCACTGGGCGCGGCGAGCGCTACCGGCCGTGTAACAATCGGAATCCTCACAACGTGCGATCCTCCTGCGGTTTGGGTCCAAGTAAGCTGCCCGGAGCTGTCCGCTGAGTACGTATTCAGTGCCGCCGTAGTGCGGGTGAACGCGACGGTGAAGCTCCTGGTCTCACCCGCAGGCACCGTGAGCGAGGAAGGAGTCACGACAGCCGTAACACCGGCCATGTCAGACACCGACGCGGTGTAGGTGCCAGCGGTATTCGTCACGTTTGTAACTTTACGGGTTAGCGTTTCGGTGCCAGCCAAATCCCCGATCGCGAGGGACGCTACGTTCAAATCACTTGGATTAAGCGAGAAGCCGGCGTTTTGCAATGCAGTGCAATTGCTGTCGCCAACGGCAGGACGGTCGGGCGTGCCGCAAAGGAAGGCTAGCCAATCGTTAAAGCCGTTGTTATAAACAAGGCCAGGATCGGCTGCGTTGTTCGGCTTAATATGGCCCGCGCCCTGCCCGAAGATAACGGTTGGGGAATTGTTCGGTCCATCAAGCACGTCCGTGCCAGTCGTCATGAGTGCCGACTTGATCATCATCGGCGACCAGGTTGGGTGCAACTGCTTCAGCAAAGCTGCAACGCCAGCCACATGTGGGGTCGCCATTGACGTGCCGCTCAAGAGGTTGAAGTCCAGGAAGTTCTGCGGGGGCGTTTTTGAAACCGCCGCAAGGATATCCACGCCTGGCGCGATCACATCCGGTTTCAACAGATCACCGAGGCCAGCCAATTGTGGTCCGCGGGACGAGAACCCGGCGATGAACGGTGCCGCCGCGTTGAGGACGATTGTTGACTGGTTGATCCTTGCCGTGGGGTTCGTCGTACCGGAGTAGGCTATAAGAGCTGCGCGATCCGTGTCCGCAACGTGTACACTCGGGACGAAGTGGAAATCGGCATTCAGCGAATTCGGGGTTACGTTGGCGAGAACCATGCCCACACCGCCAGCTTGTTGGACGGCGAGGCTCTTATTTACACGGGCGTTCACACCTCGATCGCATAACACGATCTTGCCAGCGACTCTGGCCGGGTCCAGCACTGGCGTGCCGCCGTTGTCCACGGCAGCAAAGCAAAGTTGAACCGCGGTCGGGTCGGCACCGGGCAGACCGGCATCAGTGGAGCGGATGAAAGGAGCCGGACCAACAGCAGCGGCGAGTGAGGCGCCGTTGAAGGTGGCGTTGTTACCCAAAGTAACCGAGCCAACACCATTTCGATTGTGTGTGCCAGCAGCGGCTGTGGTGATCCATGGTCCTGGATTGGTTACAGTGCCCGCCCCTGGACCAGTGTTACCAGCGGCAGCCGAGACGAAAACGCCTGCGTCGGCAGCGAACAAGAACGAGACCTGCTCGGGTGAGAGGAATGTATTAGGAGGCGAATTCGGACCAACCGAGTAGTTGATGACATCCACACCATCGGCAACAGCCTGATCGATGGCAGCCACTAGATCAGAGGTGAAACCGCTCGCGGTCGAGCCATCCTGGGTCGACCAGAGAGCTTTGTACATTGCCACACGAGCTCGCGGAGCCATCCCGCTGATAGGGGGGAAGCCCGCCGCCGGGCCCGTCGGTTGAACTCCGTTGTTCCCGCCGGCAGTCGAGGAAGTGTGCGTGCCATGACCGTTGTCATCGCAGGGGGCGCTGAGATTAAAACCGCAGGGATTACCGTTGCCGTCGATGTCGGCGTGAATCGCATCCCACCAACTATAATTGTGGTCGGCGCTCACCCCGTTCCAGCCGCGA
>Ga0207701_10006313_pt1 | contig 11845 bp, 8 predicted proteins | sample KBSSwiSSwithPhiX_FD_184294 | JGI IMG/M metagenome (GOLD analysis project Ga0207701, IMG submission 184294) | Switchgrass rhizosphere bulk soil microbial communities from Kellogg Biological Station, Michigan, USA, with PhiX - S5 (SPAdes) (version 2) | ecosystem: Environmental > Terrestrial > Soil...
TTGCCAACGCGCACCTCGAGCGCGTGCCGATTCTGCTGATCGGCGGCTGCGCTCCGATGCCCCAGGACGATCTCGGGCCCTTGCAGGGCATCGATCACGTTTCCATCATGAAGCCGGTGACGCGCAGCGCGCGCACCCTGCGCCTCGCAGACCACATCCTGCGCGATCTCGACAAGGCGTGGTCGATCGCGATGGGTGACGGCAATTCGCCCGGCCCGGTCTATGTCGAGATTCCAGCCGACGTGCTGCGCCAGCGCGTGCCGCCCGGCGTCGTGCTGGACGAGTTCCTCGCGCCGAAGGGGCCACGACGGATCCTTCCCGATCCGGCCGAAGTCGCGAACGCGTCCGTGCTGCTCGCCAAAGCGAAGCGGCCTCTCGTCATCTCGGGGCGCGGTGCGATGGGCAACGCGGCCGCGCTCGTGCGTTTTCTCGACGCGAGCGCCGCGCTGTACCTCGACACGCAGGAGAGCCGCGGGCTCGTTCCCGCTACGCACCCGTCGTACGTGGGCGCCATGCGCGCGCGCGCGATGAAGGACGCGGACCTCGTCATCACGGTCGGACGAAAGCTCGATTACCAGGTCGGCTACGGCTCGCCCGCCGTCCTTCCGAACGCACGGTGGATTCGCATCGCCGACAATGCCGAGGAGCTGCGCGAGAACCGGCGAGGCGAGGTCGAGCTCTACGCGCATCCGGGCCTCGCGCTGTCGGCGCTCGCGAACGCCATCGAAACCCCGGGGTCCGTCGATGCGGAATGGAGGAGCGCCATGCGCTCGGAGCACGCGCGGCGCGCGTCCAGGTATGCGGACGAACTGGGGAGCGCGCCTGCCGGCAAGGACGGTCACATGCATCCCAATCGCATCTTCGCGGCACTGCGCGCCGTACTGAACCCGGACGCGATCACGATTGCCGACGGCGGCGACATCCTGAGCTTCGCGCGGCTCGGGCTCGCGGCGCCGCGCACCTATCTCGACGCCGGCACGTTCGGCTGCCTCGGCGTCGGCACGCCGTTCGGCGTTGCCGCAGCGCTGCTCCATCCGGACCGCCAGGTCGTCGTGGTGAGCGGGGACGGCGCGTTCGGCATCAACGGGATGGAGATCGACAGCGCGAAACGGCACGGCGCCAAAGTCGTCTTCGTCGTCGCGAACAACGCAGCGTGGAACATCGAGCGCCTGGATCAGGAGATGAATTTCGGCGGTCGCATCGTCGGGACGCGGCTCGCCTGGAGCGACTACGCAGCCATGGCCCGCGCGTTCGATCTGCATGCGGAGCGCGTCACCGACCCGAAACGTCTCGAAGGCGCACTCGAGGAAGCGTTCGCAAACGCGCCTGCACTGCTCGACGTTGTCGTTACGCAGGATGCGGTGTCGTCGGACCTCGGAAAGGGATTGAGCTTCGTCCCCGACTACCAGGCGCTCTCCGCATGGGACGAGGCCGAAAAAGCACGGCGCAGATGATGTGCCACCACGCTCGCGAAGGTGCATCGCTCCCTGCCCCCCGAGGGGGCGCGGCGCAGCCCATCGGGGCGGCCCTTCGGGACTGACGCATCGGCCTGCGCTCTCGCTGACGGATGAGGCCCGTCCTGAATCTGGGGGAAATCCTCAGCGCGCACGCGCGGTTGCAGCCGCACAAGATCGGCGCCCGTGATTCGCGTCGCGCGCTCACCTACGCCCAGTGGAACGAGCGCGCCTGCCGCCTCGCGAATGCGTTGCTCCGACTCGGCCTCGCGCCGGGCGATCGTGTTGCCGTCCTCGCCTACAACTGCATAGAGTGGATGGAGATCTACATCGCGCTCGCCAAAGCGGGGCTCGTCGCCGTCCCCGTCAACTTTCGCTTGCTCGCGCCCGAGATCCAGTACATCGCAGAGCACTCTTCGGCTCGTGCGCTGATCGTGCAGGATGCACTCGCCGCACAGGTCGAAGCGCTTCGCGGGATGCTGCCGATAGCTCCCGAAGCGTGGATTCGCATCGGCGGCACGACGCCGTCCGGCTGGACCGGTTACGAAGCGCTCGTGGAGCACGCGCCGGACGACGAACCAAATGTCAAGCTCAGCCCGACCGACACCTGGGCGCTGATGTACACGTCGGGCACGACGGGCAAGCCCAAGGGAGCCATTCGCAATCACCAGGGGTTGGCGCTGATCTCGCTCGTCACCGCGCTCGATATGGGACTCTCCGCCGCCGACACGGCGTTGCTCGTCATGCCGATGTGTCATGCGAACTCGCTGTACTTCGGGTGCACGTTTGCCTATATCGGCGCAACTGTGGTCGTCGACGACCACCCGCACTTCGATCCCGAGGCGCTGCTCGCGACGATCGCGTCGCGGCGGATCACGTTCACGTCGCTCGTGCCGACGCACTACATCATGGCGCTCGGGCTTCCGGCCGGGGTCAAGGCGCGCTACGACGTAAGCCGCATTCGCAAGCTGATGATCTCGTCGGCGCCTGCGCGCAAGGACACGAAGCTTGCGATCCTGGATCACTTCAGGAACTCGCAACTGTACGAGCTCTATGGCTCGACCGAGGCGGGTTGGGTCACGCTGCTGCGACCTGACGAGCAGATCGATCACCTGGGATCGGTGGGACGCGAGTGGACGGGCTCGGGCCCGGTGAAGATCCTGGACGCGTACGGCAACGAGGTGGCCGACGGCGAAGTCGGCGAGCTCTTCTCGTGCACGCCGTACACGTTCGACGGATATTTCAACGATCCGGCGAAGACGGCCGACTCGTTGCGCGCCGATGGCTACTGCAGCGTCGGCGACCTCGCGCGGCGCGACGAGCACGGCTTCATCCACCTGGTCGACCGCAAGAGCAACATGATCATCAGCGGCGGCGAGAATATTTACCCAAGCGAGATCGAGAACGTCCTCAGCGGGTACCCCGGCGTCAGGGATGTCGCAGTCGTAGGTGTTCCGCACGAGCTGTGGGGCGAAGCCGTGCACGCGGTGATCGTGATGCACCCGGGCACGACGGCCGGCGAGAAGCACGTCCTCGACTGGTGTCGCGACAAGGTCGCGGGATACAAGCGCCCGCGCTCCGTGTCGTTCATCGCCGAATCCGAAATGCCGCGCACCGCGACGGGAAAGATCCAGCACCGTGTGCTCCGCGGCCGGTACGGCAACGGCAAGGCGTAACGCTTAGATCAGCCGCGACAGCACCTGCTCCGCCCAGCGACCCGGGAGGTGGCGATGCATGCCATCCACCACGGTGGGCTCGATGTTTTCGATGCACGCAATCTCACCGGCGTGGATCGTCGGCATGGTATCCCGATGCGAGCTCAGCACATCGCACAGCGTCCTCCAGCGCGCGAGGTTCACGGGGTTGGGTCGCGGCGGGCCATCCGGGGGAAGCGTGATGAGCTCGAAGCTGTGCAACAGGATGCAGAAGCATTCGCTGCCTGCCGCGTCGTGAGCGAGGAGGGCGGCGCGCAACTCGCTCGCCGAAATCGACCCGAGTTGCGCCGGACGCAGCGTGCGGCTGACGCGATAGCGAAGGCACGTGACGGGCAGGACCGTGCATTCGACAGCCGTCCCGTTGGGCTGTGGCATCGCGCCGGCCAGAAAGCTCATTTCGACTCCGATCCCCGCGTCGGCGGCAGCCGTGATCGTCGCCGCGTCGGCACGCATGTTGCCGGCACGGAAGGCGCAAATCTCGCGCGCGCCTGCCTTGTGCAGCAAGTCGCGCGCATGGCGGATGATCGCGCGCTGCTCGTCGAGGTCGTAGTCCGTGAAGAACTGGCGCGTGTCGAGATCGGGGCCGCGCCCGCGCGACAGCCATTCGGTGTGAGCGTGCAGCTGTACGTCCTGCCCGGCATCCTGGATCATCTTCACCGCGCGCTGGAGGAGATCGTCGGCACCCGCATCCGCTGCCAGCGATTCCACGAAGAACACGGCCTTGAGATCGTGGCGGCGCAGGTCCTCGAGAAGGAAGGGCAGGCCGTAATCTCCAGCCGCCGTGCGTCCCATCACACAGCTCTCGTAACCCTCGCGCAGCTCCTGATCGGAAGGCCGGCGGCTGAACGGCCAGTCCCGTATGCGGGGCCAGATCTCGGTGTCGACGGTGATCAGGACCTTCAAGACGATTCCTTGCGCAGCGCGATGGAAAGCGAGGGGGTCAGGAGCCCGGGGGTCAGACGGAGCGGCCTCAAGCATTTGGCGGCCAGCGAAACAGCGCGCCGCCCTTCCCCTCCCGGCATTCTAAGCCTAGCCGCGGTATATGCGGCACCCCGGTCGAGCCAATCGAGATTTTGGTACCGGCCGAACCCGTATCGGATCTTCCACGGCCACACCCCGCGCTGGACCTCCCGGCCGGCGAGGCGATCGACCCAGCGGGGCCGGTAGTTGGCAAACCAGCGCCGCGAATGCATCTCGCGCGGCCACAACCGGTTGCTCGTGCCGCAGACAATCAGCGTACCGCCGGGCTTCAGCACCCGGTCGATCTCCCGCTGCACTTGCGGAAGGGCCGACCAGTCGACATAGTCCAGCACGCCGGCGCAAACCACCGCCTCGAAGGCGGAGGACGCGAACGGCAGGCGCACGCCGTCGTACCCCCCGACGAAATCGATCCGCCCGGATACCCCGTAGCGAGCCGCGTTGAGGCGCGCGAGGCGTACGAGTGCCGAATCGACGTCGATCGCGGTGACGCGCACGCCCAGGGTGCCGAGCACGATTGCCGTCGCGCCGTAGTTGCACCCGAACTCGAGCACGCGGCCGTGGAAAGCCGTGCCCATGGTTGCTTCCCAGATCGGTCGCATCCGCTCCCATACATGCGGTGCATATCCGCCGATCCACGGGTCGTCCGGGTTCGCGCCGCGGGCGCGCACCGCGGCGCGAAAGGTCGCGTCGGCATCAGGGTCGGAGATGACAAGATCGGGCGGCACGGAATCGGCGTCCCTGGCGACGAGCGGAAGCGGAGTCCAGCTTTCAGCCGATCAGTCGCCGGTGATCTTGCCGGTCTCGATCACCTTCTTCCAGCGCGCGTACTCCTGCGCCTGGTACGCCGCGAACTGAGCCGGGGTGTTCGCAACGATCTCGAACCCGAGATCGGCAAATTGCTGCTTAATATCTGGACTGTTGAGGGCCGCGACCAGAGCCGCATGCATCTTGTTTTTCACGTCTGCCGGCACGCCCACTGGCGCGAGCACCGCTTGCCAGGAGTAAACCTCGACATTATTCACTCCCGCTTCGGCAAGCGTCGGCACGTCGGGCAGAAGCGGAGAGCGCTTCGCGCTGGTGATGGCTATCGCACGGAGCTTCCCGCCGCGGATGTGCTGGATGACGGCGTTGATGTTCTGGAACGAGGCGTCGGTTTGCGCGCCCAGGAGATCGGTGATCGCCGGGCCGCCGCCCTTGTAGGGTACGTGCAGACCACGTGTGCCCGTCTGCTGCCAGAACAACTCGGCGCTCAGGTGATCACTCGAGCCGTTGCCCGACGAGGCGAAGCTCATCTTGCCGGGATTGGCCTTCTCGTAGGCAATCACATCCGCAAGGGTCTTGTGCGGTGACGAGGCGGGAACCACCAGCACGTTGGGCGCCTGCACCGCGATAGTGATCGGGTCGAGGTCCTTCAGCGGATCGTATTGCAGGTCCTTCATGAGGTGCGGGACGATCACCAGCGGACCGAGCGACGTGACGAACCACGTGTAGCCATCAGGCGCCGCGCGCTTGACGGCGGTGGCGCCGATCGTGCCCGTGGCGCCCGCCTTGTTTTCGATGATGAACGACTGGCCCAGCGCGACGTTGAGCTTCTGGCCGAGCGCCCGAGCGACCTGGTCGGACGAGCCCCCCGGCGGAAACGGAACGACGAGGGTCACCGGCTTGGCCGGCCACACCTGCGCAAGCACTTGAGCCATCGGGGCCGCAACGACGGCGGCAAGCAGGCAGCAGATCAGACGTTTCATTGCGAGTCCTAGTGGTTGCGATTGCCGGGACCGGCAAATCGCGACGGCGTGTGCGCTGGCCGGGGAGGCAACGCGGACTCGCCGACACTGGAGCGGATGATAACTTACGTGGTCAGCCCGGGGGCACACCGGCGATAATCGTTCGGCAACGAAAACACGCCGACGGGGAAAGGGGATGCGCGACAAGCGTGCAACGAACAAGCTCGAGCTATCGATTGCAATTGGCAATTACGACCGCAATCGCCCGCTGATCGACGGCGCCGTTCGGATCGACGGCGTCGAGCCGGTAATAATGACGCTCACGCCGGAGGAGATGTTCTTCCGCGCGATGCGGCACGAGGCTTTCGACGTCTGCGAGCTTTCGCTTTCGAGCTTCGTGCTGCGCACGGCGCGGGGCGATTGCCCGTACGTCGGCATTCCCGCGTTCCTGTCGCGCGCCTTCCGGCACACGTCGATCATCGTCAGGAGCGGCCGCGGCATCGCGAAGCCGGAGGACCTGAAGGGGAAGCGCGTCGGCATCCCAGAGTGGCAGCTCACCGCCAACGTCTGGACGCGCGCGCTGCTCGAAGACGATTATGGCGTGAAGCCCGCGGACATCCGCTGGGTTCGGGGTGGCCTGGAAGAGCCGGGGCGCCTCGAAAAGCTGGCGATCACCCCGCCGCCCGGCGTCGTCATCGAGGACATCGGACCGGCGGACACGCTCAAGAGCATGCTGGAAGCAGGCACGATCGATGCGTTCATGGGTCCTCGCGCGCCGACGTCGTTCACCCCCGCGAATTCGAATCTCGCCTGGCTGTTCGAGGATCCGACGCGTGAGGCGATGGACTATTTCCGCCGCACGCGCATCTTTCCGATCATGCACCTCGTCGGTGTGCGGCGCTCGCTTGCGGAGCGTCATCCCTGGCTGCCGATGGCGCTCTTCAAGGCATTCGAGCGCTCGAAGCAATTGGCGCTTGCGCACCTCGCCGACGCGTCGGCCACCAAGGTGACGCTGCCGTTCGTCGAGGAGCAGTTGCGGCGCGCGAACTCGTTCATGGGCGAGGATTTCTGGCCGTACGGTCTCGCCGCGAACCGGCACGTGCTCGAGACGTTTGTTCGCCATCACCATGCACAGGGCATTTCGTCGCGGCTGGTCGACGTCGAGGAGCTGTTCCACCCCGGAACGCTCGAAAGCTTCAAGATCTGAACGAGCATTCAAGCGGAGCGAGCCCATGACATCGAAGCACCTGCTGCTGCCGAAGCATCGCGAGCTTTTCTATGGCGGCGCGTGGCACCGGCCGGTGTCGGGTGCGTATTACGACGTGTCGAGTCCTGGCTCCGGGGAATCGCTCGGCCAGGCGGCCGACGGTGCGGCGGCCGACGTCGACGCGGCCGTGGAGAGCGCGCGCAAAGCCTTCCGCGAATGGAGGAATGTCCCGCCGCTCGAGCGGGCGAAGACGCTGCGGCAGTTTGCCGCGATCGTCCGCGACAACACGCGCGAGCTCGCGACGCTCGATGCGATCGATTGCGGCAATCCGGTGCGCGCGATGATCGGCGACGCCGAGATTGCGGCGGCGCAGATCGACTTCTTCGCCGGGCTCGTGACCGAGATGAAGGGCGCGAGCATTCCGATGGGACCTGGGCGGATGAACGTGTCGGTGCGAGAACCGCTCGGTGTCGTCGCGAGGATCATCCCCTTCAATCATCCGTTCATGTTCGCGGCGGGCAAGTCGGCGGCACCCATGGCGGCCGGGAACACCGTCGTCGTGAAGCCGCCCGAGCAGGCGCCGCTGTCGGCGTTGCGGCTGGCGGAGCTCGCCGAGGATGTCTTTCCTCCCGGCGTGTTCAACGTCGTCACCGGCGCCGGTCGCGAGACGGGGGCTGCGCTGGTGGCCCATCGCGGCGTCGCCAAGGTTGCGCTCATCGGCAGCGTCGCGGCAGGCCGCGCGGTGATGCGCAGCGCGGCGGACACGATCAAGCCGGTGCTGCTGGAGCTCGGCGGCAAGAATGCGCTGATTGCCTTTGCGGACGCCGACCCCGCAGAAGTCGCCGACGCGATGATCGCGGGAATGAATTTCGCGTGGTGCGGGCAGTCGTGCGGATCGACGAGCCGCGCGTTCCTGCATGCGGCGGTTCACGATCGCGTGCTCAACGAAGTGAAGGAGCGGATCCGCGCGTATCGTCCCGGATTGCCGGAGGATTGGGAGACGACGATGGGGGCGATCGTCAATCACGCGCAATACGAGCGGGTCATGTCGCACATCGAGACCGCGAAGAAGGAGGGCGCCACGCTCGTGTGCGGCGGCGGTCCGCCGGACGCGCCGGGGCTCCGCGGCGGGCTGTACATCGAGCCGACGGTGTTCGCCCGTGTGACGCCGGCAATGACGATCGCGCGCGAGGAGATCTTCGGCCCGGTGCTGTCCGTCCTCCAATGGACCGATGAGGCGGCAATGATCCGCAACGTCAATGCGCTCGACGTCGGCCTCACGTGCTCGATCTGGACGAGAGACATCGATACGGCGCTCCGGACCGCGCACGCGGCGGAGGCGGGATTCGTCTGGATCAACGAAGTTGCCCGCCATTATCTCGGCGCGCCGTTCGGCGGCGTCAAGCAGTCGGGAATGGGGCGCGAGGAGTGCCTCGAGGAGCTGCTCTCGTTCACGCAGGAGAAGAACATACACGTGCGGTTTGCAGCAGCACCCTGAGCCGACGCGCCCCGCCGCTGTCGGCATCGGCATTGGCTTGCACAACTAGCAGACGCTCGCCAACAACGATACGATTGCCGATTTGCCCCCGCACTTATCGATGCGAAGTCGTCGCCCGCCACCGCCTTCGTTCCAACGACGGCGCGTGCAGCGGATAGCGCAAGGGCTGGCCCGCAGGAACTTCGGCGTGGCCCGCGCCTTCAACGCGTTCCTGATCCTACTCCTCGGCGCCACGATTGCGCACGCGGCGGATGACGTGCCGCCGGGCGTCCTGATGCTCTATAGCAACCAGCGTCCGACACCTGCCCAGGTCATCGTCGAGGACGCACTGCGTACCGCGGTGAACGAGGGGTTCAAGGAGCCGAACAAGCTCTATTCGGAATATCTCGACGACGAATGGGCGGCCATCGAAGCGTACGGGCCGAGGCAGGCTGAGTTCCTGCGGCAAAAATACGAGTCGCGAAACATCAAGGTGATCGTCGCGTTCGCGCTGCCTGCACTTCGCTTCGCTATCCAGTTCACCGACCAGATTGCCCCGGGGGCGCCGATCGCCCACCTCGGCGTGGCCGCCGACCGGGTGGACCTCAAAACGCTTCCCGCCAACGTCACCGGGAAGTTCGAGGACAACGATCCCGCTCCGACGCTCGAGCTCGCGCTTCGCCTTCATCCGGGTACCCACCGCATCGCTCTCGTTCGCGGCGCGTCCGAGCTCGACCGGCGCTGGGATGTGCGCATGCGCGCCGCGGCAGCGCGGCTCCCGACCGGCATTGCCGTCGAGTATCTCTCCGGGCTGCCCACCGCCGACGTGCTCGCGAAGGTCGCCGCTATGCCACCGGGGACGATCGTGTTCACGCCCGGGTACTTCAACGATGGCGCGGGCAACGTAACCACGCCGCGCCAGGCGGTGGAGCGCATCGCGTCGTCGTCGAGCGTTCCCGTCTACGGCGCGTTCGAGACACTGCTCGGAAGCGGGATTGTCGGAGGCTACATGAGCCGCTACGACGATCAGGCCAGGGAAGTCGGAGCCATCGTCGTGCGCCTGCTGGAGGGCACGGTTCCCTCGCAGATCGCAGCCGCGCCGGCAAAGCGCGTTGCGATGGTCGACTGGCGTCAGGTCAAGCGCTGGCGGATCGAGGAGCGGCTGCTGCCCGCGGACGCGGTCGTCAGGTTCCACGAATCGACGGTGTGGGAAAGATACTGGCGCGAGATCACGCTGGGTTTCGTGGTCCTGTTGTTGCAGGCCGGAATGATCGCTGCGTTGCTCGTCGAGCGTCGATCGCGTCAGCGGATGGCGAGCGCACTGGAGGAAAGTCAGAGAAGGATGGGTCTCGCCGCGAAAGCAGCGCGGCTGTCGATGTTTATGTGGGACGTCGCCCGGATGGAGAAGCCCGCGGTGGAGAAGACCGGGGCTGGCCGTGTCCGGCGACGCGTGCGCAAACCCGACGAGCCGCTGATCGCCTTCGAAACGGTTCTCGAAAGTACGCATCCTGCCGATCGCGACCGCCTCGAGCAGGCGGTCAGGAAAGCGGAGGCGACAGGCGACGAGTTCGACGTCGAGTATCGCGTGCCCGCATCCCCCGGGTGCGTGCGCTGGGTGGCGGCGCGCGGGCGGGCCGAGCACGGTGAGCCGGCGCAGATGCTCGGCGTCGCCGTCGACATCACGGAGCGCAAGCTTTCCGAGCTGCGGGCCGTCGAAGACCGCAACGCACTGCGGCACATGACGCGCGTGTCGATGCTGGGCCAGCTGTCGGCCTCGATCGCGCATCAGCTCAATCAGCCCCTCGCCGCGATCCTCGGCAATGCCGAGGCGGCGCGGAAGATGCTGGCCAAGGAATCGGTCGATCTCGCCGAACTGCGCGAGATCTGCGACGACATCGTGGCCGACGACAACCGGGCGGCGGAGGTCATTCGCCGCCTCGGCGCGCTGTACCGCCGCGGCGACATGAAGACGGAGCCGTTCGACCTCAACGACCTGATCCGCGAGACGCTCGACCTGCTGCGCGCGGAATTGCTGATCCGTCACGTCACCCCGGGCACGCATCTGGCGCCAGCTTTGCCGTCCATCGAAGGCGGCCGCGTACAATTGCAGCAGGTTCTGCTCAATCTCGTTCTCAATGCCGCCGACGCGATGAGCGAAGTCGACGTTCCCAAGCGAAATCTCGGGATCCGCACCCACGTGACGGCAGCGAGCATCTGCATGCACGTCGTCGATAACGGCCACGGCATTCCCGAAAGCGAGCTCAAGCGAGTGTTCGATCCGTTCTATAGCACCAAGCCCGGCGGGATGGGCATCGGACTTGCGATTTGCCAGTCGATCGTGGCGGCGCACCACGGCAGCATCACCGCGAGGAACAACGTAGGAGGCGGGACCACGTTTTGCGTCAGCTTGCCCGTGGAGCGCGCGACGTGACCGCACCGCCTCCCATGCCGACGGTCTTCCTCGTCGACGACGACCCGAGCGTGCTGAAAGCGCTCTCGCGGGTGCTTCGCGAGCACGGGTGGAGCGTCGAGATGTTCGAGTCCGCAGAGGCGTTCCTCGCCCGGTCCGACCGCACGGCATCGGGTTGCGTCGTCCTCGATGTGACGATGCCTGGTCTCGACGGCCTCGAGCTGCAGCAACGGCTCGCTGCGGAAGGCGACGCGTTGCCGATCGTGTTCATCAGCGGCCAGGGCGACATCCCGACGTCGGTGCGTGCCATCAGAGCCGGCGCAATCGATTTCCTGACCAAGCCCGTCGGGGCGGAGGCCCTGGTGGCGGCGGTCCGCGCGGCGATGGACGAGCAGGAATCGCTGCGCAAGACGCTCGCCGACACCGCCGGCCTGCGTCAGCGCCTCGCGAGCCTCACTCTGCGCGAGCGCGACGTGCTCGCCGGGCTGGCGGCCGGAAAGCTCAACAAGCAGATCGCATCAGACCTGGGCGTGGTCGAGCAGACGGTCAAGTTCCACCGGGCCCGGATCATGGACCGGATGCAGGTAAAGACGAGCGCGGAGCTGATGACTATCGCCGGCCGGCTCGGGATTGGCGGGCCGTCTGGCCCGGCGAGCGCCGCCGCGCCACGCGCTGCAGCCGCATCCGCCGGCAAGCGTGCGAGGCGCCCTCCGGCGTAAAACCGACGGATCGAGCCGGGCCACTAACCCAAAGGGTAGTTACCGTCCGACCCGCCGAGTCGTAACGTTCGTCGCGTGTCAAATGCGGGTCCCTATGTCGCGGTAGTCGACGACGAGGCGTCGGTACGCACCGCGCTCGGTCGCTTGTTGCGGCTTTT
>Ga0207701_10006314_pt1 | contig 11845 bp, 10 predicted proteins | sample KBSSwiSSwithPhiX_FD_184294 | JGI IMG/M metagenome (GOLD analysis project Ga0207701, IMG submission 184294) | Switchgrass rhizosphere bulk soil microbial communities from Kellogg Biological Station, Michigan, USA, with PhiX - S5 (SPAdes) (version 2) | ecosystem: Environmental > Terrestrial >...
CAAACGGACCAAGCTGCTTTACGATCAGATGCCGGATCCGAAATATGTGATTTCCATGGGCAGCTGTTCGAATTGCGGCGGCCTTTTTCAACTTGCCTATTCAGTCTGTAAAGGTGTCGATAAAATCGTGCCCGTGGACGTTTATGTGCCTGGTTGCCCGCCGCGTCCCGAGGCGCTGACCGAAGGATTGCTCCGCATTCAAGACAAGATGATGCGCGAGCGCTGGCTGGTGAGGCCGTCGCGGCCGGCAGCGGATCAAACTGGGGTTTCGGAGTAAATGGACGCAAATGAAATATACGCTTCCCTGGAGAAGTTATTCGCCGGTAAAGTCAGCGATTTGAAGGCGGAGGTTTTAGAGCCCTATCTGACCGTCGATAAGGACGCTATCGTCGAGATTTGCCGATTTCTGCACAGCGCGCCAGGGTTTAAATTCGAGGTTTTGTCCGATTTGACCGCGCTCGATTGGCCGAAAGAGGAAAAGATCCAGGTCGTTTACCACCTGTTTTCGTATTCTCATAACCACCAGATTGTGCTCAAAGTCGATTTGCCGCGGGACAATCCCAAAATCGCCACATTGGAAAATGTCTGGAAGGTGGCGAACTGGTTCGAGCGCGAGGTTTACGATCTATTCGGCGTCATCTTCGAGGGACACAGCGATTTAAGAAGAATCATGCTGCCGGAAGATTGGGTCGGGTATCCGCTCCGTAAGGACTACGTCGAGCAGGAAGAATACGACGGTATCAGCACCCAGCGCGCGCCGTTGGTCGAAAAACTTTTACGGTAAAAAATATGAGCGAACCAGCACCAGCGGGCGGCTTTTATACCGAAGACATGACCATCAGTGTGGGACCGCAACATCCCAGCACTCACGGCGTCTTGCGCTTCGTGGTCAAAACCGACGGCGAAGTCATCAGCGAAGCGATTCCTGATGTGGGTTATCTGCATCGGTCGATCGAAAAGATCGGCGAGAAGGTGACCTACCACGGTTACGTGCCTTATACCGATCGCGCCGACTATTTAGCCGCCATGTTCGCCAACCAGGCTTTTTGCATGGCGGCGGAGAAGCTCGCAGGCACCGAAGTTACCCGTCGCGGAGAATTTTGCCGGGTGATCGCCTGCGAGCTTAATCGTATCGCCAGTCATCTGATTTCCGTCGGCACCTTTGGCCAGGACATCGGCGCGATGACGCCGTTTGTCCACGCGCTCAGGGAACGGGAAACCATCAACAATTTGATGGAGGAGATCTGTGGCGCACGGCTCACTTACAATTATATCCGCATCGGCGGCGTCGGCTACGATATTCTCCCTGAGACTTGCGCCAGGATCGGCGAATTTTTGCACCACTTCGAACCGATTGTCGACGAGTTCAACCGGTTATTGTCGGGAAATAAGATCTTCATAGAACGGCTTGCGGGTGTGGCGGTGGTCAGCAAAGAAGACGCTTTCTCGTACAACTTGGTGGGACCTAATTTGCGTGGCTCGGGTGTCAAATGGGACATCCGGCGCGATATCCCCTATTCCATTTATCCTGAATTGGAATTCGAAATCCCGGTCGGCACGGCGCAAGTGGGCGCGCTCGGCGATAGTTACGATCGTTACTGGGTGCGCATCCGAGAGATGCAGGAGAGCTGCGGCATTGTGCGCCAATGTTTGAAGATGATGCCTAAGGGGCCGGCCATTTCCAAAGTGCCCAAGAAGTTTCGCCCGCCGGTGGGCGAATGCTACGCCCGGGTCGAAGCGCCGCGCGGCGACATGGGTTTTTACGTGGTCAGCGACGGCAGCGAGTATCCCTATCGGGTGCGGATCCGCACCGGTTCTTATACCGCCATGAGCATCATTGACAAGATCAGCAAGGGAATCATGCTCGCCGATTTGATCGCTTTGATCGGCAGCCTGGACGTCGACGCGCCGGAGATCGATCGCTAGAGCGAGCTACGGGTTATCATGCAAGGTTACCTCGACCAAATGATACGAGACGGCGCATTTGCCGGCGTGCCGAAAGAAGTCGTTTACGCCATCGCCATGGTTCTCGTGGCGCTCGTGGTGCTCTCGGCTTTCGTCGCGCCGCTCGCCGGTGTCACCAGCTGGCTCGAACGCCGGGTCTGGGCGCGCATGCAGTCGCGCGTGGGGCCTAACAGGGTCGGGCCCCAGGGAATTTTGCAGTGGCTCGCCGACGGCATCAAAAATTTGCTCAAAGAAGATTTGATCCCGACGGACGCAGACGCCAAGCTTTTTTCCTTTGCGCCCTATGTCGTTTTCATGGGCTTTCTTTGCACCTTTGTCGTCATTCCGTTCGGCGCCGATCTCATCGTCGCCGATCTCAATATCGGCATTCTCTATATTTTAGCGGTGACCTCGCTTGTCGTCGTCGGCATTCTTATGGCCGGCTGGGCCTCGAACAACAAATGGTCGCTTTTGGGCGGCATGCGCTCAGCGGCGCAGATCGTGAGCTATGAAATTCCCGCCGGCTTGGCGATTCTGACAATTATATTTCTCGCCGGCACGATGAGCATGCAGGGCATCATCAAGGCTCAGGGATGGGGTCCCTGGGATTGGTTTCTGTTCCACAATCCATTCACGTTCGGAGCGTTCTTTCTCTACTTCACCGCCGCGCTCGCCGAAGGCAACCGCACCCCTTTCGATATCCCCGAAGCGGAATCCGAGCTCGTCGCCGGCTATGTGACCGAATATAGCGGCATGCGCTTTTTATTTTTCTTCTTCGCCGAGTGGGGTAATCTCTACGTTATCGGCGCGGTCGCCACGACGCTATTCTTGGGCGGTTGGCAGGTTCCACCGCTGCCGATTTTCGAAAATTCTCCGGTGCTCTTGGGTGTGGCGCAATTCGTCACGTTCTTTTTAAAAGCTTACATGTGGGTTTTCGTCGCCATGTGGGTGCGCGCCACCTTGCCGCGGGTGCGCGTCGATCAACTGATGGCGCTCTGCTGGAAGTACATGGTGCCGTTGTCTTTTATGTGTTTGCTGGGAACGATCGGTTTCATGTTTGTGCCGGCGGACGTGCAGCGCATCGTTAGTGCGATCACTTTGGGCTTTGCTCTCGCTACGGCGATTAACTTCTTTAGACGGGTGGTGTTTCAAGTGCGCAGCGCGAAGCCGGAGCTTTATTTTAAGCCGCAAATATAGCCGTTGGGGGTTTATGAACGTCGTAAGCTACGGAAAAGATATCTGGCAGGCAATCAGCTCGACTTTCGAGGGAATGTCGATCACATTTTCGCACCTGATGCGCCGGCCGATGACGATTCAATATCCAGACAAGATTCCGGTGCCGATCCAGGAAACTTTGCCGCGCCGTTATCGAGGCATTCTAGAAGTCGATATGGATATTTGCACGGGGTGCTTGGCTTGCGAAAGAGACTGCCCGATCACCTGTATTACGATCGGCATCGAGATGAACAAAGAGACCAAGGTACGTCAATTTACTCACTTTGATATCGACGTGTGCAAGTGCATGTACTGCGGGCTTTGCTCCGAGGCTTGCCCGACCGGAGCCATTCGTCATTCACAAGAATTCGAAGGGGCGAGCTACAATCCGGCAGGGCTGGTGCGACACTTCGCGCCACAGCCGCAAAATTTGTACAAGCCGAAAAAGGGCGGCGAAACCGATCCCAAGCTCGTGACCAAAGTCGATATCGGCATGAAATATCTTGATGAGTTCGCGACGCCAGACGGAGGAGGGGCGGCAGGGGACGAGGGTTGGGGCCTGAAACGAGGCGGCGAGCTAGATCAAAGACCCAGCCTCTTGATCCAAATCGGATCTTCCGGTATTTGAGCCAGAACGTCTTCAACATTTTCTGAGATCCCAACAGTTCGCAAATCTATGAGTGTATCGACGGCGGTTTTTTATCTAATCGCTCTCATTACGGTCGGTTCTGCCGCGATGGTGGCGTTTTCCAGAAACATCATCTATTCCGCGTTCTCGCTACTCGGGACGTTTATGGGCGTCGCCGGCATTTATATCTTCCTCGGCGCCGACTTTGTGGCGGCGGTACAGGTCTTGATTTACGTCGGCGGCATTCTCGTTTTGATTCTGTTTGCCGTCATGCTGACGCATCGCATTACCGATGTCGAAGTGACCAACCGCGCCGCCGGGAGAATTCCCGCGTTGATCATTATCGGCGTCCTCGTCTATCTCTTGATCGAGACCGTTAAGGTAACGCCGTGGGTTAAAGCCAAGGAAGTGGTTTATGCGCCGACGACGGCGACGATCGGCGACCTGTTTTTATATTCGTATCTGTTGCCCTTCGAACTCGCGTCGTTGGTCTTGCTTGGAGCCATGATCGGCGCGGTCGTGCTGTCACGCAAGGAGATCAAAGAGTAGCCATGTCGCCCAACGAGCTCTCTTCGTATCTCATCATCGGCGCGATTCTCTTTTCTCTGGGATTGTTCACGGTTTTGACTCGGCGTAACGCCATCAGCGTGCTCATGGGCGTCGAGCTGATTCTCAACAGCGCCAATATCAATTACGTGGCATTTTCACATTTCGGCAGCGGCAATGCGGATGGTCAGATTTATGCGATTTTCGTGATCATGCTGGCCGCCGCGGAGGCGGCGGTCGGCTTGGCGATCGTGCTGGCGATCTTCCAACTCTTTCATACGATCGACGTCGAAGCGGCGGAGACGCTGAAAGACTAATTCATTCAACGGTTCAAGCGTTCAAAAGTTCATTGATTTGAGAGATTAGATGGATCATCCGATACAGACTGACTTCATTCGCTGGATCGTGTTTTTGCCCTTGCTCGGCGCGATCGTCAACGGTTTACTGGGCGCGAAGATCCAGAAGAGCTTTGGCAAAGGCGCCATAGCGTTGCTCGCCTGCGCGCCGGTCGTCATCGCTTTCGGTTTGTCGTTATATGCCTTTTTTGTTCTGAAAGCGCTCGAGCCGGAAAAGCGCTTTCTCATCGACAATCTGTATCGCTGGATTGACCTCGGTTCGCTTCAAGTCGACATGGCTTTTCTGATCGATCCGCTTTCGGCGGTGATGATCCTCGTCGTCACCGGCATCGGCGGTCTCATCCACATCTACGCCACCGGCTACATGCACGATGACAATGCGTTTTGGCGCTTCTTTGCCTATCTCAACTTGTTCACCGCGGCGATGCTTACGCTGGTTCTAGGCGATAGTTTGCTGTTGCTCTTCGTCGGTTGGGAAGGCGTGGGCTTGTGTTCTTATGCGCTCATCGGTTTTTGGTACACCGATCACAACAACGCGCGCGCCGGCAACAAGGCTTTTATAGTCAACCGCGTCGGCGATTTCGGTTTTGTCCTCGGCATGTTTTTGCTTTTCTGGTCCTTCGATGCCCAGGGGCACGGCACTCTAACCTTTCGCGAAATGGTGCAGTGGGCGCCGACGATTAAAGATTCGCTGCTCTGGGGCTGGCCGGTTATCACGCTGGCGACGCTCTTTCTTTTTGTCGGTGCCACCGGCAAATCGGCGCAGATTCCGCTTTTCGTTTGGCTGCCGGACGCGATGGCTGGACCCACTCCGGTGAGCGCATTGATTCATGCCGCGACGATGGTGACCGCCGGCGTCTACATGACCGCACGGATGAATGTTTTCTTTTCCATGGCGCCGACGACCTTGCATGTGATCGCGGTGATCGGCGTCGCCACCGCTCTGGTCGCGGCGAGCATCGCCTTGACCCAATACGACATAAAAAAAGTCCTCGCCTATTCGACCGTCAGCCAACTGGGTTACATGTTTATCGGCATCGGCGTGGGCGGCTACGCGGCGGCGGTTTTCCATCTGATGACGCACGCGTTCTTCAAAGCGTGTCTCTTCCTCGGCGCGGGCAGCGTGATTCACGCCATGCACCACGAACAAGACATGCGCAAGATGGGCGGACTCAAAGCTTGGATGCCGGTCACCTTCATAACGTTTTTTATTTCCGTGCTGGCGATTGCCGGCTTTCCGCCGTTCGCCGGGTTTTTCTCCAAGGATGAAATTCTCTGGCTAGCGGCCTCGAACGATCATTGGATAATTTGGTTTTTCGCCGTGTGCGGCGCCGGCTTGAGCGCCTTCTACATGTTTCGCCAACTCTTCATGACTTTTTACGGCACGAGCCGAGCCGATCATCACACCCAGGAGCATTTGCACGAATCGCCCCAGGTGATGACCCTCCCTTTGATCATTTTGGCCGTCGGCGCGGTGTTTGCCGGTTTCGTCGGCCTGCCGGGGGTCTTGGGCGGCAGCCAATTCGCGCACTGGTTGGAGCCGGTCATCCACGCGCACGAAGAGGCGCATGCCTCTCACGCGCTCGAGTGGGGTCTGATGGCGGTTTCTGTTTCGGTGGCGTCGTTGGGCGTTTTTCTCGCCTATCTGATGTATCGCCGGGAATCACTTTCGCCGGCGATTTTCGCAAATCTTGCCGGCGGATCCCTCTATCGTTTGTTCGACCACAAATGGTATTTCGATGAAATTTATCAAGTCGTCTTCGTCAACGGTACTTTGTTGATCGCGCGCCTCGGTTCGCTGTTCGATCAATACATCATCGACGGCATCGTCAATGGTGCGGCGGCGTTGACCCGCTTTGTTTCCTGGCTCAATGGATTGTTCGACCAGTACATCATCGACGGCATCGTCAACTTGATTGCGAACGTGACATTTGGCATCGGCAACAAGCTGCGCCGAGTTCAGACCGGCAACATTAACAGTTACCTTTATGGAATTTTGATCGCAGTGGTGCTGCTCATCATCGCCAAATTGCGTTATGCGAGCTGAGTTCTAGGGAGAATCTAGCAGATGAACAACGTGCTCACCTACATGACCTTTGTTCCCGTTGCCGGGGCGGCGATCGTGCTTGCGCTACCCAATAACGCGAAGCTGATTCGTTGGGTTTCGGCAGCCGCGACCGTGCCGCCGCTGTTGATGGCGATTTGGCTATTTAAAAATTTCGATCGCGCCAAAGCAGGATTTCAGTTTATCGAGGATTATACTTGGATTCCCAGCTATAACATTAGTTACACCATGGGTATTGACGGCTTGAGCATCTCCATGGTGCTGTTGACCGCATTACTTAGCTTCCTGTGTATCTTTGCCTCATTTGGCATCGAAAAAGCCGTCAAGGGTTACTTCGCGCTTTTCCTTTTGCTCGACGCCGGCATGATGGGAGTCTTTTGCGCTCTCGATTTTTTCCTTTTCTATGTTTTTTGGGAAGTCATGCTGTTGCCGATGTATTTTTTGATCGGCATCTGGGGCGGGCCGCGGCGCGAATACGCTGCGATAAAATTCTTCTTGTACACGTTGTTTGGCAGCGTTCTCATGCTGCTCGCGATCCTCGCGCTTTATTTTAGTAGCGATCCGCACACCTTCGACATGCGAATCATCATGGCGCAAGGCAATAAGTTCAGCACCGAAGTGCTGCCGATCTGGCCGTTCCAGCAGCTCCGCTGGGGTTTCCAGCATGTTGTCTGGATGGCGCTGTTCATCGGTTTCGCCATTAAAATCCCAGCGTTCCCGTTTCATACCTGGCTGCCGGACGCGCACGTCGAGGCACCGACGGCAATTTCTGTCATTCTTGCCGGTGTGCTACTGAAGATGGGCACCTACGGGATTCTTCGCACCAACTTCCCGATGCTCCCGGCCGCCACCGCTGACATGGCTTATTGGCTACTGGGGGCACTCGGCGCGTGGAACATTATCTACGGTGCCTTTTGCGCTATGGCGCAAAAGGATCTCAAGAAGCTCGTCGCCTATTCGAGCGTGAGCCACATGGGTTACGTCATGCTCGGCATGGCGAGCTTTACGACCCAGGGGCTCAATGGCGCGGTGTTGCAGATGTTCAACCACGGCACGATCACCGGCATGCTCTTCCTTTTGGTCGGCGTCATCTACGATCGGGCACATCACCGCGACATCGAAGGCTTCGGCGGCATGGCCGCCATCATGCCTGTGTACACGGGAGTTACCGCTCTGGCATTTTTTGCGTCGATGGGATTGCCTGGGCTTTCAGGATTTATCTCGGAAGTCTTGGTTTTGCTCGGCACCTGGCAAAAATATCCGATACTGACGATCCTCGGCGCCAGCGGCGTAGTTCTCACCGCCGGTTATCTTCTCTGGACGATCCAACGCGTCTATCTCGGCCCGCCCAATGAAAAATATCTAAATATGCCGGAGATCAACGGCCGCGAAATGTTTACCCTAGTGCCGCTCGGTGCCATCGTGATCATCGTTGGCGTCTATCCGAGCGTCGTGTTGGATTTGTTGCGAGCGTCGCTGGATCAGATCAATCAAGTGATTATTCCGCATCTTTAAGCTCGATCATGGATCTTAAGAACGTCGCCAGCCTCAGTTTTTTTTACCCGGAGTTTATCCTCTCCACGACGATACTGCTGTTGATCGTTCTCGATCTAATCGCGAGCCGGCGCCGCGGTCTTGCGCTGATCGCCTTGGTCGGTTGTGTGGCATCGTTGATCGCGACTCTGGACCTTTACAGCGCTCAGCCCGGTTACTTGTTTCACCGCATGATGATTCTGGACAACTTCAGTCTGTTCTTTAAGGTCATCGCGCTGGCGGCTGCGATCCTCTGTATCTGGATGTCGCTTAGCAGCAACGAAATCAAGCAAGTGCATGAAGGCGAATATTACACGTTGCTGCTGACCTGTACCCTAGGCATGTTTTTCATGGCGTCGTCGAGCAATTTGCTGATGGCTTATCTGTCCTTGGAACTGGTCAGCTTGACTTCGTATGTTCTCACCGGCTTTTTGCCGCACAACCGCCGCTCGAGCGAAGCGGCGCTGAAGTATTTGATCTACGGCGGTGTCGCGTCGGGCACGATGATCTACGGCATGAGCTGGATCTTCGGCATGACCGGAACCTTGGATTACGCTGGGATTCAAACCGCGCTCGGCCAATCGGCGTTTAACAAAGCCGCCTTGTTCATGGCCTTTATTTTCATCTTGGCCGGTTTCGGTTACAAAATTGTTTTCGTGCCCTTCCACATGTGGTCGCCGGACGTGTATCAGGGCGCGCCGACACCGTTCACCGCGTTCTTGTCCGTGGCTTCCAACGCCGCCGGTATTGCGATCATGATTCGTTTCTTTTTCCCGGGGGTCTCGCGCTCCTTGCCGAGCGGCGATTGGGCGTTTCTTTCGGGCGTCGAGTGGCCGCAGGTATTATTGTTTCTCAGCATGATCACCATGACCGTTGGTAATCTCTGCGCGCTTAACCAGCGCAATCTCAAACGCATGCTGGCTTACTCCGGCATCGCCCACGCCGGCTACATGATGATGGGCTTGGCCGTATTGAATAATGACGGTCTGTCGGCGATTCTTTTTTACATCGTCGTCTATCTGATCATGAACGTCGGCGCTTTTCTCGTTGTCGCGATGATCGCCAACGTCACCGGCGATGAAGATATCGAGACCTACCGCGGCCTTGCCTGGCGCGGCGCGATCGTGCCGGCGACCTGCATGGCGGTTTTTCTCTTTTCGCTGACCGGCCTGCCGCCGTTCGCTGGATTTATCGGAAAATTTTTCTTGTTCTCAGCGGTGCTGAAGCAAGGCGGCGCATTCGGTGCGCTGGCCCTAGTAGCGGCGCTCAACAGCGTGATCTCGCTTTATTACTACGCGAAAATCGTCAAGACCATGTTTCTCGACATGCCCAACCCCGAGGACAAGCCAGTTGCAGTGGCGGTTAATGATTTCACCCTCTTGATCCCCCTGACGGTGCTCACGATAGTGTTTGGTGTCTACTTTGGGCCGCTCGTGCAGTACACCAGCCAGTCGTTGCGTTTCTTCGTAAAATAGCTCTATCGCAATCCTGCGATCGAAAAAATCGGCATTGAACTGCGCTTCGCTGTGAGGTTCTATCCTATGCGGTTCTCAGGCTGTTTACAGAAACCCACCCGCTAGAGTTGATTTCGTTAGCCGTACGAAAAAGTCAGCATTCAGGACTAACTGTTGCGGAATGCTTGTAAGGAATGCTGACAATGATGGAACGAATAACATTCGTCAATTCCAGGTTTTATCAAGTTACGTGGGGACTACTTGAAAGTGTCAGTTGATCTTACAGTTTTATCTGTTGTAGCGAAAAGTTTTTGTTTTGAATCTCGCAATCTTACAAATCGGCATTACTATTGCTGTTAGATCTTCGGTGTAACCACGAGGTAAAATAATTCGATTTGGTCCATAGTTAATGCAACGAGATTTACATCGGTCCAAAATGGCGCCGGGCTTAATGCCCGGCGTTTTTTTGGTCAGGCAATGGTGAATACTGGAGGCAAAGGAACTATTTTTTCGCAAATTTCTGTAAGATTTATCCCAAGACCACCGATTGATCTGCGCTCTGGCCGCCTTTCGAATCTGCTGCGGAATTTCTCATCATCCTTGATCTGATCCAACAATCCTTCGTCTCATCACGCAGTGAGGATTCGACGTCACCCTACCCACCCATCGCCTTGACAACTTAGCTTCGGCAAAATAACTAGAAACCGGGGCTTGCAGCGACTGTTGTCAATCTGCGGTTAAAGGGAGGCTTCAATGCTGGACACGCAAAAGCGAAAAGACATGTTGCGCGAGATGATTCTGGTGCGCGCGTTCGAGGAGAAACTCGAAGAGCTTTACCAGAGAAAAGCGATGTTCGGCAGCACCCATTCCTATCGCGGCCAGGAGGCCATCGCTGTGGGAGTTTGTTCGGCGCTCGAGAGTACCGACGCTATCGCCAGCTATCACCGCGGCACGGGTCATTTGATCGCCAAGGGCGCCGATTTGTACACGCTTCTCTGCGAGTGTATGGGACGCGCCGACGGTTATTCCAAAGGCCGAGGCGGCAAGATGCACATGGGCGATATGAGCTTCGGCTTCCTCGGCAACACCGGCACCGTCGGCGGCACCGTCCCGACCGCGACCGGTGCGGCGCTCGCTGCCAAAGTCCGTGGCTCGAGCGAAGTCGTGATAAGTTTTTTCGGGGACGGCGCGGCCAACCAAGGGGTCGTGCACGAGGCGATGAATCTTGCCGGCGTGTGGAAGCTGCCGGTAATTTACGTCTGCGAGAACAATCAGTACGCGATGACCGTGAGCTTGGAAAAAAGTGTTGCAATCAAACATTTGTCGGACCGCGCCGCGGCCTATGGCTTCGAGGGGAAAACCATCGATGGCAACGATGTTGAAACAGTTTACGACGCGGCGCAGGCCGCGGCCGCCAAAGCACGCAGGGGCGGCGGCGCGACGTTTCTCGAATGCATCACTTATCGGTGGGACGGCCACTTTGGCGGCGACCCTGGCACGGGTTATCGCGCCAAAGAGGAGATCGAGTCGTGGAAGCAAAAATGTCCGATCAAACGGCTGAGCGAGAAACTCATTCAGGAGGGGCTACTGACGGCGCAGGAATTTCAAAAAATGAACGATGTGGTTTATGCCGAACTGGATGAGGTGGCCAAGCGCGCGGAGGCGGCACCACTGCCGAAAAAAGAGGTGGATCTTACGAGCATCTATGCAAGCGCGGAGGTAGCCGATGGGTAAACCGATGACGACGGAGTCGCAGGGCGCGGTGAAGGAGATGCGCGTACAGGAAGCGCTGCGCGAGGCGCTGCGCTATGAAATGGCGCGCGATAGCCGTGTCTTTGTCATGGGCGAGGACGTCGCCCTTTTCGGTGGCGCTTATGGCGTCACCCGCGGTCTGTTGCAGGAGTTCGGCGAGAGTCGAGTCTTGGATACGCCGATCTCGGAGTCGGCGCTGGTGGGTTTGGCGGTCGGCGCGGCGATCAACGGCATGCGACCGGTGGTGGAAATCCAGTTCGCCGATCTTTTACCGTTGGCGATGGATCAGCTTGCCAGCCATGCGGCCCGTTACCATTATATGACCGGCGGCCGGGTGAACGTTCCTATGGTC